>Ga0163163_10006807_pt1 | contig 10024 bp, 5 predicted proteins | sample S65metaG_FD_119766 | JGI IMG/M metagenome (GOLD analysis project Ga0163163, IMG submission 119766) | Switchgrass rhizosphere microbial communities from Kellogg Biological Station, Michigan, USA - S6-5 metaG | ecosystem: Host-associated > Plants > Roots > Rhizosphere > Soil | place: USA: Michigan... | reverse complement strand
ATGCGGATGGCACAGCCGACAGTCGTGGGTCAGAATCAGTCAGCGAGCAGCACGCACGTGGCGAGGCAGCCGATCTCTCAGCAGCCGGGTGTATCACCTGCCGCGGGCGTATCACCTACCGCGGACCCTTCGCAGCCCGAGAACGGCGCCGAAGGCGCGTTCGCCGACGCGATTTTGCCGGAGGACTTGGACGGCAACTCGGCGCCCGGCGAGGCGCTGTATGGGAGCGACGTCGCGCCGGCGACGGCCCTCTCGGGGTCCATTCCCTCCGGTGCTGGCTCTGCCACTACTGCCACTGGCACGACCAAGAGCAGCGCCTCCACGCGCAAGCCGTCCAGCCGCGCCAAGGCCTCTGGAGGTACCTCTCGCAGCCCGAGCCGCCGTGCCACCGGCTTGGCGCTGGAGAGGCGTTACACCTCGAGCGATCGCAAGCCCTTCGACGAGCTGGTCTGGGAGCGTCGCAGCAGCATGATCAACAACCCGGACGGCTCTCAGGTCTTCCGCATGGATGGCGCGGAGATCCCCGCGGGTTGGTCGCAGCTGGCGACGGACATCGTGGTCTCCAAGTACTTTCGCAAAGCCGGCGTCGGCGGCGACCCCAAGGTGGGGGAAACGAGCGTGCGCCAGGTGGTGGGCAGAATCGCTCGCACCATCCGCAAGGCGGGCGAGAATTTTGGCGGCTATTTCGCCAGCGAGCGCGACGCGGAGACGTTCGAGGACGAGCTCACGTACCTGATGGTGAATCAGTACGGCGCCTTCAACTCCCCGGTCTGGTTCAACTGCGGCTTGTTCCACGAGTACGGCATCGAAGGCTCGGGCGGCAACTGGGCCTGGATGCCGGATGCGTCGGGCGGCGGTGAAACGATCGGCGAAACGGCACACGCCTACGAGCGCCCTCAGTGCTCAGCTTGCTTCATCCAGGCGGTCAACGACGACCTGATGAGCATCTACGATCTCGCCAAGAGCGAGGCGCGGCTGTTCAAGTACGGCTCTGGTACGGGCACCAACTTCAGCGCGCTGCGCGGCCGCCAGGAGAAGCTCTCCGGCGGCGGCACCTCCAGCGGCTTGATGAGCTTCCTGGAAGTGCTCGATCGCGCCGCGGGCGCCACCAAGAGCGGCGGCACCACGCGCCGCGCCGCCAAGATGGTGTGCCTGGACATGGACCACCCGGAGATCGCCGAGTTCGTGCAGTGGAAGGTGCGCGAAGAACGCAAGGCCCAGGCGTTGATCGGGGCCGGCTACGACTCCGACTTCAACGGCGACGCCTACCACACCGTGAGCGGGCAGAACTCCAACAACTCGGTGCGCGTGACGGACGAGTTCATGCGCTCGGCGCTGGCCGGCGGTACCTGGCAGACGCGCGCCCGCACCACGGGCGAGGTCGTGGACACGCTCGATGCCCGCAACCTCTGGAACCTGATCGCCGAGGCAGCCTGGAACTGCGCCGATCCCGGCGTGCAGTACGACTCCACGATCAACCGCTGGCACACCTGCCCCAACACCGACCGCATCAACGCCTCGAACCCGTGCTCCGAGTACATGTTCCTGGACAACTCGGCGTGCAACCTGGCGTCCTTGAACTTGACCAAGTTCCTGCGTGAAGACGGCAGCTTCGACGTGTGGGGCTATCGCCACGCCGCGGAGATCTTCCTCCTGGCGCAGGAGATCCTGGTCGATCTGTCGAGCTATCCGACGCAGGAGATCGCCAAGAACTCGCACGACTATCGCCCGCTCGGGCTCGGCTACGCCAACCTCGGCACCCTGCTGATGGTGCTCGGCATCCCCTATGACTCCGATCGCGGCCGCGCCATGTCCGCTGCGCTCACCGCCATCCTGTGCGGGCGCGCGTACCGGCTCAGCGCGCTGATTGCCAAGAGTAAGGGCACCTTCGCCGGCTATGAGAGCAATCGCGAGCCGATGCTGCGCGTGATGCGCATGCACCGTGAGGCAGCCTATGCCATCAACCGCGACCAGTGCCCGGACGACCTGTGGCGCGCGGCGGTGGAAGACTGGAACGACGTCGTACACTTCGGCGAGCAGCACGGCTTCCGCAACGCGCAGTCGACGGTGCTGGCCCCGACGGGCACGATCGGCCTGTTGATGGACTGCGACACGACGGGTGTCGAGCCCGACTTCTCGCTGGTGAAGTTCAAGAAGCTGGCCGGCGGCGGCTACTTCAAGATCGTCAACCAGTCGGTGCCGGCCGCGCTGCGCAAGCTCGGCTACTCGCCGGCGCAGACCAGCGAGATTGTGGCCTACGCCTCCGGCACCAACACGCTGCTCGGCGCGCCGCACATCAACCGTCAGAGCCTCAAGGCCGCTGGCCTCCTGGACGAGGATCTGGCCAAGATCGAAAAGACCCTGCCCGGCGTGTTCGAGCTCAGTCTGGCGTTCGCGCCCTGGGTCATCGGCAAGGAAGCCTACGAGCGGCTCGGCATCACCGCCGAGGCGCTGGGCAGGCCTGGCTTCAGCTTGCTCGGCCGCCTCGGCTTCAGCGAGCAGCAGATCAGCGAAGCCAACGACGTGATCGTCGGGCGTATGACGACCGAAGGCGCTCCGCACCTGCGCGAGGAACACTACGCGGTCTTCGACTGCGCGAACCGCTGCGGCAAGGAAGGCAAGCGCTTCCTGGCCCCGATGGCGCACATCAAGATGATGGCCGCGGTGCAGCCCTTCCTGTCCGGCGCGATCAGCAAGACGGTGAACCTGCCGAACGAGGCCAGCGTCGACGAGGTGCGCCGGATCTACGAAGAAGGCTGGAAGCTGGGCCTCAAGGCCGTGGCGCTCTACCGCGACGGCTGCAAAATGTCCCAGCCGCTCTCCAGCTCGGCGAAGAAGGACAAGGTCAAGGAGAAGGACGAAGCGGCTGCCCCGGCGGCCAGTGTCATTCCCACGGGCAGTAACATTGCCGCAGCCAGTAACATTGCCGCAGCCGGTGTCACGGCGATCGTGCCGGTGGAAGAGCGCATCCGCCCCGACGGTGTGCGCGTTCGGTTGCCGCAGAAGCGCCGCGGCTTCACGCAAGAGGCGCGCGTCGGCGGGCACAAGGTCTTCTTGCGCACCGGCGAGTACGAGGATGGCAGCCTGGGTGAGATCTTCATCGACATGCACAAGGAGGGCGCCGCCTTCCGCTCGCTCATGAACTGCTTTGCCATGGCCGTCTCGGTGGGCCTCCAGTACGGAGTGCCGCTCGAGACCTACGTCGAACAGTTCACCTTCACTCGCTTCGAGCCGCACGGAGTGGTCGGCGGCCACCCCAACATCAAGTTCGCGACCTCGATCGTCGACTACATCTTCCGCGTGCTCGGGGTCGAATACCTCAAGCGCTACGACTTCGCTCAGGTCCAGCCCGAGCCGGAAGCGCCCGCCATCGACGACCCGGCACATCCGACGAGCCTGGGAGAGGCCGGTCCCGCGAGCCTTCCACCCTCGGGAGCAAGCCTCGCCACCTCGGTGGGCTCGCCTACCAGCAGCAAGAGCACCCCGGTCCCAACCCGTGCGATCGCCGAGAAGTCGGCGAACTCGGCCGCACGCGCCGGCAGCGAGCATGATCCGCTCACCCAACAGCTCGAAGAGATGATGGGTGACGCACCGGTCTGCGACTCCTGCGGCCACATCACGGTCCGCAACGGCGCCTGCTACAAGTGCCTCAACTGCGGCAATTCGATGGGCTGCTCCTGACTATAGGGGGGGTCTGAGGCAGACCCCCAATCCCCGCAGCTTCGCTGCGGGGGATTTCCCCCGACTCCGCCCGCGCGGCGCGGGCGCTGCGCGCGGGGCCCCAACCCCGCTTGCCCTCCCAATGTTAGCTGATACCTGCCATTGGGAGGGTGGGCGGGAGCGGTGGCTCCTGCCGGGTTCGCTTCGTTAAACGTGTCTGGTTCGGGTGGGATTTGGGGGGCCGGGCCTCAGCTGCGCTTGGATGGGCGGCGTATCGGGGCGCGGGCGTCTGGTCCGGAGTCCCTGACCCCTGACCCCTTCTGGACGTGAAACTAGCTATCAGATCCGGCTTGGTGCTACGCGCTCTGCGTAGGTAGGAGAACCATGGTGATGAGCAAAGCTTCCGTGATTGCCGTGTGCCGCGGCGCAGTGTTTGCCGCTGCGCTGGGTACGTCGATGCTGGGTTGTCGCAAGGATGAGCCGCCTCCTCCCCTGCCCGCGGCGCCGAAGCCCGCCGAGCCCGCCGCGGTAGCTCCGCTGGAGCTCAAGCCGGAAGACGCAGGCAAGCCGCCGGAGCCTGCCGCGGCGACGCCACCCAAGGCCGCCACTCACAAGGCCAGCGGAGGTCTCGCTGCCTGTTGCACCGCCTTGCGCCAGAACGCGGCGAACGCACCGGAGCCGACCAAGGGCTACATGACCACTGCGGCAGGTGTGTGCGACGCGGCCGCGAAGCAGGGCGTGGAAAAGGACGCCACGCTGAGCACGATCCGCGCGATGCTCAAGGGCGCCGGCGTGCCCACCGACTGCAAGTGAGCTCGCGCTCCGCTGGCGTCCGGCTCCTCGATGGGCATGGGCGCTAGCGACGAGCCATGTGATCAAAACCGCGCTCGAGCGGGATGCTGTAGCCGCCGCGGTGGAGCAGTGCTCCCTGCCCGCGCCTGACCCAGCCGATGGGCGCGGCTCCGAGAGGTCGCGCTCGGCTCGGGCCGGTGGCGAGCAGCGCGTAGTCCTCTCCGCCGTACAGCGCGAAGTGCAGCGGGGCCCGGCGCAAGGCACGGCTCGCTAGCAGCAGACTGGGCTCGAGCGCTGCGCGCAACAGCCCCGCGTCGACGACCACGCTGACGCCGCTGGCGCGCGCGAGCTGGCGCGCGTCCGTCGCCAGACCATCGGAGATGTCGATGCACGCGCGCGCGCAGTCGGTGAGCTCACGGCCCTGCTCGAGCAAGGCGCGCGGGCGCCGCCAGCCGAGCACGCAGCGCTCGACGGCGTTGCGTTCGCTGGCGCCGCTGCCGGACACTCCGCTGCGCAAGCAAGCGAGGCCCGCGGCGGCCAGACCCAGCGCGCCCACCAGCCACAGCTCGTCGCCGGCGCGAGCTCCTGAGCGCGGCAGCGCGACGCCGCTGCGACCGAGCACGGTGGTGGTGATGCTCAGCTCGCGGCCGCGCGAAAGATTGCCGCCCACGATCGGACAGTCGCACTCCAGGCTCGCCGCGCGCTGACCGATCGTGAGCTGGTCGAGGCCGTCTGCCGGCAGTTCGCGCGGCAAGATCAGCGCCGACAGCGCGGCCACGGGCACCGCGCCCATCGCAGCGAGGTCGCTGGCAGCGGCCTGGAAGGAACGATAACCCACGTCTTCGAGGCTGAGCCAGCGCAGGTCAAAGTGCACTCCCTGCACGCTCGCATCCACGCTGCACACCGAGGCCTCGGCGCTGGGTGCCAGGATCGCGGCATCGTCGCCGATGCCCAGCGCCACGCGCCGGCCGCCCGCGGCGAAACGCTCGCGCAACCGCTCCACCCACTGCCGTTCCGTGCGTCTGGCCATGTGCTGTGCCGCGAAGACCGCTTCACGTTTTCAGCACAGGCACCGCTCAGCGGCAAGAAGGAGCGCAGCGGCACGCAGCAGCAAGCTTCAGGCGGGGGTGCCTCGGGCCGAGTCGAGCGGCAAGGTCAGTACGAACGCGGCCCCGGCAGGTGGGTGGTCCTCCACGCTGAGAGCGCCACCGTGCGCCTCTGCCAGGCGCGCCGCCAGGGCGCGCGCCAGCTGCACCTTGCCCGGCAGGTCCCGCTCCAGCTCCGCCACGGGAAGCCGCAAGTGAATCACCCGGACCTCCAGCACCGCCGGCAAGGGCGCCGCGAACAGCATCCAGGCGCCGCTCTGCGCGGAGTCCGCGAGCGACTCCCGGCGCGTCGCCTCCAGGCGCAACGAAGAGGCAATTTGGCCCGTGGCGTCCTCCGCCAGCAACCCCAGGGCCTGGCGCAGGCGCCTGGCGTCGGCCGCCAGCAGCGGCAGCGCGCCGGTCCGGGGCAATACCAGCTCGACCGACACGCCCGGCCGGCGCGCACGCAGCTCCGCCTGGAGATCGGCGAGCAGCTGGCTCGGATTCGTCTGGCCCAGCGCCAAGGTCAGGGTACCGCGCTCCAGCCGCGCCAGGTCCACCAGCTGCGCGGCCAGCTCGCGCAGCTGCTCGGCGTTCGCCGCCGAGAGCCCAGCGCTCAAGTCACTGGCCACGGCCGCGAGGAAGCTGGAGCGCGATCGATCGAGCTCCGTGATGCGCTGCTCGGCCTGCTGGAGCAGCTCGGCCTTGTCGGCCAGCTCGCGAAAGCTCTCCTGGACCGCCGACAGATGCATCGACTCGGTGAGCCAGGCCTTGTGCCCCGCGAACATCAGCGCGTCCAGCAGTACACCGAGGTGGCGGGCGATCGCGCGCATCGTGTCCTCGCGAACGCGGGGCAGCGCGGCGAACAACTCCTTGGTACGCGGCACGTCCAGATCCGGCGCGCACTCCAGCAGCTCCTTCGAGAGCTCGCCGCTGTGCGACGTCTGGAACGGGCCGAGCACGATGCGCCCGATGCGCCGACCATCATGCGCGATGCTCGCGACGTGATAGGTCGCGCCGGTAAAGCAGGTGAGCGTGAACTGACCGTCTTCGCCCGGCTCCTGCCGGCGCAGCGTCTCGTAGACGTCGCCGAGCCGGCGCGCCACGGCGGGCAGCTCCGCCAGGTAGTCATTGAGCGCCGGCTGCTTGCGATTCTTGGCAAGCGCGCGCCCCTCCTGATCGAGGATGCGGATCGGAATCTGGAACAACGCGTAGAAGCTGCTGAGTACGTCTTCCACGCTGCTCGCGTCGAGCAGATCGCGCAGGCCCGCGTTCTCGCCCAGCAGGTCGGTGGGATTGCCAGCAGCCCCCTCGTGCATCAGGCTCCTCCGCCCTGGCTCCGTGCTGCGGCAGGCACCCCGCCCAGCCGTGTATTGATCAACCTGAGCACCGGCGCATTGGCCCCTAGCTTGTTGGCCACCATCTGCACGAAGGCATCCGATTCGAAGCCGAACTTCTTGTCCAACGAGTGCTGCTGATTCAGCGATTGCCAGGTCGTCTGCAACAACCCAAGAAAGCTCTCCACGACACCGGTGCCCTGCGTCGCCACCGCCAGATACACCGGCTCACGACCGCGCTTGGCCAGCTCATCCAGCTCCTCGCGGGTGCGGATCGCGTTCGCAGGCAGATCTCGCTTGTTAAACTGGATCACCAGCGGCAGCTTCTTGAGACTCAGCCCGTTCGCTTCCAGGTTCGACTTCAGATCCAGAAACGCCGCCGTGTTGTTCTGGGTCTCGGCATGCTGGGAGTCTGCGACGAACACCACGCCGTCGGCGCCTTGCACCACCAGGCGGCGCGTGGAGGCGTGGATCTGCTGACCGGGCACGGTGAACACCTTGATCCGCACCGAGACCCCGCTCTTGGCCTTGAAGTTCAGCGGCAGGAGATCGAAGAAGAGCGTGCGATCGTCCTTCGTATCCAGCGTCATCAAGCGTCCGGTCGCGTCGCGATCGACGACTCGATGTAGCGCCTGCAGATTGGTCGTTTTCCCGCTCAACGCGGGGCCGTAATAAACGAGCTTGATGGTCAGTTCGCGAGTTCTGAAGTCGAGCTGCACCTGGCGCTTCCTCTCTGGGGTGCTCGGGGTGCGGGGTGTCCCCGCAAAAGTCTTCCTCCCAGTGCCCCTCCGGCGCTGGTTTCCAGCGAGAGATACGGCCAGGGAGGCTCCGCTCGTGACGTGGGGGGCGCGCCCCACAAATGCCCACACGTGAACCGTCTCGGAGCAGGCAGCACGTGAACACGCGGGCTCAACTGCTAGGCTGAGTGGGGCATGTTGCCACCTCTGGTCGTGTTCTGGCTCGCTGCGCCGACCGGCGCCGCAGACCCACACGGCGAGATCGAGCGTTGGGCCGCCGATCACGGTTATCGGCCGGTGCCCGCGCTGCAGGTGGCTGCAGCCGGCTACGACGAGGCCGTCGTGCACGAAATCGAAGCACTGCTGGAGGAGGCGCGCAGCCTCGCACCGGGCAGCAGCGGCAACTTTGAGCGGCTCGATCAGCTGCTCGCTGCCCATCCCGAGCTGCCCCAAGCCGCCTGGTGGGCAGCGGAGCGCTACGCGCTGGAAGGCCAACAAGCGGCTCGCGAGGGCGGGCGCGACAGCGCGGCGCAACGCGATCTCGCCGCCCGCGGCAGCGCTCTGGAAGGGCCGCGCTCTCCCGTCGCCGGGGAGGACAGCACAGCCCGCGAGGATTCGCTGCCGTACCTCCCGCTGCAGCTCATCGACCTGCGTCCCCGGGACGAGCTGCTACTCGACGGACAGCGCGCCGGTGCCGGTACCCGGGTCGTCCCCGGCCGTCACCACGCGCAGCTATTCCGGGCGCAGCGTCAGGTCTGGTCCGGCTGGGTCGAGCTCGGCTCGCCGCCGGTCCTACACGTCGCCGATCCATCGCCCGCGTGCAGCGAGCTCGACCTGTGGGGGACCGAACCCGGTGCTCAGGGCCCCGCCCCTGCCCCGGGTGTGCGCTGCGGCGCGTGGGGCGTGGCGAACCTGCGCGGCGGCAGCGAGCTCGAGCTCGCCCTCTGTCAGGGCTCCCGCTGCAGCGCATGGGAGCGGCGTAGCCTGCTGCTCGGGGCCGGTTCGGCCCCGGCGGAAGCAGCCGCCCCGCCCGCCCCTTTGCCCGCCTGGGTCACGTGGGGCGCGATCGGGTTGGGAGCAGCTGCCAGCACGGCGCTCGTGCTCTGGCAGACCGGTGTGTTCGATCGACCGGCGCCTGCGACGCAGTTCGTGTTCACCGGACCGACCGCGGCCGCTTTCAGATTCTGATTGCCCTCAGTGCGCTCGCCAGCGCGAGCGCGCGTCGGCGATGGCCTCGATGACCCGCGCTCGCGCCGGACCACCGATGCCTTGCCGGCGCTCCACCGCCGCTTCCAGGTCAAACATCGAATCGATCAGCTCGTCCGTCAGCGCCGGATGGATCGCGCGCACCTCGGCGCGCGGCAGTTGATCGATCTGCACCCCGAGCTGCTCCGCGCGCCTGACCAGTCCTCCGACGGTGTGGTGGGCAGTGCGGAACGGAACGCCGAGCTTCACCAGCTGGTCCGCCACGTCGGTGGCGCACATGTGCCCAGCTCCCAGCGCAGCTCGCAACCGCTCGGCGTTGAAGCTCAGCGTGGCGATCGCGCCGCCCAGCGCGCGTGCGCAGACCAGCACGCTCTCGCAGGCAGAGAAGATCGGCGGCTTGTCCTCCTGCAGATCGCGCCCGTAGCCGAAGCTCAAGCTCTTCTCCAGGACAAACAGGCTCACAGCGTCGCCGATCACGCGCGCGGCGCGGCCGCGCACCAGCTCCGCCACGTCCGGGTTCTTCTTCTGGGGCATCATCGAAGAGCTGGTGGAGAAGGCGTCGCTCAGGCGTACGAACCCGAACTCCTCAGTGGACCAGATCACCAGCTCCTCGCCGATGCGCGACAGGTGCACGCCCACAATCGCGAGCGCCGAGCCGAGCTCCATCAGAAAATCACGGCTCGCGGTGGCGTCGAGGGAGTTGCGCATGGGTCGCTCGAAGCCGAGCTCCTGGGCCACTCCGACCCGGTCGAGCGCGAACCCGCTGCCGGCGACGGCGCCGGCGCCGAGCGGGCACTCGTTCAAGCGGCGCGCGGTGTCCTGCACCCTGCCGAGGTCCCGCCAGAGCAACTCCTGCCAGGCCATCAGATGGTGCGACACACGGCTGGGCTGCGCGCGCTGCAAGTGCGTGTACGCCGGCATCAGCAGCTCCACGTGCTGCTCGGCGCGACCCAGGATCGCCTCCGCGAGCTCGCGCAGGGCCAGCTCGAGCTCCGCGCACTTGCGGCGCGCCCAGAGCCGCAGGTCGGTCGCGATCTGGTCGTTGCGCGAGCGGCCCGTGTGCAGCTTCGCACCCGCCGGCACCAGCTCGGTCAGGCGCGCCTCGATGTTCATGTGCACGTCTTCCTTGTCGGCGTCCCAGCGAAATTCGCCACGCTCGATCTGATCGCCGATCTGCCGCAGCCCGGCCACGATCGCTCCCGCTTCT
>Ga0163163_10006805_pt1 | contig 10029 bp, 8 predicted proteins | sample S65metaG_FD_119766 | JGI IMG/M metagenome (GOLD analysis project Ga0163163, IMG submission 119766) | Switchgrass rhizosphere microbial communities from Kellogg Biological Station, Michigan, USA - S6-5 metaG | ecosystem: Host-associated > Plants > Roots > Rhizosphere > Soil | place: USA: Michigan... | reverse complement strand
TAGCTCGCATCGGCGCCGGCATTCCAACGGTAGCCGTGCTCCGAGATCAAGATTCTCCTATTGACACATCCTTCCGTATCGACAGCGAGCTCCGGAAACTGCGGCATCGGCTGACGCGGTGCAGAGGGTTGTTCCGCGGCGGCAGCACGCGCCGACTCGGCCCGCTTGTCGTCCTTGCGCCGTTGCCGCGCTCTTTCGAGCGCCGCTTCGATTCTGTTCTCAGCCATTAGGGTGCCTTAACGACCGCCGAAGCCACGACCGAGACCGCAATAACCGCTACGACGAGCGCACCGGCCCATGCCATCAGACGCCTGCGCCGGTCGGCCCTATTCAACATCAAGGGCACCGCCGCGAGCGGCTTGATGTCCGTGATCTCGGCGAGATCACGGACGCTGCGAATCGTCGGGTCCGAGCTATCCCTGATCGCCGCGAGGCCGATGCCGAGCCCACCGCCGAGCACGAGCCCGATCAGCAGGATCCCGAGGCGATTCGGACTAAACGGCTGCGAGGGATAAGACGCCGCACGTATCTGCGTGAGCTTGTCGCCGCGTTGCTCGGTCTCGAGTTGCTGACCCAGACTCGCTTGCGCAAGGCTCGCCTCGATGCTGCGCAGCTGCTCTTGCGCCATATTGTAGTCGCGCGTGAGGTCGGAGTACTGCCGTTCGACTTCCGGAGTCTTCTTTAGGTTGCGCTCCAAGTTGTTGATCTGCTCCCGGTCTCGCGCCGCGCTCGCCTCGAGCCCGGCCAGCTCGCTCTTTGACGAGTCGAGCTGGCTCTGCACGGTGATGTACTCGGGGTTGTCCGGTTTACCGAGGGGTGCCTTTGTGTCGCCTACCTTCTGCTGCATTTCCTCGATACGGCGTCTTATGCGCCGCACCTCGGGGTGGTCGGGCGAGTATTTTTGCAGAGCGGAAGCCAGCTGTTGTTGCAGATCCCCGAGAGTCTTGCGCCAGTCTCCATTCGGATCGAACAGCTGCGGGTTGATCTGAGTGAGCTGCACTTCGAGCAAGCTCTTGCGCTCGCGCGCCCCTACGATCTGCCGGTTCAAAGCGTCGAGATCTGCGTGGAGACGGTCGAGCGCACCTTGGTTGTACGTCTGGGTCTCGGGCAGCGCGTCACCGTATTGCGCTTTGAACGCCGCGAGCTTGCGCTCGAGATCGCGCACTCTGTCGCCCGCTTCCTCTGACTGAGCTTGCAGAAAGTCGTACGTCTGCCTGGCGGCCGACGTCCGTTCATCGCGATTGCTCTTGAGAAACAACTCGGCGAGCTTGTCCGTGACCGCCTGTGCGATCTGCGGATCTTCGTTGGCGTAATAGATCGAAAACGCGTTCGACTGTAACAGCGGCTTCAGAGTAACTGGGTCGACGCGTTCCACTTCCGTGTTAGCGGAAATCTGCCTCGCCTTCGCCTTCGGCGAGTCGAGCTCCGGACGGTTTGGATACGGATCGATCTCTTTCGTCAACGTTTCGAGGTTCTCGGTGCTCATTACGCGGCGACGCACGAGCTCGACTTCTTGGTTCGCGGCCGCCTCGACGCTCGTCTTGATGAGCTCCTTCGGGATCGAAGAGAGCTCGAGCATGAGCGTGGCGGACGATTGATACGTCGGCTTCAGCGTGAAGGCGAGATAGAGCGCGATCAGGATCCCCGCCGGCAGAAATACCGCGGGATAGACCCAACGGCGTCGCAGAACCGCGAAGTAGTCGCCGAGCGTATAAGGTTTCTGTTCAGCCATTATCCCGTCTTCTCATGGGCCGTTGAGGCGCCAAATCTTATCCTGAAGCCTTCATTCCGCCGAAGTCGTACATCCGGCGTGGTCCTAAGGCACTAGGACGACGTCGCCGTTCTCGAGCTGGATATTCTGCTCGAGATTGCGCCCCTTCTTGATTTCGTCGTACGCGAACCGAAACGCCTTCTGCTCGCGCCCGGAGCCGCGAAGAATGATTATGTCGTTAAGGGCCGCGAACGGCGTCGTCCCTCCCGCCAAGCTCAACGCTTGCAATACGTTGATGCGCGGGTTGAGCGGAATCGCGCCGGCCTTCGTAACTTGCCCGATCACATACGCGCGGTTGCCGTCCAGGCCGGTCACCGAGACCGTCACCACGGCCTCGGGTATCAACGGCCGGATCTTGCTCGTGAGCTCCCCTTGAACGTCCGCGACGCTGCGGCTCATCGCATTCACTTCGCCGGCCAACGGAAACGAAAACTTGCCGTCCGGCCGAATGAGCATCTTGCGCTGCAGCTCCATCTCGCCGTAAACGGACACCTCGATCTCGTCGCCCGGCTGCAGCGTGTAGGTGGCTGCTGCCGCGGCGGCGTTCGCGTTGCCTTGAGCCCGAGCTCCGGTTGCAGTCGAAGCGAGCGCCGCGATCGCGACCAACACGAGCGGCCAGTTCAAGTGCGTTCTGCCATCAACGATCCGCATCACGGCTCCTGTGCCTTCACGAGGTTCCTACCGAATCTATCACCGGATTCATTCGCTACGACCTCCGATCGGCCGTGAGCAAGCTTGCCCGAATCGCCACGCGCGACGCTGGCTGTGGGGAAATGGACCACTTCCTGCACCTGATAGTCCTTGATGCTCCTCGCGTGCGTGAAGATGATGAGCTCGCCGAGCAACCCGATCGCGAAGAGCTGCAAGCCGAGCACGGCTAGCAGTGAAGCCAGGAGGAGTGCGGGGCGATCCGACAGACCCATGTCGAAGAACAGCCGCTGGATGACCATGTAGAGAATGAGCACCGCGCCGAGCAGGAACATCGAAACGCCGAGCATTCCGAAGAATCGCAGCGGCTTCTTCGTGAAGCGGACGAGGAACAACACCGTGAGGATGTCGAGTGCGCGATGCGCGTATTCCTTGATCGGGTAGCCGCCGTCATACCGGTCCTTCGAGGACTGCGGCACGTCGACCTCGGCTACTCGAAATCCCTGACTCTGCGCCAAGAGTCCAATGAAGCGATGTTGGTCTCCGTACAGGGATATGTCCTCGATGACTTGCCGGCGCATCGCCCGAGCTCCGCAACCGAGGTCGTGAAAGTCCGAGCCTGTGAATGCCTTCACTATTCCGTGAAATGCCGAGCGGCGCAGTTTTTCGAATTGACCGCCAGCGCGCGGCCAGCGCCGTCCGATGGACATGTCGGCCTCGTCGAGAGCCGCAACGAGCGATTGTATGCCGCTAGGTTCGATCTGGTGGTAAGCGGGCAGAGTGATGATGATCGACCCCGTCGCTCTCTCGAGACCGGCTGCAAGCGCGGTCGCCTCTCCGAACGATCGGGAAAGGTTGAGCACCGTGATGCGATCATCTTCATTGCACAAGGCGCGAAGGTGCCTGATCGCATCGGGTTGCGGACCGTCGACGACGAATATGGTTTCGTAGGGGCGCCCGAGGGCGTCGAGCCCGCCGCGATACTCGTCGTAGAGCTCGACTAAATCGGAGTGACGACTTCCGACGGGGATCACGACCGAGAAACGCGTCATGGCGCTGACTTCGCTCATTGCAGCGCCCCGCGGGGGCCGACGGTGTAATCGGCGACCCTTTGCGTCAGCCTCGCGAAATCGTGCTCGCGCAGATCGCCGAGCTTGTAGACGAGCTCACCGAGGGCGCCGCTCAACACCGAAATGAAAGCCGAGGCGAGAAAGATCAAGCCTGTTCCCGCGATGGGCAACGGCATCGATCCATGGCGAAGCGTGTAAAAGGCCGTATAGCTCAACGCGACGCACGCAATGACCAGCGCGGGAAGGGACAGCATCGCGAACCACAGCAGTGGCCGCGACGTGAACGAAGCGACGGTCTTGATCACCAACAAATCGAGCAGCACCTTGTAAACCCGCGACAGCCCGTATTTGGACTTGCCGAACTTGCGCGCGTGGTGGCGCACCCGAATCTCCGCGATGCGTGGTCCCGCGATGGATGCCATCGCAGGAATGAATCGGTGCATTTCGGAGTACAGCGGTATTTCCTTGATCAGCGATCCGCGGTAGGCCTTTAGCGAGCAGCCGTTGTCGCGAATCGGCACGCCCGTGACCTTGCCGATCAACCAATTCGCGATTTTCGAAGGTATCTTTCGCGAGACGAGCTTGTCTTGGCGGTTGTGCCGCCAGCCGACCACGATGTCGTAGCCCTCGTTTATCTTGGCCAGAAACTCGGCGATGTCCGCCGGGTCGTTCTGGAGGTCGCCGTCCATCGTGACGAGCACTTTGCCGCGCGCGTACTCGATGCCAGCCGCCATCGCGGGCGTTTGGCCGTAGTTGCGCCGAAACTTGACGAGTCGCACGCGCGGGTCTTGTCTTGCGATCTCGGTGGCGATCGCGACGGTCCGGTCCGTGCTGCCGTCGTCGACGAACACCATCTCGAAATCGATTCCCAAAGGTGCGATGGCGTCGACGACCGCGCTATGCAGTTTGGTTATGCTTTCTTCCTCATTGAAGAACGGCACGATGACCGAGAGTTCCGGAGCGCTTGTTGGCACGACGCTATTCCTTTGGAGGGCTCGGCAAGTGAGCCGGGTCCCGGCGTGATTCGGACGCCGCGCGCGACAGACGAGAATAATACAATGCCACACCTTGGTCAGACAGTGATTCGCGTCAAAAATCACCTGTTGAATCAGCGCCAATTCAGTGGCTTGCAGCGCCTGGGCCATGGCTCTTATGGGCAGCGCGCCGCGCGCCGGTATGTAACACGGATGTCACGCTTCTCGGTTCCATCGGCGCGCATAGGCCGGCGCGGAGCCGTGCGCCCGCGGAGTTGCCCTGCTGCGACAAGGGCCTCGGTATGACGCTGGTGGCGACCGACGCGGATCGCTCGAGACAGGGTCTCGGGGACTCGCACGAGCCGCTGCTGCGGGCGGCCGCCGCGATTTGCTTGATCGTTGCGACCGCTCTATGGGTCGGACCCGCTCTATTGAGAGCGGATCTGTTCGAGGACGACGCGACGCAACACATCTGGTGGCTGTATCGCTATGCCGATCCCGAGCTCTTTCGTGGTGACGTCATGGTCGACTACTTCAGGACCATGGCGCCGCTCGGGTACCGCGCCATTTACGGAGTCGCTGCTCGATTCATCGATGCACTGCTTGCAGCCAAATTGGTGAGCGGTCTGCTCTATCTTGCAAGCGGTTGGCTGGCTTGGAAGATCGGGACCTCACTCGGCGGCCAAGACAAACGCGCGATCCGCGGCTTGTTGAGCGTAGTCTCGTTCATCGTCGTCGTGTCCGTTGGACGAACGTTTGCGGAGGTGCTTCCGCCGCTCGCGTTCCAGCGGACGTTCAGTCTGCCGCTCGTTCTAATGTGCCTCTGGGCGCTGATCGCTCGCCGGTACCGATGGGTTGGAGCGTCGTGGGTCGCAGCGGCGCTCGTGTATCCCGCGATCTTGCCGCTGATCGGGCTCATGGCCGGCTGCGTGTTTCTCCGCGATCTCGTCCGCGACCGCCATATGCCCGATGCATGGGTATTCAATGTCGCGTGTACCGTCGTGGCAGTGGCCGCCGCATTGCTCGGAATCCCGAAGGCCGATGCCCTGGGTCCGGCATTCACGTTCCGAGAAGCAGTCGCAATGCCGGAGTTCGGCCCGAACGGGCGCTTGAAGCTTCACGTCAGCGGCTTCGTGGCCGATCTCGTTCGGTTCCACACGATGGGACTCGGCACGTCGCCGTGGTTTCTCATTGCCGTCGCCGCTGCCGTCGTTTTCGTTTGGTGGCGCGGCAAGTCTCGGCTCATCCCGTTTGCAGCCTGGGCGATGGTGGGAACAGGAGTCGGACTCTGGGCGCTGCTACGCTTGTTCTCGGCACAGCTCATGTTTGGACTGTATTTCCCGAATCGGCACTCGCGGTGGGCGATTGCAGCTTTCGGCATCGTCGCGTTTGCCGCGGCCGCCTACGCTGGCCTCGAGCTCGTCGTTGGCTGGTTGCGGAATCGAGGCGCGCGGATGTCGGGCGCCGGCCCAGTGTGGGCGCTGAGCGCGTTTGCAGTCGTCGCCATGGGCACGCTGCTCTGGCCGGACGCTCGTAGAGACTACACGTCGCCGGTGGACCACGATCTCGAGAACGTCTACGCGTTCATCTCGCAATTACCGAAGAACACGCTCGTAGCGGCGCATCCGACGCTCGCGGACGACATCCCGCTTCGCTCGCGGCGCAGCGTTTTGACGTCGACGGAAACATCGATGCCGTGGCTACGAGGCTACTATGCGATCGTGAAGCCGCGCGTCGAGGCATCGCTGCGAGCCGCGTACGCGACGGATATTTCCGATCTCGACTCGCAGCTCGCGCCGTTCGGCGTCGACGTCTTCGTTACCGGGCCGATGGTTTGGAACGAGACGAGCTATTTGGAACCGTACGACAGCGAGTTCTTCCTCGCCTTGCTCGCGCGTGGCCGCGACAAGGGTTTTGCCCTTCGCGCGCCGCCGCCGGACAGGGTGCTCTACCGCAGCGGCGACTACTACGTGCTGAGCGTCCACGCCGACCGGCCACGCCAAGATGGATATAAATGAGCGGGTCGAATCATTCAGCGCGGGGAACGGCGCGCAGCGTAGGAGCCTGACGCGAGCCGGTTAGCGTCTCGGGATACGAATCGGAATGGATAGGTATTGCAGCCGCTTCGACTCCACGCGGCCGCGGGTCACCGTCGCCAAGATCAAGCCGCTCATGAGGCTCAGAAACGCGAGCAGCATCAGACCGGTCGAGAGAACCGCAGTCGGCAGCCTCGGGACGAGCCCCGTGCGCCAGTACTCGGTCAGCACCGGGATCGCGAGGATCAGCGACGCGAGCATCAGCAATCCTGCGACCGCGGCGAAGAATTCCAGCGGCCTCTCTTCGCGGACCAGCCGAATGATCAGTCGCATGATGCGAATCCCGTCTGGGATGGTGCGCAGCTTGCTCGACGAAGCCGGGGGCCTCTCGCGATAAGGCGTCATGCGCTCGCCGATCGGCAACCGCAGCTGTAGAGCGTGCACCGTGAGCTCCGTTTCGGTCTCGAACCCGCTCGCGAGCGCGGGGAAGGACTTCACGAAGCGCCGCGACATGATCCGATAGCCGGAGAGCATGTCGTTCAAGCGCTCGCCGAAAAACCAAGCGACGAGGCCGGTCAGCAGCCTATTGCCGAAGCGATGGCCGCGGCGATAGGCGGCTTGCGACTTCTCTTCGCGCGCGCCGTTGACCATGTCGAGCGACTCTGCGAGCAATAGCTGTATCAGCCCCGGCGCGCTCGCGGCATCGTAAGTGTCGTCGCCATCGACCATTACGTAGACGTCCGCTTCGATGTCCGCAAACATTCGAGCGACGACGTTCCCCTTGCCGCGCAGATGCTCCGATCGGACCACGGCTCCGGCCTTGCGCGCGGCTTCCGCGGTTCCATCCGTCGAACCGTTGTCGTAGACGAATATCAGCGCGTCGGGCAATGCCGCTCGGAAGTCGGTGACGACCTTACCGATCGCGGCTTCCTCGTTGAGGCACGGAACAATGACGGCAACTTGGGGCGTCCAGCTCATCTGTCGGTCGAAAACAATTCGCGCGTGAAAAGTAGATTATCTGCGTCAGCGACGACACCAACTATCGAGCGACGCACGATTCTCGTGACTCGCTGCAGTCTGAATAGGGTGTGGGAAAATCACAGTGGCCGCGGATATTGCCGCATATTGCGGTGGCAGGCCACTGTCAGCGCGAGCGGGCTTCCGAGCTTCGTGATGGCTCGACATAAGCCGGCGTGGATGTGCTGCGATCGGAATCACGCGATAATTGCCAGTCGTCGGCTAGACTTCACAAGCTCGAACGTCCGCGTGTCGAGTGACGCCGGAGGTTCAGTGCGCGTTCCCGTTGACGGCCACGTCCATTTTCACAACATCCGACGAGTTGCAGCGACGCTCGACGCCGCCGCGTCCAATTTCGCAGCCGTGAGCCCGGGGAACCGCGCGCTACGCGGAGTGCTGCTGTTGACGCAGGCGTCGGGCGAGCGCGTTTTCGAGCAACTCGCCGGCGGCACCGTGAGAGAGGGGTGGCGCTTCGAGGGCGTCGCCGGGGAGCCCGAGACGGTGCTCGCACGCAAGAACGGTGTGGCGATCGCAATCGTTTGCGGCCGACAGGTCAGGTCCCGTAACGGGCTCGAAGTGCTGGCGCTCGGAACGTGCCGCAACTTCCCCGACGGCCGCGAAATCGAGCAGGCCCTCGCCGACGTGCGCGGGTCCGGCGCAATGCCGGTGATCCCGTGGGGCTTCGGCAAGTGGCTCGGCGCGCGCGGCACACGCGTGCGCACGGTGCTCGATGCGAACGGCGAGAGCGCCGTGTCCGTTGGAGACAACGGTGGCAGGCTTGCGGTCTGGGGCGTGCCGGCGCTCGTTCGCGACTCCGCGCGCCGGGGATTTCGCGTCGTGCCCGGCACCGATCCGTTTCCGTTCGGCGACGACTACCGCCGCGTCGGTGCGTTCGGATTCTTGACGGAAGTGGACGTCGATCCCTCGACGCCCTGGCGCTCGTTGCGTGCGTGGCTCGAGTCTTCGCCGCGCTCGCCGCAGAGTTTCGGCGCTGCTTGCGGTCCTGTACGCTTCTTCGTCAATCAGGTTGGGATGCAGTTCTACAATCGGTTCTTGCGGAAGGTCGGCTAGATGAGAATGCTCGTGATCTCTCCGCAGCCGTTCTTCACGCCGCGTGGCACTCCGTTCAGCGTCTACTATCGCGCGCTCGTCATGGCGGAGCAGGGCGTCGAGATCGACCTGCTCACTTACGGCGCGGGTGAGGACGTCGACATCCCGGGCGTGAGGATCGTGCGAATTCCGCGCGTGCGGTTTTTAGAGCCCATTCCCGTCGGCCCGTCCGGCAAGAAGATCGTGCTCGACATGCTGATGTTCCTTTGGACGATCGGGCTGCTCGTCAAGCATCGATACTCCGTCGTGCATGCGCACGAGGAGTCCGTGTTCTGGTGCCGCTTCCTGAAGCCGCTGTTTCGCTTCCGGCTGATCTACGACATGCACTCGAGCCTGCCGCAGCAGCTCACGAACTTCAAATTCACGAAGTCGCGGTTCCTGATCGGTGCGTTCAAGTGGCTCGAGGACAACGCGCTGCGCGCGGCCGATGCGGTCATCACGATCTGCCCGGATCTGCGCGACTACGCGCTCAGCACCGGCTTGTCCGGCGACCGGCACTTGCTGATCGAGAACTCGATCTTCGACGACGTGCGCTTGAAGAAGAAGGCTGCCGCGACGTCGGGCGGCGCGAGCGTCGCGCAAGCGTTCGATCCGCGGTTCCCCGTCATTCTCTATGCGGGCACGTTCGAGGCTTACCAGGGCATCGACGTGCTCGTGCGCGCGTTCGCACTCGTCGCGGTGAAGCGACCCGATGCGCGCTTGTGGCTCGTGGGCGGCACCGAGGCGCAGGTGCGCCGCGCGCGCGAGCTCGTGACGGAGCTCGGGTTAACCGACGCTTGCGTGCTGACGGGCGTCGTGCCGAAGGCGCAAGCGCTGCGCTACACGGCGGACGCCGCAATACTGGTTTCGCCGCGGCTGCACGGCACCAATACTCCGCTCAAGATCTACGAGCAGCTCGCGAGCGGCAAGCCGCTCGTCGCGACACGAATTTGGTCCCACACGCAGGTTCTCGACGAGAAGGTGTGCTACCTCGTCGACCCGGAGCCGCAGTCGATGGCCGATGGCTTGCTGCTCGCGCTCGCAGATCTCGGCCGCACGACCGAACGTCCACAGAACGCGCGCGCGTTGTACGAACGCGAGTACGCCCGGCCCGTCTACGAGGGCAAGATCAGGCGGCTCCTGGAAATCGTCGTCTAATGTGCGGCATCGCCGGCATTGCCGCGTGGCGAGGAAAGCCGCCCGCGCGCGAGGACGTCACGCGTATGTGCGATGCGATGGTGCATCGCGGACCGGACGACGCGGGCTACCTCGTCGAGGACGCCGTGGCGCTCGGCATGCGCCGCCTGTCGATCATCGACCTTGCCGGCGGACATCAGCCGATCTTCAACGAAGACGGCACCGTCGCCGTCTTCTACAACGGCGAAATCTACAACTACCTCGAGCTGCGCGCCGAGCTCGAGGCG
>Ga0163163_10006803_pt1 | contig 10030 bp, 11 predicted proteins | sample S65metaG_FD_119766 | JGI IMG/M metagenome (GOLD analysis project Ga0163163, IMG submission 119766) | Switchgrass rhizosphere microbial communities from Kellogg Biological Station, Michigan, USA - S6-5 metaG | ecosystem: Host-associated > Plants > Roots > Rhizosphere > Soil | place: USA... | reverse complement strand
TTGCTGTAAGCGGAGCAACAGACACTGTTTATTTTGCTACCACTACCGGATCATATACATTGGCGGCTTCTAATTCAAAGGGATGTGGAATCTCTTCTCCCATAAGCGTAACAGCAACAACACCATTTATCCCATCAATTTCAACAAATGGCCCCCTCAATTTTTGCATTGGCGATCATATTTCATTAACGTCGAATTCCTATGGTGGAAACCAATGGTATAAAGATGGAGTGGCAATAAGTGGAGCAACCAATCAAATTCTAGATGTAAGCACCAGTGGAAATTATACAGCAAAGGTTGTGACAAATGGCTGTGAGTCAATTTCATCTAATGTAATTATTGTATCGGTGAACGTTAGTATCCCGATAACTCCTTCCATTACAGCAGGTGGAGACACTATATTTTGTAGTGGGGGTAGCGTTGTGTTAACTTCTGATATTGCAAACAGTAACCAATGGTATAAAAATGGCGCATTAATGAATGGATCTACAGGTTCGTCTTTAAATGTTACTACCAGCGGCGCTTATTCAGCTAAATCTGTTGTTCTGGGTTGCCAATCAAAGGCATCAAATGTCATTGTTGTTCAGGTTAACTCTACTCCTGCTCAACCATTTACCAATTGGGATGGTGTAACTATCAGCACAATTACGGGATATGCCCATTATCAATGGTTTTTTAATGATAGTGCAATAACCGGGAGTGATAGTAATAGTTACAGACCAACCCAAATCGGAAGATATAAAGTAAAGGTGGCAGATATTGTTGGGTGCAGTAATACTTCTGAAACTTTCAACTTCCTGGTGTTAGGTGTAGCTGATATTATTGTAGGAGATGCAAAATTGCGGTGGTATCCCAATCCTACGCGTACCGTATTAAACATCGATATAATTAATGTAAGAAGTAACAAACTTCACGCAGAACTTTACGACGTTACTGGAAAATTCATTAAAAAACAATTGCTAAATAAAAACAACAATCAGTTAAGTGTTCAAGGACTAACTGCCGGACTTTACCAGCTTTTAATATACAATGGACGGGAAAAAACTGTTGTGAAAGTGATGGTAATAAACTAAAGTTTCTGACTTTAAAAATTATTGTATGCGTACTATTCTTTTTTCATCATTGTGTAGTATAATAATGCTATTTATTGCCTCCGGCTGCAAATCTGAGCCGCCCTTATCAGCGCCAGAAGAGGACCTAAAAATATCAATTGATGCGCCGTCATATACAACAACCCCGGCAGCAGATTTCAGTTTTAACCTTAACATAGAATCCAAGATACCAGTTGATGGTGTAAAGGTGGAATACAATGTAAAAAGTGAAATTGATAACCAAAGTTATTCCCAGGGGCCGGTGATTAACACGCAGACGAGCAGCTTACCAATTACAATCAGCAATTTGCCAAGGCAAAAGATTTGTATTTGTACTGTTATGGTTACATCCAGGTCCAAAAGCACAAACACAGCAATGCAAAGTTTTAGGGTGATATATAAATAGCTATTGAAAAGAGCCTTAAAGTTTAAGGCATAGTCAATCCCAGCAATTCAAACCTAATTTGGCTATCGCATTGTAAATGATAGGACTCTTGTTTAACATACAAAAGCAGGTTTAATTTGATAGATGGTTTTGCATTTTCAGGCGCATACCTTAGTTTTGCAGCTCAATCAATATTGTTCACCGCATTTAAATTTCTATTTAAGATGCCAGTTAAAATCCGTTTACAAAGACACGGGTCTAAGAAAAGACCCTTCTACTTCATTGTTGTTGCAGACGCACGCAGCCCTCGCGATGGTAAATTCATTCAAAAACTTGGTACCTACAACCCGCTGACAACCCCTGCTACTGTGCAGTTGGACCGCCAACGGGCATTGGACTGGTTGCACAAGGGTGCCCAACCAACTGATACCGTGAGAAAGATCTTATCATACAAAGGCGTTCTTTATCTCAAGCATTTATTGCGAGGTGTAACGCTTGGCTTGTTTGACGAAGCAACCGCAATGACCAAATTCCAGAGTTGGCATTCTGAGCATGAAGCCCAGATCCGCAAACGCCAGGAAGAAGCTCAACGTGAAAGAAGAAGCAGAAGAACTCCCCCCTACCAGCGCCGTGAAAGAAGGCCTGCACCGGGTGGTTCCGAGGGCTAACTCCAAACCAAGACCTTCAAGAAATTAAATCCTCTCGTTTGAGAGGATTTTTTTTAAACTTGTCTTGCAAAAATGATAGGCGCACAAGAAAGCATATTAATAGTGGAATCCTTTGAGAGCGGTGACAAGTGTTCTGAAACCATGGAGTACACAAAGCTTTTACACAGAGATCACGGAGAAATCTCTGCGGTCTTTGGGTTCCTTCCTCCGTGTTCTTTGTTGTTTAATTCCTGTTCAATAAAGTTCCGAATCCCGATAGCTATCGGGATATTGGGTGACACAACAAACGTGGAATAGAATTCGCGCTGTGGGCTCAAATACTTCACTTTAAAACTAGTCAACACGTAAACATGCTTCGAATCTTATTTTGGCAAATGGCAAACCACAAAAGATAATTTGAAAATATTTTTGCCTAATACTTTTTACCAATGACTGAATATTTCAAAATAGGAAAGTTTGTTAGCACGTTCGGATTAAAGGGAGAATTAGTTCTGAAACATAACCTTGGTAAAAAAACGTCGCTGAAAGGACTCAAGGCCATTTTTGTTGAAGAGCGAAAAGAAAGTTTCATTCCCTGGTTCATTGAAACCACCAAAATTAAAAACGATGAAGAAATTTATTTAAAACTCGAAGGGATTAACGTACGCGAACAAGCGATCCAACTTGCGCAGAAGGAAGTATGGTTGCCCGAAGAAGATTTCAAGAAATTCTCAGCCAAATCATCGCCAATTAATTTACTGGGCTATGATGTTATTGAAGGCGAACAAGTGCTTGGAAAAATTTTAGAGGTGATTGAACAACCACACCAAATTCTTTGCAGGATTGAACTCAATAAAAAAGAGGCCTACATACCTCTTCATGAAGAAACAATTCGAAAAATTGACAAAAAAAAACAACAGGTTATAGTTTCACTGCCTCCAGGATTACTGGAAATTTATCTGTAGAAACACCAACTGCTTTTATTGCATTCCTCGCCTGGATCATGTGCCGCTGTTCGTGTGCAATTAAAAAGCGAAACATATCTCCCAATTTAAAATGAATTAGTTTACTAAAAGCAGTTGGCACATAAACTGAGTTTAGATTTCTTCTTCGGGAAACTTCTAACAAATTCAATAATTTGTTTTGATGTTGGAAAAACTCCTTAAAGGCCGTTTCCACATTCACACCTTTATCAGGTGTAAAGGCTTTTCCAGTTCTCATCTTTTTCTTTATTTCAAAAACATTGTTTGGCTTCATAGCGTTCACAAAGTAATTTCCCAGAAAGCCTGAGATAAACCATGCACTAACATCTTTTGTTATATGGATCATTGTTCTTTCAACCAGCGGCAAATAGTGACGGTTGTAAGCATTTAAGTGTTCCATTACCTGCACCACACTCCATTTCCCGTCATCAGGACAATAATTCAATTTTATGGGATCCGCGGTTTGCAAGTGTTCTGCGGCAGAAATAATTTTTTTTACATCGGCTTCGAGTTGATCAATGAGTTCTTCGCTTTTGAACTTTTTCATACCAGGTTTTTAAGTAGCTCTACATGTATTCTATTCAAAATGCAGACCACAGTATGCAAACCGAAGAGTAATTTTGACTGTGGCAGAACCTGTACGACATATTGCCCATTTTGACCTTGATGCTTTTTTTGTTTCTGTAGAGATATTGAAAAACCCATCCTTAAAAGGCAAGCCAATAATTGTGGGAGGAGATGGCCAGAGAGGCATAGTTGCCGCCTGTAGCTACGAAGCAAGAAAGTTTGGGATTCAAAGTGCTATGCCTTCTTTAACGGCAAAGCGTTTGTGCCCACATGCTATTTTCCTGAAAGGCAGTTACCACGACTACAGTAAATATTCCCGCCTGGTGACACAGATTATTGCAGATTCGGTTCCAGTTTATGAAAAAGCTTCGGTTGATGAATTTTATATGGACCTGACCGGAATGGATCGCTTTTTTGGGGTTAGCCAGTTTACCCGTGACCTGAGAGAAAAGATCATAAAAGAAACCGGTTTACCAATTTCATATGGATTATCTACAAGTAAATTGGTAAGCAAAATGGCTACCAATGAAGCCAAACCAAACGGCTATCTGGAAGTTGCTGCCGGCAAGGAAACTGATTTTTTGTGGCCATTGACAGTCGATAAAATTCCCGGTGTGGGCAAACAGACACAAATTCAATTGCATAATGTTGGGATTTTTACAATTGAACAAATTGCCAATACGCCAATTGATCAACTGGAATTTCATTTTGGCAAATGGGGACGAAAACTCTGGGAAAAATCCTATGGCATTTCCGAATCGCCTGTTGAACACTACAGTGAACAAAGGTCAATCTCTCATGAAAACACGTTCAATTCCGATTTTGCCGACATTAATTTTCTTCACACAGAATTGGTGAAATTGACGGAGGCTACTGCATATAATCTCCGGGAAGAAGATAAATTAACAGGATGCGTTACTCTAAAATTGAGGTATGCTGATTTTTCCACTGTATCAAAGCAGGAAGTAATTGATTACACGGCTCTTGATAATATTCTCATTGCAAAAGTTAAAGACCTGTTCAACAAATTATATAAAAAAGGAGAAAAAGTACGGTTGCTTGGCGTACGTTTTTCGCATTTAGTACCCATGACCATTCAAATGAATTTATTTGATGACGCCGTCGAAAAACTGGAACTCTACAAAGCCGTTGATGATATTAAAAATCAATTTGGTAGCGATGCTGTTTCAAAAGCTACTTCAGTTCGGAAAAAACCAGGACCGCCATTTTAACTAATTTAGCAGAACTTAATTCATATAAACAGTAAATTGGCTGAATAAAATTCGGCAATATGCCATTTTCTATGGATGAAACAGACCTGACCATTTTATCGCTTTTACAGCCCAACTCGTTTTTAACCAATATCGAATTAGGAAAGAAAATAGGGCTGGCCCCATCTGCGATTCTGGAGCGAATTAAAAAGCTTGAACAGAAAGGCATTATTGAAGGCTATCCAACCCGAATTAAACCTGAAGCACTTGAATTGACGTTGCTTGCTTTCATTTTCATAAAAACGAGTGAGGGCCCGGGTAATGCAGCTGTGGCAAAACAGCTGGCTAAACTTCCGGAGGTATTAGAGTTACATCACATTGCAGGCGAAGATTGTTATATAGTTAAAGTGAGAACAAAAAACCCTCAGTCGCTTATTCATTTAATGAGAGAAAAGTTTAAAATCCCAAATCTCCTTTCCACCAAAACTACCATTGTACTTGAAACATTAAAAGAATCGAATCAATTACCAATTCCAAAAATTTAGTGTTATGGTAAAGAGTTTGGCGAAACACTCAAAAGCATTAGTGCTTGCTGCATTTGCAGCTGTATATCTTATCTGGGGATCTACTTACCTGGCTATTTTGTTGGCTATAAAATCCATTCCTCCGTTCTTTATGGCAGGCACCCGATTTTTTATTGCAGGCTTGTTATTATTAGTTTGGGGGTTGATTAAAGGAGAGCAGATCCCGGACAAAAAATCGGTGCTCAAAATTTCTTTAGCAGGTATATTAATGTTAGCTCTTGGTAATGCATTGCTTGCCTGGGTAGAACAATATATTGCAAGCGGCGTGGCTGCCATTTTAGTAGCAACTGTGCCATTATGGTTTGTAGTTCTGGACAAAAAACAATGGAAATATCATTTTTCCAATAAACAGATTGTTATTGGATTACTTGTGGGATTTGCAGGCGTTATTCTTTTATTTGCGGGCAAAGGATCGGCTGACCTTGTTAACAGCAAAATGAAAATAATTAGCCTGTTTGTATTATTTGCAGGAACTATCGGGTGGACAATAGGTTCTCTTTATTCCAAATACCAAAAAATACAGGGATCAACTTTAATGAAGGTTGCCATTCAAATGCTGGCTGCCAGCATTGTAATTTTTATTGGTGGATTTTGTTTGAATGAACAAAAAGGGTTTGTCATCAGCAATATAAGTTGGGAATCTATTGGTGCAGTAGCGTACCTGGTTATTATGGGTTCGTTGGTAGCATATATGGCCTACATATGGTTGTTAAGTATTCGCCCGGCATCCCTGGTTGGAACATATGCTTATGTAAATCCTGTAGTGGCCGTGTTTCTCGGTTGGCTATTTGCAAACGAACACATAAATCTGCAAAAGTTGATCGGACTGTTAATCATCATTGCAGGTTTAGTTATTGTGAACGTATCCAAAGAAAAGAAAGTGGTTGATATTGCCTCTACAAATAAACTTAGCAGGGTTCAAGACGAACAGGATTCTGCGGTAAGCGGAAGAGAAGCCTCCTAGTGAATGGTCATTGAAGGTTGGCTAAATGACTACAAATAAAAAACCGGACTTGAAAAAATCCGGTTTACACCCTTGCTATGAAAATAGAAACGTTATTCTATTAAGATGATACAAATCTAAACCTGCTCAAATGGTATCTATATGACTACCGTCATTCAGTTAACTGATTTTATTCAGGAAAAGATACCTGAACTAAAATGTTGAAGTGGTTTTACGCACAATATGTTGGAATGATGACCCTCTTGTCAACAACTCCATAGTCCATAAACACCTTATCTTTATTTACTTTAAAAACAATTTGAATTATGCAAACACCCTGGAAAGAATATCAGGATAAAAATCAGCAGCGCTTTTTAGATGAAATGCTGGAATTGCTTCGTATACCTTCTATCAGTGCAAAAACTGAGAAAAAAGAAGATATGCGGAAATGTGCTGAGTTGGTAAAACAGCGTCTATTGGATTCAGGTGCGGACAAGGCTGAGGTAATGAATACTGACGGACATCCGGTTGTGTATGCAGAAAAGATTGTTGATGCGAAAAAACCAACCGTACTGGTATACGGTCATTACGATGTGCAACCCCCTGAACCATTAGAATTATGGCATAGCGGACCTTTTGATCCTGTTATTAAAGAAGGAAAAATTTATGCAAGAGGAAGTGCCGACGACAAGGGACAGTTTTATATGCATGTGAAAGCAATGGAAACCATGGTGAATACAAACAGCATGGAAACAAATATCAAATTTTTGATCGAAGGCGAAGAGGAAATAGGGTCACCCAACCTGGGAAAGTTTGTGGCTGCAAATAAAGACTTATTAAAGGCCGATGTCATCCTGATTTCAGACAGTGCTATGATCAGCATGGAAAATCCCTCGCTTGATATTGGCGTTCGTGGATTGTCCTACATTGAAGTTGAAGTAACTGGTGCTAATCGGGATTTGCATAGTGGAACCTATGGCGGCGCAGTTGCAAATCCAATTACAATCCTATCTAAGATGATCGCATCATTACATGATGAAAATAACCATGTAACCATTCCCGGTTTTTATGATGATGTAGTAGAGGCCACAAAACAAGAAAGAGAATTAATGGCAAGAGCTCCTTTTAATGAAAACGAGTATAAGAAAGATCTTGGGGTAAACGAGCTTTGGGGAGAAAAGGGATTTACAACGAATGAAAGAACTGGTATTCGTCCAACTATTGAGGTCAATGGAATTTGGGGTGGTTATACGGGCGAAGGTGCCAAAACAGTTTTACCTTCAAAAGCCACTGCAAAAATTTCTGCACGACTGGTTCCAAATCAAAACTCAAGGAAAATTACAGACATGTTACTGGCACATTTTAAAAAGATAGCGCCAGCTTATGTCACAATACACGCATTTGAGCATCATGGTGGTGAGGCTTATATGACGCCAATTGACAGCAAGGGTTACCAGGCCGCTGCCAAAGCTGTACAAACAACATTTGGTAAAACGCCTGTCCCGGTTCGTGGAGGTGGAAGCATCCCGATTTGTTCCATCCTGGAAAAAGAATTAGGAATTAAAATAGTATTTATGGGTTTTGGTTTAGACAATGACAACCTTCATTCGCCCAACGAAAAATATAACCTGGAGAATTATTATAAAGGAATTGAAACCATTCCTTATTTCCATAAATTTTTTGCACAGAATTAATTCGAACAATTAATACTTTGTCGAACGTTTTCGACCATTTATTTTGATGGAGCATCTATATTGTTATCGGGTGGATTGGATGGAAAATACTTTGGCGTCAATGCAGGATTAGGAATGGGAGGGTATGGAGATTGGTATGGAATGGTTATTCCGCTCCATGCGTTGGGCATCGGTTTTATTGCATTCGTATCCGGAATTATGCAAGGCATATGATCCTGTGGCAGAAACGCAACATTGCCATGCTTATTTGCGAGCAACTGATTTTGTTGTTTCTTTCGTTGTAAATACTCCTGGAGTTGCTGTTTCAAAACCTCATTGTTATTGCCTTTAAATTTCTTGAGCACGGTATCTGGTACAGGCAACATTCCGGGGTTTTTATTATCAGAAGCCTGGCAAAAAGCGCAAAAAGAAAAAAAACAAAAAACAGCTATAAATAGCAGCTTCATGGCATAATCTTTCATCCAAAATAAAAAAATAATTTTGATCTGATGGCTGAAAAGGATAAACTGCGATTAGATAAATATTTATGGTCAATCCGCCTGTTTAAAACAAGAACCATGGCGGCTGCAGCCTGCGATACAGGCAAGGTGCGCCAAAATGGAAACTTAGTAAAAGCATCAAAAAACGTGGCCGTTGGCGATGAGTTTGAAGTAAAAACGGAGGCAAAAAAATGGGTTATAAAAGTTACTGGTTTATTGCATAATCGTATGACCTACTCAGAAGCAATCAAGTATTATATTGATCTTACTCCTCAGCAAGAAACTGATGGAATGCAATTCCAGGCAGCTTCATTCCACACTGGAAAACGAAAAAGTAAAATTGGGCGGCCTACTAAAAAACAACGAAGAGAATTAGATGGTTTTTTTGAAGAAGACTAAACATTTCAGCGTTTTCGAATTTCCTTTTTCACTTCATCACTGCAATGGTCAATAAATAGCTCAGTAATTATTTCCATTTGAGAAACATCAAGGGGTTTTGTAACAAAACCTGCATTATATGTATTTGCAAACTCCTTATCTGAGGGAGATGAAGAGGTGGTAAATAATACTACGGGCACAGAGGCAAGCGGTGGCATTTCTTTAATTTTCGTAAGCACATCCTTACCATTCAAAAGCGGCATATTTATGTCAAGTATGATAAGACATGGAGCCGGAGTATGTAGGTTTACTGATTGTAAGTAAGTTAATGCCTGCATTCCGTCTTTGGCCGTAACGACTTCAACATTGTTCGTATATCTGTTAAAAGCCTCCTGTACCAATTCAAGGTCATCGGTGTCGTCATCAGCATAAAAAACAATATTTTTAAGTGTTGCAGATTTTATCATAGTGGCTTGAGGCAAATTTATTGTAAAGCTTACTACGTCACCAAATATTCCACGTCTATTTGCTCGAGGTAAAGCTCCAAAATTGTGGTGGATTTTGTGTAAAGTATTTTATGAATAGACATGCGGTATGACAGGTATGTTATTTCTATATAAAAATATTCCAATTGGAATAACAACCTGGTAAATTCATTTTTTTTGCTCTTGCCAATGTAAATACCTTCCTGATAAAGAATGGCTAATTGTTCCTCCAGCAGCAGTTCTTTAAAATTCGACATCCTCATAATTCCTATCCTCCGCAAAAGCAGCCTCAAATTCCATGCAGCATTACAGTTAAAATGAAAATTCTAATGCATAAATTAAATTTGGCAATGAAATGTTTGTAACAGTATCCCCTAAAATTTATCGTTGGGTATTGACAGAACTTAAAGTAGTGTTCGACGTCACTAATGTACGGCCTGCCTAATGAGTGATGTTCAGGATAGAGTAGATTTTACCTTTACCCGAATGAGGAAGTGGCTATTGGATAAGCCTTGTACAAAATGAAACCTATGTCAATAAACACAATTTTATGGGCAGATGACGACTACGATGACTTGCAACT
>Ga0163163_10006802_pt1 | contig 10031 bp, 7 predicted proteins | sample S65metaG_FD_119766 | JGI IMG/M metagenome (GOLD analysis project Ga0163163, IMG submission 119766) | Switchgrass rhizosphere microbial communities from Kellogg Biological Station, Michigan, USA - S6-5 metaG | ecosystem: Host-associated > Plants > Roots > Rhizosphere > Soil | place: USA: Michigan... | reverse complement strand
GGCAGGTTCTCGCCGCGCTCCGAGGTGTGGAGCCTCGCCGCGACGCTGTTCGAGGCGCTGACCGGGGCGCCGCCGTTCGCGCAGCTGCCCGGCGAGGGCACCGGTGCCTTCATCGAGCGGGTCGGCCTCGGCCTGCCGCGCGAGGCCGGCACGAACCTGCCCGAGCCACTGCGTAGCCTGCTGCGGCGTGGCCTGGCCGTCGATCGGGACGACCGCTGGCCCTCGACCGCCGCATTCGCCGCGGCGATCCGCGAGACCCAGGCCTCGCTCGGCCTGCTCGCGGCTCCCACCAGCGGTCTCGATGCCGGTCGCGTGCTCGCCTCGGACGATCGTGCGGACTCCGGCCGTGGCGGGCCGAGCCCCGGCCAGGTCCGGGACGACGGCCATCGCGCGCAGGTGCCCGTCGCTGCTCGCGCGGGCGCGCAGCGCACTCCGGCGCCCGACGCCCCGGCGCCCGGCATCCCGGCGCCCGGCATCCCGGCGCCCGACGCCTCCTCGGCACCGCAGGCATCGCCGCGTACCTGGGTGGGAAATCCGCTCACGGCGCGCAACACCGTGGACACCGCTGGCATCGGATACGCCGGCCAGGCCGAGTACCCGGGAGACGGCGGCGACGGCAATGGTGGCGGCGGCCCCCGGGCCGGTGGGGACATCGGAGCCGGCGGGCGACCGGAGCATCCCGGGCCACAGCCCGGCGCACCAGACGACTCGCCGGACGGCAACGGACCGTCGACGCCAGACGGCGCCGCGCGGCCGGTCGGTGCCACGGCGCGCCGCACGATGCCCCACTGGTGGATACCGGCGGGGCTGGCCCTCGTCGTGGTCGTCGCGCTCGCGCTGGCGCTCGTGCCGCGGAGCCGGGAATCCTCGACCCTCAGCGAGCCCGCCAGGCCGACGGTCCTCGGTGGCAGCACGCTCGCCTCCGCCACCGCCGGTCCGACGGCGTCGACGGGTCTCAGCGAGCTGCCGGACACACCGCCCCCTTCGGCACAGACCGCGCCCCAGCCGAGCGCGTCGGGTCCCCAGTCGACACTGGCGGCGAGCGCCACGCCGCCGCCGATGCCGCCTTCGGCCTCGCCCCAGGCCACGGTGACCCGCGCCGCCCTGCACGCCGGCCAGCGCATGGAGCAGGGCCAGAGACTGGTGTCGGCCAACGGCCGCTACGCCGCCACCCTGCGGTCCGACGGCAACCTCGTCATCTACGCGCAGGACAGCGGCCCGGCGAGCCCCGCCTGGGAGTCCGGGACCGACGGGACCGAGGCGAGCTACCTGCTCATGCGAAGCGACGGCGACCTCGTGCTCTACGGAGCCGACGGGACGACGACCTACTGGAGCTCCGGCACCCACACCTCGAACTCGTACCTGGAGGTGCGCGACGACGGCGAGCTCGTCATCTGCCTGGAGGACGGCACCGTGCTGTGGTCCCGCACCAGCGGACGCGGCTAGCAGGGCCACGACCGCCGGCAGCGCGCCAGGGCTGCGGCCGGCCGACGCTCAGCGCTCGGGTCTCAGCGCTCGGTCTCCGCGCTCGGGCCTCCGCGCCGGCGGTCAGAGCTTGGACGTCGCTGACCTCGGGGTTCCTGTCCAGGACGGGCCGGATGGACGATGATGGCGGCATGTTCACCAGCGCCCGGCCGGTTCGAGTCGTCTGCGCGGGCGTGCTGCTCGCGGCGGCGTTGACGTTGGCGTTGGCAGGCTGTGGGGGCGGCGACAAGGCCACCAGCGCGACCGCTGCGGGCGACGCCAAGGCCGCCTGCGAGGCGCTGGCCAGGACCAAGCCGAACCTGAACAAGCCGGCAGACGTCGACTGGCGTCGGCTGCGGGCTGCCGGGGACCTGGGCGTCGCAGCCGCCACCGCCGACAAGAAGAAGTACGGCGACCTCGCCCAGCCGTTCGCCGTGGTCTACCGCGACGCGCTCAACTCGGAGACCACCTCGATCTACACCGACGCCCGCGCTGCCCTCTCCGTCTGCTCCGACCACAAGCTGCCCCACTGACGCCCACTGACCTGGCGGCCGCCGGTCACGAGGCGGCCGCCGGTCTACGAGACGGCGGCGGCGCCCGCGCGTTCGAGCAGGTAGGTGCCGGCGACGACCGGCGGGTAGGCGGTGCCGGCGACGAGCGGCTCGACCACGGTGTCGACGTCGGACTCCAGGAAGGCGATCAGGGAGATCAGTTCCTCGCCGGGCGCCTCGGCCGGTGGCGGCAGCACCCGGTGGCGGGTGGATCGCCATCGGTCGCCGGTCCATCGGGCTAGCAGGTCACCGACGTTGACGGTGACCGCATCGGGCTCGTAGGGGGCGTCGACCCATCTGCCGTGCCGGTCCAGCACCTGAAGGCCACCGTAGCCCGGCTGGCGGTCAAGGATCGTAAGAACGCCCCAGTCGGTGTGCGGAGCGACCCGGAACTGGCCGTCCAGCGGCGCACCGGTCTCCGTACGCGACGGATAGCGGTTGATGTTGAGCGTGTGCGGGCCGGACTGCACCCGGTCGAAGAACCACGGCTCGGGCAGGCCGAAGGCGACCGCGCAGGCACGCAGCAGGTCGCCGTAGAGCGCGCGCACCTCGGCCGTGTAACGCTCGCACAACGCCTCGAGCTCGGGGCATTCGACCGGCCAGACGTTGGCGGCGAACCAGGTCTGGTCGGTGTGCGGATCGCCCGTGGCGAAGGTACGCCCAAAGGTCAGGCTTTCCTTGAGATCGGCCCGCGTGGCGTCGGCGGTCTGGCCGTAGTAGGCGTTGGCCTCGCTTCCGGGTGGGATCCAGCCACGCCCGCCGACCGACGTCGCGTAGGTGGCCTTCACCGCGGCGGGCAGCGCAAAGAACCGCGCCGCCACCGCTCGGATGTCCGCCCGCAGTCCGGCACCGATGCCGTGGCCGCCGACCAGGAGAAAGCCGGACTGCCGCAGTGCGACGTCCAGTTCGCAGGCGAACCGGTAACGCTGGTCACCGCTGCCTGCACGCCAGCGGCTCAGGTCGAGCAGCGGAAAGTCGGGCGTCGTCGTCATCAAGGTCCCTCAGCCTCCGCGGCCTGTGGTGAGGCCGTCCAGTCCGCTGTCTGAGCGGCGGCACGGCACGTCGGCACCCGGAGACACCGCCCGTCGTGCGGCGGAGGCGCCGCTGGCCGGGGCCGGGCATCGACGGGCCTGGCGTCACTGGCAGGCAGCAGCACAGCGCGGTGGTACCCGTCTCTACCTGCTATTACGGACCATCGACGTTTCACCAGCCGGCCATCCGGGTTACGAGAGCGTGGCCATCGCGAACCAGGACCGGATATGCGGAGTCTCGTGCGGCAAAGTCGGCGCGGACCGGCGACGGACTCGTCTCGGAACAACGCGGGCCGCGCTGGCTCGACCGGGCGGCCCGGCGCGGCGCAACCCGCGCGTATCCCATGGAGTCAACCCGCGGTGTCAGCCCGTGGCGTCTCGGCGAAGGTGCCTGCAGGTGCAGCCGCGTGGGCGGCGACCGGGCGGCCAGGTCAGCACGACCTGGCGGTCGAGGCCGCGCGTCCGCGCTCGCCGAAAGTCTCGGCAGACCTGGCAGGGAAGGTAGAGCTGCGGCCCGTCCGCCCCGCGATGTCCATACGTGTCCCCCATGCTTCGGAGAGTAACCCGGTGGAGCGGATTGCGGCGGGCACGGGGCGCTCGACGTGGCCGTTTCTCGGTCGGCGAGACCGGGACCACACCGTCGGACAGCTCGCCGGGCCGGCTCGACCACCCGGGCGAGCGGAGGCTCGGGGGGTAGGTCACAATCGGGCCACGAGGGCGCACGAGCGGACCGGTGAGGCCAGGAAAGACGGACCGGGCGTTTGGGCCGCCTGCCGCGCTGACGGTGACCCAAAAGGCTTACCCAAAAGCGCCAGTACGCGTCTTACCGCCAGAAGACGAGACGACTCGCTGTCGAAAAACTGACAATTTCCGGCGACGACTCCCGGCGACGGCCGGCCTTCACCGCCCCCGGCGGCACAATCAGGATTCATACCCGGCGCGAACGGCAGGACAGGCCGCCGTCCGCCGGCCGGGTACGGTTCAGGCGCTCTTGCGCGAGGGGGCGATGGCCGACTCGTCGGCGGTCACCGGGGCCGCGTCGACGGCCCGCCACCGGCGGTCGCGCGACGTCGCGACGCCGAGGTCCTGCATGCGGCGCAGTTCGGCGGTCACCTCGGCGGCAGACAGGCCAAGGTCATGCGCCAGGGAACGAGCCCGAAGCGGGCGGTCGGCGCTGGCGAGGGCCGCGTGCAGGCGGACCGTCACCCAACTGGGGCGGCCGGGCGCGGCCGCGGCGGACGGCTGGTGAAGCCGCCTGGGCTGGCTCGAAACGGAAGGCGCCTCGGCGACTAACCGAGACTTCCGGCGAGCAGAAGAAGTGTTGTCGCTCACAGCATGCATCAGGTTCACCCATCCATAATTCGGTTCCCCTTAACAATGCTTCATTGACCCGCCTCAGTCACAGTGAGGTTCATCGCGCAACAGTCAGTAACCGCATGAATACGTAATTTTTTGGACATACAGATGTTGCGTCCATGCGTCACCCGCCCTGCGGCAGAGGCCCACAGGGCAGACCGTCACGGCGACCTGGACCGTCGACGCCGCAGGGGGTGCACCCCAGGGGCGGGATCACCGCCACCTCCAGGCCATCCCCACGGGCCACTCGCGGTACTGCTCGGCGTGTCACCGCCGACTCTATACGGTTACTGCTCGAACGCAAGAAGTTAACAGCCTGGGCGCGCGGAGCCGGCCAGGACAGGCGACGACCGGCCGCCGCCCACGATCCACGAGCGACGGCCGGCCACCAGTTGCCAGCCCGCCAAGCCTCCACAGACCGGCGCCATGCCCCGACAGACCGGCGCCACGCCTCGACGGGACCAGGACGGAAGGGCTCGGGAAAGGCCAGGCCAGACCTGCCACGCCCGTGGCCGGTTACGCCGGCTGGTCGCCGAGCAGGAGATGGCGGTAGCTGGGGAGGCCGGGGTGGCCGGTGGCCCGGTAGACGCCGTCGGCCACGGCGCGGGCGAAGGTGTCGGCCGCGGCGGCGAGCAGGGCGTTGAGGTTGGCCGCCGGGCGGGCGCCGGTGGCCAGCGCGAACGCGACGTCACCGTCGGTCATCATATGCACCGGGCGGATTGCCCGCGCCATCCCGTCGTGCGCGCTCGCGGCCAGCCGCGAGCACTGCGCCTTCGTCAGCACCGCGTCGGTCGCGACGACACCGATTGTGGTGTTCATGAGGAGGCCGTTCGCCGGCGGGTCCGTGCCGACGCCGCCCGGTGCGGCCGGGCTGGCCCGGCGCGCGGAACTCGGGAAGTCCGGCGGGGGCGGTCCCGGCGCCCGGTCCGACGCCAGCCAGGCGGCGAGCAGGGCAGGATCGGGTGCGGGGAGCTCGGCGTCGAGGTCGCCGTAAAGGCGGCCGGTGCGCGGGTCGACGGTGCTGCCACCCGAGTTGACCACGGCCAGCGCGGCGACGGTCGTGCCGTCGTCGAGCACCGTCGAGGCGGTGCCGACGCCGCCGGCGAGCGTGCTGCTGACCGCACCCGTGCCCGCCCCGACGGTCCCCCGAGCCGTCGCCGTCGCCGCCGTCGCTCCCGCTCCGGCTCCGGCTCCGGCGACTGCGACATCGTAGGCGAGCGCCCCCAGCTCCGGCCCGGGCGCGGCATGCGACGCCGGTACCGCGCCGCCGCGCCCCAGGTCGAAGATCACCGCACTCGGCACGATCGGGACCACCCCCGCCGGCCCGACCGGGAAGCCGATGCCCGCGTCGGCGAGCCGGCGCATCACCCCGTCCGCGGCCGCCAGCCCGAAGGCGCTCCCCCCGGCCAGCATGACCGCGTGCACCCGCTCGACGGCGTTACGCGGGTCGAGCAGGTCGGTCTCGCGGGTCCCAGGCGACCCGCCGGCAACATCCACGCCGCCGACCGCGCCACCTGGCGGCGTGAGCACCACGGTGACCCCGGTCCGCCACCCGTCCCCGACCCGCTGGGCATGCCCGACGGCGATTCCCGGCACGTCCGTCAACGAGCCCGCCGACAAGTCCGCCAACCCGGCGGGTGACGTGCGGTCTGCCATGTCAGCGGCGGTCGTCTCCACCTGGTTCGAACGTTCCACCGTCCGCATCCTGCCGGTCCTGGTCAGGTACGCGCGACCGATGCCCCCAGCCCCGCTGCCCTAACCCTCGCCCCGGACTGGCAGCCGCTCCGCCGTGCCGACGCCGGCCAGGCCGGACCGGACGTCGTGCGTCAGGATCTCTGGCGCAGGGGTTAGCAGGCCCTTAGCCGAGGGAGATCGCGATGAGTCGCGTCGCGCGAACCAGGCATCTGGTCAGTTCAGGCGGCGCAGGCCGGCGAGGCGGCTGTCGTCGATGACACGCAGGCGTTCAGCGACTCGTTCCAGCAGGGCCGGATCGTCCTCGAACATGACGTGCTGCTTCGCGGGCGGCACAGGCTTGGGCACCCGCCGCGGCAGCGGCGCGACCTCTTCTAGTCCCGTGCTCAGGCCCACCGGCTCCTCCGTCGCGAAACCTGGCCAAAGTCCCGACATCCACACACTGCCACCGTGGCCGTCCCCGTACCATCGATAGCCCGACTATGTCATGACCGCCTCAGTCAAGTCGAAGCGGGACACGCTGTCGACGGTGGTGTTCCCAGGGTCAGGCCGGGGTCAGCAGGCAGGTGCAGGTGCCATGGGCGGCGAGCTTGCCGCCCGCCCCGGTCACCGTGCACTCGGCGGTGGCGGTACGCCGCCCGACGTGGACGGTCCGCGCCACGCAGGTCAGCGCCGGCGCGGTCAGGCTGACCGGCCGGACGAAGTTCACCTTGAGCTCGAGCGTCGTGTAGTAGATGTCCGCGGGAAGCCTGGTGAAGACGGCGCTTCCCATCGCGGTGTCCATCAGCGTGGCCAGGACGCCGCCGTGAACCGTGAACATCGCGTTCGCCGCGGCCGGCGACGGCGTCAGCGTCCAGACCGAGCGGCCGGCCTCGAGGGTGTCCAGGTGGATGCCGAGCGCGTGCCCGACGCCGATGCCGGCAGCCAAGCCCTGTTCCAGCAGCGCCCGCAGGTCGGCGATCCGCTTCGCGACCTCGCGAACCGCTTCGCTGTCGCCCGATGGCGGCTCGCCGTCCCGGCCCGCCGGGTCGCTCTGGCCGGCTGCGCCGCTCTGGCGGGGTGCGCCGCTCTGGCGGGCTGGGTCGCTCTGGCCGAGAAGGCCGTTCTGATTCACAAGCGCTCCTGTTTGAACGAGGGACGGCGGCCAAGCCGCTGCCGCGCGGCGGACCGGCCGGCCGGCCACTGATCGGTGACAAACTCGCGGCACAATCAGTCGCGCCTGCTGGCGGAACCGAGTCGTCCGCCACAATCATCCGTGCCGGCATCCCGAAGAATATCGGCCTTCCGGTCGTGTTCCCACCGAAACTCCGGGCCGGCCTGTTCGACCACGCGAACAGAACACGAACAGATTCCGGACGCGGAGTGTTGCGGCAAGCAAGCGGAAATGAACTCCCAGGGTTCGCGTCCTACCGGCGACGAATGACGGAGGCAGAACGGTGACCTAGTGAGAAATGCGATCGAGCGATAGCGGGAACCCACTCCGCATTGACCGGGTGAGGCCCGATTGTCAGGCTGGGAAAAGAGCCGGGGCGCGTCGCCGACCGAACCCGGCGGATCTCGCCGCGGCGGTCGCGGCGACGCCATCCTCGCGCCGGACCGGAGCACATCTGATGCGTGGCCTGACGCTGCCCGCCGCCCTAGACGAGGCGGCCGCGGCCCATCCCGACGTGCCCGTGACGTTCCCGAGCTCGGCCGAGCGGCTCCGGCTGGCCGACCTCGCCGCGGCCACCACCGACCTGGCCTGGGCACTGGTCGCCGAGGGTGTCACGCCGGGCGCTCGGGTCGGCGTGTTCAGCCGCAACAACGCCGACTTCCTGATCGCCCTCCTCGCAGTGGCCAGGGCGGGGGCCTCGGCGTGCCCGCTGCCGCTGCCCACGTCGGCCGCCGAGCTCGCCGGGTACGCGAGCCGCCTGGACGCGCTGACCACGGTCGCCGGCGCCCGCCGGGTGCTGGTCGGCGCCGGTGTGGACGGCCTGGTCCGCAGGCTCGCCCCGCTCCTGGCCGGGCGGCGTTTCCTGGCCCTCGACGGGCTGACCTCGCCGCGCGGCCGGGGCACCGCGCTCCCGGCGGTCCGCGAATCCGACGAGGCGATCGTCCAGTTCACCTCCGGCAGCACCGCCGTGCCTAAAGGCGTCGTGCTCACCCACCGCAACGTCGTGTACGGCACGGCGGCCATCGTCGACGGCGTCGCGCTCGGCCAGCCGGGCGACCACGGCGCGACCTGGGGGCCCCTGCACCACGACATGGGGCTGTTCGGGACGCTCGCCGCCGTGCTGGCCGGCGTACCGATGACGGTGTGGGCACCGTCGACGTTCATCAAGGACCCGGCCCGGTGGCTGCGCGCGTTCGCCGATCTCGGCTGTACGTGCGCGGCGGCACCGAACTTCGGCTACGACGCCCTGCTCGCCGCGGTGGCACCGCAGGACGTCGCGGCCGTCGACCTGAGCCGTTGGCGGGTCGCGTTCAACGGCGCCGAGCCGGTCAACCCGGGGACCGTCGCCCGGTTCACCGAGCACTTCGCCGCGGCCCGCTTCGCCGCCGAGGCGATGTTTCCCGTGTACGGCATGGCCGAGGCGACGCTGGCGGTGACCTTCCCGCCGCTGGGCCGCGCACCGGTGACGACCTGGGTGGAGCGCGACCGGCTCGCCCGCGACGGGGTCGCCCGGCCGGCCCCCGCAGGGGCACCCAGCGCGCGCGGCCTGGTCGGGCTCGGCCGGCCGGTGCCGGGCATGCGGCTGCGCATCGTCGACGAGCACCGCCGTGCCGTGGCGGACGGCCACGTCGGCGAGATCGAGATCCAGGGCGACGCGGTCACCTCCGGCTACCTCACCGCCGCAGGCGTGCCCGCCCAGCCGGCGCCCGCCGACTGGCTGCCGACGGGCGACTTGGGCTTCACCGCGGCCGGCGACCTGCACGTCAGCGGCCGCCGCAAAGAAATGATCATTGTGCGCGGGGTGAACTACTACCCCGAGGACGCCGAGGCAGTGGTCCGGGACGCGCCGGGCGTGCACCGCCGCCGGTGCGTGGCCGTCGCCGGGCTGGACGAGGCCGGCGCGGAGGCGCTGACCGTACTCGTCGAGACACATCTGGCCGACCCCGCCGACCGGGTCCGGCTCCAGTCCGAGCTGCGCGCGGCGGTCGGCCGGTCGCTCGGGCTCACGGACGTCGCCGTGCGGCTGGTCGCCCCGGACGCGCTCCCGCGTACCTCCAGCGGCAAGTTCCGCCGTGGCGAAGCCCGTGACCTGGCTCGGGCGGCAGACCGGCGACGGCTGGCCGGCCCGGCGGCTGACGAGGCCCGCTCGATCCCGAAGAAGGTGGAGACCGATGCACGGCTATGACGTCTTCCGGCACTACGAACGCAAGCGCTGGACGATCCAGGAGCTCCCGTTCGACGCGGTCGACTCGGGCCTGGCCAGACCCGAGTACGTGACCATGGTCAAGAGCGCGGTGATGGGCGAGGCGAACTCGATCGCCGCGCAGCATGGGTTTCTCAACGAGTTCGACGACTACGACTTCTCGGCGTTCGTCGCGGTCTGGGGCTACGAGGAGCTCCAGCACCACTTCGCCTTCCGGACCTGGCTCGCCGCCGTGGGCGTCCAGATGCCTGCCGGTCCGGTCGAGGCGATGCGCGCGCCCTACGCCCCGGGCACGACGCCGAGCGCGACCCTGGCCACGAACATCATCTCCGAGCTGACCGTCAACCACGTCTACCGCTCGGTCGCCGCGTGGGTCGACGAGCCGGTGCTGCGCGAGCTGATGATCCGGGCCAGCCGTGACGAGGCCGGCCATGCCCGCGAGTTCCTGCACTACGCGCGCCGCCGGCTCGCCGCGCATCCCGAGGAGCTGCCGTCGGTCCTGGAGACCCTGTACGTCTATACGTCCGAGGCACGGATCAAGCACCCGGTCGGGGTGTTCAAGAACGGCCTGGCCGAGCTCG
>Ga0163163_10006800_pt1 | contig 10031 bp, 7 predicted proteins | sample S65metaG_FD_119766 | JGI IMG/M metagenome (GOLD analysis project Ga0163163, IMG submission 119766) | Switchgrass rhizosphere microbial communities from Kellogg Biological Station, Michigan, USA - S6-5 metaG | ecosystem: Host-associated > Plants > Roots > Rhizosphere > Soil | place: USA: Michigan... | reverse complement strand
TGTGGTTCATCATTCTGGCGGTGTTGGGCGTCATCGCCATTGCCCGCCAGCCGCACATCCTTCTGGCCGCCGATCCGCGCTATGCAATTGCGCTGTTTGTCACCGAACCCTGGACCGCCTTTGTCGCATTGGGCTCGGTGGTGCTGGCTGTCACCGGCTGCGAGGCGCTCTATGCCGATATGGGCCATTTTGGTGCGCGCGCCATCCGCTGGGCCTGGCTTTATTTCGTGTTTCCGGCGCTGGTGCTGAACTATTTCGGCCAGGGCGCGCTGTTGCTGACCAATCCCGCCGCGGCATCTTTCCTGTTTTACGCCCTGGTGCCGGATTGGCTGCACTATCCCATGGTGGGACTGGCCACCATCGCCACCATCATCGCCTCCCAGGCCGTCATCTCCGGCGTCTTCTCTATCACCCAGCAGGCGGTGCAGCTGGGCCAGTTGCCGCGCATGGAAATCCGCCACACCAGCGCCCAGGAAATGGGCCAAATCTATGTGCCGCGCTCCAACGCCATGCTGGCGGTGGGCGTGGTGTTGATCGTCTTGATCTTCAAAAGCTCCGACGCACTGGCGGCGGCATACGGCATCGCCGTCACCGGCGTGATGGTGATTTCCACCGCGCTGGTGGCGGTGGTGGCGCGCTATCGCTGGGAATGGAAACGCTCCACCGTGATCGCCGTATTCGGCCTGCTGGGCCTGATCGATGTCGCCTTCCTGGGCTCCAACGCCCTCAAGCTCACCCAAGGCGGCTGGTTGCCGCTGGCGGTGGCCGGCGCCACCTTTGTCGTGATGGATACCTGGCGCATGGGACGGCGGTTGCATCTGGAAGCCATGCGCGACAACGCGCTGGCGCTGGACCTGTTTTTGGAACGTGCCGACAAATACAGCCAACGTGTGGCGGGGACCGCCGTATTCTTAAGCCCCCGCCTGGATGCCGCGCCCAATCCGCTGCTGCACAGCCTGAAACATTACAAGGTGCTGCATGAGCGGGTGGTGATCTGCACCGTCACGGTGGCCGACACGCCCTATGTCTCAAAGGCCAAGCGCATCACGGTGGACAAATTGGGCAAGGGATTCTTTGCGGTTCGCATTTCCTACGGCTTTTTCGAGACGCCCGATATTCCCGGTGCTCTGGCGCTGGCGCGCGCCCAGGGCCTGGCGCTGGAGCCGGATTCCACCACTTACTTCCTGGGGCGCGAAACCCTGGTGCCGGGCGAAAAGCCCAGCATGAAACGCTGGCGCGTGGCGCTGTATATGTGGCTGGCGTCAAACGCACTCTCGCCCGCGCGGTTCTATCAATTGCCGCCCGGCCGCGTGGTTGAATTGGGCACGCAGGTTTCAATCTAAGGCGTAGACCAACGCCTTCAGATACGCACTCTCCGGAAGCAACGGATGCACCGGATGATCCGGCCCCGCCCCCGCCTGGCGGATCAGGGCGGCGCGGCGCCCCGCCCTGAGCAGACCCTGCGCACATTCCCCGGCAAAACGTTCCAGCGCGATATTGTGCGAACAGGACGCCACCAGCAAAAGCCCGCCCGGCGCAGTGACATCCGCCGCCAGCCGCGCCAGCTTGCGATAGGCTTTGGCCCCCGGCTCGAGGTCCTTTTTCGATTTCACAAAAGGCGGAGGATCGGCCAGCACGATATCGAAACCTTCGCCCGCCGCCTTCAACCGTTCGAGTTCTTCAAACACATCGGCGCGGACCGGCTTGATGGTGACGCCATTGGCGCGGGCACTTTCCTCCGCCAGCGCCAGCGCGGGCGCGGAGGAATCCAGGCAAACCACTTCCTTGGCGCCCGCTTTCGCCGCCAGGATGCCGAAGCCGCCGGTATAGGAATAGGCGTCCAACACCGTCTTGCCTTTGGCGAAGGTGGCCATAAAGGCGCGGTTGTCGCGCTGGTCATAATACCAGCCGGTCTTCTGTCCTTCGGTGAGGTCGGCGATGTAGCGCGCGCCATTTTCCTCGACCGCAATGCGATGGCCTTCGCCTTTGGCTGTCTTGACGTAAGTCTCCAGCCCTTCCAGGGCGCGCGATGGTGCGTCATTGCGCAAGATCACGGTCTTGGGCGAAAGCACCTGATCGAGTGCTGCAAGAATCGGATCGAGCAGCCGTTCCATGCCCGCCGTGCCTGCCTGCAAGGTCAGCGTGTCGCCGAAGCGGTCGATCACCAGGCCAGGCACGCCATCGCCTTCCGCATGGAACAGGCGATAAAAGGGTCTATCGTAAAGGCTGTCGCGCAGCGCCAAGGCGCGTTTCAGGCGTTCCGCAAAAAATCCGGCATCGACGGCAATGTCGCAATCATCAGCCAGCAGCCGCACCGCGATCAGACTTCGGGGGTTGAAATAGCCTGTGCCGAACGCACGCCCGTCCTCGCCGCGCACATTGACCAGGGCGCCGGGCGCAATGGCCTTGGCGGCCTCGTCCATGCGAATTTCATTGGAGAAAATCCAGGGCGAGCCGGCGCGGGTTTTGGACCGCTGGCCCTTCGGCACGATGATGGTTTTGCGTGACATGCCGGGGTGTTTAACGCCCCCTTGCACCGCCGTCCATGGCGGCCTTAGATGCCCGCCAAATCTCAAGGAGAACAGCATGGCAGTCGACGGCAAGTGGGAAATCGTCATCAATTCGCCGCTGGGCGCGCAGAAGGCCGCTTTGGACATCGCCACCAACGGCAATGCCCTGACCGGAACCCAGACCGCGCAACAGGGCTCCGGCCCGCTGGAAAACGGCAAGGTCGACGGCGATGCGGTGAGCTGGTCGGCCAAGATCACCAACCCCCTGCCCCTTACCCTGGATTTCACCGGTACAGTGGACGGCGACAAACTGTCCGGCAGTGTGAAAGCAGGCTCTTTCGGCTCATTTCCCTTCACCGGCAACCGTACCGCCTGATATAAGCCATGCTATTCAAGGGGGGCAGCCGCAACGCCGCGGCTGCCCTTTTCCTTTAGGAGCAGGATTTGAGAATTCACAGAGAGGGATATCCGTTTATCGCCCTCTTCGCGGCGATCAATTTGCTGGCGTTTCTTTTTTCCGGCTGGCTGGGTTGGCTGCTCCTGCCCATCACCATCTGGTGCGTCGCCTTCTTCCGCGATCCCGACCGCAAGACTCCGGAGGAACCCGGCCTGATCATCTGTCCCGCCGACGGCAAGTTGCTGCCGATTGTGGAAGCCGTGCCGCCGGCGGAATTGGGGATGGGCGATTCTCCGCGGCCCCGTCTTTCGATCTTCATGAACGTGTTCAATGTGCATGTGAATCGCAATCCGGTGTCGGGAAATGTGGTGGCGCTGGCCTACCGCCCGGGCAAGTTTTTCAATGCCAGCTTCGACAAGGCCAGCATCCACAACGAGCGCATGTCGATCCGTCTGCGCCCCGAAAGCGAGGGCGGCGAGGCCAAGGACCTGGCGGTGGTGCAGATCGCCGGCCTGGTGGCGCGGCGCATCGTCTGCGACCTGGCGCAGGGCGAGGGGGTGCGCCGGGGCAACAGATTTGGCATTATCCGCTTCGGCAGCCGGGTCGACGTCTATCTGCCGCCGCGCACAGAAGTCCTGGTCAAACCGGGCATCACCACGCGGGCGGGTGAAACCGTCCTGGCGCGGTTCTTATAAGGGGATCAATTTGCAGGAGCCGGATCGCATCTCCCGCCGTAAGCGTGCCCGCCAGATCGTGGCGGCGCGGCTGGAACGGCTGGAAGATCTCAGCATCGGCAAGCTGGTGCCGTCGAGCATCACGCTGCTGGCGCTTTGCTGCGGCGTCACCGCGATCCGCTTCGGCCTCGACGATCAATGGGCGAATGCGGTCAGCTTCGTGATCCTGGCCATGATCCTGGACATGCTGGACGGCCGCGCAGCACGCATGCTGGGGGCCGACAGCCGCTTCGGCGCCCAGCTTGACAGCCTGGCCGACCTGGTCAGCTTCGGCGTCGCGCCCGGCATCATCATGTATATGTGGAGTCTGAATGAGATGGGCAATGCGGGTTGGGTTGCCTCCCTGATCTTCTGCGCCTGTGCCGCCATCCGCCTTGCGCGCTTCAATGTCGAAAGCGTACGCGACGAAGGCGCCACCAAGGGCAATCCCTATTTCACCGGCCTGCCGACACCGGCGGCGGCCTGCATGATGCTGCTGCCGCTTCTGATCTCGTTTCAGTGGAACGATCCTTTGGTGCGCCAGCCCTGGATCTCGGGTGTTGTGATCGGCATCACCTCGATCCTGATGGTGAGCCGCCTGCCCACCCCGTCGATCAAATATATGAAGCTGCAGCGCCAGCACCGCGTGGCAGCCGGAATTTGCTTTGCTGTGCTGGCAGGCCTGCTGATCGCCTGGCCCTGGGCCACCATGACGGTGGGGCTGTTGATCTATGTGGCATCGATTCCGTTCGCGATCGTGGCCCATCATCCACGTTACGCGACAAAACAAATTTCCTAGCAGCCGCCTCTAACGGCCGTGTGGGCCAAAACCGCCGGAGCCGCCCCCGAAGCCGCCAATGTGCGGCTGGAACGGCGCGGCATGGCTGGGATTGAATTGGAAGCTCTGGCCGTAGCTGTTGTAGGTCGGTCCGTTCTGAAGCCCGCCGCCATTGCCGAAATGGATCTGGCCATAACCATCGACAAAACCGCCATCGGCGCCATAACCGACACCGCCCGTGAAGCTGCCTTCGTCGATTCTCAGGCCCTGCTGATAGCGGTCTTCATAACGGCCCTGATAGGCGTCAGATTCGTAATAGCTCTCGCGTGTCGCATAAGCCGCGGGGTACGGACCATAGGCTGGGTTCATCGGCCAGCTTCTGCGCCAGCGCCTCACTGTCCGATCGTTGTAGGAATCATCCTGGGCATAACGCCGCATCAAATGATGTAATGCTTTGGCGTGATGGCGCGCCGTTCTCGGGCAGTCGCAAGGGCACGTCACCTTGGCTTGCATTCGCGCTTTGGCACGTACCTTAGATTGAACGTCTTGCTGGGCCAGCGGTTTGGCCTGGGCCTTTGGCGGCTGCGGCGGGGGCGGTGCCATGGTGATTGTCGCGGCGTGGGCCGTGGAAGTTGCCAGAGCCAACGCTATCGCCAGCGTTCCCATCCTCATCGCGCCCTCCTTCCATCCGGGTCCGGGACTATAGCATGTCTCGAATTGGGACGTTTTTTGGGAACCTGGCTTGGTTAACCGGAGCCAAAAAGGCAGCCTGCAAGCCGATTTTAAGGTTTAACGGGCAAGGTCCGCGCGGTCGGGGTTTCATGACATCGCATCATTCTATCTGGGTTACGGACCTGCAGGCGGACGTCGAGCGGGAAAATCGCATCCAGCTCGCCTTGCTGCGCGGCGTGGTCGACACCATCAAAGGCAACCGGCTTGTCGTGCCGGTTTTCAGCATCGCGATTTGCGCGATGTTCCCGCAATGGGTGGGATTGGACCGCCTGGCCGGCTGGTATGTCCAGGTGCTTGCTGCGCTGATCCCCCAGCTTGTCATCCTTGCGCGCTTCCCCAAAACCACGTTGAACAGCGAAGAGCTGCGCAAATGGACGCGCCGTGTGGCCGCGGCCAACCTGTTCTTCATCGCCAACTGGTCCACGATGGGCATCTGGTTCTGGGCCGGCGGCAACAGAAATTCCAATCACATCATGATCGAGTTGCTGCTGGCGGCGACCTTTGCCGCCCATGCCGCCATCACCGGGCCGTGCCGCGCCATCGCCCGGCCCGCTCCCTGGCTTTACATGACGGTGCTGGCGGCGGTGCCGCTACAAGGGCTGTTCGTGCCCGAAACCTTCACCCGTTCCATCATCATGATGATCGGTGCGCCCTTTTATGCCGGCTTCACCGTCCTGATCGGCCGGCGCAATCACAAGCGGGCGCGCGAGGCGATCATCCTGGCCCAGGAGCGCGATTCCCTGATGGCGGAACTGGTTCTGGCCAAGCTGGAATCCGACCGCGGGCGGGAACGGGCCGAGGCCGCGAGCCTGGCCAAGTCGCAATTCCTTGCCAATATGAGCCATGAACTGCGCACGCCCCTGAACGCCATACTGGGTTTTTCGGAAATCATTTCCAGCCGCATCTTCCAAAAGGACGCCGAACGCATTGCGGAATATGGCGGACTGATCAATTCCTCCGGCAAGCATCTCTTGGCGTTGATCAACGACATACTGGACCTGGCCAAGATCGAAGCCGGACGCTGGCAGCTTGAGGAAACCGAGTTGGATCTCAACCGCATCGCCGATGAGGCTCTGCAACTGGTGACCTGGCGCGCCAAGAAGGCAAAGGCCGTGCTGGAGAACGACATCGAACCCGGTCTGGAAAGGCTTTATGCCGATGAACGGGCCATCAAGCAGATCCTGCTCAACCTTCTGTCCAATGCCGTGAAGTTCACGCCCGAGAACGGCAAGGTCACTGTCTTCGCACATCGCCAGGACGATGGCGGCATGGTTCTGGGCGTCAGCGATACCGGCGTGGGCATCGCGCCCGAGGACCAGGCCAAGGTGTTCGACAGTTTCGGGCAGGGCAAGCACGACGTTGCCGTCACCGACAAGGGCACCGGATTGGGCCTCGCCATCGTCAAGGGGCTGGTGGAAGCCCATGGCGGCCATGTCCGGCTGGAGAGCCAGGTCGGGAAAGGCACCCGCGTCACCATCCATCTGCCCCCCACGCGGGTGCGCCCTCGCAACGGCGGCGCCGAGCTTGCACATTTCGTCGCTTGAGCCACGAGCCGCTTAAGCCGCGGCTTCCGTCTTGCGCGGTGCCAGCCATTGGCGCGTCAGGGCATGGACAAAGCCCAGCTTCTCGATGGCCTTGTCCGACAACAGGAAGGGATAGAGGTCCGTCAGTCCCATGCTGCGGTTCATGCTGTTGGTGGCGAATTCGATCGGCAGCCAGGCATCGATCACCTGGTCCCAACGCCGTGTGGTGTAAGGGTCGAAATCGATTGTCGCGGCGATATGGCCGCGCGCCGCACGCGGCTTGATCTTCATCCCGAACGCGCTGGCGGTTTCCAACGTGTCCACGATGTGCAGGTAATGCGCCCAGGTCTCGGCGAAATCCTCCCAGGGATGGGTGGTGGCATACATGCTGATGAAACTGTCCTGCCAGCCCGGCGGCGCGCCTTGGGCGTAATGCCTTTTAAGCGCCTCGCCATAATCTTCGCGGTCATCGCCAAACAGGGCGCGGAACGCGTTCAGCATGGCTTCGTCCGTCGCAACCAGCCGGTCCCAGAAATAATGGCCGATCTCATGGCGGAAATGCCCCAGCAGGGTGCGATAGGGTTCGCCCATCTCACCGCGCACTTTTTCGCGGGCTGCATCATCGGCTTCCTTGAGTGCCAAGGTGATCAAGCCGTTGTCATGTCCGGTCATCACTTCGCTGGCATGGGTCTCCGGCGCATCGGCCAGAAAGTCGAAAGCCAGCCCGTGTTCGGGATTGTCGGCGCGGTTTTCCAGTGGAAGACCTAGCCTGAGCAGGGAGTAGAACAGGCGGTGCTTGGCGGTCTCAAGCTTGCGCCAGAGCACGTCGTTGCCCGGGACCGACAGATCGGGGATCACCCGGTTATGGCGGCAGGCGGCGCAAAAGCCGGTTTCGTCATCTGCCGGGACCATCCAATTGCACATGCCGGCGTCGTAGTTCAGGCAGAATTTGTAGGCCTTCTGGGGCGCCGCCAGCACGGTCCAGCCGCCGCCCTCCGCCGGGTCTAGTGCAGAAATGTCTGTGATATCAGCAAGATAGCCAAGGGCCCGGCCGCAATTTTCGCAACGGACATTCTCGAAATAGAGGAGCTGACCGCAGCCCTGGCAACTGAAAAGCTTCATTTGGGATTTTCCCGCCCTCGGTAGCGTAAACGCCCTGTTTTTAAAGGTGTTCCGGGGACAGTGGGCTGCGGCGTGGCGGCTTGTAGCCGCATCTTCGCAACTGCGGCATAGTCGTTTTCCAGGGGACCCTGAATGAGCATCCAAGCCGCCCTCCGACACGTCACCCGCTACCGGTACGACCGGCAAATCACGCTGGGCGCACAGACCATAAGGCTGCGTCCCGCGCCGCACACCCGCGCCAAGGTGGTGGCCTATTCGCTGAAGATCGAACCGGAGGAGCAATTCCTCAACTGGCAGCAAGACCCGCAGTCGAACTGGCTGGCGCGCGTCGTGTTTCCGGAGAAGACCGATCACTTCACCGTCAGCGTCGATCTGACGGTCGAGATGGATGTGATCAATCCCTTCGACTTCTTCCTGGAGCCGTACGCGGAGAAGTTTCCCTTCACCTATGCAACCGACTTGAAGGCGGAGCTGGAACCCTATCTGGCGGCTGCCGGCATGGGGCCTGCCTTCAACCGGTACCTCAGCGGGATTTCGCGCGAGCCCAAGCAGACCACGAATTTCATCTTCGACCTCAACGCGCAGCTTTCGCGCGACATCGGCTACCTGATCCGCATGGAGCCCGGCATCCAGACGCCGGAAGAGACGCTCTGCAAGGCATCCGGCTCCTGCCGCGATACTGCCTGGCTGCTGGTGCAGCTGCTGCGCCATCTGGGTTTGGCGGCGCGCTTTGCCAGCGGCTATCTTGTCCAGCTCAAGCCTGACGTGAAGTCGCTGGATGGCCCTTCAGGCCCCGAAGAAGATTTCACCGACCTGCATGCCTGGTGCGAAGTCTATCTGCCGGGCGCGGGCTGGGTGGGATTGGACCCGACCTCGGGCCTGTTCGCCGGTGAGGGTCATATCCCGCTCGCCTGCGCCGCCAGCCCGACACAGGCTGCGCCCATTTCCGGTGCGGTCGAGCCGTCGGAAGTGTTGTTCGACTTCGACATGGCAGTGACCCGCATCAAAGAGCCGCCGCGCGTCACCAAGCCCTATACCGACGAACAATGGGCCGAGATCGACAGGCTGGGCGATGCGGTGGACCAGGTTCTCAAGAATCATGACGTGCGCCTGACGATGGGCGGCGAGCCGACCTTTGTTTCGATCGACGACCGTTCGGGCGCGGAATGGCATACTGCCGCCGTCGGCCCCACCAAACGGGCGCTGGCCGACAAGCTGATCCGCCGCCTGCAGACACGCTTCGCCCCCGGCGGCTTGCTGCATTACGGCCAGGGCAAATGGTATCCCGGCGAATCCCTGCCGCGCTGGGCCTTCGCGCTCTATTGGCGTACCGATGGCGTGCCGCTTTGGAAGCGTCCCGAACGCATCGCCGCCGAAGACAAGGATCACCAGCCCAAGCTTGCCGACGCCAAGGCTTTGATCGAAGCCATCACCCAGCGGCTGGGCTTGGACGAAAGCTACGTCATCCCGGCCTTTGAGGATTTCTGGCACCATCTCGCGCAGGAACGCCAGCTCGCCCACAATGTCGATCCGCGCGATTCCAAGCTGGAAGATCCTGAATTAAGAGCACGGCTGGCGCGGGTGTTCGAGCGCGGCCTCAGCCAGGCGGTGGGCTATGTCCTGCCGGTCGAGAAAGGCGTCTCGCGCTGGATCAGCGAACATTGGACCACGCGCAGCGGCCATCTGTTCCTGCTGCCGGGGGATTCCGCAATCGGTTTCCGCCTGCCGCTGAATTCCCTTCCCTTCGTGCCGCCGCAGGCCCGCAGCTTCGTGCCGCCGCCCGATCCCTTCGCGCCCCTGCCGCCGCTGCAGCTGCCCGACCAGGTTGGCCAGGGCTATCGCAACGGGCACAGCGCATCGCCGGAAAAACCGTTCCGCCCCATCAACACCCAGGTTGCCAAGCTGGACAGCGAGCCGGCGGTGCGCATGGCTTTGACGGTGGAGCCGCGTGACGGACGGCTGTGCGTTTTCATGCCGCCGACGCCAACGGCCGGAGATTATTTCGTCCTGCTGTCTGCGGTGGAAGACGCCGCCGACAGCCTGGGCGTGGCGGTGCATATCGAAGGCTATCCGCCCCCCTTCGATCCGCGCATCAATGTCATCAAGGTCACGCCGGATCCCGGCGTCATCGAGGTCAATATCCATCCGGCCCGCAACTGGCGCGAGCAGGTGGAGATCACCAAGGCGGTTTATGAGGAAGCGGCGGCCTGCCGTCTTTCCACCGAGAAATTCCTGCTCGACGGCCGCCACACCGGC
>Ga0163163_10006795_pt1 | contig 10035 bp, 9 predicted proteins | sample S65metaG_FD_119766 | JGI IMG/M metagenome (GOLD analysis project Ga0163163, IMG submission 119766) | Switchgrass rhizosphere microbial communities from Kellogg Biological Station, Michigan, USA - S6-5 metaG | ecosystem: Host-associated > Plants > Roots > Rhizosphere > Soil | place: USA: Michigan... | reverse complement strand
TTCTGACAGGATACTTTCGATTTTGGCGAGTTGGGCCACTCCCATCGCAGCTTGATAGCCGGTCATGCGAAAGTTGAATCCTGCCTCTTCATGACGGAAGCGCGGCTTTGTAAATGCGAGGTTGCGAAGTAAACGCAAACGTTCCGCGAGCTGCTCGTTGTTAGTGGTAACCATTCCACCTTCGCCGGTAGTGATCACCTTGTTCGCATAAAAGCTGAAGCACGCCATGTCGCCAAAGCTGCCCGTCATTCTTCCGCGGCAGGTGGCGCCGTGCGACTCGGCACAATCTTCGATAACCAACAAGTTGTGACGGCGTGCTGTAACCATCAGACGGTCCATGTCTACGGGATGTCCATAGAGATGCACCGGTATGATCGCTTTTGTTTTTTCGGTGATCAGGTTCTCAATAAGGTCGAGATTGAGATTCCATGTAGTAGGTTCCGAGTCAACCGGCACCGGGATCGCTTGATTGTGGATCACCGCGAGCGCCGTTGCGATGTTTGTACTGGAGCTTACCAGCACCTCATCTCCCGCCTGGATACCAGCCGCGGCAACTGCTAAGTGTAGTGCCGTGCTGCCGCTGCTTACTGCGACGCCATACTTGCAGCCGCAGTACTCAGCAAACTCCTGCTCGAATCTCGGAATAGATTCACCAAACGAGCCTGAGATCTCGCCTCGTTTGAGCGCAGCGACCACTGCGTCTATCTCTTCTTCGCCGATGATTGGCTCGAAAACTTCAATCATGAATTATTAGCGACCTCGACGTTGATTTTGTCGTTCTCAGCGCCCAGGAAAGGGCCTTGCTTGACGCTAATGCACTGCATGTCTTCGAGCACGCGCACGGCGTGAGTGCCATGAACGAGAACAATGCCATCGCCGGCACGCAGCACGACCTCACGAAAATGCAGACCGTCCTCATCAAAAAAATCAACGGCCACTACGCCCCGTTGCACGACGAACATTTGCTGCAGATCGTTGATTACTCGACTAACAGGTTTGTGGTAATGAGCAGGTTCAATAAAACCGGCGCCATGGGCCAGTAGACCAAACTGGAAAGATGAATCAGCAGGGGAGAAGAACCTGGTCTCGTTTACTTGTGTGCCGGACCAAATAATTTCTGCGTATGTCGTACCGTTATGTTCGACTGTTTCGATGCTGCTCATTTTGATTGAAATATACCCTCTGCCGCAAAGAAGCACAAAAGAGTATCACGTTTTCTATTTGGATGAATTGGTTGATGTGCGCCAGTGATTGCTCTCCAGGCGATCTCGCGTTTGGCCGCAGCGCCAGAAAGCTTCACTACGAATGAAACCTGCCGTCGGATAATCGATCGAGCGTAGTTCGACGTGGTGGAAATGGGGGCCGAAGGTCGCGCGCAAAACCTCCAGTGAGTCGAAGAACTGCAGATGATCGGTCCCTTCATGCCCTAAAGATTCCGAGCCGACGAAAATGCCTTCGGGAGCCAGGTGGTTGGCAATCTTGTCGAGCATGATGTGTGTGGTCTCCGGCGAGAAATGCCCAAGTGCTCCGTCCCACACGATGACATCGTACTCGTCGGAAGGGAACGGTTCGTTGACTGCGTCCAGTAAGTGGTAGGAAATGTTGGGAGCGGAGTTACTTTTTCGAGCCGCATTAATTGCGCTCGGCTCAATGTCCACAGCATCGACTTTCGAGCAGCGCACGCTGAAGAATCGTTTAGTGAAGAATCCGTCGCCGCACCCGATGTCCAGCAGCCGGTCTCCTTCCCGCACAACCTCCGCAGAGTAAAAGCCTCGTGAGTAGGCGTATGGTCCGATTGCCTCATCCCCGAAAGCGAGCCTGAAGACTCCTATCTTATGGGAGAAGAAATGTGGCTCTTCATCCGACAGTTCCCAGTCACGCCGAAACTGTGCGTCGTAGTGACGACTTAACAAACGGAGCAACAACTGTTCCCGTCGCGCCCCTCCCCCGATGATTCCTTGCGAATAAAAGGCAGCTCGGCGCCTGATTCGACGGATACGATTCAAAGTGTTTTCCGTGAGAGTTTGTTTGAGGATGTCCTTGATCAAAGTTTCCGTTTCCTCACTTTACCAACTCCAGGCACGCGACGGCGCGCTCACCGGCAGGAAAGTCCGGCGGGTATTCGATCGTCGAAGTTGGATCGGAGTATTTACTGGTGTGAACGTCGAAGAACTCGCAATCTTTGCAAGCTTCACGGTTGCTTAACTGCCAGCCGTCGGGATGATATTGAAAGATTGCTTCATGTTGTCGCGATGGCGCGAAAGCTGAAATAAGCGTGTCGACAAGTTCACTATCGAACTGCTGGAACCAACCATGATTCTCATAACGCCCAAACGGAAACGAGATGAAAAGAGAGCCGTCTTTCTTGAGCACTCGTTTGAGTTCTTTCACGGCCAGAATAAACTCACTCGGGTCGCTTCGCTGGGCTGTCGCGAGATCCTCGGCGTACATCGTGTTATCCATGCCGATGTGTTCGATGGTTGATATGCAGGCAATATAATCAAAACGCTCGTCGCGAAAGTCGAGATCACGGAGGTCACCGAAAACGTAAGAGACACCGAGTTGCCAGAAAGCTTGACCTTCAGGTGCGAGGGTCACAATCGTTGTATCTTTATCTTTCAGCGCCGGTGCGCTCAACACAAAATCATAATTCAAAGCAGATCCCGCATCGAGGAAACGACCACCCTCGTGCTTGCGCACGCGCGAAAGGACCCAGGGAATTTCAATGAGACGAGCGTCAAGCCGATAGCCGTATCCCTGCGGTAACGAATGATTCTGAGTGAAGACGTCGAGCAGAGAATCGTTCTTAACTGCCTCGCTCAACGACTGCTCTTTGTATTCGTAATACCCGGTACGCCAGGGACGGCGATCGGAGTTCAAATACGACGCGAGTCGCCTGCGCCTGACGACGTCCCAGGCAGTTTTTCCCACGCTTCCTTTGATTCGTGAGGCGATAGTTAGAACCGCTGACATACTTATCTTTGTAATCCCTGTGCTTTGTGATTCAGATAGCGATCTAGTATTTCGGTCAGTTCCTGCATCCTATGATAATAAGAATGGTCAGACAAGGTGCGTTGTTGACCAGCGCGGGCTATGGCTTCGCGCTCCGCGTCATGGGCCAAATAATATTTAACCATCTCTACACACTCGTCCGTGGAGCGGTACGCAACCACTTCTTTCCCCAATTCGAATAACTCGTGCAGGTTCGTTTTCCAATCGGTCAACAACATTGTGCCTACTCCAGTCGCTTCGTAAAGGCGCATGTTTGCAGCGTACTGCTCAGCCATATCGATATGGATATTGAGCGCGATTTTTGATCGTTGCAGTTGCCTGTACATGTCATAGCCCCAGAGCGGTGGCTTAACGCGTCCGCGCACAGGAGAGTCAGGCGGCAGTCCTTCCGCGCCCGCGCCCCAAAACGATATTGGAACGTGGCGACAGAGTTCCTCCAGCAGCGCCAATCGTTGTTGGTGATCCTTGCCGACTGATCCGATAAAGGACAGCTCAGCATCCTGTATCGGCGTGCCCAGCCGATCGAGGATGGTTTGCTCAAAACCGAGACGCAACAACTCAGACTGCGCGCCCGCCTTTCGTAAGCGCTCAACGAAATGTGGCGCAGCACTGAGAATGAGATCAAACGGTGTCAGATCCAGATTCGGTGGAGTTGGATACGCCATCTCTCCCACGAGCAGCTTGGTGTGCTCTCGCAGCGTTTGGTGAAAGTGAGCGGGAAGATAAAGAACGTCGCAAATGAAGATAACGTCAGGACGGAATTTCTGAGCCTGCGCATTAAGAACTTCTAGCTCCCATTTGGGAACATTCATGCCGGGAAAGGATGGTTTTGGACGAAGGCGATCCACTTGACGCTGCAGACGCTGCTGCACCTTCAGCAGTGTCGATCGCGTGGTGTCAATTTGCAGACCATTCTCGGCCGCCCAACGAGCTTGAATGGGCCCGGCGTTGACGATGAACTGTTCGACGTCGTGTCCGAGCTTTCTCAAATTCAGCGGAAGAGAATCAGCTCTCCCGAAACCGGTGTCGTAAATAGTCTGAAGCTGTGCTTTGGAAGTTTGTTGTACAAGCTGAGGATCTTGTTGATAGACGAGGCGCAGCGACTCCTGATAGTGAGTATCAAAGATCAGAATCCGCATGCTATTTGGTAGCGACTATCAAGTTCCATCCAAACCTTGAAGCTAGTTGTTTCTTGCACATCTGATCGAGAACGTGAACGCGTTTCATTAACCATGGGGGTGAGAAGCGTTCTTCAAAGGCCACCTGATCGAAGTTGATGCGCAACATCTGTGCGAGGCGAACGAGCACGGGAGTTACGTAAACTCGCAGCGGTAAACCGAGGAGTCCGTTCCAGTCGTTTACAAAAAAGCCGATTGCCATATCGTGCTCGATGATTTTGAAGCCACTCTCTTTGAAAAACTCGTCCCACTCTTCCGGTGATTTGAATTGAATGTGTGGAACACCAGGTTCCCACGAAGCGCCACGCTTTATGCTTTGCGCGAGAGAATATTTGAAGTAGCGCTCAAACAGGCTCCGTTTGTTTGGAACGATGGTGAACAGGTAACCATCTTTCGAAAGAAGTGAATTCAACGCTTTAACATAGCTTGCCGGATCCTCGAGGTGTTCGATCACATCGAAAGCGATCACGAGCTGAAGAGACTCGGGTTTGTTGTTGCTAATCAGATCGCCAAGCGAACCGGTCATTAGTGTCGGAGTCGCATCTTTGGACCAGCCGTACGATTCGAAGTAGCGACGCAGAACGCGCTCGTTCAGATCGAAGGAGATTACTTTGAAGCCACGCGTGGCCAGTTCGTAGCTATCACGCAAGGATCCAGCGCCGAAATCAAGAGCCGTCAGGTTCGCAGATTTACGTTGCAGGAGTTGCAGGTGGCTTTCAAAGAGCGTCCAACGGTAACGAACATTGCGCGTGTTGCAGCCAGATAGTTTCGAAACATCGGTCCGGCGATCAAAATGCAGCGGTAGATTATTTTCTTGCGTGCTGGTTACGAGGCTTGCGCTCGGTGCATCAATCCCAGTGTGCTCACGTTTTAGCAGACGAAGTATCTCCGCGATTAGTAAGAACGGAGCGAACAATAAAAACAGAATGATCCACGCGATGCAGACCGCCGCCAACACGACGACTGCTCGGAGGACTCGCAAAATCGACTGGAACAATTTGGGGGTCGTGGTGCTTACTCCAGGCACCAGTGCTTGCTGTGTTCTCAATCAGCCTCTGTACTTGCTGGGATTTAATCTTTCCCCCTTGTCTACTGCTTGTTCTAACCTACGTGTGCATTTATCAGATTCCTACCGCACTTCCGGTTGCAGTGAATGCCGTCACCGCATCGCATACCGCTTCGATCTCGTTTTGTTTGAGTTCGGCGTACATGGGTAGGCTCATAACCTCTTGAGCCGCTCGTTCGGTGGCCGGAAGATCGAATGACGATCTTCTGTGTTCATAAGCCGGTTGCAGGTGTAACGGAACTGGATAGTGTATTCCAGTAGCAATGCCCCGTTCTTTCAGAAATGACTGCAATTGCTCGCGCTCAGTCACACGGATCACGAATAGATGCCACACGGTCTCAGCATTAGCATTCACGACTGGCATGGCAATGCCAGATTGCGTGAGTTGCTCCAGATAAGCATCGGCAACTTGTCGTCGTCTCGCATTCCATTCGTCGAGGTACTGCAGCTTAACCCGGAGAATCGCGGCTTGCAGTGAATCAAGACGGCTGTTCACGCCCTCCATCTTGTGTGTGTATTTTTCGAGTCGGCCATGATTCGCCAACATGCGCACGTGTTCGATGAAGTCTTCATCCTGACTGACAACTGCGCCTGCGTCTCCGAACGCACCGAGATTCTTTCCCGGATAAAAACTGAATGTGGCAGCGTCGCCGATCGATCCGACGCGCTGTCCGCGCCAGCGTCCGCCGTGTGCCTGTGCAGCGTCTTCGACAACCTTCAAATCATGCTTCCGCGCGATCTCCATAATCGCGTCCATATCACATGATTGACCGTAAAGATGGACCGGCACAATCGCCTTGGTCTGCGGTGTGATGGCGGGCTCGATGAGCGCGGGATCCATCAGCATTGTATCCTCGAGCACATCAATAAAGATCGGCGTCGCGCCCGTCATTGAGATCGCTTCAGATGTAGCGATGAATGTGTGCGCCACGGTGATGACTTCGTCGCCTGGGCCAATCCCCAGCGCCCGCAACGCCAGGTAGAGAGCGTCAGTGCCGTTGCCGACACCAACACATGCCTTCGCTTCGCAATAAGCAGCGAAGTCGTTCTCGAAACTGCGCACCTCGGCGCCGCCCACGAATGAACTGTTGGTGATGATGTTTTGAATCGCCGCATCGATCTCCGGCTTGATAGTTTGATATTGGTCAAAGAGACCGACGAGTGGAATCTTATTGCTCATGTTTTATTATTGCGCCTTAGGTTTGCTGGCTCTGATCACCAGGCGGCTGCCAAAATACTTAACGGGGGAAACTTCGGCGAGCTTCTCTAGCAAGTTGATGAAGTCGCGCGATGACGGAGAAAGATTCTTGCTGAAAAGATCAGGTTGACCCATCAGTCCACCGGCAAAGTAATCGATCACCAGGCCATCTCGCTTGAGTTCTCCAGCCAGGCCTACTGGATTTTGAAAACGCCCCTTCGTAGGATTTACGAACTTGTGCTGGTAATACTTTTTCAAACCGTATAATGAAAGTCTATTGTAAGTCAAAAGTACCAGATCGCCGCCAGGTTTCAATATTCTCGCAAACTCGGCCACGGACTCGCGCCAGTTGAAAACATGCTGGAGCACTCGCGAACAAATGATTAAATCGAAAGACCCGTCGGGAAGATCAACTCGTGAGGCTTCCTGGCATAGCACCGTAGCAAAGGGAATATCGAGTTTCGCGGCGGCTTGAGTAGCCAGTTCGAGTTGTTCAGACGAAATGTCCATGCCGGTTATGTGTGCCGCATATGGCGCGTAGATTGGTAACAGGCGTCCATTCCCGATGCCAACGTCAAGGGCTCGATCGTATTTTCGCCCCGCGAGTGCTTTTTCCAGTGCGATCTTTTCGAGCGCATCGATAACCTGGCCACGGGCTGGTTTAAACCAACTGTCGTAATCGGTAGCGTTCCATGTATCGCGCTTGGAGCGCGCAAATTCCTCTCGATCCTGGTTCAGTCTTTCGGTCATCCCTTAAGCTCCAAAGTATTCGCGCAGTGTTTCCTTATCGTCTGGTCTGATCAGCAACTCCTGCAACTGCGAGGGGTAAAAGACATTCAAACCCTGTCCCTCGCTCAGCGTCAACTGATGCAGTTCCGCGGACAACTCACCCACGAACGCAAACTCTCTCTTGTTGTTTTGTACGAACTCTCGAACGAGTCCGAAGTTCGTCATTTCGAAATCGATCTCTTCCTTGACTTCACGAGCAACTGCGGATGCAGGTGTTTCGCTTCCTTCAATTGAACCGCCAAAGAGACCCCAGTGTCCCGGGTAGCGTATTGCCGGGTTATCGTCGCGTTGTTGAAGCAAGACCTGGCCGCGTTCGTTTATCAAAATCGCACTGACGCCCTGAGCTGAAGTTTGGCTCAGACGGTTTTGCAGTGCGACATACGCTGAGACGTCTTGCGGTTCCGAAAAATCATACCGCATTCCTCGCAATAAATAGATCAGCGAGTCTCGTTCAGCGGCGATCTTCTCGAGATAGTCGCGAAATATGTGTTCCTTGCTGGCGTTAGAAAAGGTCGGGAGAAAATCGAGTGCTTCATGTTTGAAGAAAACGCAGCCAGTGGAATTGAGGCCGATTCCGGTCGCGTTGTCGTTCTGTGGTCGATAATCGTAAAGGTTCGCGTCGAGGTTGCGACGCGCTGAAGTGCGATACGACTTACGATCCCGCTGAGTGTCAGGCATTACGGTGGCGAGCAGAATGAACACGGGCCGGAGGGAAGCGAAGATGTCGCGAGCCTGCGCTAGATCGCTGTCATCGGTGTAGATGTTATCAGGGCAGAGGACTACGAAGTCGTCTTCGATTTGCGGGGCCGCAGTTGCAATAGCGTGTGCCAGCCCTAGTTGGCTTTCCTGGTAGACAGTTGTGACTTCGATGCCGAAATCGTGAGCGGAAAGAAACTCGACGATCTCGTTTCCGAGGTGTCCTATCACAACGACAACCCGCGAAACTCCGAGTGTTTTGAGCGACGTAATTGACGTTTCCAGCAACGTGCGTCCTTCGATCTCGATTAACGCCTTGGGCAAGCTATTGCCGGCCCCCATTCTCGTTGCTTTCCCTGCGGCGGGAATGATTCCAACTATACCCATGATAATTTGCCGCCGGATTGATCCGGAAAGATTGGTCTGCTTAGTCGGCGGCTAATTCGACAGCCTTTCCGGAAGATAATGCGGTCTGACCAGCTTCCAGCACGGCGACTACGTCACGCGCATGCTTTGGTCCTGTTAGTGGAGGCTGACTGTTGCGAACACATTCGAGAAAATGTGCAGTCTCAGTCTTCAGCGGTTCCTGAAAAGCGACCCTGGGCAGCAGGATATCGCCTGTCCGATGAATCAACTGATAAGCGCCCGACTGGTCGTAATCCATTCTTTCACCGATCTTCGGCACTCGATCCACACCCTTGTCGAAGATCATGATCTTATCGTCGCTCACGTCGTCATAAACGACCATCTTGCGGCTGCCCACCAGCGTCATCTTGCGAATCTTACCCGGATCGAGCCAACTGACATGAATGTGACCCGTAACTCCACTGGCCCACTTCAACGTCGCAAACACAACGTCTTCAATGCCCGGCTGAATGTAGCTGACGCCGATTGCTGAAATCGACACCGGCAACTCACCATTCATCAAGTACAACAGAATACTTACGTCGTGCGGAGCCAGGTTCCACCAGGCGTTTACGTCTGAACGAACCTGTCCCAGGTTCAGGCGCTGGCTGTAGATGTAATAGAGTTGGCCCAGCTCTTCTTCACTCAACAGTTTTTTTGCATAGCGCACCGCTGCGTTGTAGAGAAAGGTATGACCGGCCATCAATATTTTTCCCGCGCCGGCCGCGAGTTTGATCAGTTCATCCGCATGCGCGGTGTTGGTAGCCAATGGCTTTTCGACAAACGCATGCTTGCCACTCTCGAGCACCTGTTTAGTCAATGCATAGTGTGATGACGCAGGTGTCGCAATCACTACTGCATCCACCTCAGCATCGTTAAGGACGACGTTCAGGTCTTCCACAACTTCCGAGCTGGGAAAATTGGAGCGAACGTAGGCCTGGCGCTCTGGGTTGATCTCAGCAACGTATTTCACCCAGCATCCCTGCTGTGCCGAGAAGTTTCGGAGTATGTTTGGTCCCCAGTAACCACAACCTATCTGGGCAATGGTGATTTTTTCAGACATCCAATTAACTATTTTCGCTTTGAGGAGCGGCTACCGCATCACGCTTGCTGACAACCCTTGCTTTGCCTGCGACGACTACCGAGTCGTCATCAATTACGCCGCTACCGAGCACAGTCCTTATGCCAATAATGCAACGGTTTCCGATCAGCGCGCCTTTTGTAATGGTGACTTCCTTGCCAATCCATACGTCGTCGCCGATGACAACAGGACTAGTGGTTGGCTTCGTTACTTCATAAACACCCTGTGGATAGCACTCCTCGATTCTTTTGCGTCGTTCGCTCCAGTCAGTTGAGTGGGTGTTGGTGTCGTATATGCAAACCCGATAAGAGATCATTCCATAGGAACCGATGTCAACTTGTTGCTCGCAACGAATCTCGCTTCCATAAGCAATTCCGGTGTAACTTCCAATCGACAATCTGCCGCCAAAGCGCACCATCAATTCGGTCGACATCACGTGTGCTCGCGAGCCCAAACGGAAGATACCGTCGTCAACCATGACGGCGCTACGTGGTTCCACAGGACTATTAATAATTGCTCCCGCTTCGATGTTTGCCCGCGCACCATTCACTACTACAAAGTCGGAGTTAATAAGACGGCTGTCTTTCCCAAACGTCACTTCGCAATGCTC
>Ga0163163_10006793_pt1 | contig 10035 bp, 4 predicted proteins | sample S65metaG_FD_119766 | JGI IMG/M metagenome (GOLD analysis project Ga0163163, IMG submission 119766) | Switchgrass rhizosphere microbial communities from Kellogg Biological Station, Michigan, USA - S6-5 metaG | ecosystem: Host-associated > Plants > Roots > Rhizosphere > Soil | place: USA: Michigan... | reverse complement strand
GGCCTCGAGCAGCAGGCTGCCGAAGTCGTAACGCAGGGCAGCGTCGGCCGGATCCAGCTCCGCGGCGCGGCGGTAGTGTGCGATCGCTTCGTCGTACCGGTGCGCCGACGCGAGCACGTCGCCAAGATTTCGGTGCGCTTTCACCGAGACCGGGTCGACTTCGAGCGCCGCGAAACTCGGCCATCGCTTCGTCCGGCTTGTCCTGCGCCATCAGCGCAATCCCGAGGTTATTGTGGATGTCCGCCGACGCCGGGATCGTGCGCAGGGCGATGCGGAAATGCTCGATCGCCTCCGCCGGCTTTCCGGCGTCAATCAATGCGTTCGCCAGGTTGTACTGCGCTTCCGGATACTCGGGACGCAGGCGGAGCGCCTGCTGATACGTCGCCACCGCTTCGGCGAGCTGGCCCTTCGCCCGCTGCGCCGTCGCGAGGTTGTTGTAGACCGGCGGATAGTCCGGGGCCAATGCGATCGCGCGACGGTAATGGTCGGCCGCCTCGTCGACCCGGCCGTCGGCCTGGAGGGCGACGCCAAGGTTCGTCTCGGTGACCGCACGCATCAGCGTCGTCGAGAGGATAGGCCAGTTGCAGAAGACGGCGACCGCGGCGACGGCGGCGACCGTCCCGCAGGATGTGGCGCAGGCCTTCAGGCCTGCGATCGCGGGGCTGAAGCCCCGCGCCACAAAGAATGCGCGCCCCTGGACCAGGCCCGCGGCTGCGAACAGGATCAGCATCGGGACGAGCGGATAGCGGTAGCGGGCAAATACATAGAAGGCGACGACGCTTGCGGCGTAGGCGAACGTCATGGCGTAGAGGATCCATAGCCGCGAGCGCATCGGCCAGGTGACGATCGCGCCGAACAGCGCGAGGGGCACGAGCACGCCGAAATGCCCGGCGAATCCCAGGAGACGCAGCGGCCACGACCACTCCGCGTGCGCTTCCTGGCTCTCGGTGTCGAGCATCTCCGTCGCGTTCGCCAGCAGCGCGATCTTGCGTCCCGTCAGCGCGAGCCAGGCTCCGGGGTGTGACGTGACGAAGTCGAGCGCCTTGTCGGTCCAGTACCCGGACACTTCAGCGGGCGTGAGGCGTCTGCCGAGCGCACGCTCGGCGAGCTCGGTCGCATCCTGCCGCTCGTACTCCGGCGCGCCGCGGCCGAACCGCAGCGACTGATAGGTGCCGTCGGCGGCCGGGTTGTTGCCGATGTAGAAGTTGGGACCGAACTGCGATGTCGTGATGTAGAAGCCGCCGCCGACGTAGGCGTTGCGCGCCGCGACCGGAACAAGGACCAGGGCGAGCCCCGTCAGAAACCATGAGGCGCGCTTCAGTCGTTCGACGTTCGGCGTTCGCCGTTCGACGTTCACGACGATCCACGAGAGGATGACGACGATGAAGACGAGCGCATTCTCGCGCGTCAGGGCGAGGCCGCCCATCGTCAGACCAAGCCCCAACCACCGCAACGACGTTAAACGCGGAACTCGCTGAACGCGCGGAGAAGGATTCTCTTGTTCTGCGAATTCAGCGGGTTCTGCGTTGATCGTCGCGATCAGAAGGAGCGCGAGGGAGACGAAGAAGACGTCGAGCACCGATTTCTGCAGCAGGCCGTCGAAGAAAATCGCCGGCGCGTACAGGGCGAGCATCAGCCCCGCGGCGAGACCGGCCTTTCGACCGGACTGCGGGAACAGGCGCGCGGCGGCGAGCGCGAGCAGCGCGCAGGACGCCGATCCAATCAGCGCCTGCACGACGCGGACGACGAGCAGGTGATGCCCCGCGGCCGCGTAGATGACGCCAAGCAGGTAGGGATACAGCGGCGCCTGGTAGAACACCTCGTGGCCGAGCCACTCGCCGCCGGCGATCCGCCGCGCCCACTCGTCGTAGCCCCGCGAGTCGCCCATCAGCAGTGAGAAGAACGGCGACCGCCGGATCTGCCACACGTGCACGAGCCGCACGAGCAGTGCGACGCCGGAGATCGCGAGCGCGTACGACGCGGGCCGGGCACGCTCGGCCCCGACGATTTCGGCGGGCTCAGGACGAGCGGCCGCAACCGGTGCGGCGGCGGTCTTTTTTCGCGGCAAGGTTGGTATGCTAGCCCAGCATGCTCGCGCTCGACCACAGCGCTCGCAAGTACGAGGTACGAAGTCTGAGGTACGACGGCCTCTCGTACTTCGGACTTCGTACTTCGTACTTTCTGCTAAGCCTGTTCTGCCCGGCGTTCGCCCAGGCACAGCCGACCTTCACCAGGGACATCGCGCCGATCATCTCGTCACGCTGCGCGACCTGCCATCAGCCCGGTGAGATCGGTCCCTTCAGTCTGCTGACGTACGACGATGTGCGGCGGCACGCGGCGCAGATCGCAACCGTGACGGCGCGGCGCATCATGCCGCCATGGAAGCCGGTCCAGGGGAAAGGGGACTTTCAGAACGAGCGGCGCCTGACGGATGCCGAGCTGCGGACGCTGCAGCAGTGGATCGCGGCCGGCGCGCCCGAGGGGGACGCCGCGGGACGGTCGCCTCTCGCCCCGGCTGGCGTCGAGGGTCGACCGGTTCAGGGCGAGCGTCCTGCGCGCGATCGCTGGCAGCTGGGCACGCCCGATCTCGTGGTGCGTATGCCGGCCGAGTACACCGTGCCGGCCGACGGCGGCGACGTATTCCGGACGTTCGTGATCCCGATTCCTGTGACTGGACCACGGTATGTCCGCGCAATCGAATTCCATCCCGGCAACGCCCGCGTCGTCCATCACGCCAACCTCGGTGTCGATCGCACGCGATCGTCGCGACAGCTCGACGCGCGCGATCCCGAGCCGGGCTACAGCGGCAGCATGGAGCGCGACGCGCGGTATCCGGAAGGGCAGCTGCTCGGGTGGACCCCCGGACAGGCGGCGCATCCCGCGCCGGACGGCACGCAGTGGCGGCTCGAACCGGGCAGCGACCTCGTCGTCCAGCTGCACCTGCAGCCGACCGGAAAGATCGAACATGTCGGCGTGACCGTCGGGTTCTTTTTCACCGACACGCCGCCGGTTCGCGCGCCGGCCGGCCTGCGTCTGGGAAGCGAGACGATCGACATTCCCGCGGGCGCGACGGAGTACATCGTCGCCGACAGTTACCGGCTGCCGGTCGATATCGAAGTGGTGGCCGTGCAGCCGCACGCGCACAATCTCGCGCGGACAATAGAGGCGACGGCGGAGCTGCCTGACGGCACCACGCGCTGGCTGATCGCGATCGACGACTGGGACTTCCGCTGGCAGGACGTCTATCGCTACGCCGTGCCGTTTGTGCTGCCGAAGGGCACCAGGATCTCGATTCGCTACACCTACGACAATTCCAGCGGCAACCCGCGCAATCCCCACCAGCCGCCGGCGCGGGTCATCTGGGGTCAGAACACGTCGGACGAGATGGGCGACTTCTGGATGCAGGTGATCGCGCGCGCCGCCGCCGACGAGCCGATCCTGAGCGCCGACTTCCGCCGCAAGGCGCACGCGGAGGACCTGGCGGCGTATACGAAGCTGCTGAAAGGCGATCCGGAGAACCCGTTGCGGCACGACGCGGTTGCCGACCTGCATCTCGACGCGGGCGAGCTCGAGGATGCGATCGCGGAATACCGCGAATCGCTGCGGCTCAATCGAGAGTCGGCGCCGACGCACTACAACCTCGGGTATGCGCTGTCGGCGCGCGGGAGGCGCGACGAGGCAATCAAGGAGTTCGAGGAAGCGCTGCGGATCGATCCCGAATATGCGCAGGCGCACAACAACCTCGGTGCGCTGCTCCAGATCGCCGGTCGAGCGGACCTGGCGCTCGAGCACTATCGACGCGCTACCACGATCCGGCCTGACAACGTGGAGGCGCACGCGAACTTGGGGCAGCTGTTGTCGATCCGGGGGCGCAGGGCCGAAGCGGCCGTCCAGTTCTCCCAGGCCCTCGCGCTCAATGCCGACACGGTTCAGGCCCTGGCCGGTCTTGCCTGGATTCGCGCGACTGCTACGGACCCGTCATTGCGGGATGCGGCAGAGGCCGTCCGGCTTGCCGAACGCGCCGGGGTGCTTACACGTCACCAGGATGTCACGGCAATGGACGCGCTCGCCGCGGCCTACGCCGAGGCCGGGCGGTTCGATGAGGCGGTCTGGGTCGCGCGCAGTGGCCTCGCCCACGCCACCGCCGCGGGCCAGGAGTCCGTGGCGGAACAATTCCGTCAGCGGATCGAGCTGTATCAAAAAAGGCAGCCGTTGCGCATTCCTTAGGTAGCGCCGATCCAATTTCTGGAATTGGTCATACCGATAAATATCGCCAATTACATTTTCTCTGTGGATTCCTACAAGAATGCGCCATATCCTGCACCGAAACTAAATCTCCGTCGGACCTGTCGACTGAGGAGGATTGGGCACATGACGAGAAGTCGTATTGCGATGTTGTTCGCCGTGGCATTGGGATGCCTCGCGCTCCCCGCGACTGCGCGCGCACAGAGCGCGTTTGCGGGTGTCGTGAAAGACGCGACCGGCGCCGTGCTCCCGGGCGTGACCGTGGAAGCCGCCAGCCCGGCGTTGATCGAGAAAGTGCGCTCAGTCACCACCGACGCCAACGGCCTCTATCGCATTGAGAACCTTCGTCCCGGCACCTACACGATCACCTTCAACCTGCCCGGCTTCTCGGCGGTGAAGCGCGACGGCGTCGAGCTGCCGTCCAACTTCACCTCGACGATCAACGCCGATCTGAAGGTCGGTGCGATGGAGGAGACGGTCACCGTTTCCGGCCAGTCGCCGGTCGTCGACGTACAGAGCAACTCGAAAGCCCAGGTGCTGTCGCGCGAAGTGCTCGACGCGGTGCCGACCGCCCACACGATCCAGGGCGTCGGCCAGCTCGTCGTCGGCGTCACGCTGACGGCGCCGGACGTCGGCGGCTCGCAGGCGATGCAGCAGACGTACTTCACGGTGCACGGCCTGGGCGCCGCGCAGACCTCGTTGATGATGGACGGCATGATCATCAACGGGCTGCAGGGCGACGGCGCGATCCAGACCTACACCAACGACGCCGGCAACCAGGAAATGGTCTACCAGACCGGCGGCGGCACGGTCGACTCGCCGACCGGCGGCGTCAAGATCAACATGATCCCGAAAGAGGGCGGCAATCGCTTCAGCGGCTCTCTCTTCCAGGGGTATGAAACCACCAAGATGCAGGGCAACAACCTGACCGATTTCCTGCAGGCGAACGGCCTCAAGAGCGTCGACAAGATCGGCACCTACAACGACACGAACTTCACGGTCGGCGGGCCGATCAAGAAGGACTCGCTCTGGTTTTTCGGGTCCGGCCGCTTCTTCATCGTCAACAAGCCGATCGGCAGCACCTACGTGTCCGACGGCACCAAGGCCGGCATCCTCGCCTGCGCCAACGCGCTGGCCGGCCGCGGCGGCACGCTGTGCCCGCAGGGCACCGATCCGCAGCATCAGTACAGCGGCCTCGCCCGCATGACCTGGCAGATGAGTCCGCGCAACAAGCTGTCGGGGTACTACGATCGCATCCACAAGGTGCGCGGCGCTGCGATGAGCGGCGGTGACGATCAGACGACCTCGTCGGTGGTGTGGAACTCGCCGCTCTACACGACGAACATGATCAAGTACACGTCCACGGTCAGCAGCAAACTGCTGCTGGAAGGCGGCTTCTCGAGCAACATCGAGCGCTACAACAACCTCTATGCGCCCGGCATCGCGAAGGAGCGGGGGACTCCGGAGTGGTTCGCGACGGCGCGCCACAATGTCGACGCCGGTGCCTCGACCAACACCGCTTCGGCCGCGCAGTACGGCAGCTACCCGGATCGCTACAACATGCAGGGATCGGCCTCGTATGTCACCGGCACCAATGCCTTCAAGGTCGGTTTCCAGGATTCGTGGGGACCGTACAACCAGAACTCGACGGCTAACGCCGATCTCTACCAGAACTACACGACGAACGCGGTCACGGGCCTGCCGCAGCCGTCGACGGTGACGCTGCTCGCGTCGCCCTCGTTCTGGCAGGACCGGCTGAACGCCAACCTAGGCATCTACGGCCAGGACGTGATGACGTTCAAGCGCGCGACGATCACGCTGGGCGGCCGCTACGAGTACATCAGCGAGCAGGTCACCGGCCAACCCGCCCAGAGCGGCCGCTTCGTGAACATCCCCGCCTTCGGCGACATCCAGATGCCGCGCTGGAAGATGTTCTCGCCGCGTACGTCCATCGTCTACGACCTGATGGGCAACGGCAAGACGGCGATCCGCTTCGGCTACAACCGCTTCGGCGCCGCGGCGACGACGACCCTCGCGTCGCTGTACGATCCGGCGTCGGGCGTGGTCATCAACGCGGCGGGCGGTAATACGCCGGTGTGGCAGGACAAGAACGGCGACGACATCGCGCAGGGATCGTTCCGCTGCAACTTCGCGGACCCCACCTGCGAGATCAACTTCGCCAGCGTCCCGGCCAACTTCGGCGTGATCTCGCTGGCGCAGCCGTCGCCCGACCTGACCCGTCCGTACGTCGATCAGTTCAACCTTGGCGTGACGCGCGAAGTGATGCGCGGCGTCTCGGTGTCGGGCGAGTGGTTCCACAACGACGCCAAGAACATGATGGAGCGCAACAACGTGCTGCGTCCGGGCACGTTCTCGAATGGAACGGTCAGCAACGCCAGCTACAAGCCGGTGACGGTGTTCAGCCCGATCGATGGCAAAGCGATCACGATGTACGACACGGTCAGCACCGCTGTGGCCCAGGCCGTCCAGAACGTGGATACGAACGACTCGAACGTCAAGCAGTCGTACAACGCCTTCGAGTTCAACTTCCAGGCGCGGCTGCCGCATGGCGCCCGGCTGTTCGGCGGATCGGCGACCGACCGCACCATCGCCAACACCTGTGCCGGAGCCGCGAGCAACCCGAACTTCCTGCTCACCATCGGTGGCGTGAACTACTGCGACCAGACCAACAGCGGCATCCCCTGGCGCACACAATTCAAGCTGGCCGGCACTTTCCCGCTGCCGTGGTATGGCATCACGACCGCGGCCTCCTTCCAGGCGCTGCCCGGGTACATACTCGGCGCGTCGGCGTTGGCCGCGGGTGGCGCGGGCGCCCCCGTGTTCACGACCTACAGCGGGACGGCCTCGACCTGGACCGTGACGCCGACGACCAACTACGTCGTGTGCCCGGGCAACTCCGCGTCGCAGGGCTGCGTCGTCGGTGCGCGCGTGGTCCCGGCGGGGATCAACTCTGGATCGTTCACGGTGCCGCTCGACGCACCGGGCACGCTGCTCACCCCGCGTGTCAACCAGCTCGACCTGTCGTTCAGCAAGCGGATCACCGTGAGGGGCATCAAGTTCGATCCGAAGATCGACATCTTCAACGCCCTGAACTCGGACGACTACTTCTCGGTGCGCGGGACCGTGTACTCGCCGACAACCAATGCGGCGCTCACGACCCCGGTGACGCGTGGCTCGGCCGGCACCTATCTGCAGCCGAACGCCGTTCTGCAGGGCCGGATCATCCGCCTCGGCGCGGTTATTACCTGGTAAGAACTGAGTAGGGCTTAGGGCTGAGGGCTGGGTTCGGGGCGTTTTGTTGCCCTGAGCCCTCAGCCCTCAGCCCTTTTTTTGTGTACCATCGTTCCGTGTTCCTCCCGCTGCTCACGGTTCTCGTCCAGGCGCTCTCGGGCGCGCCGGTCGACGCGCTGCAGGCGCCGGCGGGAACCAGAGCCATCGTCTTTCTCTTTACCAGCACGGATTGCCCCATCTCGAACAGGTATGCGCCCGAAGTGCGCCGGATCGCGGATGCGTTCGGATCGAAAGGCGTCGCGTTCCGGCTCGTGTACCCGAGTCCGTCCGAGGACGCTCGCGCGATCCGGGAGCACATGACGGCGTATTCGTACGCGGGCATCGCCGATGCGGTGCGCGATCCGAAACTGGCGCTCGTCAAGTTCGCCGGCGCCACGGTAACGCCCGAAGCGGTGGTCGTCGTCGCCGGCAAGGTGGTCTACCGCGGGCGCATCGACGATCGCTACGTCGATCTCGGACGCGAGCGTCCGGCGCCGACGCGCCGCGATCTGTTCGACGCACTGACGGCGATTCTCGACGGAAAACCAGTGCCGCTGGCGAAGACGCAGGCGGTCGGCTGTTTCATCTCGGACCTCGCGCGATGAGCCGGCTTCAGGCCTGCCTTGCACTGGCGTTGAGCCTGGCCGCAGCGCCGGCGCGAGCGCAGACCTTCACCTACACCGAAGACGTCGCGCCGCTGCTGGCGGATCATTGCGCCATGTGCCATCACCCCGGTGGATCCGCGCCGTTCAGTCTGCTGACGTACGCCGACGTCAAACGGCACGCGGCGCAGATCGCGACGGTCACCGGGAATCGATATATGCCGCCGTGGAAGGCGGATCCCCGAGACGGCCCGTTCGTCGGCCAGCATCCGTTGAGGCGTGCGGAAATCCGGCTGCTGCGCGACTGGGTCGATGCCGGGGCGCCGGAGGGGCAGTCGTCAGCCGACAGTCGTCCGTCATCAGCCGCCGGGCGTCCGCCATGGACCAACGGCTGGCAGCTTGGAAAACCTGATCTCGTCATCACCCTGCCGCAGCCGTACACGCTGCCGGCGGACGGCACCGACGCCTTTCACATCTTCGTCCTGCCGATCCCCGTGGACAGCGTGCGCTTCGTGCGCGGGCTGGAATTCAGGCCCGGCAACCCGAAGGTCGTGCACCACGCGAACATCCGCATCGACTCGACGCCGGCGTCGCGGCGTCTCGACGATGCGGATCCCGGACCGGGCTACAGCGGATTGATTGCGCGATCGGCGATCTATCCTGACGGCCACTTCCTCGGCTGGACGCCCGGCCAGGTGGCGCCGCTCCTGCCGAAAGATCTCGCCTGGCGTCTGGACAGGCACACCGACCTGGTCGTCGAGCTGCACATGCAGCCGAGCGGCAAGGTGGAGCAGGTCGCGCCGTCCATCGGCCTCTACTTCGGCGATCAGCCGCCGACACACATTCCCGCGATGCTGCGGCTGGGGCGGCAGAACATCGACATTCCCGCGGGAGACGCGAAGTACGTCGTCACCGACTCCTACACGCTGCCGGTCGACGTCGAGCTCGAGGCGGTTCAGCCGCACGCGCACTACCGCGCCCGCGACGTGCGCGGCGAGGCGACGCTGCCCGACGGAACGCGGAAGCCGATCATCGACATCGCCGACTGGGACTTCCGCTGGCAGCACGTCTACCGCTTCGTCACGCCGATGCCGCTGCCGAAAGGGACGAAGGTGTCGATGCGCTACACGTACGACAACTCGTCCGCCAACTCGCGGAACCCGCAGCGGCCGCCCGTCCGCGCGCGCTGGGGCCAGCGATCCGCCGAGGAGATGGGCGACCTGTGGCTCCAGGTGCTGCCGCGCGACGATCGCGATCTCGAGCTCCTCAGCCGCGATTTCCGTCTGAAGGCCGCCGCGGAGGACGTGAAGGGCTACGAGGTCGAGATCGAGAAGCAGCCGGGCGACGTCGGCCTGCACGACGATGTGGCGTTGCTGTACCTGGAGCTGGGGCAGAGCGACGGCGCCATCGCGCATTTCAGGGCCTCGGCTGCGCTGAAACCGCATTCGGCCGTCCCGCACTACAACCTCGGTACGGCGCTGACGGTGGCCCGTCGTCTCGACGAAGCCGCGGCCGAGTACCGCGAGGCGTTGCGAATCGACCCGTCGTATGCCAACGCGCACAACAACCTCGGCAACGTGCTGCTCTCGCAGAAGCGGTACGGCGAGGCGATCGGCGAGTTCGAGGAGGTCGTGCGCCTGCAGCCGGCCTCGTCGGCGGCGAAGAAGAATCTGGCCGCGGCGCGCGCAATGGCGGAGCGCCGCTAGAGGATCACGAAACGATCATCCGCGGATTAAGCCACAAACAGTTCGCGCCCGGCGGTCATGTGTCGTCGATCTCCGTCTGGCGGCGCGGCGTAGCCGCGCTGCGTTGAGACGCGGACGGCGTGAACACGAGCCGGATATTTTTTCAGTGGCTCGCGTTCACGCCGTCCGTGTCTCACGCACAAACGGCCGCT
>Ga0163163_10006792_pt1 | contig 10036 bp, 7 predicted proteins | sample S65metaG_FD_119766 | JGI IMG/M metagenome (GOLD analysis project Ga0163163, IMG submission 119766) | Switchgrass rhizosphere microbial communities from Kellogg Biological Station, Michigan, USA - S6-5 metaG | ecosystem: Host-associated > Plants > Roots > Rhizosphere > Soil | place: USA: Michigan... | reverse complement strand
CTGCGCGGTCGCCGGGGCGGCGGCCGGCCCCGGACGGCTGCGCGCCTGGTGGCCGCCCCGGCTGCTGAGCCTGGCGCTGCCCTGGGCGCTGCTGCCGGCCACGGTGCTGGTGGCCGTGTCGCTGGTGCATCCGGTGTGGCTGTTCCGGTACGTGCTGTTCTGCATCCCGGCCGTGGCGCTGCTGGTCGGGGCCACGGTGGCCTCACTCGGCCGCCCGGCCGGTGCCACCGCGCTGGCCGTCATCGTGCTGCTCGGGCTGCCCATGCAGGTCACCTCGAGGCAGGAACTCGGTCACGGGGACGGCATCCGCGGCGCGGACCGGGTCATCGCCGCGCTCCGGCAGCCCGGCGACGGGGTCTACTGGGCCCAGGACGGGATGCGCACGGCCGCGGTGGCCTACCCGTACGGGCTGGCCCAGCTGCGGGACGTGGCCCGGGGCCGGACCGCCACCGCCGACGGGCAGCTGTTCGGCAGCAACGTGACCGGCCCGCAGCTAGCCCAGCGGCTGAGATCGGCCCGGCGGCTGTGGGTGCTGGAGATCCACCAGGACAGCCCGGTCCCGCTGCTCGGCCACCTCGGCTTCCGGCGCACCGGAACCTGGCCCGAGGGCGACCTGCTGCTGAGCCTCTACACCCGCCCCTAGGGCACCGGCAGCGGGTGGGCCAGCGCGGACAGGGTCAGCAGCACGATCGCGTCGGTCCAGGCCAGCGGGGCCACCGAGACCGGCTGGCCGCGGGCACCGACCTGCTCGGGGACCTCGCCCGCGGTGGTCCGGTGACCGGCCAGCCAGGCCAGCCAGCGGACCGCCGCGGCCCGGTGGCCGCTGGCCGCGTCCGACAGCGCGAAGAACCCGGTTGACGGCGTCCACGCGGTGGTCCGGCTGCCGTGCCAGGTGGTGCCGGGCAGGATCCCACCGTTGGGCAGGGTCAGCGCCCGGGCCGCGCGGGTGATCGCCGCGCTGACCACCGGGTCCGGTGCGGCGAACGGCGGGCCGAGGAACGTCACCGCCGAATCGGGGCCGTTGAGCACGGACAGCGCGGCCGTCCCGGCCTGGCCCTGGCCCGGCCCGGTGCCGAACAGCGCGACGTAGTCCGCGGGCCCGCCGAAGGCGGCCGGGTAACGCGGGAAATCGGGGCCGAACGCGGCGGTGATCCCGCGCCGCAGCCGCGCCGCCGCGGCCGCGAACCGGCCGCCGGCCGCGGCCGCGCCCGGCCCCGCCACCCCCGCCAGCCGCGCCGCCGCACGCAGGCCGGCCAGCAGCGGCGCCGCGGTGCCGATCGTCGGCTGGCTGGCCCGCTGCTCCCAGTAATCCGGTGACGGCGACGGCAGTCCGTCCGGGCCCAGCGACGCAATCGCGTAACCCGCTGATCGTGATACGGCCGGCCAGAGGGCGGCCAGCTCGTTGCGCATGGCGGCACGGCTCGGGGCGGTCCGGCTCGGCCCCGGCTGGATCGCCTCGGCGTACCAGACCCAGACCGCCCACGGGAACCAGCCGTTGTCGTCCAGCTCCGGGGCCAGCCCGGTCCACACCGGCGGCCCGGACAGCTGGTAGCGGGCCGCGAACCGGCCCGACGGGGTCACCCCGCGGGCCAGGAAGCCCAGGATGCGCAGCGCGGTCGCGCTATGCCCGGTCACGGCCAGCGCGGCCGCCACCCAGCTGGCGTCCCGCGGCCACGCGTACTTCCACTGGCCGTACCAGGCCGCCGCGACCGCGCCGTTAGGGCGGGTGAGCAGCCGCAGGTCGGCCAGCGCGGCCGCGGACAGCTGGCGCTGCCAGCGCGTCTGGCCTGGCACGGTCCCGGCGGCCAGGAATCGGCGCTGCGCCGGGCTGAGCGCGGCCGGCCCGCCGCCCGCAGGCAGGCCAGCCGGGCCGGCCAGCCGTCCGGCCGACCCGCTGGGCACCGGCAGCGCCCGGATCCCGTCCGGCGCCAGCCGGTCCGCGGCGATCCCGTTCATCAGCAGCCGCGGTGGCGGGGCGGCACAGCCCGCGGTGAGAACGATCAGCAGCCCGGCCAGCAGCAGGCAGACGGCCCGCAAAAGAAGGAGGGCCCGCACCCAACGCCCGGCGGGCCGCAGTTCAGTCGTCCCCGTCGCCGGCGTGCGGCAGGGCCTGCTCGCACCAGACCACCTTGCCGGTCGCGGTCCGGCGCGCCCCCCACCGCTGCGCGAACTGGCTGATCACCTGCAGGCCGCGGCCGCGTTCGTCGTCCTCGTCCGGGTGCCGCAGCCGGGGCAGCGCGGCCGAGTCGTCGGTGACCTCGACCACCAGGCCGCCCTCGAGCACCAGCCGCAGCCCGATCATGCCCTGGGCGTACCGGACCGAGTTCGTGACCAGTTCGGACACCAGCAGCTCGGTGACCGGGATGAGGTCGGCCAGATTCCAGCGGGTCAGCGGGCGGCGGATCAGCCCGCGGGCGCGCCGGGCCGAGGTCAGCTCGGCCGGCAGCGTCCAGCTGACGTGGTTGTCCGCGGAGATCCGGCTCAGCCGGGCCATCAGCAGCGCGATGTCGTCGCGCTGCTGGTCGGAGTACACCCCGGCCAGGGTGGCCCGGCACAGGTCCTCCAGCGGCCGGGCCGTGGCGCCCGGCCCGAAGATCTCGCTCAGCAGCCGCAGGCCCACGTCGATGTCCCGGGTCCGGTTCTCCACCAGGCCGTCGGTGTAGAGCACCAGCAGGCTGCCGTCGGTGACCGGGACGAACTTGCTCTGCACCGAACCGGAGCCGATGCCCAGCGGCGGCGCCGGGGTCAGGCTGAGGAACTCGTTGGTGCCGTCCGGGCCGACCAGCAGCGGCGGCAGGTGCCCGGCCGAGGCCACCTCCAGCATGCCGGTCACCGCGTCGTACACCGCGTACACGCAGGTGGCGAAGTGCGGCTCGCGCGCGCCGAGGTCCCCCATCAGCTCGTTCAGCTGCTGAAGGGTCTCCGCCGGGGACAGCTCGAGCATGGCCAGGGTGTGGATCGCGGTGCGCAGCCGGCCCATGGTCACCGCGGCTCGCACACCGTGCCCGGCCACGTCCCCCACGACAAGCGCCACCCGCGCGCCGGGCAGCGCGATCGACTCGTACCAGTCGCCGCCGACCTCGATCAGCTTGCTGCCGGGCAGGTAGCGGTGCCGCACCTCGACCGACGAGGGCTTGGACAGCCCGGTCGGCAGCAGGCTGCGCTGCAGGGTCACCGCGGTGGCCCGCTCCCGGCTGTACCGGCGGGCGTTGTCGATGAAGATCGCCGCCCGGGACGCGAACTCCATGCCGATCTCGGTGTCGTACGCGTCGAAGGCCCGGTAGCTGTCCTTGCGGGTGCAGACCACGAAGCCGAGCGTGACGTCGCGCGCGGCCAGCGGGAGCAGCAGCATCGAGGTGTTGGCCAGCAGGTGGGCCACCGGCCGGCGCAGCCACGAGGTCGCGATCCGCGCCGCCTGGTCGCTGCCCATCTTCAGGCGCACCGGCTTGCCGGTGGCCATGCACTCGGTGTACGGCGTGCCCGGCGGGTAGCGCAGGATCTCCCCGGTCGGGAACACCGCGTCCCAGGAAGAGTCGCCGTCGTCGTAGGCCACCGCGAGCCGGCGCAGCAGCTGGGAGCCGTCCGGGCTGTCGGCCGGCAGCTCCTCCCCGGCCACCAGGCTCTCCAGGATCAGCAGCCCGGCCTCGTTGGCGAAGTGCGGCACCGCGATGTTGACGAATTCGCGGGCCAGCTGGTCGATGTCCAGCGCGCCGCCGATCCGCTTGAACGCGCCGTCCAGGAGCGCGTGCCGCATCACCGCCGGGTCCAGGAAACGGCCCTCGGACGGCGGCGGGATCCGGATCAGCACCAGGCCGATCAGGCTCGGGTCGCAGGAGCGCATCGGCTGGATGGTGACCACAGAATCCAGCGGGTCGCCGTCCCGGGTCCGGAACGTCAGCACGGCCGTGCCCTCGCGGCCGGACAGCGCCGCGCTCAGCAAGCCCTCCAGGGCTATCGTGTGCGACGAGGGACCCGCCAGCAGGCTGCTGAGCTCAGTGCCGAGCAGGGCGTCGCCGGGGTAAGCGAGCATGTCCGCGGAATTCCGGTCGTGCTGGAGGACCCGGCCGGTTTTGTCGATACCGAGGGTCAGCGTCCGCGCCGAGGCGTTGGACAGGAGGGCGGAGATCTCCGTGGTCGCGTCAGCAGTCACGGGTAGTCCCTCCTTCCTGCGCCGACCCTGCGCCGCACCTGCGGCGTTGCGCTCACGCCGGGTGGTCCTGGCCCGCTGGGCGAGCCCCCGGCCAGCGGGATGTTCGCCCAATTATGGAACAGCTTCGCTCAAATTGAGTAAGAACGGTAGCTGACTTAGCGTGACGACAAGACTCATGTCCGAGCGGCGGCAAGATCGCGCTGCGCGGGCCCAACGGGCGTGGCCGGCGTGCCGGGCCCGTCCGCAGACCCCGGCGCAGGTGAGGGCATGGCCGGCGCCGGAACGGTGATCGTGGTCGGCGCCGGGCCGACTGGCCTGGCGCTTTCGGCCGAATTGGCTCTGGCCGGCGCCCAGGTGCGGGTGCTCGACCGGCGGTCCGGGCTGCGCGCCGATTCCCGTGCTATCTGCCTGCACGCGCGGAGCATGGAAATGCTCGACCTGCGCGGCCAGGCGGACGCGTTCACCGCGGCCGGCCTCCCGGTGCCGTCGTTCCCGCTCGGGCTGAAGGGTGCGGCCATTAACTTTGGCCGGCTGGATTCTGATTTCCCCTACCTGCTGGACATCCCGCAGAGCCAGATCGAGACCCTGCTCCTGGACCGCGCCACGAGCCTGGGCGCGACCCTGCGCTGGTCCTGTGAGGTCACCGGGATCGAGCAGGACGACCACGAGGTGCGGGTGCGGCTGGCCAGCGGGGAAACCGAGCGGGCCGACTACCTGGTGGGCTGCGACGGGCTGCGCAGCTTCGTCCGGCAGGCGGCCGGCCTGCCGTTCCCCGGGGCGCCGAACCCCGGCTCGGTGCTGCTGGCCGACCTGCACCTGGACGGCCTGCCGATGACCGACGCCTACGGTGACCTGTCCGACCGCGGCATGCTGCTGGTCTTCCCGTTCCGCGACGGGTCGTGCCGGACCGTGCTGTACGACTACGCCCGGGCCGGGGCCGAGGTCAGCGAGCCGGTGACGCTGGACGAGATCCGGGCCAGCCTGATCCGGGTGACCGGCCAGGACTTCGGCCCGCGGGACATGACCTGGTCCGGCCGTTACCGCAGCGAGAGCCGTCAGGTGCCGCAGTACCGGGCCGGCCGGATACTGCTGGCCGGCGACGCGGCGCACACCCACTCCCCGGCCGGGGCCCAGGGCATGAACACCGGCCTGCAGGACGCGGTGAACCTGGGCTGGAAACTCGGCGCAACGGCGGCCGGCCGGGCCCCGGGCTGGCTGCTCGACTCCTACCACGACGAGCGGTATCCGGTCGGCCGGGCGGTCCTCGCGCTGACCGGCCGCCAGTTCCGGCTGAACACGGCCCGCACCGCCCGGCGCCGGGCGGTCCGCTGGGCCGCGCACCGGGTGATCGCGCCGCTGCCGCCGGTGCAGGACTGGCTGGCCGCGACCTACTCGGGGGTGGCCATCCGGTATCCGCCGCACGGGGCCGGCCCTGCACCGGACCCGGCCCTGGGCCCGGTGCACAAGCTGGCCGGGGCGCGGCTGCCGCGCGGCACGCTGGACCTCGCCGGCGGCGGCACCGCCCGGCTGTACGGCCTGTTCGGCGAGGGCCGGTTCGCGCTGCTGGAAGCGGCCGGCCACGACGACAGCACGGGCGCCGCTGACAGCGCTAGCACGGGCGGGGCCAGCACGCACGGGGCTGGCGCGCACGGGGCTAGCACGCACGGGGCCGGCCCGGGCGGCACAGGCACCGCGGACCTGGTGCGCCGGGTGCGCTACCGGCGGTGCCAGGGGGCCCGGCTCCCGGCCGCGGTGCTGGCCCGGCCGGACGGCTACATTGCCTGGGCATCGGATGAGCGGGACGCCAGCCTGCGCACCGGGCAGGCCCGCGCCGCGGTGCGGGCCTGGTGCGGCCCCGCTTGAAGCCCGCCCCGCTGAATCACCGGCCCGCCTGAGCACCGGAGGTAGCCATCACCACCCAGCCCCGGCTGGCCGTCCTGGGCAGCCTGAACATGGACATCTCGGTCTCGGTGGCCAGGCTCCCGGGCCCGGGGGAGACGATCCTCGGCGGCCAGGCGGTGATCGCCCCGGGCGGCAAGGGCGCCAACCAGGCTGTCGCGGCGGCCCGGCTCGGCGCGGACACCGCGATGGCCGGCTGCGTGGGCGAGGACGAGTTCGGCGGGCCGATCCTGCTGGCGCTCGCCGCCGAGGGAATAGCCCGGGAAGGAGTACGGCGGGTGCCCGGCGTGGCCACCGGCCTCGCGCTGATCACGGTGGACGCAGCCGGCGAGAACATGATCACGGTGGCGCCCGGCGCGAACGGCGAGTGCGGCCCGGCTGAGGCGGACGCGGCGCTGGGCGGCCCACCGGGGCTGCTGGTCATCTCAGCCGAGATCCCGTCCGCCGCGATCGCCGCGGCCCTGGCCGGCGCGGCCCGGCGCGGCGTGCCCACCCTGCTGAACCTGGCCCCGGTGCCCGCGGACGCGGAGGCGGCCGTGGAGCTGGCGGCCGGGGCGGACTGGCTGGTGGTCAACGAGTCCGAGGCGGCCGCGCTGCTCGGCCATCCGGTGGCCGGCCTGGCCGGGGCGGCGGAGGCGGCCACGGCCCTGCGGGACCTGCTGACCGTTGCGGCCGGCCCGGGTGCCAGGGAGGCCGGGCAGGCCGCGGCGGGCCGCGGCTACGCGGTGGTCACCGCCGGATCGCACGGTGCGGCGCTAGCCGGCCCGGACGGCACCGATCAGGTGCCTGGTTTCGCGGTGGCCAGCGTGGATGCCGTGGGGGCGGGTGACGCATTCGTGGCCGCGCTGGCGGTGGGCCTGGCGGCCGGCGCTGCACCGGCCGACGCGCTGCGCGCGGCCTGCGCCGCCGGGGCCACCGCTACCACCCGGCGCGGCACCCAGACCGCGCTGCCCCGCCCGGCCGACGTCCGGGCTGCGACCGGGGTGGCGGGCCCATGGCCCGCCGGCGCCTGATGCCCGCCGCCTGACCCCTGATCAAGGTTCCTTGATCAAGGAACCTTGATCAAGATTTATGAATTACGGAATCGGGGGCGCGGGCCAGCCGTCCCGGGCGGGCTCGTGGTGGTGTGCGACGGCTGCGAGGGGCGCGGGTCAGCTGTCCCCGGCGGTGCTGGGCGGGCCCTGGGGTCCTCCATGATCACGGAGACTTTCCGGTGCTCCAGGCCCGGAAACCGCCGTGATCATGAGGGCACCCGCAGGGCGGGGCGCGGTCAGCTGTCCTTGGCGGGCTCGCCGTGGCTGGCGTTGGCCTTGCCGCGGCCCCAGTAGGCCTTCGGCGAGACCTGGCTGCCCGGCAGCCCGCGGTCGGCCATGACCTCGCGCAGCCGGGATACCACCCGGGCCTCGCCCAGCAGGTATACGTGGCCGAGGCCAGGTGGCAGCGGGACATCGGCGGCGGCCGCAGCAAGAGAGCCCGGTTCGCCGGCCGGCCCGTTCTGGCGGGGCAGCCACCGCAGGCTGACGCCCGCCTTGGCAGTCAGCGGCTGCTCGTCAGCCGCCTCCGGGATCTCCAGCAGGATCACTGCCTGCCGCTCCGCCGGGAGCGACTCGGCCATGACGAAGATGGCCGGCAGCGCGGACTCGTCCCCGATGAACAGATGCCAGTCCGCGTCCGGTGACGTCGTGATCTTGCCGCGCGGGGCGATGCCCTCGATCGTGTCGCCCGGCTGGGCGGCGCTGACCCACTGCTCGCCGGGGCCTTCGCCGTGCCGGACTACGTCCAGCGTGACGCTCTGGCGGGCGGTGTCGAGGTCCCTGATCGTGTAGCGGCGCCGGACCGGGCGGTTTCCCTCCACGCCGACCAGCAGCATCATGTCCTGGCCCGGCAGATAGCGCAGGCCGGCCAGTTCCGGCGCGGTCAGCTGCAGCCGGTGCATGTGCGGGGTCAGCGGGCCGGACCCGGTCACGGTCAGGGCCAGCCGGGTGGTGCCGGCCAGCGACCCGGTCAGCACGGCGAACGGGTCGTCAAGGCCGGCCGGGGGGAGACCAGACGTGGCGTCGGCCATGAGCAGTAAGCCTTTCGTGTCGCGGCCGGCCGTGGCCGGCCGGCTCTGCGAACGCCCCCGGCCAGCATCGCAGGACGCTGGCCGGGGGCGATTCGAGGCCGGTGCGAGGTCGCCTCTCGGCGAGTGGCGCACCGCGGCTCCAGCCGGACGGTATTCCGCGGCGGCAGTAGTTGAGGCCCGGGGGACACAACGCACCGACGGATATCAGAACGTCGCTCCCGGGCCGGCCTATTCCCCGCGGGGCATCGGCTTACGTGCGCCGCGGAAAGGGCAGGATCCGGCGGGGATAGGGCGATAATGGGTGCATCCACCTCTGGGGTGCTTGAGGAGCGGCGGCCTGTGCCTCGGGAATCAGCCCTGATCGGCAGCATCGGTGTACTCAGCATCGGTACCCGCGGGCCCGACGGCCCCGGCGAGGTCATGGTCCGGATCCGCGGCGGGACCGAGTGTTACATCCCCTGGTCCCCGCAGCCCCTGCCCCGGGGTGCCACCGTGCTGGTCATCGATTCGCGGGGCAGCCGCACGGTGGATGTCAGCGAATGGGCGGACCCGATCGGCCCGCCGCCAGAATGATCACATCCCGCGGGCCGGCTAGGGCCGTCCCGCGGCCAGAGGCGCGGCCGGACCGCCACGCGGCCCGGGGCCGTCACCAGATTGCAGCTAATGACGGGGCAGCGCCCCGCGTATTCAGGGAGAGACCAGATGTTCGGCTACCGAGTTCCTGCGCCTGACCAGGCCATGCTGATCTCCGGCGCGAGATCCGGCCGCAGCGGCGCGCCGTTCCGCGTGGTCACCGGGCACGGCGCGTTCATCATGCCGTTCTTCCGCAAGACCAGGTTCCTCACCCTGGCCATGTGCGAGGCCGAGGTCGCGGAGACCTGCGTGACCCGCCAGGGCATCTCGCTCAACGTCCGCGCGGTGATCGCGTTCAAGGTGGGCAACGACGAGGAGAGCATCGTCAACGCCGGCCAGCGGTTCCTCTCTGACCAGGACCAGATGTCCACGCTGACCGGGCGGATCTTCGCCGGCCACCTCCGGTCGATCATCGGCTCGATGACCGTGGAGGAGATCGTCACCGAGCGGCAGAAGCTGGCCATCGAGGTGCTCGACGGCTCGAAGGCGGAGATGCTGAAGATCGGCCTGATCGTCGACTCGCTGCAGATCCAGTCCATCGACGACATGAACTCCGGCTACATCGACGCGATGGCCGCGCCGCACAGCGCCGCGATCCAGCGGCAGGCCCAGATCGCGCAGGCCCAGGCGAACCAGGCCGCGGCCGAGGCCCAGCAGGAGTCCCAGCGCAAGCAGGCCGAGTACGCCCGGCAGACGTCGGTCGTGCAGGCGTCGTACAAGGCCGAGGTGGACAAGGCCCAGGCCGAGGCTTCCCAGGCGGGCCCGCTGGCGCAGGCCCAGGCGCAGATGGGCGTGCTGGCCGCGCAGACCGAGCTGGCGCACCGCCAGGCCGAGCTGCGGCAGCGCCAGCTGGTCGCCGAGGTGGTCCGGCCGGCCGAGGCGGAAGCCGCGAAGGTGCGCATCCTGGCCCAGGCCGACGCGGAGCGGGTCAAGCTCCAGGCCGAGGCGGCGGCCTCGCATCAGCGGATCGCGCTGGACCGGATGCTGATCGAGCAGCTGCCGCAGATCGTGCGGGAGGCGGCCGGCGGCCTGGCCGGCGCCAACGTGAGCGTGCTCAACGGCGCCGACGGGCTCAGCGAGGTCGCGGCCGGCCTGGTGAGCCAGGGCATGGCCATCCTGGACTCGGTGAAGAAGGGCATGGGGGGCAACTCCGAGCAGCCGCTCCGGCCGGCCGCCCTCACCCGCGCGGAGCCGTCCGAGGACCAGTAAGACCAGATCGCCCGCCGGGCCGGCCGCATCGGCGGCCGGCCCGGTCCGGGTTACATCCCGTTATCAAATCGGGATCTTGG
>Ga0163163_10006788_pt1 | contig 10038 bp, 6 predicted proteins | sample S65metaG_FD_119766 | JGI IMG/M metagenome (GOLD analysis project Ga0163163, IMG submission 119766) | Switchgrass rhizosphere microbial communities from Kellogg Biological Station, Michigan, USA - S6-5 metaG | ecosystem: Host-associated > Plants > Roots > Rhizosphere > Soil | place: USA: Michigan... | reverse complement strand
TCCAGATCGCAGCCGTTCACCATTTGATGCCGCGTTCGACAGCGAACAGCACATCATGATTGAGGCTGCGTTGAAGAGAATCAACCCGATCTTCCGGGAAGCCGTGGCGCTGAGAGATATCTCGGACCTGGCTTATGAGGAAATTGCGGAAATTCTCGGGGTTTCGTTGGGTACAGTGAAATCCCGAATCCTGCGCGGCCGCGAAGCCCTGCGGGAAGAACTCGTGGGGAGCCTCAATGCAGGCACGGCCCCGCGATTGGTTGCCAAGACGGCAGAGTGATGCTATGAGCTGTGAAACTGTGCAAGAACGGATCTCCCTTTTGCTGGACTGTAAGCTGCCAGCCATTGAGCGGGAGTTTGTGTTGGCGCACTTAAACACGTGCGATCAGTGCGCTGAGCGATTCGAAACCATGCAGTACGCGCGCGCCAGTTTACGTGACATGGCTCGACCCCAGGTACCCGCGGCACTCTCGATGAAACTCCGTGTCCTGGCTTCGCATGAACGCGCACGGCGGATTGCACACCAGAGTTTCTCTACCCGCCTGGCGCATTGGGTGACGGCTACCCGCCTGGCGTTCGACAACATGATGCGGCCCTTCGCGGTGCCCGTCACAGGCGGCGTTCTCTCGGCGTTCGTGATCTTCAGCCTGTTGGTCCCTTCGCTGAGTTTTCCGCATAGCCACGGCTACGAACCGCCTCTTGCGGTCGCCGAGACGGATGTTCAGTGGGGCGATCCGGATGGCAAGTTACTAGGCGCCACTGCCGATCACGCGCGGCTGCTACCGGGCAGCGCGCTCATTGACGGCAATGAAGTGTCGCTGACCCTGTTGATCGACGAACGCGGCCGCGTACAGGATTTCTATCTCTCGGGCGGCGAACTGACCGACGAGATGAAGAGCCTGATCCTGTTTTCGCAATTCGCGCCGGCCACGGTCAGCGGCCAACCCACCTGGGGTCTGAAACAGGTGGTCTTCACCCGCTCTCACCGTCTGCGGAGCTAACGGCCCGCCTTGCCGCAAAAACTCGGGCAGCACTTCCTGACAAACGCCGGTATCCTGGAGCGTATTGCTCTTGCCGTGTGTCCCGAAGGCGAAGATCTGGTGATCGAAATCGGACCCGGCCGCGGCGCGCTGACGGAAAAACTCCTGCGCCGCGCCGCACACGTGGTGGCCATTGAAATCGACGCCGCGCTCGTAGAGCATCTGCGCACCAGGTTCGCCGACGAGCCGCGTCTGGAAATCGTACACGCCGACGTTCTGGATACCGACCTGGCACGATGGGGCCGCGCGCCGGTTGCCGGAAACCTGCCCTATTACATCACGTCGCCGATTTTGGAAAAGGCGGTCCGCCTGGATGTCCCGCGCGCGGTCTTCCTGATTCAGAAGGAAGTGGCCGAGCGGCTGATCGCCCAGCCCCGCCATCGCGAGTACGGCTACCTCACCTTGCAGACGGCGCTGTTCGCCGACACGCGGCTGTTGTTTGAGGTCAAGCCCGGCGCCTTCCGTCCGCCTCCCCAGGTAGATTCCGCCGTGGTGCTGCTGACGCCGCACATGCGCGATCTGGGCGTGGGAGACCGCGAAGCGTTCCGGCGTTTCCTCAGCCATTGCTTCCGCCAGAAGCGGAAGACCCTGCGCAACAATCTCGCCGGCGTCTATGGCAAAGAGACGATCGACCCGTGGCCCGAAGCGGGCTTGCGCGCGGAGCAGATCACGCTGGAGCAATTCGCGGAGATGTATAAGAGAACTCTGGGCCTTGGGCGCTAGCCAGATTCGGTTCTAACAACCCGACAAATGAGCTTTTCTTTGCGCCTTCGCGCCTTTGCGTGAAACCTGTTTTTCTCTCAGCTTCTGAGGCGTTTCGTTAGTTCATTAAAACAGCACCTTCAACGCAAGCTGAATCTGGCGCGAACTTCCCAAGTCCCCCCGGATCGTCCTCGTAGCCGTAATCTGACCGAAGGTCGCGACCGCCAAATTGTTCTGCGGCTGCCCGAAGTTTGGATGGTTGAGCAGGTTGAACGCCTCGCTCCGGAACTGCAGCGATACCCGCTCCTTGATCTTCGTGTCCTTGGCGATCGCGACGTCGACATCCGCAAATCCGGGACCGGTGAGAATGTTTCGGCCGCTATCGCCGAACCCGGTGGCCTGCCGGACGAACGCCGCGGAATTGATCCACTGGTTCGGTGAGGGACTCGGCAGCATCAAAGGGACGCCCGGCACGAGGAACGGCCGGTTGAAGGCTTCCAGGCTCCCGCGCGTATCCGTCACCTGTATGATCGGGCTGAACGGATTTCCCGACTGCAGGTTGACGATGGGCGAGACGCTCCACCCCTGTGCCAGGCGCGACAGGAACACGCCCCGGCCCCGGAACGGCATCAGGTAGATCGCGCTCAGCACGAAGCGATTCCGGGCGTCGAAATCGGACAGCGCGCGCTCGGCGCGAAGGTTGCGGAAATCCTGCGCCTGCGGATTCGAACTGCTGACCGAGTTGTTATCGATCGATTTCGAGAAGGTATAAGACGTGTTGAATGTCAGGTTGTGGGTGAACCGCCGGTTGGCGCTCAGCCAGAAACCGCTGTAGTTGGAATTCGAAACAGACTGCTGGATATTGATGCTGCTGAAGCCGGAAATCGGGCGGACGCCATTGATGCCCTGGTTCCAATCGCCTATGATCCGCAGGTGATGGCCCTCGCTTCCGACATACGCCGCCTGGAACACGATTCCCGCCGCTTCACGCTGCACATTGAAGTTGTACGAGAGGACCATGCCGTCGCGGTAGTGCGGATCGGTGGCATTGATTGCCGGCCCGCTCGCGGGAGGCGCGGCGAAGGGGTTGGACAAGCTGATGTTGGAGGTGTTGTTCACGGCCACGGAAAATGGCGGGTTGGCGCCCATGCCTGACACGGTATTGGTGGTTGGCTGGTCGTAATAGATGCCCAATCCGCCGCGAACCACGGTCTTGCCGCCGCCCAACGGATCGTACGCAAACCCCACGCGCGGCCCGAAATTCGTGAACCGCTGCCGGTAAGGCTGCGCCCCGTTCACGCCCACACGGACCAGCGAATTGCCCGCAAAATCGTAGATCGAAAGCCCATCATACCTCTCAGAAGGGACGCCGTTGTACTCCCAGCGCAAGCCCAGGTTCAACGTCAGCCTGGCCGAGACCTTGTAGTCGTCCTGGACGAACGCCCCGAACGCGTTCACGGAAAGCGCCGGCGTGGCCGGCCGGGACGTCTGCGTGGTCTGAGTAGGGGTACCGGCCAGGAACGCGGCCATCGTCCCGAATGTCAGCACGCCGCCGGTGCCGCGGTTCAAACTGTTGTTGTCGAAACGCCGGAACTCGCCGCCCATGCGGATGGAGTGCTTGCCCCGGACCCAGCCGGTGATGTCCGTGTATTGATAGGTGGTGTCGCCGCGCCCCTGCGGCTCTCCGTTGATGCCGCCGAAGCTCATAGCTCCCGGAACATTGACATTCGGGGACACCCTCGATGGGGATGTGATGCCGAACATAAAAGGATCTTGCGTGAAGTCCGGGTTAAACGAGATCCTCAGCCGGTTGAGACCGGCGCGCAATTCGTTGGTCAGGTTCGTAGAGAGAATCCGGGTGTAACCGAGCGAGAGGAAATAGCGGTGGGCCGGCCGCTCATCGCCGAATCCCGGCAGGTTGTTGCCTTGCAGCGTCGGCTCGGCGCGGGTGTCGTTGTTGATAATGAACGACCCGTAAATGAAGTCCTTGGGCGACCGGTTGTGGTCGATGCGGCCGCTCCACTGGTCCTGGCGGCGATTGCGCGGGGCGGACCCGATAAAGAACGTGCCCGTCGAATCGTTCGCGGTGGGAATCAGGCCGAGCAACTGCCGGATGGTCGGGTTGGTGACGGTGGAGCGCTGCCCCTCACTCGGCACCAGCGTTTTGATCGAAGCCACCTCGAGGCCGACGCGGCCCTCATAGCTGGTGAAGAAGAACGTGCGGTCCTTGATTACCGGGGCGCCCGCGCTATAGCCGAAGATGTTCCGGTTGAACGGGATGATAGGCCCCGGCGGGTCGAAGAAGTTCTTCGCGTCGAACCGCTGGTTGCGCAGAAACTCGTAGACCGAACCATGGATGGCGTTGGAACCCGGCTTGGTCACGGCATTGATGATAATCCCCGCATTGCGGCCGTACTCGGTGCTGAAGGAATTCTGCTGGACCTTGAACTCCTGCACCATGTCGATGTTCGGCTGCAACGTGATCTGGTTCTGCACCATGTCGCTCAGGTTAATTCCGTCCAACAGGTAGTTGGTCGAATCTTCGCGCGTTCCCGATGCGTTGATGCCGGAGATGCCGACGCTGGTGGGCACGGCGAGAAAAGTTCGATTGTTGGTGCTGGGGACCATCGTCCCGGGCGCCAGCAGCGCCACATCGAGAATGAAGCGGCCGTTCAGCGGGATCTCCAGAATCTTGCGCGTCTCGGTGACTGTTCCGAGAGTGGACGATTCGGTCTGCACCCCACCCACGCCCGCATCGACATTCACGGCGGACGTCGCTTCACCCAGTTCCAGCCCGACGTTGACGCGCGCCCGCTGATCGATCTCGAGCTTGATCGGGCCCTGCTGAAAGGCCCGGAAGCCGGGATGTTCCACCTTGATAATGTAATTACCGGGGCGCACGAACACGAACTTGTAATTGCCTTCCACGTCGGTACTGGCGCGGACCACGATGCCCATATCCACGTTGGTCAGGATGACCGTAACATTCGGAATCGGTGCCTGTTGCGGATCGCTGACCGTTCCCGTAATGGAGGCATTCTGGGCGGCCAGGGGCAGGATAAACACAAAGAGCAGAAACGCGCACCGAAACATATCAATTCGCCCCGAAACTCTGCTTCCAGGCCGCCCGCCGTCACGCACGGGCTTTGGCTTCGCCTTCCGTCATGATTGCATCGAATATCTCCGTGTAGGCGTAGCCATTCGCGCAGCGTGCAAGGATCAAGCCGAGTGTCCGGTTTTCGTGAGAAATGCGTTCGATCGCCCTCGATATCGGCGCCGGATTCAGCATGATCAAGGCATCCCGCAGCTCTTTTCGTAACTCCTCCGGCAAAACAGACAAGTCTTCGGCCCTCAACTCCCCGACTGGCTCGCTATCGGACTTTGCAGCCCCCTCGCTGACCTGATAGCGGACCCCAAGATGGCGGGCCATGCAGTCGAAAATCTCTGCGCGCCGGTACGGTTTGCGGACGTAATCATCCATGCCTCCCGCCAGAATCTGGCTCCGCTCGCTGGCATATCCCGAAGCCGTTACCGCCGCGATCTTTACTTCGTGTCCCCCTTCGCAGGCCCGAATGCGACGGGTAGCTTCGACACCGTCCATCACCGGCATGCGCAGGTCCATCCAGATAAACTGTGGGCGCCATTCGCGGAATTCCTTCACTCCCTGCGCGCCGTTCTCCGCCACACGCACCAGAAACCCGGCATTCGCGAGCAGCCGCTCCAATACCATCCGGTTTTCCTGCTGATCTTCGACGATCAGAATGCGGTATTCCGGCTGTCCCTCGGCGAGCGCGGTGACGCGTTCCAGGTTCGGGCCTCGTCTTACCTCAGACTCTTGCGCCTGTTCCACTATGATTTCCGCACGGAAGCGCGATCCCTGACCGTGCACGCTTTGGACCTGGAGGGTTCCTCCCATCAGTTCGATAATCTGGCGCGATATCGTCAGGCCCAATCCGGCGCCTTCGTGGCGCTTTGACGCGCTGGCCTGAACAAACGCGTCGAAGATCGCAGCCTGATCGCCGGCCGCGATACCTTCGCCGGTGTCTTCCACCTCAATCGTCAGTAGCACTTTACCCGTGTCGATTAGGGGAGTGGCTTTCATTCGGAGGGTTACAGACCCGCGATCGGTGAATTTGACCGCGTTGTTGAGGAGGTTAATCAACACTTGCCGCAAGCGCGACGGATCTGTCCGGACAAACAGCGGGGCCTGCGAACATTCCACTCGCAGCGCCAGGCCCTTCTGCAAGGCGGAGGGCCCAACCATATCCTTGACGTCCTCAACGAGTCTTCCGAGATCGCAAGGCGTGCACCCGAGTTTGCTACGGCCTGCTTCGACCTTCGCCACATCCAGCACGTCGTTGATGAGGCAGAGAAGATGTTCTCCGCTTCGATTGATAATGTCGAGATCCTGGCGCTGCTTTTCCGAAGCGCCGCGGTCCCGAAGGAGATTGGAAAAACCCAGGATCGCGTTCAGTGGTGTGCGCAATTCGTGGCTCATGTTCGCCAGGAATGCGCTCTTGGCGCGGCTGGCCGCCAGGGCCTGGTCGCGGGCTACCACTAACTCCACGGTGCGCTGCTCCACCACTTGCTCCAAATGCTGCTTGTATTGCTGTAGCGTCTGCAAAATGTGGGCAAGCGGAGCCGCGGCGGTAAGCGTGAGTTGCACGAGGTTGGCCCATATCAGCAAGGGCGGTCTCAGTGGCGCAGTCGGAAGAACGCTATTGGGCCCTTGGCGCAATGCTAAGATGAGCGCACTGCCCAGACATATGCCGGCAGTCCAGAACGCTTCTCTGAACCCCAACAGCCAGGTTGCCAACACTGGCAGCGTAATGTAGAAAGCCGTACTGGTGATCTCGATCGAACCGTTGATGGCGATGTTATAGGTGGCGTGCACCCATTGACCGGTCAGGTAGACGTAGGCGGCTTTCCGGAAATGACCAAGGTGAAGAAGAATCAAGGTCGTTACCGGAACCAGGTCGGCCACGATGACGAATCGTAGCCTGAGCAACCTGGCGTTTAGATCCGGATAAAGGGGCAGCGTAGCGACAGTCCAGATGGCAGACCAGACGGTCAGAGCTAAAACCAGAGCGTGCAGGATCCGGGCCGTGGGATCAGCCGCCAGAGGTCCGCGCAAACGCAAAACATGCACCACACTTCGCACGCCCTGGCGTACTAAGGATCGTTCGTTCACAGCGGCCTCGGTGTCGATTCTTATAACGGGCTGTTGCCTGGCATATTATAGTCCTTGTCACCATCCGGAGGAAGGCGGGATGTGTGCTGCGGCCTTCGCACTGGCATCGAAAGTAACAGGAGATGCAATCTCAGGGCACGCTCCGTAACGCCTGAACAGGACTTCAAATGTGGTGCCCTTTCCAGATGTGCTGAATACATTTATCGCACCATTATGCGAGTGGACGATGCCCCGCACGACGGCGAGCCCGAGCCCGTGGCCGCCCGGCTTCGTTGTAAAGAATGGATCAAATATCTTGGCCTTCTCCTCTTCCGTAATGCCGCGACCCGTATCGGAGACCTCCAACCGAATGTAATCCTCCTTCGAGTCTAGACAACGCTCTGTGGCGGAAATCGAGCTGCCCTTGACAAGGGATGTTTTCACGTGAATCACTCCGTCCCTGTCTCCAATTGCTTGTGACGCGTTGATGACTAAATTCATTACGAGTCGGCGGATTTGGGTGGCATTACCCAGCACTAAGGGAAGGTCGGTGGAGAGATCCAGGTGCAACGAAGAGCGACTGGAAATTGAGGTCTTAAGCAGCCCCGACATCTCTTCAACTAAGGGGGACAAAGCAACTGGTTGAAGTTCGGCTTCCTCTTCTCCCGAGTAGATCATTAATTCGCGAACGATCTCAGATGCGCGGATTGCAACCTCCTTGATCTGATGGACCGATTCAGCTGGCAGCAGGCGCTCAGCGAGATCGCTCTCTGCAAGCTCCGCTTGGGCAAGGATGGCGCCCACCATGTTGTTAAAGTCATGCGCGATGCCGCGCGTAAGAGAAACCAGGGTCTCAAGCTTATGCTTGGAGAGTGCCTCTTCATGAATTCGTTTGAGGTCCGTGATATCGGTAGCCGAGCCGATATAGCCGGCGAAAGCACCGCTGGGAGCAAAGCGTGGAATCCCGTTGTTTAGCAGCCAGCGATACTCTCCATCTGCCCGACGCAAGCGGTACTCCATCTGGAAGTCCCGGCGGCTGTCAAAGGAAGAGGTGTAGATTCCGAGGCACTGCTCCAGGTCATCAGGATGTACCCCTGTACTCCAGCCATCGCCATGTTCTTCTTCCATACTGCGGCCCGTAAACGTCAGCCAGGTCTTGTTGAAGAATGTGCACAGCCTGTCTGTACCGGAAACCCAGATCATCACAGGCGCCGTATCCGCCATGTTACGGAATCGCTGCTCGCTCTCACGTAGCTGATCAACGGTGCTGCTCAGTTCCGCTGTCCTGTCTGAGACTTGCCTCTCCAGGTTTTCGCGTAGCCGGGAAAGCTCGAGATGCGTTCGAACCCTGGCAAGCAATTCTTCCCGCTGAAACGGCTTGTTGATGTAATCAACCGCGCCGGCAGCCAGCCCGGTCACTCGCTCTTCCACGTCGCTCGCCGCCGTGATGAAGATAACCGGAACACACCGGGACTTTTCGCTCGCCTTAAGCCGGCGGCACACCTCGAGCCCGTCCATACCTTGCATGCGAATGTCTAAGAGTATGAGTTCGGGCAACCACGCTTCGACAGACGCGAGCGCTAACCTGCCGCTATCGGCTGCACGTACAGGATAGCCTTCTGACATCAGGATGCCCGTCAATAGCGACCGGGACTCGGCTTCGTCATCGACTACCAGGATGCTGGGTTTATCTGTCATGAAGTTCTTCCTGCCACCCATGTGCAGCCGGAGTCCTGCAGCGCATCGAAATCTCTTCGTGGGCTAATCCCGTCAAGGGCAGTCGCCGATGTTCGTATTGTACGCCTGGACCAGCCAGGGCGGTTGCCGTCCTGGAAGAGTGCACGTTCTACGCCACCCTAATTCAATTTCAATAGTAACAGGTCTGTTTACCTTAAAAATTTGGGCACCCTCCCTGGCGAAATTCGTTTCGCGAATTTGTCCGCCCAAGGCTCAAAACCGAAGTGTCTTTCGCCGCTGCCGTCCTAAGTCTAAGGAAACCAGCCTCTTGAAATGGCCGGGATCTTGCTTTATTGAGCCCTGGAAAAGCAAGGAGGTCGGAATGAATATGTCCAACGGACGATGGTTTCGGCGAGGCTCTACGATTGTCATCGAACTGACCGGGAAATCCCCGGAGGCGGATCTCTCTTTCGAACTGGAAACCAGCCAGCCGACAGTGCGGCGGGGCTCCTCGGGCTCGGCCGTGAAAACGCTGCAGGCACAGCTTCAGGCACTCGGATTCGATCCGGGGCCGATCGACGGGATCTTCGGCTCCGGCACGGACTCCGCCGTGCGTGCGTTCCAGAGGGCGCGGGGTCTCGGCGTAGACGGAATCGTCGGTCCGCAAACATGGGCCGCACTCTACGCGTCACCCGCATCCACACCGGCGCCGGCTCCATCGAAACCATCTTCGCCGCCGCTGGCCGGTTCCTGGGGCGGGCGTACCATTCACGTCACCGTGCCGTTCTACGGCTACCAGACCAATGACAAAGCGGGCTGCTTCCGTCGTTGTACCGAGATGGCCGCTGCCGTCAATGTCCGTGTCGGCGGACCAGATGTACGGATCCAGGTGGCGGTGAAGGAGGACACGTCCGGCCGCGTGACCATCGATCCGGCCAAGGCGCGCGAGGGTGTCGCGTACGTCGACTCGCAACTCAGCGCCGGCCATCCGGTTTGCGTGGGAGTCAGCTACACGGATGCCTCGTACAACGTGGACGACATCACCGATCACTTCGTGCTCATCACCACCCGCGGCACCGATGCAAAGCGCGGAGTCTATTACGGGTATCACGATCCGGCAAGTTCGCACGACTGGCTAGGCGGCGACCAGAACACGGCCAATCGCTTCTTCTTCACGGCGGCGGGCGGCCTATACCGGCCCGCGTCCTCGGCGGCGCCACTCGGCAGTACGCCTTACGACGTGGCGATGGTGCGCCGTAATATTTAGCGGACCGCGTGTTCCGGGTGCGCTTCCAGGTAGCGCTCGCGCGAGCGGCGGATAATGTCGCGCGCCTCCCGCGGACCCTTCCACCCCTTCATCTCGGTACGCTTGCCTTCGAGTTCTTTGTAGATCGTGAAGAAGTGCTCGATCTCGCGCAGATTGTGGGCGAACACCTGGTCGATGGTGTG
>Ga0163163_10006787_pt1 | contig 10038 bp, 10 predicted proteins | sample S65metaG_FD_119766 | JGI IMG/M metagenome (GOLD analysis project Ga0163163, IMG submission 119766) | Switchgrass rhizosphere microbial communities from Kellogg Biological Station, Michigan, USA - S6-5 metaG | ecosystem: Host-associated > Plants > Roots > Rhizosphere > Soil | place: USA... | reverse complement strand
GTCATCGTGGCCGGGTGCGCGACCAGGCTCTCGACCCCACCCAGTGATTCGGCCAATGAGAACAACTCGAGTGCTTCGGAGAATCGACGCGCACCGTCGAGACCGCCGGCGACTTCGAGCGTGACGATCGCACCGAATCCCGTCTGCTGACGCTTCGCGACGTCGTGACCCGGATGATTCGCGAGGCCGGGGTAGTACACGCGCTTCACGTTCTTCTGCTTCGCAAGATATTCGGCCACCGCCTGCGCATTGCGGCCGTGTTCGCGCAACCGGACGTGCAACGTGCGCAGGCCACGCAACGTCAGGAAACTGTCGAACGCCGAGCCGGTGAGCCCCAGGCAATTGCCCCACCAGCCCAATTGTTCTGCCAGTTCCGGGGTCTTCGCGATCACCGCGCCTCCGACCACGTCACTGTGACCATTGATGTACTTCGTGGTCGAGTGAACGACGATGTCGGCACCCAGCTCCAGCGGGCGTTGCCAGCCTGGCGACAGGAAAGTGTTGTCGGCGACGACGATCGCGCCCTGCGCATGGCCGCGACGCGCGATGTCGGCGATGTCGGTGATGCGCAGCAGCGGATTGCTGGGTGTTTCGATCCACACCAGGCCGGCGGGCTTCGACAGCGCGGCGTCGACCGCGGCGGCGTTGCCGAAGTCGACGAAGTCCACTTTCAGCTCATTGCGCTTGTTCCATGCAGTGAACAGCCGGAACGTGCCGCCGTAACAATCGTGCGGCGCGACGATGCGCGTGCCCACCGGCAACAGATGACCCACCAGCGTGATCGCGCCCATGCCCGAACCCGTGATGACGGCGCCGACGCCACCTTCGAGATCCGCCAACGCCTCGGCCAGCAAATCGCGCGTCGGATTGCCCGAGCGGCTGTAGTCGTATTTGCGCTTGTCGCCAAAAGCGCGGAAGGCATAGGTCGAGGACAGGTGCAGCGGCGGCACCACGGCGCCGGTCACATCGCAGTTTTCGAGGCCCGCGCGCACGGCGCGAGTGTCCTGGGTCAGGTTGGTCATCCGGAAATCCCCAATGGCAATCAAGACAATTGTTCGTTCAATACGTTGGCAAAGATGGGCGCGAGCCGGCGGTTCTCTTTCAGGAAGGCATCGTGGCCGTACACGGAGGAAATCTCGTGCAGTTCGGCGTTGGGGAGGCGCGCCACCATCGCGCGCATGTCGGCCAGCGGCACCAGCTGGTCTTCGCGCACGGCCACCGCAGTCACGGGCGCAAAGATGCGCGTGGCGTCGACGCGATGCAGGTCGATGGATTCAGACAGGCACACGAACGACTCCGGCCGATAAGTCTTCGCGTACTCCGCGCCGCGCGCGAACAGGTATTCCTCCACCGGCAACTGGAAACTGTCATCGTCCTTGCGGCGCGGCGCGCCGCCAAAACGTGCCGCGAATTCTTCGGCACTGCGGTAGGTAGCCATGGCCAGTGCACGCGCCAGTTCCAGTCCCTTCGCGGGCGTTCCCGACTCGATCGCGTACTTGACGATTCTGCGCTGCACGACACGCCAGGCGCTCGCCATGGGGTGCGCCCGGTCGGCGGCGCTGATCACGATCAGTCGCGCCACGCGATCGGGGTAACGCTCGCCGAAGGCCAGCGCCACCATGCCGCCGTAAGACGCGCCGGCAATCGCCTTCAGGCTGGAGATGCCGAGATGGTTGATGAGTCGCAGCAGTAGTTCGGCCTGGTCATAGGCCGAGATGCTCGGGAATTCCACGCCGTCACGCGGACCGGTCGAGTCCGCGCTGGCACCGAGATAATCGAAACTGAGGATCCGGAAGTGTTGTGTGTCGAGCGCCAGGCCAGGCCCCACCACTTCGTGCCACCAGCCGCCACGCGGCTCGTCCGGCTGCCACACGCGCCGGGTCGCCGAGATGCCACCCATGGCGACGACCACCGGTGCGCCCGCGGGCCCGGTGAGGCGCCACGCGATGGAGACCGACTCGAGCGCGCCGCCAAAGTGCAGCTTGAGCTCACCGGGGACGGCCAGCACACCTTCGCGGACCTGCGCCTTGGAGGCCGGCGCCGGGTTGGTCGGATCGTCACTGCGAAAAAGTTGTTTGTCGTTGGTCATCCCAGGCTCCAGAAATCCACTCAGCAGAGCACTCGGGATGAGCAACCGCGCATTGCACGGTACAGGGGCGCCCGGTCACGGGAGCCTCGGTTCGCTCATCTGCCGGAACCATTTCTGGTCCCGCAGGAGTTGGCACCTTTCCGCTTGGCGGCGGTTGCCCCGGCGTCTTTGGGCCCAATCCCTCAGCCGGTCTCGATGAGTGCGCGGATTCTAGGTGCCGGACCGCCCATCCGCAAGCATTTGGGCTTGCTTTTCCGCGGCCGGGCACGTCTAATGCGCCAGCGTATTAACGCGCTAGTACATTATGAAATCACACCGCAACGTCACCGCCCGCCAGGAGGCGCTCTCCGAACGCAACCTGTTCGCCGCCGTGCTGACGCTGAAGAACGTGGACGAGTGCCGCGCCTTCTTCCGCGACCTGTGCACGCCGGCCGAGTTGCAGGCCATCGCCGACCGCTGGGCGGTGGTCGAATGGCTGCAGAAGGGCCTGCCCTACCGGGAGATCCACCGGATCACCGGTGTCAGCGTCACCACCATCGGTCGCGTGGCCCGGTACCTGGCGGACGGCAACGGCGGTTACGCCCTCGCCGCAAACCGCCAGCAGCGCCACGCCTGAACCCCTCATGCCGCGCACCTGGCGGCGGAAGATAGCAATGGCTCCCCACGACAAAGACCAGCGTCTCAAACTCGCCGTACAGAAGTCCGGCCGGCTCACCGACAACTCGCTCGAACTATTGAAGAGCTGCGGCCTGAAGCTGTCACGCGGCCGCGACCAGCTCATGGGTTTCGGCGAGAACATGCCGCTCGACGTGTTGTTCGTGCGTGATGACGACATCCCGGACCTGGTGCAGGAAGACGTCTGCGACCTGGGCCTGGTGGGCCGCAACGTGCTCGAGGAAAAGCGCCTCGAAATGATCGCCAAGGGCCACAAGCCCGCGTTCACCGAGCTGCGTACGCTCGACTACGGCCGCTGCCGACTGTCGCTCGCCGTTCCCGAGGGCTTCAGCTACGAAGGCCCGCGTTCGCTGCAGGACAAGCGTATCGCGACCAGTTACCCGTTCACGCTCGAGGGCTGGCTACGGGAGCGCGACATCACGGCCGACATCGTCACGCTCTCGGGCGCCGTCGAGATCGCGCCGCGGCTCGGCCGCGCCGACGTCATCTGCGATCTCGTCTCCACCGGCTCGACGCTGCAGGCCAATCACCTCACCGAGGTCGAGACCGTGCTGCAGAGCCAGGCGCTGCTGATCCGCACGCCGGTGGCGTTGCCCGACTGCAAGCAGGAGTGGGTAGATAGGCTGCTGATGCGCATCGACGGCGTCCAGCAGGTGCGCGAGAGCAAGTACATCATGCTGCATGCCTCGCGCGCCGCCCTGCCGGAGATCCGCCGCCTGCTGCCCGGCAGCGAATCGCCGACCATCATCCCGCTCGAAGGCGCCGGTGACCGCGTCGCCATCCATGCCGTGTGCCGCGAAAACGTGTTCTGGGAGACGCTCGAGAGCCTGAAGAAGGCCGGCGCCAGCGCACTGCTGGTCCTGCCCGTGGAAAAGATGCTGGCCTGATGGACATCATCGACTGGAAAGCCGCCGATGCCGGGACGCGACGAGCGGCGCTGAGTCGTCCGTCGGCCGGCAGCCGTGACGACGTCTTCCGCCAGGCGGCGGACGTCATCGCGGCCGTGCGCCAGGAAGGCGACGCCGCCATCCGCCGGTACACGCAGAACTTCGGCGGCCCCTCGCTCGATGATCTGCGTGTCAGTCCCGCGGAATTCCGCGAGGCGCGCGCTGCATTGGGTGCGCGCGAGATCGCGGCGCTGGAACGTGCCGTCACCAATGTCACGCGTTTCCACGAAGCCCAGTTGTCGCCACCGCTGTCGGTGGACACCATGCCGGGCGTGCGCTGCGAGCGCATCACGCGACCCATCAACCGCGTGGGCCTGTACGTTCCCGCAGGCTCCGCGCCCCTGCCCTCCACCGCGATCATGCTGGCCGTGCCGGCACGCATCGCGGGGTGCCCGTCGCGCGCCATCGCAAGTTCGCCTGACCGTGAAGGCAGGATCCACGCGGCCGTACTCGTGGCCGCCGAGCTCTGCGGCATCGACACCGTCTACAAGATGGGCGGACCGCAGGCCATCGCCGCGCTGGCCTTCGGCACTGACACCGTCGCGAAAGTGGACAAGATCTTCGGCCCCGGAAGCGCCTGGGTCACCGCCGCGAAGCAGATCGTCGCGGGCGATCCCGATGGCGCCGCCATCGATCTGCCGGCGGGTCCGTCCGAAGTGCTGGTCATCGCCGACGACTCCGCCAACGCGGCCTTCGTGGCCGCCGACCTCCTGGCGCAAGCCGAGCACGACGCGATCGCGCAGGTGGTGCTGGTCACCACCTCGCGGGAGTTGGGTCGCGCCGTGGGCGCGGAAGTGGCGAAGCAGCTCCCCTTGCTGAGCCGCATGAAGATCGTCAGCGAGTCCATGGCCCACTGCCGCGTGATCCTCGTGCCCGACCTCGACGCGGCCATCGCGGTCTCGAATGAATACGCGCCCGAGCATCTGATCATCCAGACGCGCGAACCCCGCTCCCTGCTGCGCCAGGTCGAGTGCGCGGGATCAGTGTTCATCGGCGAATGGTCGCCGGAATCCATGGGCGACTACTGCTCCGGTACCAATCACGTCCTGCCGACGTTTGGCTATGCGCGCTCGTACAGCGGCGTGTCTCTCATCGAGTACCAGAAAAGGATCACGGTGCAGGAGCTCAGCGCCGAGGGTCTGCGCGGACTCGGCCCGACTGCCATCACGCTATCCGCGATGGAAGGTCTCGACGCGCACGGCAATGCCGTGAAGGTGCGCCTGGACGCGCTGGCCAAGGGGGCGTCATGAGTATTCTCGCGCTCGCGCGTCCCGAGATCGTGGCGCTCAAGGCCTATTCGCATGCGAGTTGGGATCCCGCCTTCGACCGGCTGCATGCCAACGAGCTGCCGTGGCGCGCGGAGACCGATCGTTCCAGCGCGGGGCTCAATCGCTACCCGGAGCCGCACCCGCACGAGCTCGCGGCACGACTGGCCGGGCTTTACGGCGTGCGGGCCGACCAGCTGCTGCCCGGGCGTGGCAGCGATGAATCCATCGATCTCGTGGTGCGCGGTTTCTGTCGCGCCGGTCTCGACAATGTGATCATCTGCCCGCCCACGTTCGGCATGTATTCGGTGGCCGCGCGCATCCAGGGCGCGGAGGTTCGTGAAGTACCGCTGCGCCCGGAACGGGACTTCGCACTCGACGTCGAGGCCGTGCTCGCGGCCTGCGATGCCAATACACGCATCGTGTTCCTGTGTTCGCCAAACAACCCGACCGGCAATGCGCTCGATCCGGCCGCCATCGAAAGGTTGTTGGTGGCGCTCGGCACCAGCTCTCTGGTGGTGATCGACGAGGCCTACATCGAATTTTCCGGCGATCGCTCGCTCGCGACTGCGCTGGGGCGTTTCCCGAATCTCGTGGTGATGCGTACCCTGTCCAAGGCTTTCGGGCTGGCCGGGGCCCGCGTGGGATCGCTGATCGCCGACGCCGCCATCGTGGCATTGCTCGGCAAGGTCATCCCGCCCTATTCCATTCCGCAGCTCACCATTGAAGCCGTGTTTGCGACCCTGGCCGCGCCGCAGCTCGCCATCCAGCGTGAGCGTGTTACGCAGGTGCGTGGCGAGCGGGAACGACTGCGGGCGGCACTGACGGCCGCGCGCGGCGTGCGCAAGGTCTGGCCGAGCGTGGCCAATTTCCTGCTGGTGGATTTCGAGGCCGCGGAAGCCGCGCTCGAGGCTGCGCGCCGTGCGAAGCTGCTGATCCGCGACATGCGCAGCGTGTCGCCGCACAGCCTGCGCATTTCCGTGGGCACGCCCGAACAGAACGACAGACTCATCCGGAGCCTCGCTTGAGCGCAACCAAGGTACTTTTCGTCGACCGCGACGGCACGCTGATCGAGGAGCCGCCCGACGAGCAGGTGGACGCGCTCGAAAAGATCCGCTTCATGCCGGGGGTGTTCGACGCGATGCGCGCGGCGAAGGCCGCGGGCTTCAAGCTCGCCATGGTCACCAACCAGGACGGCCTCGGCAGCGCGAGCTTTCCGCAGGCAGCTTTCGATGTTCCGCACCAGTTCATCCTCGACGCCTTCAGCTCGCAAGGCATCGAGTTCGACGCGGTGTTCGTGTGCCCGCATCGGAAAAGCGACGGCTGCGATTGCCGCAAGCCCAAGATCAAGCTGGTCGAAGGCTACGTGCGCGATCAGGCCGTCGACCTCACCGCCAGCGCCATGATCGGCGATCGCGACACCGACCTCGAGTTTGCGAACAACCTCGGCGTGCGTGGCCTGCGCGTGCGCCGTCATGGCACCGCCGAGGAAACCTGGCCCGCGATCCTGCGCACGCTCACCGAGCGGCGCGCGCGCATCAGGCGCAAGACCAAGGAGACCGATATCGAGGTGGCGGTGAACCTGGACTCCGTCGCCCCCATCAAGATCGTCACCGGCATCGGCTTCTTCGACCACATGCTGGAACAGATCGCCAAGCACGGCGGCTTCTCGCTCGACCTCAACTGCAACGGCGATCTCGAGATCGATGAGCACCACACGGTCGAAGATTGCGCGCTGGCGCTCGGCGAGGCGCTGCGCAGCGCGCTCGGCGCCAAGCTCGGCATCGCGCGTTATGGCTTCGTGCTGCCCATGGACGAGGCGCAGGTGCGCGTGGCCATCGACCTCTCCGGGCGCGCGTACGGCGTCTTCGAAGGCAAGTTCTCGCGCGAGACCGTCGGTGGGCTGCCGACCGAGTTGGTGCCGCACTTCTTCAAGTCGCTGGCCGAGAGTCTCAAGGCCGCCGTCCACGTCACCATCACGGGTGAGAATACCCACCACATGATCGAAGCCTGCTTCAAGGGAGTTGGCCGCGCACTGCGCCAGGCCTTCCGCCGCGAGGGCGAGGAGCTGCCGTCGACCAAGGGAGTCCTGTGAGCGTCGTCATCATCGACAGCGGCGGGGCCAATATCGCGTCGTTGCGCGCGGCACTCGGCCGCCTGGGCGCGGATTCCGTGGTCAGCACGGACCATGGCGTCATCCGCCAGGCAAAACGCGTGCTGCTGCCGGGCGTCGGCTCGGCGCACGATGCCATGTCGCGGTTGCGCATCGCCGGGCTCGCCGAACTGATCCCGACGCTCAAACAACCCTTGTTGGGTATCTGCCTCGGCATGCAGCTGCTGTTCGAGCGCTCCGAGGAAGGCCCCGCCAACTGCCTGGGCGTGATTCCCGGGACCATCGGCAAGCTGAAATCGGAGCCCGGGCGCCCGGTACCCCACATGGGCTGGAACCAGATGACCCAGGTGCGCCCCGATCCGCTGCTCGACGGCATCAGCAGTCTCGACTACGTGTACTTCGTGCATGGCTTCGCGGCACCGACTTCGCGCGCCACGGTGGCCATCACCGATTACAGCACCGCGTTCACGGCGGTCGCGCGGCACGAAAACTTCTGCGGCACGCAATTCCACCCCGAACGCTCGGGAGTGGTCGGCGCGCGCATCCTCGCGAACTTTTTGAAAGATGTGGCCTGAGGTGCCGACATGATCCTCATCCCTTCCATCGATCTGCGTAATGGCCGCTGCGTGCGCCTCCTCAAGGGCGATTTCGACCGTGAGACCCGTTACCACCTCGAGCCGCACGAACTGCTGCAACGCTACCGCGCCCTGGGCGCTACCTGGCTGCACGTCGTGGACCTCGATGGCGCCAAGGACGGACGGCTCGCCAATCGCAGCGTCATCATCCGGCTCGCCTCGCAAAAGGCGCTGCACGTACAGGTGGGCGGCGGCGTGCGCTCAAAGGCCGTGGTCGACGACCTGCTGCGTAATGGCATCGACCGCGTGATCGTCGGCAGCGCCGCCGTCGAGAAGCCGGCCGAGGTGCAGGCCTGGCTCGAGCAGTATGGCTCCGAGAAGGTCGGCCTCGCCTTCGACATCCGCCACGTCGATGGCGTGCCGCGCGTGCTCACGCGCGGCTGGACCAAGGAGTCCAGGCTGTCTCTCTGGGAGGCCATCGACTCCTATCTATCGCATGGCCTGAAGCACGTGTTGTGCACCGACGCCGAACTCGACGGTGCGATGCAGGGGCCGGCCGTGGCGCTCTACCAGGAATTCACGAAACGTTATCCCCAGCTGCAGCTGCAGGCCTCGGGTGGCGTGCGCAGCGCGGCCGACCTGCAGGCGCTCGCCGACATCGGCAGCGCCGCGGCCATCAGCGGCAAGGCACTGCTCGAGGAAGCGATCAAACCAGCGGAGTTACGACCATTCTTGCCAAACGCATCATCCCCTGCCTCGACGTCCGCGACGGCCAGGTCGTAAAAGGCATTCGCTTCCGCGATCACCAGATCGTGGGCGACATCCTGGCGCTCGCCGAGCGTTATCGCAACGAGGGCGCCGATGAGGTCGTGTTCTACGACATCACCGCGAGCCCGGAGGGCCGCAGCGTCGACCGCAACTGGGTACGGCGCGTGGCCGAGGTGCTGGACATTCCGTTCTGCGTGGCCGGCGGCATTCGCTCGGTCGAAGACGCCGAGGCCGTGCTCAATGCCGGCGCGGAAAAGGTTTCCATCAACTCGCCGGCGATAACCAATCCCGCGCTCATCGAGGAGCTGGCTTCGCGCTTCGGCTCGCAATGCGTGGTGATCGGCATCGACAGCGCCAGTGTCAACGACGGCTACCGCGTGTTCCAGTTCACGGGCGATCCGAACCGCTCGCGCAATTCGGGTCGTGACACGCTGTCCTGGGTCAAGGAAGTCCAGGAACGCGGCGCCGGCGAGATCGTGCTCAATTGCATGAGCAGCGACGGCGTGCGTCGCGGCTACGACGTCGCGCAGCTCCAGGCGGTGCGGGCGATCTGCGACGTGCCGCTGGTGGCCTCGGGCGGCGCGGGCGCGCCCGAGCATTTCGTCGACGTGTTCGCCAAGGCCGGCGTCGATGCGGCCTTGGCCGCGAGCGTTTTCCATTCCGGCTCCATCGCCATCCCTGATCTCAAGACCACGCTGGCCGCCAACGGCGTCGAGGTGCGGTTGTGAGTCTCGACATCGGCAAGGTCGACTTCGGCAAGGGCGATGGGCTGGTGCCAGCCATCGTGCAGGACGTCGACACGGGCGCCGTGCTGATGTTGGCGTACATGAATCGCGAGGCCCTGGAACAAACCTTGTCCCGAAGGCGCGCGGTGTTCTACAGCCGCAGCAAGCAACGCCTGTGGGAAAAAGGGGAGACCACCGGGCACACGCTGGACGTCGTCGAGGTCGTGGCCGACTGCGACAACGACACCCTGCTGGTGACGGCGCGGCCGCGCGGCCCGGCCTGTCACAACGGCACCCTAACCTGCTTTGGTGACGAGTCGCGCAGCGCGGCGACGGGGATCGCTTTCCTTGCCCGGCTCGAACAAGTGGTCGCCCGGCGTGCCGCCGAGAAACCCGACGCCAGCTACACCGCCAAACTACTGTCGAAGGGTATCAACAAGGTGGCCCAGAAGGTCGGTGAAGAAGGCGTCGAGGCGGCGCTGGCCGGCGTCAACGAATCCGATCAGAAGCTGGTCGAGGAATCGGCCGACCTGCTGTTCCACCTGCTGGTGCTGCTGCGCGCCCGTGGACTCCCGCTCGATCGCGTAGTGGCCGAGCTCGAAGCCCGACACCGCCAGTAGTTCGCCCAGCCGGTCAGCTTCACGGGCGCGCCGGAACTTTGCAGCGTGGTCATGAATCGAACCGCCATCTCGGGGGAACGACATGTTCAAGTCGATCATTCTGTGCGTCGCACTGGCGGGGACCTCGGCAAGCTCGGTGTGGTTGTGGCATCAGTGGCAACGCGAGCGCGCAGTCAACCTGGAGCTGATGGCGCAGCGCGAGACACGACAAAGGCAACCCGCGCCGGCACCCGTGTCTTCCCCGGCCCCCGTGACCGCGCT
>Ga0163163_10006786_pt1 | contig 10039 bp, 11 predicted proteins | sample S65metaG_FD_119766 | JGI IMG/M metagenome (GOLD analysis project Ga0163163, IMG submission 119766) | Switchgrass rhizosphere microbial communities from Kellogg Biological Station, Michigan, USA - S6-5 metaG | ecosystem: Host-associated > Plants > Roots > Rhizosphere > Soil | place: USA... | reverse complement strand
CCGTGGTGCACGCGGCGCCGGAGCAGTTTGTGGCGGACGCGCCGTATCAACTGGCGATTGTGTCGCTGGAGGATGGCGGGCGGCTCACGGTGCGTGTCGACGGCGAACGAGTGGCGATTGGCGACCGGGTCGAATTCCTCGAGGACCGCAACGGGATTTCGTTTTTCCGCAAAGCGTGAAGGTTCTCCTGTATTACATCGGCAAAGCGCGCGATACGCACGCCAATGCCATGGCGGAGGAATACATCAAACGCTCCACGCGTTTCGCCAAGTGCGAGATGCGGGAGATTCATCCGCTGCGCTTTGATCCGTGGGTGAAGCATCCGACGGGGGCGAAGATTCTGCTCGATCCTATAGGGCGCGCGCTGGATTCGGCGGGGTTCATTTCTCTGGTTGAAAAAGCCGAGCGGGACGGGCGCGATATGGTCTTCGTGATCGGCGGGGCGGATGGGTTGCCGGCGGAGTGGAAGGCGCGCGCCGATTTGTTATTGGGGCTGTCGCCTATGACCATGCCGCATGAACTGGCGCGCGTGGTGTTGGCGGAGCAGATCTATCGCGCGTTTACTGCGCTGCGCGGGCACCCATACCCACGCTAGCTGTGAGCACTCGGGCCGGGACTGGCGCGGGCGTGCCTTTGGGGGTAGCGGTTGCTACTGCGGTGATGGTGGTGCCGGGGAAGTAGTGTCCTAGAATAATGCGCGCCGGGTAGCCGTGCTCTGCGATTGCGATGGCGCCCATCTGACACAGGCCGACGCCGTGTCCGGAGGCGTGTCCGCGCAGGGGGCAGGCTACGGAAAAGAACGGATAGCCGGGCTGCGGGATGGCGGCTCCTTCCCAGTTGGTCTGCGCCAAGGATTTGGTGTGTCCGCCGCAGTTGGCCGAGTACATCGCGGCGATTACCTCGCCTTTATAGGTCAGTACCTGCCCGTGGGTGGCGAGGGTCGCGCGGTTGGCGGCGCTGCTGGGGGGCGGCACGTCCTTCAAAAGCTGGCAGTGTTCGGTGTCGCAAAAATCGAAGCCCTGATGCCGGTTGTGCGCCCCGGCCAGATACGACCGGGTCACTACAGCTTGAGCTTTGCGGGCCTCGAAGGGGAGGCCGGCCGCCCCCTCCGCTTCCACAATCGCGGCGACGGCGTCCTCTCGATTCATTTCCACGATGGCTAACAGCTCTAAGCCCGCACGGCGGACCTCGAGTTTGCCGATGTATTCCCGGGCCACGCCTCCTGGCACGCCTAGGTGGAAACGCACCGGCGCGCCGTTGCGGCCGGCAACTTTGGCCGGACCGTAGAGCGGTACCGTGCGTTCGCCCTGGACTATTTCGCTGCGTCCTGCCGATTCGACCACCAACACCTGCCCCTTGGCTGGTTTTAGTTCGAATTGGACCGGGTGGAACGACCCGAGGACACTAATATGGACGGTTGCTGCGATTGTGAGTGCGAGCATGAGTCAGGCTTGAGTGCCACGCCTTTGCGCGCCAAGACTTTAATTATACCCCGCTACAATGGAAAGATGCCGCCCGCTTTCGACGCTCTGCTGCTGGTTTCGTTTGGTGGTCCGGAGCAACGCGAAGATGTTATCCCCTTTCTAGAGAATGTTTTGCGGGGTCGCGACGTTCCCCGGGAGCGGTTGCTGGCCGTGGCGGCCCATTACTACCATTTTGGGGGGCGGAGCCCGATTAACGACCAAAACCGGGCCTTGATCGCCGCGCTGCGGGAGGCCGTGAAAATCCCGATTTATTGGGGGAATCGCAATTGGCATCCGCTGCTAGCCGATACCGTCCGCCAGATGCGGGACGACGGGGTCCGGCGCGCGATTGCGTTCCCTACTTCGGCGTTCGGGTCGTATTCGGGGTGCCGGCAGTATCTGGACAACATCCAGCGGGCTCGGGCGGAGGTGGGGAACGATGCTCCGGAGATCGTGAAGATCCCGCCGTTTTCGGGGCACCCGTCGTTTCTGGAAGCGATGACGGATCGGGTGCGGGCGGCGCTCGACGAGTTACCGGGTGCGCGGGTGGTGTTCACGGCTCATAGCGTGCCGGTTTCGATGGCGCAGGCGAGTCCTTATGTCGAGCAACTGGAGGCGGCTTCGCGTCGCGTCGCCGAGGCTGCGGGAGCCGGCGAGTGGTCGCTGGCGTATCAGAGTCGCAGCGGGCCGCCGACGCAGCCTTGGCTGGGTCCGGACATTCGCGACTATTTGCGGGAGACGCCGGGCGACACCATCATCGCCCCCATCGGGTTTTTGTCGGACCACATGGAAGTGATCTATGACTTGGACATGGAAGCGCGGGCGGTATGCGAGGAACTCGGTATTCGCATGGTGCGGGCGGGGACGGTGGGGACGCATCCGGCTATCATTCGTATGATTGCGGAATTGATCGAGCGGGAACCGGAGGCTTGCGCGGCTGACTGCTGTCCGGCGCCTCAGCGGCCAGTCATCAACCGGTAAACTTCGCGCTTCGAGAGGCCACGCTGCTTGGCGACGTGCTTGATGGCTTCCATGCGTGGGAGGCCTTGCTGTTCGGCGGCTAGAACGGCTTCTTCTAGAGGGGTGTCATCGGCTTCGACGGCGTCGCTTTTGCCGATCAGCAGTGTGATTTCGCCTTTGACGGATTGGCGGGAGGCTAGGGCCTCGTGTACTTCGGCGGCGGTGCCGCGTAGGAACTCTTCGTGCAGTTTTGTGAGCTCGCGGGCGACTACTACGGGGCGGGTGCCCATCACCGCCGTCACGTCTTCGAGGGCTTCTAGAATGCGATGAGGGGTTTCGTAGAAGATCAGCGTTCCGGTTTCGGGCTTCAGTTGTTCCAGTAGCTTTCGTCGCTGCGTAGACTTGGGCGGAAGGAATCCGCAGAAGCGAAAGGCATCGGTGGGGAGCCCCGCGGCGCTCAATGCCCCTACTGCGGCGGAGGCTCCGGGGATGGGCACCACTGGCACGGCCGCCGCGATGGCGGCTTCGACTAGACGATAGCCGGGGTCGGAAATCAGCGGGGTTCCGGCGTCGGACACTAGCGCTCCGCTGCCGCTGGTGCTTAGCTTGCCGATCAACTCCGTAGCGCGGCCGGATTCGTTGTGGTCGTGATAGCTGACCATGGGCTTCGCGATTCCAAAATGCTCTAGCAGCTTGCGCGTTTGCCGGGTGTCTTCGCAGGCGATCCAATCTACTTCGCGCAAGATGCGCAGGGCGCGTAGCGTGATGTCTTCCAGGTTGCCAATGGGCGTCGCGACAATATAGAGAATTCCAGGCATCGTAGTACGATGAAACGGTAACTGAAATGGAGACTCGGACACAAGATCCCGCGGGTTACTACGTCTGGGAAGTTCCCGGGCAGCCGGTGATCGTTCACATTCGTCTGGACGTGGTGGATCGCCTCGCGGCGGAGGTCATGCGCGGGTTTGGAGCCGTTCCGAAGCGCGGCGCCGAGGTGGGCGGAGTGCTGATCGGCACCACCCGGCCGGGCGTTCCGGCGATTGTGCGGATTGATGATTTCGAGCCGGTCGCGTGCGAATACCGGCGCGGGCCTTCGTATTTACTCACGGAAGAAGACGGGCGGGATTTTGAGGATTGCCGGAATCGGTTGCAGCCTAGCTCCTCGCCCTCGGCCTATGCGGTGGGATATTTTCGCAGCCACACTCGCGATGGATTCTCTCTCGAAGCGGAAGACTTGGAACTCCTCGACCAATTTTTTTCCGGCTCTGCCATGGTCGGGCTGCTGATTAAGCCTTATGCTACGCGAGTGAGCGTCGGGGCGTTTTTCGTTCGCGAGCACGGGGCGTTCCCCGACGAAAGTCCTCTGGAGTTTCCCTTGCGGCGGCGCGAACTGCTGGGCGAAGAAGCTCCGCCGCGACGGCCGCTGGGTGAGGGCAGGAGACCGGACCGCCGTCCCCGCGCCGCCGAAGAAAATCCACAGACTGCGTTCGGATTTTCTGAACCGGCACGCGAAGCGCCGGACGTTGCAGAGCCGGTTCGCGCTTGGCGCAGCGGGTGGGTGTGGTTGCCGCTCACTTTCTTGTTCCTGCTGCTGGGGGTCGCGCTGGGATACCAGCTCGCGCAAACGATGGGCGCTCGCGCGGCCGCCGCGGCGGCACAGGATTTGTCGCTGACCTTAACGGTCAAACGCAATGACGGCAACCTCAGCGTCACCTGGAATCGCTTCGCGCCAGCCATTCGTGCGGCGCAAAAGGGCTTGCTCGAAATCGACGATGGCGGCTACACCAAACCGGTGTCGCTCGACGCCGCGCAGTTGCAGAATGGCAGCCTGATTTATCACAATGCTACCAGTGCCGTGCGCTTCCGCTTGACGGTGTATCCGCAGGCGCGGGTTAGTGTGGTCGAGACGTTTGAGTGGAAGCAATAGCCGTCACTCGGACCAGACTGCTAATTCGTTGCCGGTGGGATCAGTGAAGTGGAAGCGGCGTCCACCCGGGAAGGCAAAAATGGCGCGCGTGATTTTCCCACCGGCTTGCTCGATAGCACGCTGCGCGCTTTCAAGATCGGCTGCGTAAAGAACGACCAGCGGCTTGGCGGGGCGCTCGGCTGCATCGGCGCTGAAGCCGCCCGCCAGGCGTCCGTCGTGGAAGCTGGTGTATTGCGGCCCGTAATCTTCAAACTTCCATCCAAAAGCTGTGGTGTAGAATTCCTTGGACTTGGCGGCGTCCTCGGTTGGAAACTCGATGTAATCGATGCGGCGGTCGTTGCTCACGGGAGTTTCTCCTTTTTCCGGTCCTTTGCCAGGCGGCTCAGCACTGCCAACTGTTCCAGGTGTTCCCTCAGGGGACGCGCGGGCGTGCCCCACATGGGTTGTCCGGCGCGCACGATCTTGGAGGTCAGGATGCCGCTACCGGAACCTACGATCGCTCGCGATTCAATGCGCGCTTTGTCGCCGACGCCCACTTGTCCGCCGATCACCGCGTAGTCTTCGACGACGACGCCACCCGAAAATCCGGTCTGCGCCGCAACCACTACATTCCGTCCGATCGCGCAGTTGTGGCCGACGTGCACCAGGTTATCGAGCTTGGTACCGTCGCCGATGGAGGTCACGCCTAGAGCGGCACGATCGACGCAGGAATTGGCGCCGATCTCCACGCGGTCCCCGATTTCGACGCGGCCGATCTGCGGAAAGTTCTCCCAGATGCCGTCGGTCAGCACGTAGCCGAAGCCGTCGGCGCCGATGACGCAACCGGAGTGCAGAACAACTTCGCTGCCCAGGGTTACTTCACTGTAGAGTGTCACGTTGGGATGCAGCGTACACTTCTCGCCGATCACCACGTAATCGCCGATGACGGAGCCTGCGCCGATCGACGAGCCCGCGCCCACGTGCACGCCGACGCCGAGCACAACCAGGGGGCCGATGTGAGTGCCCGGCTCGATAATCGCTCCCGGACCGACTACGGCTGAGGGATGAACGCCTGGGGTATGTTCGATTTTAAAATGGAGTTTTGGAATCGCCCGCGCAGCGGCAGCGCGGGGCTGCGGAGTTCGGACCACGGTGCGCTGCCCGGCGTTTTCGAAATCGGCGGGAACCAGCAGGCAACCGGCGGCGGATGCCTCAGCGCGTTTGAACGCGCGCGCACCGGTTACGAAGGAAAGATCGTCAGGGCCGGCGTCTTCAAGGGCCGTCACCTTGCGCAGCACGCGCTCGCCATCGCCCTCAAAGGGAGCCTGCAGAAAGGCTGCCAGTTCTTTAACACGCACCAGTCCAGTATCCCATCCGGGCCGCGGGCAAGAGCAGGCGCTCCCTCTTAGGCGGCTATGGCCAGGCTGACCATCAAGGGAACGCCTGCTGCACGATTCGGAGGAGTTCGTGCTGCATCCTTAGTGCGCGGCCGGCGGGAAAAATCTCACCTAAAATAGCGTTAATTTAGTCACAATTCGATTCGCTTTACATCTCCCAGGACGAAGATATAGCCGATTGCCCCTAATAAAGCTGCTGCGGATATATATATTAGGGCGTAGGCGAACGACCCGGTCTGGCCCACCAGCACTCCGATCACGATAGGGGTAAGGATTCCCGCTAGATTCGCGGCGAAGTTGAAGATTCCACCGGTGAGGCCCATCAGGGTATGTGGGGCGATATCGGCGATGAGCGTCCAGCCCAGCCCGGTCATGCCTTGCGCAAAGAACGCCAGCGACATGATGGCGATGACCAGGGCGTCGCTGGCGACGTAATTGGCGGTGAGGATTACGGTGGCGCCTAACAAGCCTACGATCATGGGCAGTTTGCGGGCGATGTTGGCTGAGCCGGTTTTCTTGAGGAGCGCGTCGGAGACCCAGCCGCCAAATAGAACCCCCGCCGCGGCGGCCAGGAAGGGGAGCACCGAAAACCAACCGGCCGAGCTCCAGGGGAGGTGGCGTTCCTTCGCCAGATAGGTGGGAAACCACGTGAGAAAAAATACCAGCGTGGAGTTGCCGCCGAATTGGCCGAGTGACACGCCCCAGATCTGGCGGAATCCTAAGAGCTGGCGTACGCGTGTCCACGAAACCGGCGCGCGGGTTTGCGTAGCGATGGGTGCGCCCGTGGGGTCACGGTAGAGTTTCCACCAGGCCAATCCGAAGAGCAGGCCCGCGGCGCCGACGGTGAGGAACATGGCTCGCCATCCGAAGCGGCGCGTGATCCAGAAAAGCGCGGGGCCGAAGCCTGCCAGGCCGAGGTATTCCCCTACTGTATAAACGGCGGTGGCGCGGGCGCGTTCCTGCATGGGAAACCAAGCTGCTACGACGCGGCTGTTGACTGGAAAGCACGGGGCTTCGCTGATTCCCAGGCCTAGGCGAAAGCCGACGAGTGAGTAAACGCCTGTCGCGGCGCTTTGCAGCAGTGTGAACAGGGACCAGACGGTGACGGCACAGAAATAAGTGAGTTTGCTGCCCATGCGGTCCAGAAAAACGCCGCCGGGGATTTGGCCCAGCGCGTAGGCCCAGGAGAATGCGGAAAACACTAGGCCCATGATGGCGGGTGTCAGTCCAAGTTCCTGGGTGAGGCTGGGCGCGGCGATGCCGAGGACGGTGCGGTCCAGGTAATTGATCATGGTGCCGATTGCCAGCAGAGCCAGCATCAGGAAACGCACGCGCGAAGGCGCGCTCACTTGCGATCCATGTCGGCGAAGCTGCGCAGCATGCGCTCGGGGTCGGGTTGGATGCCGGTGAAAAGGCGGAAGGCGTCGACGGCTTGGAATACGGCCATGCCGGAGCCGTTGAGGGTGCGGCAGCCGATGCTGTCGGCGGTGCGCAGGAGTTCGGTTTCGAGGGGGAAGTAGACGATCTCGGCTACCCAGTGCTCGGGGCGCAGCAAGGTGGCGGGCAGGGGCAGGCCGGGATGCTGTGCCATGCCGGTGGGTGTCGCGTGGATCAAACCGTCGGCGCCGGGCATGGCGTCGGCGAGATTGATTCCCTGCGTAACCCGGCGGGGGCCTAGCGCGGTTGCCAGATGCGCGGCTTTCGCGGTGTCGATATCGAAGATGGTTAGATGCTCCACGCCGAGGTTTAAAACTGCGTGCGCGATGGCGGCTCCGGCTCCTCCCGCGCCGAGGAGCACGACGCGACCGGTTTGGGCACCGGATAGGCCTCTGCGAAAACTTTCCGCGAAACCGGTGCAATCGGTGTTGTGTCCGGAGCGTTTTCCGTTTCGCAAGACTACCGTGTTGACGGCGCCGATGGCGCGCGCCTCTTCCGACAACTCGGTGAGCAGCGGAATCACTGCTTGCTTACAAGGGTGGGTGATGTTCAACCCGTCGAATCCCATGCGCTCCGCCGCGGTCAGCAAGTCCGGGAGCGCTTCTGCGCCTAAGCCCAGCTTTTCGAGGTCAATCAATTTGTAGACGTAGCGCAGGCCTTGCCGGCTCGCTTCGAGCATGTGCATCGCGGGGGTGCGCGAGGCTTGAATGCCGGCTCCGATCAGGCCAATCAGGAAGCTCGCTGGCGATTCCGGCATACGGTTTTGGGGGTCGGTTAGGGGACGCGCGTGGCCACGCTGACGGTGGTCAAGACGCCGCCAGCGGCCAGGAAAGCGGCGGTCATTTCGGCGGAGGCCGCGTCCTTGAGGCTGCGCACGGCATCGGTGACTAATTCCACGCGTTTGCCCGTTTTAAGCAGGCCGAAGGCGGCGAGTTTTACGCAGATCTCGGTGACTACGCCATAGACTACATAGCGCTCGGCGCCGAACTTTTCCAGCAGCGCGGCTAAATTTACATTGGTGAAGCAATCGAAGGTCTGCTTCTCGAGCAAAAACTGTTGGGCGTCCATGTTCAGGACACCCCTGGTGTTGGGGATTGCAACGCGCTTGCTTAGCAGCGTGGCTTCCGGTTTCTGCTGGCCTGTCGTAGCCACAACGCAATGCGGCGGCCAGGCTTTGAATTCGGGGTCGTCCTCGGAGTGCGCGTCCATGGTCGACACCAGCGGAATTCCGTGCGCGCCGGCAAATCGATTTAGCGTGGTGATTTGCTCGACCACTTTCTCGGCGCCCGGGACGTATAGCGCTCCGGCGGGATAGAGGAAGTCGATCTGCGTGTCGACGTCGAAGAATACCGTCTTCATCCCGCGTGCTCCTTGCGGACGCTCTCGTCTAATTCTTTTAGGGCCGGGCTCAGTTCCACGCGCCAGGCATCTTCCACCTGGAACAAACTATGACACGGCGCGGGCAGGCGCGCCAGGCGCTCGGCCGCGTAGCACTTCACTTGCGCTGTGGCCGGGAGGGGTTCCACCAGTTTGCCCCCCAGGATCACCGGACGCTGCAGTGCCTCCACCGTTTCGTTTTCGCAGGAAATGCATTCGGTGGAGCGGCCCAGCACGTCATGATCCGAGTGCCGGAAGATCTGTTTGGCCCCCGGCAGCGTGTTTTTTTCGTGACTGAACTTCGCGGTGTAGCGGTGCTGCTTGGCGCTCTCCATCTCGACCATCTTGTAAATTACGCCGAGCGAGGGGGCGTCGGCAGACGTTGCCAGATCTGTGCCGACGCCGAAGACGTCGATGGGGGCTCGTGCGGCTACCAGCTCGTGGATCTTGTACTCATTCAGTTCGCCGGTGGCCATGATCTTGGCTTCCGGCAAGCCGGCGTCGTCGAGGATCTTGCGGACGGCGGGCGCGAGTTCGATCAGGTTGCCGCTGTCGAGTCGGACGCCCCACAGCGGGCGGCCTAACGATGCGGCGAGCTTCGCGCCTTCGATAGTGTCGTAGGTGTCGATCAAGTACGTGGTGCGTTCGCCCAGCAATTTTTGCAATTGCTCGAAGGCCGCTCGCTCGCTGGGGAACGACATTACCCAGGAATGCGCTGCCGTTCCGAACACGTGCGCCTTGTAGCGGAAACCGGTTTCGGCGTTGCTGGTGCCGACACAGCCTCCGATGTAGGCCGCGCGTCCGGCGAGCACTCCAGCTTCGGGCGAGTGCGCGCGGCGTGTACCGAATTCGACCACGTCGCGGCCTAGAGCGGCTTTCACTACGCGCGCAGCTTTGGTTGCGATGGAGGATTGGAAGCCGATCATCGCGAGCAAGTACGTTTCGGGGATCTGCGCTTCGATCACCGGTGCGCGCACGGTCAGGAACGGTTCGCCGGCGAATACGGGCGTGCCCTCGGGGACCGCGAACACGTCGCCAGTGAAGCGCAATCCAGCCAGCATTGCGAAGAACGCTTCGCTTGCGTATTTGAACTGTGGGATGCCACGCAGGTAGGCGATTTCCTCCGCCGTGATGCGGAAGTTGAGCAGGTAGTCGACCGCTTGGGCGAGCCCGGCGGCCAAAATAAAATTACGATTGTACGGCAGGCGCCGCACGGAAAGTTCAAAAGTGGCGCGATCCTGTGATTTTCCGGCCTCAAAGTAGCCGGCAGCCATGGTGAGCTGGTAAAGATCCGTGACCAGGCCGAGGCCCACTACTTTTTCTTTTCCGGCTGGGCTTCCCGCACATCACCCACCGCCTGGCGCAATTCCTTGACCACGTTGGCCTCCAACTCATAGAATGACGCATCGCCGCCGTGGCGCGCCAGGAAATTGCCGCCGGAGGCTGCGGGCGCAATCTCCACTTGCTCGCGCAGCTTGCCTTGATTTGAGACCACGGTG
>Ga0163163_10006785_pt1 | contig 10039 bp, 7 predicted proteins | sample S65metaG_FD_119766 | JGI IMG/M metagenome (GOLD analysis project Ga0163163, IMG submission 119766) | Switchgrass rhizosphere microbial communities from Kellogg Biological Station, Michigan, USA - S6-5 metaG | ecosystem: Host-associated > Plants > Roots > Rhizosphere > Soil | place: USA: Michigan... | reverse complement strand
GGCGGCCTTCGCGGTGCCGGTGTCCGGCGCGTTCGGCTCCTCGCCGCGCAACATTCTCACCGGCCCGGGCTCGAAGAATCTGAACATGAACTTCAATCGCAATGTTCAGCTCGGCGGCAACCGGACGATGAGCATCAGGATGAATGTGAACAACATCCTGAACATGGCCAATTACCAGGGTGTGGATACCAACGTCAACTCGCCGACATTCGGGCAGATCCGCGGCGTGTCCGGTCAACGCCGGGCCACGCTGAATCTGCAATTCCGGTTCTAAAGGAAATGGCCAAGGTGTCCATGATTCAGAGAGTGGCTGGAGTGCCTAGGGTGCCACGGTTCATCGCGACGGCGCTGGTTCTGGCTCTCGCGGGCGCCGCTGGCCCATCGGCGCAACAAGGGCAGAAACCAGCCGACCAACCGCGGTTCGAAGGCGCGACGAGCATCACCCTCGTCTCGGTCGACGTCGTGGTTCGGGATTCCAAGGGGGAGGTTGTTCGCGGCCTGACGGCGAAGGACTTCACTGTCCTCGAAGACGGCAAGCCGCAGAAGATCGACAACTTCTCCTTCCAGGAGATCGCCACTTCGGCGCCGGCGGGCGCGCTGGACGTCCAGTTGCTGGACGGCCTGGAAGAGAAAGTCCGCGCTGAAGCGGCGCGTGCGGCAAGCGCCACCACGCCGACGCCAGAGGTGGTCGCTCCGGCGGGTGACCCGGCGGGCACGATGAACCGCCGGATGCTCACGATCATGTTCGACGTCAGCTCGATGCAGCCCGACGACGTGCAGCGCGCGGTGGAAGACGCGCGCGACTGGGTCGCCGAGAAGATGACTGCAGCCGACCTGGTTGCGCTCATCACGGTCGGCACCAGGCTCAACGTGCTGACCGACTTCACGTCAAGCAAAGAGGAGGCGCTCGCCGCGCTGCAGAAACTCGCCTACAACGAGGGAACCGAGGTCGATCCGCAGTCGTCCGCGACTGCCGCCACGGAAGCGGACGCCGCCGATTCGTCAACAACGACGACCGAGGCCGATGCGTTCCAGGAGTTCAACAACGACGTACGCCTGCGGGCATTGAAGACCGTGTGCCAGGAGCTGGCGCCGATCCAGCAGAAGAAGGCGCTCCTGTACTTCAGCGCGGGGATGAACCGCAGCGGTGAAGACAACCAGATCGAGCTGCGCAATGCGACCAGCACGTGCAACCGCGGCAACGTGTCGATTTATCCGGTCGATACACGGGGTCTGCAGGCGGTCGCCGCCGGCGGCTCGGCGACGAGCCGCGGGAACGGACGCTCGCTCCTGACCGGCAGCGGCATGCGTGGGTTCCAGCAAATCAACCAGTCGCAGGAGACGCTCACCACGCTGGCAGCCGATACCGGCGGGCGCGCCTTCACCGACACGAACGATTTTGGCGATGCGTTCGCACGAGTGCAGCGCGATCTTGCGGCCTACTACCTGCTTGGCTATTCGAGCACCAACCCGGCGCGCGACGGCAGGTTCCGCCGCATCACGGTTCGCGTGAACGCCAATCGTCCGGAACTGAAGGGCCTCAGCGTCGAGGCACGCCTGGGCTACTACGCGGGGCGCAGCTTTTCGAATACCAACAATCGCGACCGCGAAGCGCAGCTCGACGATCAACTGCAGGCAGCCGTGTCGTCGACCGACGTGCCGATGGTGGTCGGCACGGGGTACTTCCGCCAGCAGGGCGGCGGTCAGGGCCAGGACCCGCGCGATCCCCGCGCCAACAACCGCGGGTTCGAACGGTTCTATGTTCCGATCGCCGTAGCCGTTCCTGGATTTGCCGTGCCGGTGGCGGCCAACGCCACCGAGGTGCAGATCGACGTCAAAGGCGAGGTGCGCGACGAGCAGGGACGCGTCATCGGCCGCTTGCGCGAAACGATCAAGGTGCCCTCCGGCGGCGCCGAAACGCTCGCCGGCCGGCAGGTCTTCTATCAGTCCGGTCTGTCGCTGCCGCCTGGCCGCTTTGTGGTGAAGGTGGTGCTGCGTGAGAACACGGGCGGCGCTGTCGGCTCGTTCGAAGCACCGATTTTCGTGCCGCAGCTGAACGACAACAAAGTCATGAAGGTGAGCTCGGTCGTGATGAGCACGCAGGTGCAGAAGGCCGCGGCCGGACGCTCGGACAATCCGCTGGTCCGCGACGGCGTGCAACTGCTGCCGAACCTGACGCGCGCCGTCGGCCGCAATCAGAAGGTCTACTTCTACTACGAGGTCTACGACCCCGCCCTGACCGCGCAGAGTCCCGACCTGCGAACGAGCCTCGCGTTCTACCGCGGCGGCGTGAAGGTGTTCGAGACGCCGATGGTGCAGCGCACGATGATGGACGAGGAGGCGCGGAAGGCCGTCGTCTTCCAGTTCGAGGTTCCCGCGGAACAGTTCAAGCCGGGCACTTACACGTGCCAGATCAACATCGTTGACGCGATTGCCAGCACCGTGGCGTTCCCACGCCTCACGTTCGTCGTCATGGAATAGCCGGAAGAAACCGACGAGACACCCCGAGGCACCGAGATACTGAGTCTTGGTGCCTTTTTCATGTACGCGGCCAACCGCTGATGCGCCAGCGGCGTCGAACGGCTATGAGGATTGCGACAGCTCTATTCGTCGTTTCGGCGGCGCTGAGGGTGACCGCCCAGGACGGTCCGCCGCGGCCCGTTCCAACCACCTTCGAGGTTGCCTCCATCAAGTTGAACAAGGATGGTGGATCTGTCGCGGGCCTTCGTCGGATTCCAGGCGGCAGATTCGAGGCGACAAACATCCAGCTCGACGCGCTCATCAGCTTCGCCCACCAACTGCAGCCGTACGAGCTTCAGGGTGGTCCGCCGTGGCTGACGACGGACCGGTGGGACGTTCTCGCAAAGATCGACGGGGATCCGCCGCCGCGGCCACCTGGCGACCCGCGGCCCGACGCGATGATGCTGGCGACCCGCGCGCTGCTGGCTGACCGGTTCAAGCTGTCGATGCACCGCGACACACAGGACCTCGAGGTCTATCGACTCGTGATGGCGAGGGACGATCGGCGCCCGGGATCGGGATTGCGGCGATCCACGTACGACTGCGCGGGTTTGCTTCTGGCGCAGGATCAAGCGGTGAAGGGCGGGTCACCCCCGCCGGACCCGAACACGGCGGACCACATGGTGTGCGGTATGCGGGTCAGCGTGGGGCGAATCCAGTCTGGCGGCCGACCGATCGCGACGCTGCTCAATACCCTGACCGCGATGACCCAGCGGCGGGTGGTCGATGAAACAGGACTCACCGGAGAGTGGGAGTTCGACATCTCGTTCAACCCGCCCGCGCCACCACCCGGCATCGACGTGCCACCGGCGAACCTGGATGCGCCGTCGCTCTTTACGGTGCTGCAGGAGCAGCTGGGGCTGAAGCTCGAATCGACCCGGCTCCCGATGCCGGTGATGGTGGTTGACCGCGTCGAACGTCCGGTCGAGGACTGACCCGACCTATCCAACGTAGGGCGCCCTTTTAGGGACGCCATCTTCTCAGGGCGCCATCTTCGGGAGCTACAATCTGGCCCGATGACTCCAGCCTCTGCACGACTGCACAAAGCCGTTCTGTTCGTGTTGCTCATCGCGCCCGCACTTGTCGCAGCGCAGGGCAATCTCGGCACCTACGAGGACCGCATCGCGGTCGAGGACGTGATGAACCGCTATGTGTGGGCGGTCGATTCGCTCGATGCGGACGGCTACGTCGCTGTGTTCACGGAAGATGCTGTCATCGATTCGAACGGCAGCTTCAGCAAGGGGCACGCGGAAATTCGCAAGGTCGTCACCGGCATGCTGCAACGCCAAGATGAGGCCAGGGCGAAGGGATTGCCCGCGCCGGCGCGTCTGTACCACGTAATCAGCAACGTCCGCATCACGTTCCCGAAGCCTGGCGAGGCGCTGCACCAGTCGTACTGGCAGACCGTGCGCCGCGACGCCGACGGCAGGATGATCGCCGCGGCCATGGGCCGCTCTGAGGACCATCTCGTCAGGCGCAATGGCAAGTGGCTGATTCAGTTCCGGAAGCTGACCGTGTTCACTGATTAGCGTAAGACGCAGCGGAGGAAACGGAGGAGACGGAGGAAACGGTTTTACAGGAGGAACGAAGGCAACGAAGACGAACGGAGTCTTTGTTGACCACGTCGCGGCTGTCGGCGTGCTTCGCACGCCGCCCAATCGAATGGCCCGCCGGATTCTCTCCGTGCGTCTCCGCGTCTCCGTGTCTCCGTGACTCCTGTGAAACCGTTTCCTCCGTCGTCCTCCGTTCTTTCAGTGGTATCTACGCTCGATGCGCCCACAACTGGTAGGAAGTGGGCGACGGATTCTGTCGCCCCGCTGGCGATGCCTCGCGGCTGGTCGTCTCGGCGGATCGTGCGCCTGTCCCGTCGAGGCTGCGTCGCAGCGAAGGCGGACTGATTGCGGCCGACGGCAAGGATCGACAACGCGCGGTAGCAGGACGGAAGCGCCCCGCGGTCTTATACTGGGGAACCGAAGCTGCACCTCTGCAGCTGATGAACACTGGAGATGACTATGCGAGTTCTCGCAATGATCCTGACGATGACGTTGTTGGCGGCCCCGGCATTCGCGGGAGACGTTGACGGCAAGTGGACCGGTTCGATGAGCACACCGGGCGGCGACTTCCCGATTACGTTCGTCTTCAAGGCTGCGGGCGACAAGCTGACCGGGACGATGCTCGGCATGGACGGCATGGAGATCCCGATCACCAACGGCAAGATCGAAGGCGACAAGATTTCCTACACCGTGACGGTCGATTTCGGCGGGATGGCCCTGGAGATGATCTACAAGGGAGTCGTCACGCCCACCGAGATCAAGCTCGATATGTCGGTTTTTGACATGCCGTTTGAACTCGTCGTGAAGAAGGAGAAGTAGCGCGCTCTGGCGCCGGTTCGATCCTGTGCTCGGCGCCGTCCTTCACGTGATCTCGTCGCCGCCACGCAGCCCAGCTGAGCGAGTAGAGTGGAACTCATGACGAGCAGGTGGCGCGGGTGGATTATCGTGGGTGCCGTTGCGGCCATTGTGGTGTCGGCGATGCCCACCCCGGTTCAGGCCGACGGCACAGAGTCGTCGGCGCAGCTGTCAGCCGCGCAGACGCAGTTCTACAACGGCCGTTACGCGGAGGCCGCGGCGGCGACCGCCGACCTGTGCAAGGCCGCTGTCGAAGCGCTTCCGGCCTGCGAGCTCCGGGCGTCCGCAATTCTGTTTCAGATTCGCCGGGCGATCGGCGAAGCGCCCGACAAGGACAAAGCGTTCAAGCAGTGCGCAGTGTGCGACGGTCTGTTCACGACGTTCATTACGGAAATACGCCAGGCGCAGGGTGTCGCGCGCGCGCATCTCAAGACGAATCCGGGAGACGAGCAGGCGCTGTTCTTCCTTGGCAAGTTGGACCTGAACTACGTCTGGCTGCAGCTCGGCACGCTGGGGCGGAGGACCGGGTTGGAGGAATACCGGGAAGCGCGCCGATCACTGGACGCGGTGCTGAAGCGGAATCCGGCCAACGTGCGCGCGAAAGTGGCCCGCGCGTGGATCGACTACATCGTCGACACGAAGATGCCGTTCGGCACGAAGTGGCTGCTGGGAGGCGGCAACAAGAAGAAGGGCCTGCAGTCCGTGCGCGAAGCGGCGGATGCCGAAGCGGACCTGTTCATACGGGCCGAGGCCGTCTTTGCTCTATGGGATATGCAGGTGCGGGAGAAGAACTTTAGCGGCGCGGCGGTGACAGCGCGGCGGCTCATCGCCGACTTCCCGGACAACGCGGACGTTCGCAAATTTCTGGATGCGCATCCCTGAGGGCTCGACCGACAGGCTTTATCCTTTCCCGAGAGATCCATGCTGAAGCTGTCCCGTTTCCTGAGGCCGTACCGCGGGCACGTGGCGATCGTGCTCGTCCTTGCACTCGCGCAGTCCGTCGGCGGGCTGCTGCCGCCGCGCCTGATGGCCGACATCGTCGACCGTGGCATCGTCCGCGGCGATCAGAACGTGATCCTCAAGGTCGGCGGCCTGATGCTGCTGATGTCGATCATCGCCACGCTCTGCGCCATCGCTGCCAGCTTCTTCTCGTCCAAGGTCGCCACCGGCTTCGGTCGGTCGCTGCGTGGCGCCGTCTTCGCCCGTGCCTCGCGGCTGTCGCTGCATCAGTTCGACCGGTTCGGCGCGGCCTCGCTCGTCACCCGCACGACCAATGACACGACGCAGGTGCAGCAGATGCTCATCATGCTGCTGACGATGTTCATCGCGGCGCCGATGATGGCGGCGGGCGGCATCATCCTGGCGCTCTCGCAGGATACCCAGCTCGCCTGGGTGCTGGTGGCGGTGATGCCGGTGATGGCGGTGATTTTTGGCGTGATCATGCGGGCCGCGGTGCCGCTGTCCACCGCGATGCAGGGCAAGGTCGATCGTCTGAATCTGGTACTTGGAGAGGGGCTGAGCGGTGTCCGCGTGATCCGGGCGTTCGATCGCGGAGCCCGTCAGCGCGAACGGTTCGACGCCGCGAACCTCGATGCGACGAACACCGCTGTCACCGTCAACCGGCTGATGGCCATCCTGATGCCGGCGCTGTTCCTGATGCTGAATTTCACCAGCCTCGCCATCATCTGGATCGCGAGCCACCGCATCGACCAGGGCCTGATGCCGGTCGGCGCGATGATCTCGTCGCTGCAGTATGCGATGCAGATTCTGTTCTCGGTGTTCATGGTGACGGCCGTCTTCGTGATGCTGCCTCGCGCATCGGCAGCGGCCGCTCGCCTCAACGAACTGCTCGACCTCACGCCCGACGTGGAGGACCCGGCTGACATCCGGTCCACCGAGGGCGGCAGCGCCGGGCAGGCGAGCCGCGGACACATCGAATTCCAGAACGTCACATTCCAGTATCCGGGAGCGGAGGAGCCGGCGCTGTCGGGTGTCTCGTTCACCGCTCATCCCGGCGAGGTCACGGCGATCATCGGCGGCACCGGCTCCGGCAAGTCCACCGTCGCCGGTCTGATCCCGCGCTTCTACGACGTCAACGCCGGACGGGTGCTGCTCGATGGCGTCGACGTGCGCGAATGCACTCAGGCCGACCTCCGCGCGCGAATCGGGTTCGTGCCGCAACGGGCCGTCCTGTTCAGCGGGACTGTGGCCGCGAACATCCGCTACGGTCGCGAGGACGCTACGGATGACGAAGTGCGACGGGCGGCGACCGTCGCGCAGGCGGCGGACTTCATCGACGCGATGACGGGCGGGTTCTCGGCGCCGATCGCCCAGGGCGGCATCAACCTCTCGGGCGGCCAGAAGCAGCGGCTGGCGATCGCGCGCGCCATCGTGCGGCGGCCGGACGTCTACGTGTTCGACGACAGCTTCTCGGCACTCGACGCCGCCACCGACGCGCGGCTGCGCGCCGCACTTCGGAACGAAACCGCCTACGCCACGGTTGTGATCGTGGCGCAGCGAATCAGCACGGTGATCAATGCGGACCGGATCATCGTGCTCGACAACGGCCAGGTGGTCGGCGTTGGCACCCACGCCGAGCTGCTCACAGCGAGCCCGGTCTATCGCGAGATCGTGGAATCACAGGTCTCCCTCGAAGAGGTCGCATGAGCACCCCGCCCCGTCCACCCGCTGGCGCCGCTCCCGGCGGAGCCGGATCGTCGATGCCGCCAGGCGTGCCGCCGCGGACGCCGCCTCCGATGTTTGGTCCCCCGCGGCCGATCGGCGGCCTGGGCGTGCCGACGCAAAAGGCCAAGGACTTCAAGGGCACGTTGCGGCGCCTCGCCGGCTACCTCCGTCCGCACCGCAATCAGATGGTGGTCATCGTCGTGGCCGGCGCGATCGGCACAGTGTTCAGCGTGGTGGGGCCGAAGGTCCTCGGGCTCGCGACGACGAGGATCTTCGAGGGGTACCTCGCGCGGCAGGCGGGCGTGCCGGGCGCGGGGATCGATTTCTCCTATATTGGTCGGATTCTCACGACCCTGATCGGGCTTTATCTGGTCGCCAATGCGTTCCAGTATTTGATGCAGTACCTGATGGCCGGGGTCGCGCAGAAGACCGTGTACGCCCTGCGCCAGGAGGTCGAAGCCAAGTTCGACCGGCTGCCGCTCAAGTTCTTCGACTCGCGCACCCACGGCGAGTTGATGAGCCGCGCTGTCAACGATCTCGACAGCATCAGCGGCACGCTGCAGGGGAACCTCACGCAGCTCCTGACCTCGGCCCTCACCCTGATCGGCGTTGTCGTCATGATGCTGACGATCAGCTGGATTCTGACGGTGACGATCGTGTTGACGCTGCCGCTGAGCATCGTGATCGTGGCGCGCATCGCCAAGCGATCGCAGAAGTTCTTCATGCAGCAGCAGATGGCGCTTGGCAAGCTGAATGGCCACGTCGCCGAGATGTATGCCGGCCACGCGATCGTCACCGCCTTTGGCCACGAGCAGAAATCGATCGCGCAGTTCGACGGGCTCAACGCCGACTACTACGAAGGCGCCTGGCGCGCGCAGTTCGTCACCGGGTTCATCTTCCCGATCATGATGTTCGTCGGCAATGTCGGGTTCGTGCTGATTGCGGTGATCGGCGGCATGCTCGTGGCGCGGCGCACGCTCCCGATCGGCGACGTGCAGGCCTTCATTCAGTACGGCCGGCAGTTTTCGATGCCGATCACGCAGTTGAGCGGGATCGCCAACATGATCCAGCTGACCGTCGTGGCGGCCGAGCGCGTGTTCGAGCTGCTTGACGAGCCCGAGGAAACGCCCGACGTGAGCAACGCCGTGGCACTCGACCGCCCGCGCGGCGCGGTGCAGTTCGACGCGGTGAGCTTCCGCTACAAGGCGGACGTGCCGCTGATCGACAATCTCTCCCTCGACGTCGCGCCCGGCAGCATGATTGCGATCGTCGGCCCCACAGGCGCCGGCAAGACGACGCTGGTCAACCTGCTGATGCGGTTCTACGACGTGGACGGCGGCGCGATCCGGATCGACGGCGTGGACATCCGGCAGGTGGCGCGCGGACGATTGCGGCGAATGTTCGGCATGGTGCTGCAGGACACCTGGCTGTTTTCGGGCACCATCCGCGAGAACATCGCTTACGGCCGCGAGGGCGCGGACGACGCGGCCATCGTGCACGCCGCGCAGATGGCGCAGGCGGATCACTTCATTCGCACGCTGCCGGAGAACTATCAGACACCGATCAACGAGGAAGCCAGCAATCTGTCGCAGGGTCAGAAGCAGCTGCTGACCATCGCGCGCGCGTTCCTCGCCGATCCGGCCATCCTGATCCTGGACGAGGCCACGAGCAGCGTCGACACGCGGACGGAGATCCTGATCCAGCAGGCGATGGCCGAACTGATGCGCGGCCGCACGACGTTCGTCATCGCACACCGGCTGTCAACGGTTCGTAATGCGGACACCATCCTGGTGATGGAGGGCGGACGCATTGTGGAGCACGGCCGTCATCAGGATCTATTGGCGGCGAATGGGGCCTACGCAGCGCTCTACCACAGCCAGTTCGCCGGCCGCGCGCAGCTGGCAAGCGCATAGGTCGGACGCCGGTTTCAGGGAACGGAGCCTTCGGCGGCGCAATCGAACGGCCCTCTGTTCGTCTCTGTTTCTCCGTTCCTCCTGTGAAGACCGTTCCCTCCGTCTCCTCCGTTGCCTCTAGCGAGCAACCACGTCCAGCGTCGCGGTCAGCGTTGTCGCCGAGCTCGTCCCGACCATCACATCGAAACGCCCTGCTTCGACGACGCGCTGCATCTTTCGATCGATCAAGGACAGCTCGTCCGGGCCGAGGGTGAAGGTGACGCGCTTTGACTCGCCGGGCTTCAGGGTCACGCGCTCGAATCCACGCAGCTCCTTCACGGGCCGCGTCACCGAGCTGACCTGATCACGGATATACAGCTGCACCACTTCGTCACCAGCCCGCGTGCCGGTATTCGTCACGCGTACGCTCACGTCGGTTCGCCCGGTCGGGGCGATCGATGGTGAGGCGACTTGCAGGTCGGCCAGAGCGAACGTCGTGTAGCTCAGGCCGACGCCGAACGCCCACAGCGGCTC
>Ga0163163_10006784_pt1 | contig 10039 bp, 3 predicted proteins | sample S65metaG_FD_119766 | JGI IMG/M metagenome (GOLD analysis project Ga0163163, IMG submission 119766) | Switchgrass rhizosphere microbial communities from Kellogg Biological Station, Michigan, USA - S6-5 metaG | ecosystem: Host-associated > Plants > Roots > Rhizosphere > Soil | place: USA: Michigan... | reverse complement strand
GGTCCCCACGCCGTTGAACGTCAACGTGGTGCCGGATTGGTTATAGATAGTTGGGTTGACGTTCGTGACCTGAGTGCGATTGAAGACGTTGAAGCCTTCCGCCAGCACTTCGAGCTTGACACTTTCAGTCAGGCTGAACCGTCTCGAAATTCGTCCGTCCAGGTACCAAATGTTCGGTTGCTTGAAGAAGTTGCGTGGCACCAACGCAAATCGCGATGAACCACCAGAGCCGTTGATACCGGAACCAGGGGTTTGGTTGGATGCGAAGCCAAACGACGTGGGCGTGACGTTGCCGCTGATGTTTCCGGTAACACGCTGTCCCGAGAACGCGTTCAGAATCGGCGCGATGGTCCAACCATTGAAGATGTGCCTGGCCGCGCCGTCTTTGAATGGATTCGGACTGTAAACCGCACTCACTACAAACTTCTGTCTGCGGTCGAAAGCCGAAAGCGCATCTTCGCCCGACTGGTCGAAGGCATTGAACGGCAGGTTGTTCGTCGTAAACGTGGTCGAACTCTGACCCGTGTCAGACGAGCGCGACAACGTATAGTTCGCCTGGAATTGTAGTCCCTGGGTCAGGCGACGATTAGCCTGCAGGACAAGCGCGTGGTACTTCGAAACCACGTCGCTGCGAATTTCCGTGAGCTGCGCAAAACGCGTGTCGGGTCGTGGTCCAGTAAAGATCGGAGTCAGATAAGTTTGACCGGCGAATGGTCCACCGACAATGCTGAGCGCTACCGTGCGGCTTGGCGCGGGCAGGTTGGTGTCCACGAAGTTTGGCAACGAATTACCGAAGCTGCCCAGATAAGACGCTGAGATCACGGTATTCCTCGCGATCTCTCGCTCAACGATGAAGTCCCACTGGTGAATCTGCGGCAGTTGGAAATCGTCGTCAAAGTACTGCACCGCGCCGACCGGTGGATTCGAGGCCGGCAGCACGTTGGGATAGATCGGCAGCACCGCGCAATCGTCCGCTGAAATACCCGAGCACGTGGTCGGCAGACTAGTCGCGCTAGCCGTAAACTGGCGTTGCCCGCGATCCGTGCCGACGCCGGTGTTCACCAGCGTGTTGTAGACAGTCGAGTTGATTACACGACCGTAGTAGATTCCCCAACCGCCGCGAATGCTGGTCTTGCCATCGCCACTCAGGTCGTAGGCGAATCCCACGCGTGGTCCAAAATTGTTCCGGTCGTCAACCTTGTTATTGGTTTGCGGCAGTAACGGATTTGCATTCACCGGATCCGGATTGCGCTGGTACTCGTAACGCAGTCCGAGATTCAACGTGAATCTTGGGGTGACGCGCCAGTCGTCCTGAATGAAGTAATTAAGATCCGTGGTCTTCATGGTCAGGCCGAGAACACCAAAGCCCTGGTTGAAGTTGCCCGCGTAGCACTTGCCGGCGCGCCGAAAGACCAGTGGCGTTGTGGTTTGGGAACTGACGCAACGGCCAATTGGATCCGAAACGGCTGTAGCAGCCGACAAAGCGCGAATCGCGCCGTTGGTTTGGAAGTTGACGTAGTCGACAATGAAATCCGGCAAGCCGGTGGTGGCGCCCGTATAGTTGAACTCACCACCCGAGAAACGCAGGTTGTTAATGATGTCTTTGACCAGGTTGATGTCGCCGCCAAACTTCACGGTGTGATTACCATTGGTCATCGTGACCGTATCGGCAAACTGGTTGCGCCGCTCATCCGGGAACGAGACGCGCTCGAGAAACTCGGGCATGCCGAACGAGAACGTCGTGGAGCCGACGAGAATCGTTTGCGGCGATCGGCCGCCAACAGCGGTTGTTGGCTCGCCTGGAATCGGCGGTTGGCTGAATTGAAATTCGTTGTCGCGTCCATATTGGTAGCGGAACTCATTCAAAAGAGTAGGTGTCAACGTCGAAGCCAACTTCGCGTTGAGGGCATCGATTTCGACGAAGTCATCGCCGAAGTTGTCGACGGCGCGAGTGTTAGTCGCTTGCGTCTGAATGCCCGCCGGTGAATCCCAACGCAGACGGTTATAACTTACAGTCAGCGTGTTCTTGTCGTTGAGGTTCCAATCAACCTTGGGCAGGAAGAGTTTCTGGTCGCCGGTGCGCGGCACAGGCCCGGACAGGCTCGCCAGGAAGTTGAGCGTGCTGTCGATCTGCGTGTTCGTCAGACCGCGGGCGATCAACGCCGTGCGGTTCGCGCTGCTCAGGTTGAGAAAACCGTTTTGGCCAAACACTGCGAGGCCGGGGAAGTTTCGTTTCTGCTGATCGTAGCTGAAGAAGAACCAGGCCTTGTCTTTCACGATTGGCCCGCCAATCGTGCCGCCAAACTGATGCCGCACGTCCTCTGGTTTGTAACCAACCGGCGTGAACACGCCATTGATTAACGCCTGGCGAACGGCGAGCGGATTGCGAGCGCCCCATTTGTTGTTGCGTTGATAGTAAAAAACGCCGCCGTGAAAATCGTTCGTACCGCTCTTCGTGATCGCGTTGACCACGCCCCCCGCGGAACGACCGTACTCGGCCGAGTAACTTGAAGTGTTGACTTGAAACTCGCGGATTGCCGCCTGGCTAATCGAGTAGCTGATGCGCGTTCGGCCACGTTCTTCCGCGAAGAATGCCTGGTTGTTGTCGCCACCGTCGATGGTGTTGTTGTTCAGCAGGCCGGAGATGCCGCGGAAGCTGATCAAACCAAACGTACCGTCGGGCACTGCGCCCGGTGTCAATAACGCGAAGTTGGACCAACGGCGCCCGTTGATCGGAAGTTCGTTGATCGAGGTTTGGTTGATGTTCGTGGAGAAGTCCTGCTGAGTGGTATTGATTACCGGAGCTTCAGCACTGACGTCCACTGTACCCGTGACTGGTCCAACCGCGAGCGCGATCTCGAGACTTGTCTCGCGGCCAACTTCAACCACCACGTTTTCCTGCGTCACCTGGCTAAAGCCGGACGAGTTTACGGTGATGGCATAGCTGCCCGGCTGCAGGTTTGCGACTTTGAAACGTCCGGTGTCATCAGTCGTGGCTGCGTCTTCTTTGTTGGTGCCGGTGTTCTTGACGGAAACGGACGCACCCGACACGACTTCCTTATTAGGATTCGTGACTACTCCGCCGATTGAGCCAGTGGTGGTTGACTGCGCAAACGCAACCGCGCTGACAGCGAGCACCAGCAAGCTCAGTGAAAAGAGCTTTATTATTTTCGTCATGGGGAAACTCCTTGGGCGAGGAAGCGTTGCGATTAAGTTTTAGGCCGCAGATTTAACGCGGATCGAAACCTGCGATAAATCTGCGGCCAAATTAAAACAATTAGAACTCAAAACGAACCGCTAACTGAATCTGACGTTCGCGGAAGAAAAATCCATTGGAAAGGTCACTGGGTGTACCGAACGTCGGATCGAAAGTGGCAATCACGTTCTGACCCGAAGCGGAGAGCACATACATTCGGTTGTTGACACCAGTCACCTGCGTCCGGTTGAAAATGTTGAATCCTTCAGCAAGGAATTCGAGCTTGGAACCTTCCGTGATCTTGAAGCGTCGTGAAACGCGCAAGTCGACGTACTTGATCGACGGCGCATGGAACGCGTTGTTCGGAGTCAAGCCAAACCGCAGCGATCCATTCGAGCCGTTGATGGCGCCCGCCTGGCCAGTGCCAAAGGTATTAGGAGTAGCAACACCAGCCGGAGGACTGAAGTTATTGGTCACCGCGGTGTAGCGGAATCCTGAAAACATATTGACGATTGGGGCGATGGTCCAGTTATTCAGGATCGCCTTGCCCGTATCGCTCAGGCCCGTAAAGTTGGTGTTGTAAACCACGCTGGCGACAAACTTATGACGGCGATCGAACTGCGACAGACCATCTTCACCATTCGCATCGAGCGGGTCGAACGGAGCCGAGAAGCCCGGCGTAAAGGTCGCCGAACTCTGCGATCCGTTGCTGTCCTGCGCCCGCGAAAGTGTATAGCTGCTCTGGAATTGCAAGCCGTGCGTCAACCGGCGATTCGCCTGCAACACTAAAGCTTGATACTTCGTCGCGACGCTGTCGCGGATTTCCAGAATGTTGCCGAAGCTGCCGTTCGGTCTCGCGCTTCCAGTGGCCGGAGCTTTGTAGTACGGAAACACCCAGGTTTGGCCGGCGAATGGTCCATCGGCGATTTGTACGCGTCCCTGCGCCGTCGGCGGGCTCAGGTTCGTATCAACGAAGGTCGTGAGATGCTGTCCATAACTGAACAGGTAGCTGGCGGAGACAACGGTATTACGTGCGACCTCGCGTTCGATGATCACGTCGCCCTGGTGGATGAGCGGGTTCTGGAAACCGTCTCTGAAATAGTTGACGGCCGCAGTTCCGGCAGGCGCTGTCCCCAGAATGTTCGGGAAGACCGGAGCCGCTGGATTACCGGCGATGTCGTTCGCACTACCGCTACCGCAGAGCGCGGCGGAGCAGTTCGCTGGAACCGAGCTGACCGCCTGGCCGATTGACGTTCCCGTGTTGATGAGTGCGTTGATAATGATCGTGCCATTGATACGTCCGTAATAGATTCCGTAACCGCCGCGCAAGCTTGTCTTGCCGTCGCCGCTGAGGTCGGTTGCGAAACCAATACGGGGACCAAAATTATTCTTGTCGCTCGGACGGTTTGCAGTCTGCGGCAACGCTGGATTCACGAGGAAGGGTTCCGGAAACTGCTCGTAGTCCCAACGCAATCCGAGATTCAGCGTGAGCCGGGGTGAAACGCGCCAGTCGTCCTGAGCAAAGAAGGCCCAGTCGGTAGTTTCTAATTGGAACCGCGGCTGGCCGAAGCCCTGCGCGTAATTGCTCGTGTAGCACTTGCCCGCGAGGCGCGTGTTCGCCGCGTTCGGCGCCGCGACGAGAGTAGCGCAGCGGCCAAGAGTTGATGGCGACGCGTTGGCGGCACCCGTCGATCGCAGAGCGCCGTTGGTAACGAAGTTCGTATAGTCGACGATGAAGTCGTTGATGTTGCTGTACGTGTAAGAGCCTGAGCCGGTGAAAAGGTTGTCGTCGATATCTCTGACGCGATTGATGTCGGTGCCAAACTTGAACGTGTGGTTACCAGTCGTGTAGGTCAGTGAATCGGCGAACTGGAAGCGACGCTCATCGGGAAGAGCCACGCGATCGAGTGACGTCGACTTACCGAAAGTAATGCCGTTGGTGAGCGCGACCTGCGGCGAGAAACCGTTGGCCGTGGTCGGCTGGCCGGGCAGTGGATTTTGAGCGAATTGCGAGTTGAGTTCGTCGGCCCATTGGAAACGAAATTCATTAATGAGCTTGGTCGAGAGCGTCGAAGCCAGGCGCATGTTAAGTGAATCGACCTCGACGAAGTCGTCGCCAAAGCCGGCGCGGTCGCGTGTTACGGTGGCGCCAGTCTGAACACCCGCCGGCGAACTCCAACGCAAGCGGTTATAGGTCGCCGTGAACTGGTGATTCGAGTTTATCTGCCAGTCCATCTTCGGCAGGAACAACTTCTGGTCTCCACGACGCGGCACTTCACCCGTCTGATCGTTGAGGAAGCCCAGCGCGGAATCGATCTGCGCGGTCGTCAAGCCTCTCGCGAGAAGCGTGGTACGGTTGACTGTATTCAGATAACCGGGAGTGCTGAAGACCGCCACGCCCGGGAAATTGCGTCGCTGCTGGTCATAGCTGAAAAAGAAGAACAGTTTATCTTTGACGATTGGACCACCAATCGTGCCGCCAAACTGATAGCGCACATCTTCGGGCTTCAACGCCACTCGCGTCGAAACACCGTTGATTAACTGGTTGATGAAAGTGTTGGGATTACGCGCGCCCCACTTGTTGTTGCGATCGTAGAAGAAACCCGAACCGTGAAACTCGTTCGTGCCTGACTTCGTGATGGCGTTGATAACACCGCCCGCGGAACGTCCGTACTCCGCTGCGAAGTTCGAAGTGTTAACCTGAAACTCGCGAATCGCAGCCTGGCTGATTGAGTACGAAGCGCGGGTGCGACCTCGTTCTTCGGAGAAGAAACCCTGATTGTTGTCGCCGCCGTCAACAGTGCTGTTGTTCAGCAAACCCGAGATACCGCGAAAACTGATTAAACCGAAGTTGCCGTCAGGAGTAGCCCCAGGAGTAAGAATCGCGAAATTGGACCAACGACGCCCGTTGACTGGAAGTTCGTTGATTGAGGTTTGGTTGAGGTTGGTAGAAAAGTCCTGCTGCGTCGTGTTGATGACCGGCGCTTCAGCACTCACGTCTACCGTACCGGTTACCGGGCCAACGCTGAGTGCGACTTCAAGCGTCGTCTCGCGTCCGATTTCGACTACCACGTTTTCCTGCGTAGTCGGACTGAAACCGGTTGAGTTGACCGTTACGGCATAGTTGCCGGGCTGCAGGTTTGCGACCTTGAAACGTCCGCTGTCATCCGTCGTCGCCGTATCCTCTTTGTTGGTGCCGATGTTCTTTACTGAAACAGCAGCGCCGGGAACGACTTCTTTATTGGGATTGGTGACGACGCCGCCGATTGAACCGGTGGTGGTCGACTGCGCAAACGTTACTGCGCTGAAAGCAAGCAGAAACAAACATACAAAACTGAGCTTCGTTATTCTCGACATACTGGGGAACTCCTTAGACAATGAGTCAACGGTTGAATTTAGCTGGGCTTCGGGGATGCGGTTGTCTTTAGTCAATGTTGGGGAACCTGAAACTAACTCAATAAGGACTGTTGCGATCGACAGGAAACTAGACGGGATTTATCACGCCTAGTTTGCATTCGCAAGTCTAAGTCATCATTGAACTGATTAAATCTTTGTGACGCATTAAGAGTCGATTGAAAACAAGGCCTTGGGGGCCGTTTGTGTTCGCTTGAAATTCGCAATACTTGTGCCGGATAGGTGAACCCGAGACGGTATCAGACAAAAGCGATTCATGCCAATAGTTAAGCGCACGACACAGACAGATACTGCCGCCCATCGCGCACAAGAATTTGGATTTGATCCTAAAATCGGGAGAGACAGGTCCTATATGTCTCGATATGGGACCTAATACTTCTCTAAACTCGCTCGACGATCATCGCGATTCCCTGGCCGCCGCCGATACACGCAGTCGCTAATCCGTAGCGTCCGCCGCGGCGGTGAAGTTCGTGCAGCACAGTCAAAACCAGACGCGTGCCCGTCGCTCCCAACGGATGTCCGAGCGCGATCGCGCCGCCGTTCACGTTTGTGCGCGTGCGATCGAGTCCCAACTCTTTTTCCACAGCGAGGTATTGCGCCGCGAACGCCTCGTTAACTTCGATCAGATCGATGTCGCTTAACGATAAGCCGGCCTTCGCCAGGGCTTGACGCGATGCCGGTACGGGTCCGATGCCCATGATCTCCGGTTCGACACCCGCATACGCCCAACTCACGATGCGGCCCATCGGCTTCAGATCTTTTTGCTTGACGAACTCCTCACCAGCAATCACCAGCGCCGCCGCTCCGTCAACAATGCCGGAAGCATTTCCCGCGGTAACAAATCCATCCTTCGCGAATGCCGGTTTGAGTTTGGCGAGACCTTCGAGCGTTGTTTCGGGTCGCGGGTGATCGTCCTCAGTCACTTGAGTGCTGCCTTTGCGCGTCTTCACTTCGACCGCAACGATCTCGTCGGCGAAAACGCCTGCGTCTTTCGCGCGCTTCGCTTCCTGCTGCGAACGCAGCGCATACTGATCCTGCTCTTCTCTTGAAACTTCGAATTTGCGCGCCAGGTTTTCCGCCGTGCCTGCCATCGGCGTGTTGCAGTAAGTGTCCAGCAACGCGACCATCAAACTGTCTTCGAGTTTTCCTTGTCCGAGAGCAAACCCCGATCGCGCACCACGGATGACGTGCGGCGCCTGCGACATCGACTCCATGCCGCCAACCAAACAGGTGCCCGCTTCGCCGAGTTGAATCATTTGCGCGCCGGAAACGATCGACTGAATGCCACTACCGCAGAGACGATTCACCGTCAGTGCCGGACGATCGAATGGCACGCCCGCTTTCAGACCAACGTGGCGAGCGCCATAGATCGCGTCGCCGGAAGTTTGCAATGCATTGCCGATAACTGTGTGATCGATTTCATCAGGCTGAACACCCGTTGATTCCAAAGCTCCGCGCGCCGCGACAGCGCCGAGATCGATTGCCGATACGTCTTTCAGCGCGCCCACGTATTCGCCCATCGGCGTGCGTTTTCCACCAAGTATAAAAACATCCTTACTCATCTCTATATCCCCTGTTGTCAAAATCCGCTTCAATCGAAACCTTGAAGGCTAGCAAAGAGTCAAACGCATCGTCAAATTGAGGAAATCCGTGTAATCTGTGGCTAGTGAGAGTCGCGCCCGAAGCGATGTTCCTGTAGATAACGATGTAGCAGTTCTTCGAGAAAGCCTTCGTAAGTGAAAGTCTCAACGTCGTACGTGGGTCGCAGCTTGTAAAGGATCGGCAGTGAGACTCGCCACGCCATCCACTGTCGCGGCACGTCGCTGAGATCCCAACGCCGGCGCAAAAACGTTTCCACAACTTGTATCTCTGACTCAGTCAAACTACTCAAACTCGCGGTGAAGTCTACGGGCTTGAAAGAACGACGCAGTGCGGGATCGCTCACCGGCGTCGCGAACACTTGCGCGAACGCCGGCGCTTCGGCTTCACGTTCACGAACGACGACAGTGCCGGCGACCATGTCGCCGACACGCTGATCTCGGTTCGTAGAAAAGACGGAGATCAATCCGACGGAATAAAACGGAAAAGGCATCATGTCGAAACTGCGAAGAAGGTTTCGCACTGACGCTTCCCAGAACGTAATCGGCCGGCCGTCTTCGCGAATCACTCGCAACTTAAGCCAACGCTTGCCCGGCGTTTGTCCGCTCCAAATCCATTCGAAGAACGCGAAGTAACCCGCGAATATCAAAAACAAAATCAGGATCGCAACAGCCCAAACCCACTTTGGCGCGCTAGTCATTGCTCGTTCGATGATCGGAAAACTCGACAGCACAACGGCGGCAATGAAGATGAGCGCCAGCGTCAGTCCTTGAATCGCGTGATCGATAGCAGCGGCGATAAACCTGTTTCCGATCGACGCGAGCGCGAAATGCAACGGCACACGCTCCGGCGTCTCGATAATCAGAATATCTTCAGTCGCAAGTGTCGCCGACATCTGTGTCATCCGTGGTTAGATTTTCTTCCGCTAATTCGGACGAAGCGTCGCTTCCCAACCTGGATCAGGAACGATCGATCCCCACTCAGATCAACTTCAAAATCAGTCTGCGTTCTGCGGTCGCCCGCGACGTAAACACCGCCTTGTTCGATCAAGCGTCGCGCCTCCGCCATCGAGGAAACCAGCCCCAGTTCAACCAACAGCTTCGGCAACTTCCATACGCCGACTGCCAAGGCTCGTTCCTCGACAACGTCCGGCGCCTGCTTGTTTCGAAACATCGCGTTGAATTCTTCCTCAGCTTTGCGCGCGTCAGCTTCGGAATAAAAATCAGCCACGATGTGTTTCGCGAGATCGACTTTGATGTCGCGCGGGTTGCGCTCGCCACTGCTCGCAGTCTCACGCAACGCAGCGATCGCGGGCGGCGCGAGATCGGTGCACAACTCGTAGTAACGCCACATCAACTCGTCGGAGATCGACATCACCTTGCCGAAGATCTCCTGCGGCGGTTCGTTGATGCCGATGTAGTTTCCCAAACTCTTCGACATCTTCTGCACGCCGTCCGTTCCTTCGAGCAACGGCATGATCATCGCTATCTGCGAATCCTGTCCGTACTCGCGTTGCAGGTTGCGGCCCATCAACAAATTGAACTTCTGATCGGTGCCGCCGAGCTCGACGTCGGCTTCGAGCGCCACTGAGTCGTAAGCCATGACGAGTGGATACATCACTTCGTGCAGCGCGAGTGGCCGGTTCTCCTGCAAGCGTTGCTGAAAATCGTCGCGCTCGAGAATCTGTCGCACGGTGACGTGTGATGAAAGTCGCAGAAAACCGGCCGAACCGAGCGTGTCCATCCAGCGCGAGTTGAAGTCGATAACTGTTTTCTCAGGGTCGAGCAACTTGAAGATCTGTTGCTTGTACGTTTCTGCGTTGGCATTGAT
>Ga0163163_10006783_pt1 | contig 10041 bp, 6 predicted proteins | sample S65metaG_FD_119766 | JGI IMG/M metagenome (GOLD analysis project Ga0163163, IMG submission 119766) | Switchgrass rhizosphere microbial communities from Kellogg Biological Station, Michigan, USA - S6-5 metaG | ecosystem: Host-associated > Plants > Roots > Rhizosphere > Soil | place: USA: Michigan... | reverse complement strand
CGGACGTGCCAGGAGAACTACCTGCACTACATCAGCGCGACCGACGATTTCTTCACCGTGAACGCACCGCTCGACCCGCGTCTGCCGGGTGGCGGCGGTTACAAGATCCTCGGGTATAACACGGCGAAGGTGACGGCTCCCACAGGTGCACCGACCGCCGTGACGCTGATGAAGGAGCGTGAGCGCGTCTACAACGGGTTCGACACGAACTTCGTGTGGCGCGGGCCTCGCGGCATCCGCATCAACGGCGGTACGAGCACAGGCCGCACGAAGCAGGACACCTGCTTCGCCGAACTCGACAACCCGAACGTCTTCGGACGTGAGGGACACGAGTACGAAGGTGCGAGCAGTACCGGCGGTAGCGCTTGCCGGGCGTTCGCACCCTGGACCACGCGCGTGAATGGTACGGCCTCCTACGTGATTCCGTGGGTGGACGTGCTGGTCAGTGGTGTGTTCCAGTCGCTGCCGGGTGCCAACATCGCGGCGACGTTGCAGTACAACAAGAACGACGTTGTCTGGAATGCGGAGAGCGCCGCCCGGGCAACGATGCCTTGCTCCACCGCGGCGAATGGCGTCGGCTGCTTCGGGTCAACCGGCAATACGACGACCATGAATATCAATCTGCTGCTGCCCGCCGAAATGATCGGCGAGCGCACGACGTTGTTCGATATGAAGTTCGCGAAGAACATCCGCTTCGCCAACAAGCGCGCGACCATTGGTGTGGACATCTACAACATCACCAACTCCGATGCGATCACCGGTTACAACGGAACCTACACGGCCACTCGGCTGGCCAACGGGACCTTTGTGACCGACAATCCTGCCACCGCAGCGGTTGAGACAAACGCCTGGGGGACTCCGTCCACCATCGTTTCGCCGAGATTCGCCAGGCTGTCGGTGCAGTTCAACTTCTAAACACGAAGAACACGAAGAAGGTTTAGAAGAGCACGAAGAAGGAAGCGCCCGGGCGTTGCGAAACGCCCGGGCGTTTCTGCGTACAGGCGACCCGCGGATTTGCGATTTAGGTTTTGGGTTTTGGGATTTACAATAGCGCGCACTTGTTCCGCCCGGTGAACTCGCGGCGGACCGTTTCATAGGGAGCTACAGATGTTCAGGCGTTTTCTGCTGACGCTGACGGTCGTTGTCGCGATCTGGGGTACGTCCACCATCCTGGCCCAGGGGCCGGCGACGATTGAGTTCGTGGTGAGCGCACTCGACAAGAGCGGCAACCCTGTCACCGATCTCAAGCCGGAGGAAGTCCTTTTCAGCGAAAAAGCAGGTAAGGGGAAGATCGTGAAATTCGAACCCTTCGCCCTGCCGGTCAAGGTGACAATCGGCGTCGATAACGGTTCGGATATCGACTCAAAAGGAAATCCTGTTCCCACGAGCGCTTTGGCGATTGGGAATTACCGTAACGGGCTCAAGGGTTTCGTTGAGGCGTTTCCCGAGGGCACGGAGATGACGCTCATCACGACGTCGCCGCAGCCGCGCATGGTGGTGAAGCCGACGACGGACCGGGCGGCGATTCTGCGGGGCCTGACCGGTTTTGCGCCGGAGAATGAACGTCCGCGCTTCACAGACACGCTCGTGGAATACAGCCAGCGTCTCGAGAAGGAAACCAAGGATTCGAAGTTCAAGATGTATGTGCCGATCATGCTGATGGTCTCGACGGCGGCGAACGAGTCATCCAGCTACCAGCCAAGCGAAGTGCAGAAAGCCGTGAATTTCCTGGCCCAGCGTCGCGTCAAGCTGTACGTCACCGTCAACTCAACCCGATCGGGTGACGGGGCGGCAACAGCGGATCTGAACAATAACCGGCAGGCCATCATCAGTATTCCGGCGACGAAGGCCATGAACGGCCGTTTTGAGACGCTGGCGATTTTCAACCGTCTGGATACGCTCCTGCCAGAGATGGGAACGGAGTTGGCGGCGTACGCGAAGCGTCTGACCACGCAGTACATGGTCACCGTGCAGCGCCCCGGCACCGGTCCGGTTGAAGGTGTGGCAATCGAGATTGCCCGCGAAGGCCTGACCGGAAGCGTCAGCCTCGATGGGTACTTCCCCCGGTAAATCCTTCGGATCGTCCGAGTCATTTGAACCGTAGGGCACCCCTTTAGGGGTGCCCTTTGTCTGTTATGTCTGCACAGCGCTTTTGATGAAAGCTTGAGCTTGACATTGCCCCATGCTCGGCCGTATTCCTCACGGTGCTTTCCAAAACGTAAGTGGCGTGCCGCTATGATGCGGCCGCTCGCGGAAGCACATGGGGAGATGCCATGAGGCAGGTAGTGCGTGGGGCCGTGTTGCTGATCATGTGTATTGCGCTGTGCCAGGAGGCCAGCGCACAGGTCTTGGGAACCATTGCCGGCGCCGCCAAGGACACATCGGGCGCCGTTCTGCCGGGCGTCACCGTCGAAGTGTCGAGCCCGGCGCTTATCGAAAAGGTGCGTTCGGCGACGAGCGACACCAACGGTCTCTACCGAATCGTCAACCTGCCGCCGGGCGTGTACGCGGTCACGTTCTCGCTCTCCGGCTTCAATACGTGGCGCCGCGAGGGGGTCGAGGTCTCCCCTGGCTTCACAGCGACGATCGATTCCGACATGCGCGTCGGCAACATTCAGGAAACGATCACGGTCACCGGCGAGAGTCCGGTCGTGGACATTCAGTCCGCCGCGCAACGGCGCGCGGTCACCGACACGCAGTTCAAGGAGCTGCCGTCCGGCGGTTCCTGGATTCAGATGGCTGCGCTCACGTCTGCCGTCAGGGCATCCAACCAGGACGTCGGCGGCATCCTCGGCGACCAGACGGGCGCTGAAGTCTCGGCGCACGGCAGCCGGAATGGCGATGGCGTGTCGATGGTTGACGGTCTCCGCATCGGCAACATGTACCTGAGCTCCAACCTGACGAACATGAGCCTCTCACCGCTGCTGTTCGACCAGGTGGACGTGCAGTTGTCCGGTCAATCGGCGGAAACGGGGACCAACGGCGTCATCATGAACGCCATCCCGAAGGCAGGCGGCAACCGTTTCTCAGGCACCGCGCTGATCAACGGCACCACGCCGGATCTGCAGGGGACCAACCTCACGCAGCGATTGAAGGATCGCAACGCGACCTCGACGACCCAGTTGAAGAGGCTGTACGACATCAATGGCGCCTTCGGCGGTCCGATCAAGCGCGACCGCGCCTGGTTCTATGCGACGTCCCGCTATTTCACGAACGAATACTACATAGCGGCGCGGTTCTATCCGGTGGATCCGGCCGCTACGATACACACGAACTCCGCGCAACAGGCGTACGGTGGCACCTACACCTACGACAACAACGGCCGGGTCACGGTTGCGCTGAACGACAAGCAGAAGATTTCCGGCTTCTACGCCTACCAGTACAAAGTCGATCCGCACTGGCTGATTCAGGTCTTCAATGTGTCGCCGGAAGCGGCACGCATCACCACCTGGCATACGCAGATGTCGACGACGAAGTGGACCTACACGAAGACGAATAACCTGCTGTTCGAAGCCGGCGTGGCTGCGGGAGCGAGTCCGGACACGATCAAGACCGATCTCTCGCTGACCGGTGGACCCGTTACGTTCCCCTTGACCAGCAGTTCTCGTACACCGCTGGTCGAACAGGGCAGCAACCTCAACTTCCGCGCTCCCACCAACTGGGATTGGGACGACCGGCTGCCATCGCAGTCGTTCAACGGATCGATGAGCTACGTGACCGGCTCGCACAACGCCAAGGTCGGCATGGAAATGCAGCGTGGATATTTCCAGCGAGGCGACAACAACGAATCAAGCACCAGCGGTGTGTGGTACACGGTCGCGGTCGGGGTACCGCAGTTCGTGACGGTGCAGTCGCCGCTTGCCGGGTGGCGGAACAAACTGAACTACAACCTGGGCATCTTCGCGCAGGATCAGTGGACGCTCAATCGGCTGACCCTCAACGGTGGTGTTCGTGTCGACATGCTCAACGAGTCGACAGCGCCTTTCACCGCAGCGCCGCACCGCTGGCTGCCGAACCGCAACAACACGTTTGCCGCCGTCGAGAACGTGCCCAACTGGAAGGACGTCAACCCGCGCATTTCCGCCGCCTACGATCTGTTCGGCACCGGAAAGACCGCGCTGAAGGCGAGCGCCAGCCGCGGTGTTGAGCAGGACTCTATCCGTTACGCGGCGGCGAACAACCCCGCTGCGACGGTCCAGACATCGACGGCGCGCGTCTGGAACGACAACGGAAACTTCGTCCCGGACTGTGATCTCACCAATGGCGCGAATCAGGACAACCGGGGTACAGGAGGTGATCTCTGCGGACCGTGGCTCACGCCCAGCTTCGGCAGCGCTATTCCGGGCACCCGGTACGACAGCGCCGTCATGGAGGGATGGGGCGTGCGGCCGTCGAACTGGGAGTTCTCAACAGGTGTCCAGCACCAGATCATCCCGCGCCTGTCTGCGTCGTTCGGGTATTTCCGCAGAATCCAGGGCAACTTCTTTGTGCTGGACAACGAGGCCTACGGACCAAATGACTTCACGGAATTCAGCGTGACGGCTCCGACCAATGCACGGTTGCCGCAGTCGGGCCAGGTCGTCACCGGGTTCCTCGATCCGATCGCGATCCGCGCGCCGCAGAACGTGATCAAAGATGCCTCCCAGTTCGGCAAGCAGAAGGCACACTGGAACGGCTTCGATATGAACCTGGATGCCAGGCTCAAGAGCAGCCTGTATCTGCAGGGTGGATTCGGTGTCGGCAAGGGGATGTCCGATTTCTGCGAAATTGCCGACGACGTTCCGGAGATGCTGCAGGCGTCGACGGCACCGGCCGGCATTCAGGCGCTGGTCAGAGACACAGCGTTCGGCGTTGCTGGCCCCCCGGGCGTCTGGACGTCCAAGCAGGACTGCCATCAGGAAACGCCGTGGCAGGCGCAATACAAGGCGCTCGGTTCGTACACGCTGCCGTGGTACGACATCCGGGTCAGCGGAACCTGGCAGAGCATCCTCGGTCCGCAACGCGGCGGGTTTGTCACCTTCAGCGAGACTGCCAACGGTGTGACGACGTTCGCGCGAACGACGCAGACGACGTTGGGAAGGCCGCTGACCAACTCCGCCGCCGTGTTGAACGTGAGCCCTGCGGGAACGTTGTGGGGCGACCGGCTGAATCAGATCGACTTCCGGTTCACCAAGATTCTGAGGCTGCCGACGGGCCGTCTGGACCTCAACCTGGATGTGTATAACGCCTTCAACTCCGACGCGATTACCACGGAGCTGAACAGCGTCGGCCCGGTGTATGGGCTGCCGATCCAGGTGATCCCGCCGCGCTTTGCGAAGATCAGCGCGAGGTGGGATTTCTAAGAGTCGATGGTGCCTGGAGTGCCTAAAGGTGCCTAGGGTGCCAGGGGTGCGCGCGGCACTCCAGCACCTTAGGCACGTTAGGTACCTCAGGCACTTTAGGCACTCCGATCGAGCTTTTCTGTATCATGCGCGGCATGAACAAAGCCGCTTTCGCTCTGGCGCTGGGCCTCCTGGTCGCGCTCGGCAGCTCCGTTGCTTCCCAGCAGCCACCCGCCGCGACACCGACGGCACTGCCGTCGCCAGAGCCGCGCGAGCCGTCCTGGGCATTTCAGGTGCAGGCCGGCCAGTTGCCGGCGGAGGACGCGACGCCCAAGAGCGTACCCGGCAGCACGAAGCAGTACACGCCCGCGCAGATCGACGATCTCCGCAACCCGCCCGACTGGTTCCCCGACGAGCATGCCGCGCCACCGACCCGCGTCGTCAAGGGCGAGGGCAATGCGATGGCGTGCGGGGCGTGCCATCTGATGAACGGCGAGGGACACCCGGAGTCGGGCACGATCTCCGGCTTCACCGCCGACTACATCGTCCAGCAGATGACCGATTTCAAACGCGACGCCCGCGGCGATTTCGCGAAGCGCATGCCGCTCATCGCGAAAGCGTTGACGGATCAGGAGATTCGCGACATCGCCGAATACGTCTCGAAGCTCAAGCCGCGGCAGTGGACGATGGTGAAGGAAGCGGCGACTGTGCCGAAGACGTTCGTCGGCCAGGGGCGCATGCGATTCGTCGATCCGAAAGGCGGAACGGAGCCGATCGGCAAGCGGATCATCACCGTGCCGGAGGATGCGGAGCGCGCGCGCCGGCGAGATCCACACTCAGGATTCACCGCCTACGTGCCGCCTGGCAGCATTGCGAAGGGACGTGCGCTTGCCCGCGGCGGCGCGAAGACGATTGCCTGCACCACGTGCCACGGTGAAGGATTGAATGGGCTCGGCAACGTGCCGAAGATTGCCGGCCTGCACCCGATCTACATCGCGCGTCAGCTCATTCAATTCAAGGAAGGCAGCCGCAACGGCGCCGACTCGCCGCTGATGAAGAAGACGACGGCGCAGCTCACAGACGACGACATCATTGCGCTCGCGGCTTACGTCGCTTCGCTTCCGCGGTAGAAGGCCGAAGGGCGAAGGCCCAACGCCTAAGGGCTGGTCCAGGGATCAGGTGAATGGAATCAGGGGCGCCGCGGACATGCGTCCGCTGTTGCGGAGGCTGCGGCCGGGAAATCGGTTGACGGAAGACGCGCGGATGAATCGCTCCGCCCGATTTCCGCCTGACGGCGGGATGTCGGCCTTGCCTACGCAACAGCGGCCCGCATGTCCGCGGCGCCCGTCTCAGGTCCGGCAATCAGGCGCCGAGGTACTTGAGGACGTTCAGTCCTGGCCCAAGGCTCAAGCGCTGTATCAGGGATCAGGATGCGTTCGAGGCGCTCCCGCGGCGAGCCCGACGTTATGAGCGCAGTGGTGTTGGTGAGACGAATCCCTACGCAGGCCAGGCCGACTCGCATGTACTGACCGCGCGAGAAGGCTGGGGCGGCCAGCCAGCTCACGGAGCTGGCGGCCAGCGATCGTACGAGCCCTCGCAGCGCGGTCCGGCCACCGGAGTCGGGATTCGGATCACCGACATTACTGCGCTCCTCCATCGCTGCGCTTTTTTCCGGAACGCTCATGGAATCAGCGATCAGGCGCCGAGGTATTCGAGGACATTCAGTCCAGCATTCCAGTCCGTGACGTACATCAGGCCGTCCGTCGTCACGTAGACGTCGGCCGTCTTGGCGGCGAGTGCGACGTTCGGCCTCGGGTCAATGAGCTTCTTCGGCGTGGGCGGGATCCAGTGCGCGATCTCCTTCGGTGCGAACGCATCGCGGATGTCGAAGACACGCACGCCTGCGTTGTTGTACGTCGCGAAGATGGTGTCTTCGCTGCGCATGCTGCCGGGCCGGTTCTCGTGCAGGTTGTGCGGGCCGAATGTGCCGTTCGCGCTGTAATCGCGGTCGCGGGGTGTCGGCAATGTGCCGATCGAAACCGGTGTATCGAGCACGCGCAGATCAAACAGCCAGGTATAAAAGGTTCCCTTCGCGCACTTCTCGGCGTTGGCCTCGTCGGCGACAACGAGGAGATTGCGGCCGGGAAGCGGCAGCGCCGTGTGCGTGCCGCCTGGAAACGGCGGCGACCAGCTCGTGTGGGCGAGCAGCCGCGGCGTTGCCGGATTGGTGACGTCGTGAATCGTCAGGCCCCCGTCGCGCCATGCGCCAAATCCGAGTGTGTAGTGTCCGGCTTTAGCCGGACCTGAACCTTTAGCCGGACCTGATACTTCCGCCGTCAGCATGTGATGCAGGGCCACGCGTCGCCCTGGCTCCAGCGTCGGCGTTTCGCCCGAGCCGCGGTTCATGCCCGGCATCCACCATCGCGACACGATCTGCGGCTTCGTGATCTCCTTCAGATCAACGATGCAGAGGACGTGATCGGTAAAGCTGTCGAAGTGCGCGGAGACGTAGGCATAGCGTCCGCCCGGCCACCACAGGCGGTTGATGCCCAGGCCGGGCATTTCGAGAAACGCGATCTCGCGCATCTCGGACGGTTTCGAGATGTCGTGGATGCTCAGGCCAGACCGGAATTTCTTCCGGTTCGTGATGCTGTCGGCGAGCGAATTCTCGAAGTAGCCGCGCAGGTTGTCGTACGACTGCATGGCGACGACGTTGGCACCGTTCGCCAGCAACAGCAGGTCTTCGGCCACCTGCAGATGGTGCGTGCGCGTCTGATCGCCACCCGTAAAGAACCCGACCGGGCGTACGTGGCGCGGATCGCTGGCGTCAAGAATCGTGACGCCGTTGCTGAACATGTGGCCGATGTACAGGTGCCGCCGGTTCAGCATCACCTGAACACTGTCGGGCCGCCCGCCGATGTCGCTGTAGGAGATGTGCCGGATGCGCTGGCCGATGCCTGTGGGCGGCACCGGCCGGTCGGGGGAGCGACGCGCTGGTGTCTGAACGGGCTTGCCCGGCTGGGGTCGCGAGGCGAAGACGGGCGCAGCGGCCAGGCCGAGCATGGCGGTGAGATGTTCGCGCCTGGTCAATCGGAAACTCCCAATATCCAACTCCCAATTCCCAAAGAGAGGAACCACGCCGACCGCGAAGAGAACAAAACCGGATGGCTCTAATAAGATACGAGCGTCCGAAGGGGATGGAACGCATGCGAAGAGTAATCCCTGTCGCCCTCGTCGTGTTGGTTTCGTTGATTGCTGCCGTTCAGGCGGCGCAACAGGCTCCGCCAGCCACGCAGCCCGCCCAGGATGCGGCCGGTCGCGGTCGCGGCGGACGCGGTACGCCACCGGGCCTGGAGCCGCGGATCGTGTCGTTCGAGGCGAAGCCGGCGACTGTGCGCGCCGGGGAGCCGGTCCTGCTGATATGGGCGACGGAGAATCCCTCCGGCGGTGTGTCGATCGATCAGGACATCGGCGCCGTCAGCGCGCGAGGCAGTAAGACGGTCACGCCGAAGGCGACAACCAACTTTACGTTGACCATGCGCGGCGGGCCGTCGCGAAGCGTCACCGTGACCGTCCAGGGGCCGCCACTATTCAAAGACGGCCTCGGCCCGCAGCCGGTGGCGAGAGACTCGACACCCGGCAGGCTTAACGGCCATCCGGACTTCACCGGTGTGTACGGAAGTGCGGGCCTGCCGGCGGGGACGACGGCGCCACCGCTCAAGCCTGGAGCCGAGAAGTTCCGAATCGTGCGAGGACCGGACGACATCCGCGGCCGCACCACCTTGACGACGGGCAATGACTGCAAGCCGCTCGGTATCCCGCAGACGTACATCACGCCGTACCCGTTCCAGATCGTACAGACGCCCAAGCTCGTGGTGATCATCTACGAGTATCCGAACGCCGTTCGCTGGATTCCCGTCGATGGTCGGAAGCAGGAGGTCGATCCGGATCCGACATGGATGGGAACATCGGTCGGGCGATTCGATGGCGATACGCTCGTCGTTGACGCGATCGGCTTCAACGACAAGACCGAGGTGCATGGCTTCATGCATACCGAGGCCCTCCACGTCGTCGAGCGCTTCCGGCTGCTTCCGGACGGGAATCTGCAGTACGACGTGACCGTCGAGGATCCCAACGTGTGGCAGACACCATGGCTGATTCCGGCGCGGACGTTTCAACGGCGCCAGGAGCTCGAGAACGTGGCGGAGTTCGTCTGCGAAAGCACCGTTGACTATCAGCGCCTGTTCAAGAAATAGATCACCACACACCGAGGCACCGAGTCACCGAGGATCAAGGAATGGCTGTGGCAATCATGTCGTCGCTGGTGGAGCGCGCGAAAGACGTTGCGGCATTAGCTGATAAACACGCTGAGGAGGGAGACAAGAAGGGCGTTCTCTCGCAGCCTGTCGTCGATGCGCTCCTGCGTGAGCGGATCCTCGGGATGTGGACGCCGAAGGCGCTCGGTGGCAGCGAGCTCGATGTCCTGTCGTCGCTGCGCGTGCTCGAGAACCTCACCTACGGCGATCCGTCCACCGGCTGGGTTGCGATGGCGGCGTCGCTGGCCATCGGTACCGGTGCCGCCTATCTGAAGGACGAAGCCATCGACGAGTTATTCGGCGGAGGACGCTTCCCGGTGATCGCCGGTCAGGGCACACGGCCCGGCACGGCGGTTCCACGCGACGGAGGCTTTCTGCTGACCGGATCGTGGAGCTTTGCGTCG
>Ga0163163_10006782_pt1 | contig 10042 bp, 5 predicted proteins | sample S65metaG_FD_119766 | JGI IMG/M metagenome (GOLD analysis project Ga0163163, IMG submission 119766) | Switchgrass rhizosphere microbial communities from Kellogg Biological Station, Michigan, USA - S6-5 metaG | ecosystem: Host-associated > Plants > Roots > Rhizosphere > Soil | place: USA: Michigan... | reverse complement strand
GATGACGGCGATGGACATCCGATCGCTGGTGCAATAGTCCGTCTAAACAAGAAAGACGGTAATCAAACAGGCATTGAAGCAGCAATGTCCGACTACTTTTCCACGACCGACTCACAGGGTCGCTGGCTCCTCAACAATTTGCCTGATGCAGTTTATACGATCGATGTTCGACCGAGCGGGCTCTTAAGTGCGAAGACCGAGCGGTTCGTTAACAAGAGCCAGGATCTAACAGTTGCTGGTGCTGATGTTGAAAACCTTGCAATTGAGGTTTCAAGAGGCGGTCGCGTTTCCGGGCAAGTAACGGTCGAGCACGGAAGTGGGCCAACGCCGGACATTTCGATCGGTATCGGATCAGCGATCACGCTAGCTGAAACGAACGGTGAATTCATTGCCACGGGAGTGCCTGAAGGTGAATTCCCGTTGTCAGTGATGATAAGGCCGCAGAATGTCTTCTACGCTAAATCAATCCAAGTCAATGGTGTTGATCTGTTGCGCGAGAAACTGAAGACCAACGCCGGATCGGAAATTAAGGATGTCCGAATCGTGATTGCACCGGCCTCGATTCTTACGGGTCGTGTGTTGTCGGCCTCAGGCAGAACACCATTGAGCCACGTGTCCGTCATGTTGATACCTGTCGATCCGTTAACAGCCCCAGCTTTCTTACGGCCTAACGGATCAACAAATGAACAGGGAATTTTCACATTAAGCGGCGCACCTGGTGAATATTTCCTGGTCATGTGGGGTCGCGGTGAACCTTTGATTCCGCTCGACGTTGACTCGATTAAGAAGATGTCCGCGCACCTTATGCGCGTCACGCTCGAGCCCGGCCAACGCAAATCGATAGATCTGATCAAGAAATCGTCTCGTCAGCCTGGTGGATGGCGCCTTGAAGAAGAAGTAGTCCGATACGCTTCAAAGGCACTAGCAAGTCAGTAGTTGTCGTCAGATAAGTAGCGGGAGTGCCAGAACACTCTCATTCTCCCCAAGCTTCAGCTTGGGGTTATGGTGCGCGCTCATTACTCAGGAACCGTTTCAACGGTTTGCCCGTTGTGCGAATGAATCCGAACGCCAATGAACCTTTGGTTTGGAGCTTGGTTGGCTCGGAAACTCGTAAACCGTTAAAACGGTTCCTCAAGAACTAGTCACGCACTGTAACCCCAAGCTGAAGCTTGGGGAAAATGAGAGTTTTGTAAGCGGCTCTTTTGCTTATAGTGACGTTACCCAACTTCGAGACTTGTGGAAACGGATGCCAACCGAATGTTGTGTGTACGCAAGCTAATCCTTCTCATCACTGCTTTCACGTTGACTGGGCTGTTAGTTGTTGTAGGCAGCTCACTGGTTCCTACATCGAAGGCAGAGACTTCAACTCAAAACACACCAGATCCTCTCGAACAAGGCTTCAGGAAACCATCCGACTCGGCTAAACCGAGAACCTGGTGGCACTGGACCAGGAGCAACGTCACCAAAGAGGGAATTACCAAAGATCTTGAATGGATGAAGCGTGTCGGTATTGCTGGTTTCCAGTTAGCTGACGTCAACGCAGGCGGCGGGCAGACCGTCGACAAGAAGATCGAGTTTGGCACACCAGAATGGTTTGACGCCGTTCGTTTCGCTGCGTCCGAGGCGGATCGACTCGGGCTCGAGATGACGATCTTTAGTTCAGCTGGGTGGAGCGAGACTGGTGGACCATGGGTGAAACCTGAACAGGCGATGAAGAAACTCGTCTGGAGTGAGACGAGCTTGCAAGGACCGCAATCGTTTGCCGGTAAACTTCCGCATCCGCCTTCTAACAATGGGCCTATTCGTAATCTGATCACCGGAGCGCCTCGTCCCGGAAGTACAACCCCGCCTGATCCTACTTACTACGGCGACAGCGCTGTCATCGCTTTTCGCACGCCGCCCGATGAAAGCGACATGGCTCAATTGCACCCGCAAGTAACGACGAACGCGGGTGCGATTGATGCGACTCCACTCTACGACGACGATCTAAATTCTGCGCTTACGATCGTTGCTCCGGCTAGTGGGCCAGCATGGGTACAATATGAATTCGCGCAACCGTTCACGGCGCGCGCGATCTCAGTCGCGGGACGCCCTGGCATTTCCGTCGGACGCATCCTGGCGAGCGACAATGGCGTTGACTTTCGAACGCTAGTGACGATGCCCGGCCCACAACTTTATCGCGGCGGTTTGGCAAGAACGTTTGCATTTGCAGAGACTACTGCGAAGTTCTATCGCATCGAACTAACTGGCGCGCCGCTCAGTCCCGCGGCGGTAATGAATCAATCGCCATTCGCGCCAGCGAAAGAGTACACATTGATGGAAGCCGTGCTCTATTCAGGTGCGCGCGTACATCGCTGGGAAGAGAAGGCCGGTTTCAGTTTCCTTTTCGAATACGAGTCTGTCCCGACTCCGCCAACTCCTTCAAGCTCGATCATTCGAAGTTCAGACGTCGTCGACCTCACTGCAAAGATGAACAAAGACGGGACGCTCAAATGGCAAGTGCCGGCAGGAAGTTGGACCATTCTACGGTTGGGTTACTCGCTAACGGGTGCGAAGAATCGTCCAGCGGTGCCTTCTGGTCTTGGTTACGAAGCTGACAAACTCAGCCGTAAACACACCGAAAGTTACCTGCGCGGTTACACCGATCCGCTCGCACAGGCGTTGGGCCCGCTCCACAACAAGAGTCTGCGATATGTGTTGCTGGATAGTTGGGAAGCGGGCATGCAGAACTGGACTGACGAGATGCTTAGCGAGTTTCGTCAGCGACGTGGTTATGATCCGACTCCTTATCTGCCCATACTCACCGGCCGTGTTGTTGTGAGTCCGGAAGTTAGTGACCGCTTTCTGTGGGACTTCCGTCGCACACTCGCCGATATGTTTGCTGATAACCATTACAAAGTGGCGGCGAACTTTCTGCGTCAGCGCGGGATTGGGACCTATGGCGAGGCGGCGGGTGTTTCACTGGAGATTCTCGAAGACACGCTGCTGAACAAGAAGCAGTTGGACATTCCGATGGGCGAGTTCTGGATGCGTGATCTGCATCCTTCGTCGATGTATTACGAAGACGTGCGTGGTGCTGCTTCCGCCTCGCATGTCTATGGAAAGACTATGGTCGCTACGGAATCATTCACCGGCGGTGGTTACGAGTCGCCTTATTCCTTAAAAAAGATTGTTGACTACTGGTTCGCGCAAGGCGTCAATCGGATCATCTTTCATACGTCTGCTCATCAGCCTCTCGATACCAAACCCGGCAATACAATGGTGGGCACGCACATCAATCGCAACATCACCTGGGCGGAACAGGGCCAGCCGTTCATGACTTACCTGGCTCGCAACTGTTTTATGTTACAGCAGGGGTTATTTGTCGCCGACTTTGCGTACCTGTTGAATGAAGGCGCGCCCTCGACCATGCCGTTCTGGGGCGCGGGACTAAAACCGAAGCCGCCTGACGGGTACGACTTTGACTACGTCAACACAGATGTAGTGCTTAATCGAATGTCAGTGAATACTGACGGAAGAATTGTTTTACCGGACGGCATGAGCTATGGCGTGCTCGTTCTGCCGGAGATCGATCGCATGACACTTCCCATGTTGCGCAAGATCCGTGAGCTGGTGCGCAACGGTGCGACGGTGTTAGGTCCGAAGCCGTTGCAATCACCGAGTCTCACCGGTTATCCGAACGCTGATCGCGAAGTGCAGTCTTTAGCAGAAGAGTTGTGGGGTGATCTTGATGGTTTAAGTCGCACCAAACGCAGTTACGGGAAGGGAACAGTAGTGTGGGGATTGTCACCGGCCGACGTGGTCGCGTCGATGCGCATTCCTCAAGATGTTGAGTTCAGCCGCAGGTTGGGTGCGAACCTTTCGTGGATACATCGGCGGTCTGGAGAAGCGGACATCTACTTTATCGCCAACCGAACGGATCGTGCGCAAGACCTCGATGCTCGATTCCGCGTTAGTGGTAAAGAGGCGGAACTCTGGCACGCGGACACAGGTGAGATCGAGCCGGCCGAGTACAGGATTGCCGATGGTTCCACCACGGTGCCATTGCATCTGGCGGAGCGCGAGTCGGTGTTCGTAGTCTTTCGCCATGCGACGTCGTCCTCTACTCGTACGTTGCCGAACACAGATATGACGACGCTCACAATTGATGGGCCTTGGACGGTTAGTTTTCCCTTGAACATGGGTGCGCCCCCGAGGATCACATTACCAAGGTTGGAATCATGGACCGCCAGCGCAGATGATGGTGTGAAGTATTTCTCCGGGACAGCCACATATACGAAGACAGTGAATGTAGATCGCCGCTGGATTCGTCCGCGCGACAGAATCTCGCTCAGCCTCGGCGCAGTCAATGATCTTGCCGAGGTCTCACTCAATGGTCGGTCATTAGGAGTTCTATGGAAGGCTCCGTATCAGGTCGACGTAACCAGCGTAGTAAAAGCAGGCGAAAATCAGTTGGAGATCAAAGTTACTAATGAGTGGACTAACCGTCTCATCGGTGACCGGTTGGTTCCTGCTAAGAGGGTGCTCGCCGAGAGTCCTCCACCTTTTGGCCCACCGCCGGCTTTGACCACCTCAGGTTTGCTTGGTCCAGTGACGTTTGCGTCTAAGAGTAGATGATTTCATCCCATGTGTTCCGGTATCTTTGATGATGAAGATTCTTTTTGCACACAGATTCGCACTTCTTGTCTAAGACACGCAGATTTCAAAACGAAACTTCAAATCGAACAAGTTAGGAAGGGTGGTTTACCCCCGCTACCAAAGCTCAATCAAGCTCAGTTCTAAAAACAGCGGGGGTAAACCACCCTTCCCAACTTGTTCAGCTCTACGGCTTAGTTTCCAATAGAGGTCAGCTATGAGTGATTGTTTCGAAAAACGCATGGAGACATATCATTCAAACATTTCCTCTCTGGTTCGCAGTGTTGCGCGGGAGGTCCAATCTTGCAAATCGTAGGGTTCAGTTTCCAACAGTTCGTCGTCGTGGCACCAGCTATGATTTCCGTGCCGTTTGGCATGCCGGCGATTGTCTTCTGGATGTATGTTTGTGCCGTGCTGCTGTTCATCATCGGGCTCATCAAAATTTTCGGGGAACTACCTAGCGAACAGGGCATCGACAAGATCATGCCGTTTGGCCGACTCTTTTTTGCGGTTCCCCTGGCCGTTTTTGGTTCCGAGCACTTCACCGTCACAGCGAGTGTTGCGTCCATCATTCCGCGTTGGATTCCCGCGCATACGTTTTGGGTCTATCTCGTGGGCGTCGCTTTTCTCTGCGCCGGGCTCAGTCTTGCGGTTCTGGTCCAGGCTCGCCTGGCAGCAGCGTTGGTCGGAATGACGCTGCTGATCTTCGTACTCGTAATGGACCTGCCAGCCGCGATTGCGAACCCAGGCAACAGATTTTTTTGGGCCTTGGCCCTTAGACAACTTGCCTTTAGCGGTGGCGCTTTCGCTTTCGCGTTGCAGCCCTTGAGAACGCGGTCGAGACAGGCATCGCCCGCGCGGTTGACTGCGGCACTGGCTGCGATTCCGCGAATCTTTGTGGGCATTACATCGCTATTCTATGGAGTGGAGCATCTGCTGCACCCGGAATACGCACCGGGTGTTCCGTTGCAAAAGCTCACTCCCGAATGGATTCCCGGGCGAATTTTCTTAAGCTACTTTGTTGGCGTGATTCTGATTCTCGCAGGCCTCTGCTTACTCGTGAATAAGAAAGCGCGCATGGCAGCGACGGCTTTAGGGCTTACGATTCTGTTGACAATGTTGTGGATTTACCTGCCGATGCTCATCGCTGCGCCCACAGACGTGGTTGCTCTAAACTATTTCTTCGACACGCTCCTTTTCTGCGGAGCCATTCTGCTGTTGGCGAACGCGTCTGAGAAAGAAACATCCGTGGCGCAGATTAGTGCAAGTCAAACGCGTTGATTGTTTTTGTAGAAAAGCGCAATTGGCTAGTGGAACGAGAAACAAGTCCTCGAAAAGAACAAGTAAGGAATAGGCGGTTTACCCGCGCTGATCTTTTCCTCGTCACCTCTGAATCGCGGGTTGTTCTGAGGCAACAGCGGGGGGTAAACCACCCTTCCATACTGTTCTTCTCTATTGACTTGTTCTTTTCACATCATCGCCTAGTACTGAAACATCTCTCGCCTTGCGCCCGTAGGACAGATACACGTCATCCACGAGGAGCCTATCAAATGAAACCCAACGTTATGCTGACTATCGCGTCTCTGCTTTTGATCCTCTTCTTAACGTTTCACTTGGCGGACGACATCGTGTTCAGGTTCGAGCCGGGAGGGCTCTCAAACTTGGTGTGGCTAGTGCTCATCTCCGTCGTCTGGCTGTACGGAACGCTGGTGCTCAGCGAACGCCGATCGGGGTACATCATCATGCTTCTCGGGTCGCTCCTTGCGATGTTCGTCCCCTACATCCACATGAAAGGTAAGGGTGTCGGCGCCGCCAGCAGACTCGCCGGTTCTAGCGGACACTTCTTTTTCGTTTGGACGCTGCTCGCGATCGGCGTGCTCGGACTCTTCTCCGCCATCCTTTCAGCGCGAGGGCTGTGGAGCCTACCATGGCGCCGGGCACGGTAGTTCGCGAATGAACTAAGCGCCCAAGAGAATCCGTCGCTCTATGAAAACAAGAAGTACTTTTCGGCACGGCTTCGCCGCCTGATGTGAGGAATGGCTGTGCCTTTCCGTTTGTTGGCTCTTACTTCTGGGCTGCGCCCTTGTCGTCGAAAGTCTTCGGAATAATTTCTACCCATCGCCCACCAACTTGAAGTCGAAGTTATACTGAGACCTAAAGCAAGGGCGTAGCCCAGGCAAAAGGGCGAGCCAAACGGAAAGGCAAAGCCATTCCTCACATCAGGCGGCGAAGCCGATGCGAAGAACAACAGAATTTTGGTTGCGGTTCGGCTGCGCTTGAAATCAGTGGATTCGTCACTCTAAGGGGTTGGTCCTTATTTAATAGAACTTGATCCCCCTGGGTTGCCAAGGCGCAACCTTGGGCTGGAATTAGGCAACGCTTTCGGCGTTAATAGGGAAAGGAGGCCTCATGTCATTCAAGTATTCAGGTTTGCTCGCGTTGTTTGCGACCTCGCTCGTTCTGTTGGTTTGTGTTGCGCAACGAACACAGACTGAAGTCTTTGCAACAACTCAAACGCAGAACGCGCCGCCAAAAGAGGTTGCCGGCATCCCCGTCAACTACGACGAAGCGCTCGTCGGTAGTTACACGTTGCCTGATCCACTTGTACTTGCTAACGGCAAACCAGTGCGCGACGCCAAGACGTGGTTGCAAAAACGACGGCCAGAGATTGTGAGCTTGTTTGAAGATAACCAGTTTGGTCGCAGTCCCGGTCGACCAAAAGACATGAGCTTCGACGTGTTCGACAAAGGCACACCTGCGTTGGACGGCAAAGCAGTGCGTCGACAAGTAACGGTTTACTTCTCATCAGATAAAAACGGTCCGAAGATGGATCTGTTGATCTATCTTCCCGCGGCTGCTCGTAAGCCAGTGCCACTGCTTTTGAATCTGAGTTTTAGTGCGAACTCGACTACGGTAGACGATCCGGGAATCAAGCCAGGCGAAATCTGGGGCCGCGACAAGAAGAGAGTGCCGGCGTCACAAGGTAGATCATTTGGTCGCTTAAACATTGCTCCTTTGTTGGCCCAGGGGATCGGCGTCGCGACGGTTTACTACGGCGATATTGATCCGGACTTTGAAGGTGGCATTCCGTATGGCGTGCGATCGTTGTATCTCAAACCCGGACAGAAAGAGCCGGCACCGAATGAATGGGGTGCGATCAGCGCTTGGGCCTGGGGGCTGAGTCGCGCCCTCGATTACCTGGAGACCGATAAGGGTGTCGATGCAAAGCGTGTTGGCATCTTTGGAATTTCACGACTTGGCAAGACTGTGCTCTGGGCAGGAGCGCACGATCCACGCTTCGCCCTCGTGATCGCCAGTTGCTCAGGAGAAGGTGGCGCGGCTTTAAGCCGGCGCAACTACGGCGAGACGGTGAAACATCTGGTCGCGCCAACTCGCTATCCCTACCAGTTCGCGGCAAATTATCAGAAGTACGCCGATCATCTGGACCAACTTCCATTCGACGCGCATATGTTGATTTCTTTGATCGCGCCGCGTCCGGTGCTATTGCAAACAGGCGATACTGATTTTTGGTCCGATCCGAAAGGTGAGTTCCTCTCCGCTGTCGCCGCAGGATCGGTGTACCGGTTGTTGGGCAGCCAGGGATTGGAGACTGATCGAATGCCAGTGGCCGGACAGCCAATCATGAACACGCTTGGCTATTACATGCACGCTGGTGGACATGGGACGATCCCGTCTGACTGGGATCAGTTCATAAAATTCTTAGAAGTTCATCTGCGCCCTGGAATGTAGACTCCTGAGTCGGTGCCTCTGACAACTTTGACTAGCCCAAACGCCAACGCCTCGATCACGCTAGTTCCGCACAGCGCACTCCGTTGGGCAGTCGTCCTGGTTCCGGGTTTATTACTGTACTTCCTGCCTCTCGCCTCGTTAAATCCCATCCAGCGTCATATGCTGGCCATCTTCGTTGCGACCATAATTGCTTTGGTGGTCCAACCGGTTCCGATGGGAGTTAGCACGCTCGTTGCGGTGAGTATCCTTGCACTAACCAGAACTGTAGCGGCGAATCAGATTTTTTCCGGGTATAGCAACTCCACGGTCTGGCTGATCTTTATGGCGTTCTTGTTTTCCAGGGCAGTCATAAGTAGCGGCTTCGGGATGCGTGTTGCTTATACGCTTATTCGACGCTTTGGTCGCAGCTCTCTCACCCTGGGTTATTCGATCGCGGCTTCTGAACTCATCCTCGCTCCCTTTATTCCGTCTGATACTGCACGCGGAGGCGGAATCATTTGTCCTGTGGTCCACAGTGTTGCTCGCGCGCTTGGGTCGGAGCCTAAGTCGCCCAATGACAGAGTTGGCGGCTTTCTCATGCTCGTGGGTTTTCATTCAACCTACACAACGTCAGCCATGTTTCTTACCGGAATGGCAGCGAACCCTCTCATCGCCGAATTTGCGCATCAAATCGCCCATATCGACTTAACGTGGGCCAAGTGGGCAATTGGCGCGAGCGTCCCGGGACTGTTGGCACTGATCCTCATTCCCTGGCTTATTTATCAATTACACCCGCCTCTCACTGAGGACACAGCATCAGCGCGCGCGCATGCTCAAAACGAGCTGGAACGAATGGGACGCGTCGGCCCAATAGAGCGTCGACTGATTGTGATATTGCTGCTGGTCATGGCTGGTTGGATAACATCACCGTGGCACGGATTGCCAAACGCGATCGTTGCCTTGTTTGGAGTTTCCGCTCTCCTCATTACCGGGGTCATATCGTGGGAAGAACTTCTCGGAGAGCGCAAAGCATGGGAGGCACTTATCTGGTTTGGCGCATTGGTCATGATGGCCGACAACTTGTTGCAGTTAGGTGTTGTCAATGTGCTTGCGCAGGGTGCTTTTCATTATGTGCAAGGACTGTCAGCGTTGGTGGCGATTATCCTGCTCGTAACGTTGTACCTTTACATTCACTACGGCTTCGCCAGCATGACAGCTCAAGTTACGGCGCTCTATCCATCTTTTCTTACGGCTGCTTTGACGGTTGGTATCAATCCTTTTGTTTCCGCTCTTTCATTGGCTTACTTCTCAAACTTAAACGCTGCTATGACGCACTATGGAACCGGCTCGGCACCAGTTTATTTTGGAGTCGGTTATGTTTCTCAGGTAGCTTGGTGGAAAGTAGGATTTCTGATCTCTCTTGTGAATCTAGCGCTATGGTTGGGGCTGGGACTGCTTTGGTGGAAATTGTTGGGCTGGTGGTAAAAGTCAATAACACTCTCGCGCGATAGTCTTCATGGTGGCGAAGAGTTCGTTTTTTGATTCGAAGCCGATTCCCGGAATGTCGGGAAGTCCAACCAAGCTATCTTCAACAGGTGTGTTGTCAGCGAAACCATTGAAAGGTTTGAAAACACTCGGATAGGATTCGTTGCCACCCAGACCCAATCCAGCGGCGATG
>Ga0163163_10006780_pt1 | contig 10042 bp, 9 predicted proteins | sample S65metaG_FD_119766 | JGI IMG/M metagenome (GOLD analysis project Ga0163163, IMG submission 119766) | Switchgrass rhizosphere microbial communities from Kellogg Biological Station, Michigan, USA - S6-5 metaG | ecosystem: Host-associated > Plants > Roots > Rhizosphere > Soil | place: USA: Michigan... | reverse complement strand
GGGGCTGCGCGCCGGCGACTTCGTGGCGGCGGATGACGTGCAGGCGGTGGCGCGCTGGGTGATGGCGCATCGCCTCGTGCTCAAGCCCGAGGCGGCGCTCGATGGTGACACCGACCTCGGCGTGGTGGGCGCCATCCTCGAAGCCACCGCGGTACCTCGTTGACATGCACCTCGCGCGTCGCGGCTACCTGCTGACCGTGCTCATGGCGCTGCTGGGCATCACGGGCACCTGGTCCGACGACCCGTCGCTGGAGGGCGCGTGGCTGCTGCCGGCCTTCCTGCTGCTCGCCGGCCTCGCGTTCGAAGCCTGGTACCTGCGCGGCACGCAGGTCTCGGTACGCATGCAGCTCGATCAGCGCCTGAAGCTCGGCCGGGTGGCGCGTGGGGCTTATGCTTTCGAGCACAACCGGCGGCTCGACCTGCGACTGCAGTACGCGCGCACGCTGCCGGAGGCGCTGCGCCAGCTGCCCGAGGTGCGCGAGTTGTCGTTGCCGCCCGGCGAGGAGCTGCGCGATGAATTCGCGGTGATGCCGTTGCGGCTCGGTGCGGCGCGCTTCGCTGCCGTGCCGGCCCGGTTGTTGGGGCGCCTGCAGCTGGCATGGTGGAGCCGCGCGCTGCCGCAGGATGCGCGATTCACCATCGCACCCGACAGCGTGCCACGCGGCGTGCGCCCGATCGCGGGCGAATCCGCCGGCGAGACGCCGCGCCGCTTGCCGGGCGTGGGAGTCGAGCTGCTGCAACTGCGCGACTACAGCAGTGGCGACGCATTGTCGCGTATCGACTGGAAGGCGACCGCGCGCCGCGGGGCACTGGTGTCGCGCGAATACAGCGAGGCGCAGCACCTGGAGATCCTCATCGTGGTCGACGCCAGCCGCGCGAGCCGCGTGCGAGCGGGCGACCTCGACCGCCTGGGCCTGTACGCCAACGTCGCGGCGCGGCTCGCCGAGCATGCGGTCTCGGTGGAGGACCGCGTCGGTGTGCTCGTCTACGCCGAGCGGGCATTGCGCGCCTGCCTGCCGGATCGCGGCACGCGCGCCCTGGTGCGTCTGCGCCACGCGCTCGAAACCCTGGAGACACAGCGCGGCGAACCCGATCCGCTCGCGGCCGCGGTCCAGGTGCGGCGCATGCTGCGCCACCGCGGCCTGGTCGTCTGGCTCACCGATCTCGCCGAGCCCGCGCGCAACGACGCGCTGATCCAGGCGCTCAAGGCACTGGTGCCCCGGCACCTGCCCATCGTGGCGGCACCCCACGCCGTGGAGATCGAACGGCTCGCCGTGGCGCCGGCGCGTGAATGGCGTGATCCCTCGATCGCGATCGCCGCACGCGAGCAACGCCAGCGCGCGCTGGTGCAGGTGGGTGCGTTGCGTCAGCAAGGCGTAGTGGTGCTCGATGAGCCCGACGACCAGCTCGACCGCGCGGTGTTCGACGCCTATCTACGGCTGCGCAGCCGCAAGCGGGTGTGACTGGACACTCCGGAAGAGATTCCTGCAGCCGGTGGGCCGCACGTCATAGGTGTCTGACTATGGAAAATGGCACGAGAGAACGAGCCACTGGGGACAAAGCTGCCCTGACAAACTTCCGCTTCGTAGGATGCGGCAAACGATTCGTGCCGGACGACTCCTGCTGTGCGGCTTTCAGCGATTCACCGGCCGGGCCTCTCTGGCAGCATGTCCCTGGGCGACGCGAGGAAGGGAATGCCACCAATACACGCAGTGATCCTGGCCGGCGGCGTGACGATGATCGGGCAAACGCTGCAGCAGATCGTCGATGCGGGCATCCGCCGGGTGACGGTGGTGATCGATCCCCAACGATCGACCATCCGCGCGCGCCTGGTGCGCCTGTTGACCCTGCTGCCGCCGATCGAGATGGATTTCTTCGACGAGCGGGAGGCGCTGGGAGAGGCCGGTGCGCTCGCCGAGATCGAGACCGGCGACGATGAAGTGTTGCTGTGTTTCGCCGATCCCGCGACCGAGCTGGACCTCGCGACGTTCATGTCCATACACCACGAGCGGCGGCATGACGTGACGCTCGCCAGTCACCACGAGCATCACCACCTGGCGCCGGGCGAACTGCGGGTCGATGGCGACACCGTGCATGGCTACGAGGAGTGGGCGCGCAAGGATTTCCTGGTCTGCAGCGGCATTGCGATGTTCGAAGCGCGCGCCATGGCCGTGGCACGGGCGCTGCCGCGACCCTATGGCGTTTCGGACATGCTGCGCGCCATGCTCGACTCCGGCTCTCGCGTCACGCATTGGCTGCACGGTGCGCGCTGGATCGTCGACGACGACGCCGAACGTGCCCTGCACGGAGACGCTGAGTCGATCATCCGTCGCCAGGCGGGTTGAACTCAGGGCCTCTGTGTCATCATCCGCGGCCATGCACGCAGGCGCGCGGAAATGACGGTCACGCTGACGGTACTCGGCGGCAGCAGCCCGGCAACGCCGGTCCTGCTGGACGCCTTGCGACGTTCGCAACGCGCCGGTCGCCTCGGCGAGATCGAGGTACGGCTGCACGGCCGGAACGTCGCGCGCCTCCAGGGCATCGCCGCTTACGCGACGCGCCTCCTGGCACGCGAAGCGCGCGCCGCGGGCGCCACGGCGCCACGTTTGCACGTGGTGCCCGCGGAGTCGCTCGCGGACGCGTTCGCGGGCGCCACTGACATCCTCTGCATGGTCAGGCCCGGTGGCATGCTGGGGCGTGCCGCGGACGAAGCCATCGCGCGTGAGGCCGGATCACCGGCCGACGAGGGCCTGGGTGTCGGTGGCCTCGCATGTTACCTGCGCGGCCGCGAAGTCATCGCCGGTCTCGCGCTGGCCGCGTCCCGCCACGCGCCGCGGGCAAACTACCTGCAGATGTCGGGTCCGCTGGGCCTCAACGTGGAACTGACTCGCCGCGCCTTCGGTGAACGGGCCTTCGGCGTCTGCGAGCTGCCACTAACTACTGCCGCGAAGCTCGCCAGGGCGGTCGCGCCGTCGGGCGGCGGCTGGTGCGCGCACCACCACGCCGGGCTCAATCACCAGAGCTGGCTGTACGCTTTTCGTGACGCCGACGGCAACGACGTGACCACACGCGTGCTCGATGCGATCCCCGCGAGCACGCCGCTGGGCGTCGACACGGCCGCCATCCGCGACGCCGGCGCCGTGCCCGTGCAATATCTCAGGTTGTACCTGCACACGGAACGCGAAGTGGCGGCGCAACGGCATGCGGAGTCGCGCGGCCACACGCTCGACCGCTGGTCGCGCCGCATCGAGGACGCGCTGCGGTCGGGCGAGGCGGGCGACGCGGCGGTAGAACAGCTGCTCGCTGAACGCCGCATCGATTGGTTCGACGAAGCCATCGTGCCGGTGCTCGTGGCACTGCACGGTGGCCGCGCCCGCGCGATGCCGCTCAATGTGCCGGCCGGCGATTCGTTACCCGGTGCCCGGCGCGATGCAATCGTCGAAGTGGACTGCGAGGTCTCGCAGAGCGGCGTGGTCGCGCGGTCCGTGCCGGCGTTGCCCGCGGCGCCGGCTGCCCTGACGTGCCGCTTGATCGATTACGAACGCGCCGTGCTCAGCCTGCCTGCGGATGCCGGCGAAACCCGGCTCGCCGAGGTGCTTGCATCACACCCGCTGGCGCCGCACCGGGGTCTGCGTGACGTGGCTCGCGCGCTGGCCGGAGTCGCCGCCGAGCGCGTCGCGCTCACTTGACGCTGTAGCCCCGCCCTTCGAGACAGGCACCTTGCGCGCGCCGATAGTCCGCCCGGCGTGCCTCGATATCGGACTCCGCCACACCACCACTCGGCTTCGTGGGATCGAAGCCGCTCTGCTGCACGGCCCAGGCATGGCACTCGTACCGGTCGGTCGACTGCTGCGACTCGCTCTGGCCGTTCTTCGGGTACACATAAACGTCCGCATTGCCCGCGGACGCGTTGCCCACCTGCGAGGGCTGGCCGTTGGGCGGCTGCGTGACCACGTACTCACGGCGCTCGGGGTGCCACATGTAGTAGGTCTGGTCGGCGTAGTAGTAAGGCATGCCGCCGAACCACACGGTCGTGTAGTACGGCGGCAGGAAGCCGACGCCGATGCCGATGGGCGGCGCGACCACGACGTAGCGAGGGCCATAGGGGCGGTACCAGGCGCCGCCGCGGTAGTAGTAAGGTGAGCCGTGGTAGTGCACGTTCACGTACCCATGTGGCAGCGAGCCATAGACGTAGCCATGCACGGGGTAACTGTGCCCGTGGTTGTAGCGGCCGTCGTAGTGCATCTCGCTGCGATGCCCGTGATTGCCGGCTGCCGCCGGGCCTGCGATCCCCAGCGCAATCGCAACGCACAGGGTCCGGAAGACTTTGGATTTCATGTCACTTCACCGTGTAGCCGCGACCTTCGAGGCATGCGCTGATCGCACGCTTGTAATCCGAGGCCTGTTGTTCGAGACGGGCACGTTCCGCCTGCGCCGTGGCGTTGTTCTGGCCGGTCGCGTGCTGCGCCTGCCTCTGCCGCGCCGAATCCGAGGCGGCACCCATCGCGCCGCCCGCGATGGCGCCGACGACTGCGCCCTGTGCGGCATCGTGTGGGCTGCCGATGGCGGCCCCGATCATGGCGCCGGCCATCGCGCCGACCACCGTGTCGTGTGGCGGCGGCGGATCGGCCACGGCCACGACCTGGATCTGCTGGTGCGGGGCGAGATGCGGATCGCTGGGGTTGTAGTGAGTCTGGGCCACGGCCCAGTTGTGGCATTCGTAGCGATCGCGATCGAGTTGCTTCTCGGTTTGCCCGTGCGCCGCGTACACGAAGATATCCGCGCTGGCGATCGCGGGCCCTTCGTCAGGGGCGGGATCGGCGAACGCCGCGCTCGCGCCGAGCATGGTGAAGACAGAGGCCAGCAGGTGCTTCATGGGAGGCTCCTCGATCCTCATAACGCAGCGCGACATTCCAGGTTGACGCAGATGGTTGCATCCTGCGCGTGCCGGCTGAACGCCAGCTGAACGACTACGTCGCGATGGGCTGCCCGCCGCGGCTGCGACCGAACACGTAGCCGCGCAGCAGCGAGATCATGAAGAGGAAGTAACCCACGCCGATGGTCACGCGCGCCCAGCGCGGCACCTCGGGATCCGGCGAGACATAACCTTCGATGAAGCCGCAGATGAACAGCAGCAACGTGACCATGGCGAGCACACGCACACCGTCGCGCGATGCCAGCCGAAACGCCTCGCCGCGCGTGAGCGCGCCGGGACGGATCAGTGCCTCGCCGAGATAGGAACCCGCGGCCCCCGCGATGCAGATGCAGGACAACTCCACGCAGCCGTGCGCGATCACGAAATCGAACAGGCGGCCCGCCAGGTCGTGCTGCCCCGTGAACGCGAAGATCGCGCCCAGCGAAATGCCATTCAGCCCGATGAGATAAAACGTGCCGAGCCCGAAGACGATCCCTGAGCAGAACGCGAACAGCGCGACCACGATGTTGTTCATGAGGATCGACACCGACATCACCGCCGACGGTGTGACATTGAGCAGCCCTTCGGTCCACAGCTCGCCGCGTTCCACCGTCGCGATGAGCTGCGGGCTCGCGAACATCGCAATGAGATCCGGGAACCGGTAGATCAGCCAGAAGCCGGTCACGGCCGAAATCACGAACAGCAGCGTCACGCCCAGCAGGTGCATGCGAATGGCGTGCACGGAAGCGGGCACCTGGTCGCGCAGCAGTGACCACAACATGAGCCAGCCGCGACGCGCCGGGCGGTGGATGACGTCGTGCAGGTCGGCGTAGGTGGCTTCGAGGAACTCGTCCTGGGTGTCGGTGCTGCGCACGGCGCCGAGCCCGTGTGCTGCCTGGCGATAGTCGTCGATCACCGCGAGGACGTCTTTCACCTCGGTACCGCGTCCGCGCCCCAGCCGGGTGGCGCGAATGCGCGCAGCCTGCAGCCCGGTGTGCCCATTCGATTGATCCAGCCCGAGTCGCGCGAGAAAAGGTGCGCGCTCGACGGCCAGCACGGTGCCCGCGGCCAGGTCTCCGAGCCGCAGGTGGTGGCGACCAAACATCACGAACAACAGGCCAACCACGTAGAGCGCGGGCATCGAATCGATGATGCGGAACAGGTTGCGCGTGAGCAGCGCGCCCGCGCCGGGCACCAGGCCTTCGGACGTGACGATCCGCAGCCCGGTCATGCGTTTGCCCGGCGTGCGTCCGCGCATCAGCACCTCGAGCACCGGGTGGTAGAAAAAATAGATGATCGTGGCGGGCACGGCGCCGGCGAGGTACCACAAGGTCTCGCTATCGGCGGGGATGTCGAAGTCGAGGTTGCCCAGGATGGCCCAGGCGGCGACCAGCAGCCACGCGATCGACAGCGCGCTGCGGATCAGCCAGTCGAGCACGAAGGCGATGGAGCGCGCGCCGGGCCCCGCGAGTACCACGCGGGCCTCGATGCCGGTGGCGCTGGGCACCGCGATGACCGGCGGTGTCGCGAGCGCCACCGAGGTCACGCAGCGCCTCGCTGCTCTTCCTCGGCGAGCTGCTCGGCCTGGTGTTCGTGCTGCAACGCGTCCATCAATTCGTCGAGCTTGCCCTGCATGACGTTGGCGAGCTGGTACAGCGTGAGGTTGATGCGATGGTCGGTGACGCGCCCCTGCGGGAAGTTGTACGTGCGGATGCGTTCGGAGCGATCACCCGTGCCCACCTGCAGCTTGCGATCACGCGCCACTTCGCTGTCGCGCTTTTGCTGCTCGGCGGCCATGAGCTTGGCTTTCATGAGGGCCATGGCGCGCGAACGATTCTTGTGCTGCGAGCGCTCGTCCTGGCACTCGACCACGATGCCCGACGGCAGGTGCGTGATGCGGATGGCCGAGTCCGTCTTGTTGACGTGCTGGCCGCCGGCACCCGAGGCGCGGAACGTGTCGATGCGCAATTCTGCGGGATTGAGCTCCACGGCCTCGACTTCGTCCGGCTCCGGCAGGATCGCGACCGTCACGGCCGAGGTGTGGATGCGACCCTGCGCCTCGGTCGCCGGCACCCGTTGCACGCGGTGCACACCCGATTCGAACTTGAAGCGCTGGAACGCGCCGTTGCCGGCGATGCGACTGATGATCTCGCGGTAGCCGCCGTGTTCGCCGGGATTCTCCGACAGAACTTCGACCGTGAAACCGTGAGTCTCGGCGTAGCGCGCGTACATGCGGAACAGATCGCCGGCGAAAATCGCGGCCTCGTCGCCGCCGGTTCCGGCCCGCACTTCGAGATAGATGTTCTTGTCGTCGCGCGGGTCGCGAGGAATCAGCATCGTCTTCAGCGCGGCTTCGGCCTGCTCGATGTGCGGACCCAGGCGCGCGGCTTCCTCGGCGCCCATGTCGCGCATCGCGGGGTCGCCGTCCTGTTGCATTTCCTGCGCCGATGCGAGCTCGCGCTCCAGGGCGCGATACGCGCCGAACTTTTCGGCCACCGGCGTGAGCCGGGCATATTCGACGGACAGATCGCGGAACTCGCGCTGTCGGCCAATGACGGCGGGATCAGCCAGCGAGCGGCCGATTTCCTCGTACCGATCCACCATTTTTTCGAGACGCAGTCGAATCGAGTCTTTCACGCGAACCATTGTAAGGGGCCCGGGTCCAGTTATAGTGCCCGCCATGCCACGAAAGCCTGTTTCCCTGCTGATTTCCCTGGTCATCACCGCGTTGTTACCCGCGGTGTCCGGAGCCCTGTCCACCACCAATTCGGACAATGCCGACCTGATCCTCGCGGACATGGCGCTGTCGCGCGGTGATTGCCGCGGTGGCACGGATCGTTACGTGAAGGCCGCGCTCGGCACCAGCGATGCCAAGATTTCCGAACGCGCCAACAAGGTGGCGGCCGAGTGCCAGCAGGTCAACGCGAGTGCCAGGACCGCGCGTCGCTGGCAGAAGCTCGAGCCGGAGCGCGCCGAGGCGGCCGCGGCCGTGGCGCTCGCCGCCGTGCGGCTCTATCAACCCGAGGAAGCCGGTGCCGCCATCCTGCGCACGCAAGCACTCGGCGGAGACGAAGCGCTCATCAAGCTCATCGGCGAATTGAGCGATGCCGGCGGCACCGCGATCACGCTCAAGACTCTGCGCCCGATGCTCGAGGCGCCCGACGTCAACGACAAGCTGCTGATCGCCGGCGTCGACCTGGCGCTCGAGAATTTCGATTTTGCGACGGCGCACAAGCTCGCCGATCGCGTGCTCGCCAACGAGCCTGCGTCGGGTGACGCGCGCGCCCAACTGGCGCGTGTGCTGACCGCCGAGGGTGACTCGGTCGCGGCCATCGCGGTCTCGCAGGAAGCCGCGGCCCTCGATCCCGAGACACAGCGCTTCGCGTACGCGGACACGCTGCTGCGTCTCGATCGTCTCGACGAGGCGCGCCAGGAGCTCGACAGCCTGCGCGCCGATGCGGCCGTGCGCGAACAGGCGGACCTGCGCCTCGGCAAACTCGCGTACCAGATGGGGGACATGACCGAGGCCGGGCGCCGTTTCGGTGGTTTGATCTCCTCGCCCGACGTGGCGGGCGAAGCCTTCTTCTACCTGTCGTCGATCGCCGAACGTGAAGGTCGTACCGATCTCGCGCTCGAGGGCTACACCAAGCTCGCCGAGGCCGGCGCCGGCCTGCTGGTGCGCGGCCGTGCGGCGCGCATCCTCATGAAGAAGGACGACCGCGACGCTGCCTTCCGCCTGCTCGATGAGTTTGCGGCCAAGGAGCGCTCCGAGGCGCTGGACGTGGAGTTCGCCAAGGCCGCGTTGCTCGAAGATGCGGGCAAGGCCAACGAGGCCGTCGCGCTGCTGCAGCTCGCGCTGGAGCGCTACCCCGCTCACCCGGGCGTGCGTTACCAGATCGCCTTGATACAGGACAAGGCGGGGCTGTCGCGCGAATCGTTGCGCAACTTCGAAAGCCTGCTCAAGGAGCGCCCGGAGGATGCGAGCCTGCTGAACGCGCTCGGTTACTCGCTCGCGGATCGAAGCCAGAAACTGCCGCGCGCCGAGCAACTCATCCGCAAGGCTCTCGACGCTTCGCCCGACAACCCCGCATTTCTCGACAGTCTCGGTTGGGTACGCTTCCGCCGCGGCGACCTGCCGGGCGCGTTGCCCTTCATGGAGCGCGCGTATCGTATTTTCCCCGATCCCGAGATCGCCTCGCACTGGGGCGAGCTGCTGTGGATGAGCGGCAAGCAGGCCGAGGCGCGCGCGCTGTGGGCGCGTTCGCTGGCGCGCTCGCCGGACTCGAAGCCGCTGCGCGCCACCATCGAGCGGCTCACGGGCACCAAGATGGAGCCGCCAGCCCCGAAGTCCGCGAGCCCGGACGAGGCCAGGCCCGACGACAAGGCGCCCGAGGACCTGGCACCCGCCCCGTCCGCCACGGGTAGTTAGTCGTGCGCGCGCACCTGCGCGCGCCGCTCGGCGCGGGCGCCGTGCTGGTCATGCTGGCCGGCTGCCGTACCGCTCCTCCGCCCACGACCCCGATGGTCGGTCCCGGCGCCGACGCGCCCTGGTCCGAACAGTACGCTGCACTGACCACGCTGGAGAATTACGCGCTCACGGGTCGTGTCGCGGTGGCCGCGAACGGGCAGGGGTTCTCTGCCAACCTGCGTTATCGCCAGCAACAACAGCGCGCGGATCTCGCGCTGGACGGGCCCATGGGCATCGGTGGCATGCGCATGGAATTCGACGATCGCGAGCTCTCGGTGACCAACAGTCGCGGGGAGAAGCTGGATGGCGCGGCGGCGCGCGCCGAGATCGAGAGCCGGCTGGGTTTCGAGCTGCCGCTGGCCGAGCTGCGCTGGTGGTTGTTAGGACTGCCGGCACCCGGCATGCCCGCGGAAAAACACGAAGACGCGGCAGCGGGAGCCATCACGGACTTCCTGCAGAACGGCTGGCGTGTGAGCATCGACTCGCGCGCACCGGGTCTCGGATTCTCGTTGCCCGCGCGCCTGACGGCGGAAAAAGAGGGGGCCCGGATGAAATTGCTGGTGGAGAGCTGGCAGTAGGGTGCCACTACGGAAATGAGGAATCCCCGTTCCTGGCCGGCGCCGGCCAAGCTGAACCTGATGCTGCACATCGTCGGCCGG
>Ga0163163_10006779_pt1 | contig 10043 bp, 9 predicted proteins | sample S65metaG_FD_119766 | JGI IMG/M metagenome (GOLD analysis project Ga0163163, IMG submission 119766) | Switchgrass rhizosphere microbial communities from Kellogg Biological Station, Michigan, USA - S6-5 metaG | ecosystem: Host-associated > Plants > Roots > Rhizosphere > Soil | place: USA: Michigan... | reverse complement strand
CTCGCACCCTCATCGCCCTTGTTGTTGTCGGCGTCCTCGCAGTGACTGGCGGCTGGTACTTCGGCACGCGGGAAGCGCCCAGCGAGCAGCAGAACTACAGCGGCGGCAAGCTGATGTCCCCCGATCTCGCACCGAGGCTGCAGGACGCGGCCCGGATCGAGATCGTGCACCAGGACAACACGACCACAATCGCTAAGCGCGGCAACACCTGGGGCCTGGCGGATCGTGACTTCTATCCCGTACAGCCGAGTAAGCTGCGTGGGATGCTGACTGCGCTGACCGAGTTGCGACTGGTGGAACCACGCACCACCGACCCGGCGCAGTTCAGCCGCCTCGGGCTGGAAGATCCCAAAGAGAAGGCGGCGACCTCCAATCTCCTGCGTGTGCTCGATGCCTCCGGCAAGCCGATCGTGGCGCTGATCGTCGGCCACCGCCGCGTTCGGACCCAGGGTAACGTGCCCGAACAGATCTATGTCCGCCGGCCCGATGACAACCAGACATGGCTGGCCGAAGGGAGCCTGCAGGTGGACGCCGACCCTCAGCTTTGGCTCGAGCGCGACATCATGAACATCGACCATGCGCGCATCGCGTCAGTGGATGTGCAACGTGGCGACCAGCAGCTGGATTTCGCACGTGACGGCCAGAAGCTGGTGGTGCAGGAACCTGCCGATCATCCGCCACTGGACGATTACAAGGTCGACGATGTTGATCGTGCTTTGGAGCTGCTGACATTCCAGGACGTGCAGACTGACAAGCAGCCGGTGGGCGACAAGATCGGACAGTCGGTCTACACCACGAGCGACGGCATGGCGGTGACCACCACGGTATTCAAAGGCGACAAAGATATCTGGGCGCGCTTTGCCGTGACCGGCACCGACAAGAGCAAGGATGAGGCCGATAAGCTGAATGCGCGCCTGGCCGGTTGGACCTACCAGCTCGGAACCTGGAAGGAGAAGGCGTTGGTACCTTCGCTCGATGACCTGAAGGCGTCAGCTCCGGAAAAGCCTGACACTCCACCGGCTGAGCCGCCCAAGCAATGATGGCCGGCAGAAGGCTGGCCATCGCTTTGGCAGGGCTTTCGCCGTGAGTGATCGCGAGTATCCCGCACGGCCGATCGTCGGTATCGGGATTGTTGTCATCAAGGACCAGAACGTCTTGCTGGTCCGCCGCGGCAAACCACCCAATGTCGGTGCATGGACCTTGCCGGGCGGTGCACAGGAACTCGGCGAGACAGCAGAGCAGGCAGCACGGCGCGAGCTGCTGGAAGAAACCGGTCTCGAAGCGGGTGATCTGCATTTTGCCGCAACGGTCGACAATATCCGCCGTGATGAGGCCGGGAAGGTGCGCTTCCACTATACGATCATCGACTTCGCTACCCGCTGGGTCGCCGGCGAGCCGGTCGCTGCCACTGATGTCACCGAGGCGACATGGGCGCCGCTGGACGGCCTCGCTGACTACAACCTATGGTCTGAGGCACACCGGGTGATCGCAATCGCGCGCAGGCTCGTTGGCTGAATCACTGCGCTTGCCATCGTCCGACGCAAACAAGCGACGAGCGCCATAATCCTCAGAGCACGCGATAGAACGGGTCGGGCAGTAGAAACATCTTCTCCGCATGGCCGCCGATCAGATCAGACGGCTGGTCACCGACATTGGCGATGATGGTGTAGCCCATCTGCTCGATTTGCGCCCGGATCGGTGCCTTGAAGTCGACGGCTGTCGTGAAATGGGCCCCATCCGGGACAAAGTACGCCTTGGCAAAACCACCGTAGCCGGCCTCAACCAGATTGCGCTCGGTGGCTATGCGCTGGTTTTCTGGCCGGCCCGTAATGAAGAACACCGTTACGTTCAGCGACCGGGCTTGATTGAACAGCCGCAGCGTCGGCGCGATCGCCGGATCGCGTCCCAGCAAATCCCAGGCCGCCCAGCCGCAGGGCGTATCCAGTCCTGGCGCGCACGGGCCGGGCACGGGGCGGCCGAAATCGTCCCGCTTCAGCACCTCCCAGTTCGACAGTGAGGTCTCGTCGATGTCGAGTATCAGTGCCGGTTTCGCCACCTTGCCGGCCCGGTCATTCACCCACTCTGCTGCTTTGCCCGCGACCGTTACCAGATCGCGGTCATACTCGCCGTCATCGTGGTAAGCCAGCGCCGCAATCTTCGCGTCCCCGACATTGGCCGGCTGCGTGGTGACAGTGATGAATGCCGCGCTGGGATCAGGCTTGGTCGGTTGGACGGCGCAGGCTCCCGTGGCCAGCAGCACGCCCGCGAACAGAACACGACGGCAGGTCAACTGCGGCGGTGCGACCGGTGTGCCGACTTGCGTGTCGAGAGGGACAGCGACGCCCCGCCGCAGACCAAGCCGATCGCTGCCGGCACAAGCCATGCTGGGCGCACCAGCACTGGAACCAGCAGGTAATCCCACAGCCACAAAGCCAGATGGCTTCCGACGAATCTGTGCACCGCCTCCATCAGGTCATGGTCGACCATGAACAGCAGTTGCCCGAGCGGAACCGCAGGCGGCCCTAGCATTGCCAGGGCGACAGCTCCGACCAGCAGCGCGGCCGCTACGACGGCAAGGATACGTTGCGCAATCACATGAACAGTTTCTCGTTTTTCCGGTCGGTGTAAAGCGATGCGACGAAGTCACCATAGCCGTTGTAGATCTGCGTGGGCACCATTTCATTGCTGCCCAGCAGCCGTTCGCGTGCCTGGCTCCAGCGGGGGTGCGCCACATCCGGATTTACATTGGCCCAAAAACCGTATTCCGAGGGCTGGAGCGCCTGCCAAAAGTTAACCGGCCGCTTGTCGGTGAAGCTGACCTTCACCAACGCCTTGCCCGACTTGAAGCCGTATTTCCAGGGCACCGTCAGGCGGATCGGGCCACCATCCTGTGGCGGCAGCGCCTTCCCATACATCCCGGTGGAAATGAACGCCAAATCGTTGGCCGCCTCGTCGATCGCCAGCCCCTCGATATACGGCCAGGGATAAAAAGGCGACGACAGGCCTGGCATCTTGGGGTCCTGCGCCGTCTCGAACACCACATACTTCGCCGACCCGAGCGGCTCGGCAATCGACAGTAATTGGCTAAGCGGAAAGCCCGTCCAAGGCACCGTCATCGCCCAGGCCTCGACGCAGCGATGGCGATACACCCGCTCCTCCAGTTGCACCTGCTTCAGCAGGTCGTCGATGTCCAGGGTTCGCGGCTGCTTCACCATCCCCTCCAGGCTGATCGACCAAGGACGCTGCTTCAGCACCTGCGCGGCCCGCCAGAGGTTCTTGCCGTCGTCGAACTCGTAATAGTTGTTGTAGGTCGTCGCGTATTTCTCGTCCGTGATTGCGCGGCCAGGCGCATACTTGGAGTTGCGCTGCGCTTCGGCGCTGGCGCCGCCGGCAAGTGCAATCGAACCGACGCCGGCGAGCGCAGTTCGCCGCCCCAGCACAATCGCTTCCGGGGTCGCCATACACTCCGGCAGTTCCCAGCCACGGCGTCGCAGAATGCGCATTTTTCGCTCCATTGTCGGACCAGACGAATGTGGGGGATCCCGGTGTTTTGTCACGGCAACCCTCGCACATTGTGGGACGCTGCAGGATGCGGGACATTACAGCCTTCCCGCAGCATTGGGAGGAATTTCATGCACCTTGCCCGCTTCCCCCGCGTCCGGCTGTTTCCGACGCCGACGCCCCTGGAAAAGCTCACCAACCTGAGCCGCCACCTTGGCGGCCCGGACATCTGGATCAAGCGTGATGACTGCACGGTGGTGGCGACCGGCGGCAACAAGGTGCGCAAGCTGGAGTGGTTGGTCGGTGATGCACGCGCGCAGGGTGCAACCCATCTGGTGACCCAAGGGGCGGTCCAGTCCAACCACGTGCGACAGACCGCCGCGGTGGCGCGGCGCTTCGACATGAAGTGCACCGCGCTGCTTGAGCACCGGATCGAGACCAATGACCGGGACTACCTGAATAGCGGCAACGTACTGCTCGACCGGCTGTTTGATTGCGCCATCGAGTATCGCCCCAGCGGGGTGGACATGAATGCGGAAGCCGAAGCCAAGGGCGAGGCGCTGTGCTCGGCCGGCGAAAAGACCTATGTGATCCCGGGTGGAGGCTCCAATCGCGTCGGAGCGCTTGGCTACGTGTCCTGTGCCCAGGAGCTGCTTCAACAAGCGGATGAGATGGGGCTGCGCATCGATCGCCTGGTCACCGCGACCGGCAGCGCCGGGACGCAGGCAGGCCTCGTCGTCGGGCTGGAGGGCTGCAATGCCGGCATCCCTGTGCTGGGGATCGGCGTCCGGGCACCGAAGGATCGGCAGGAGGCCAACGTCCATCGTCTGGCCGAAGAGACGGCTGATTACGTCGGTGCGCGTGGAGCTATTTCCCGTGCGGCAGTGATCGCGAATTGCGACTACGTCGGCCCGGGCTATGGCCAGCCAACCCCAGGCATGACCGAGGCGGTGCTGATGCTTGCGCGGCTCGAAGGCGTGCTGCTCGACCCGGTGTATTCCGGCAAGGCGATGGCTGGGCTGATCGACCTGATCCGCAAAGGGGAGTTCCGACGCGGCGAGACCGTGGTGTTCCTGCACACCGGCGGCGCAGTGGGACTGTTCGGCTATACTGGCGTCTTCGAGCAGGCGATGGTGCATTAGAAGGTGCGCAACCATGCTGCGTAGCCAGGACCGGATCCTCACCACACATACCGGCAGCCTGCCGCGTCCGGCAGCGCTGACCCAACTCTACGTTCGTCGCTCGCGCGGGGAGCCGATCGACACCGCGGAACTGGGCCGCGTCGGCACGCAGGCGGTGCGCGACATCGTGGCAAAGCAGATCACCGCGGGCATCGACGTACCCAACAACGGTGAGCAGCAGCGCGAGGCGTTCTTTCTCTACGTGCGCCATCGCATGAGCGGCTTCGGCGGCGGCTGGACGCGTCGCGTGTTCGCGGATGCCACACGCTATCCGGAGTTCATGGCGTGGAAGACAGCGCACGATGCGGTCAATGAGTCGATCAGCAATCTGGGCGGCGTGCCGGAGGCGATCGGCGAGGTACGCTATCTGGATCGCAGTGCGGTGGAGACAGAGTGCACCGACTTCCAGACCGTGCTGGATGCCGTCAAGGGCCGCTATGCCGAGGCGTTCGTAACCGCCCCATCACCCGGCATCATCGCGGCTGCGATGCGCAATCGTTGGTACGATAGCGACGAAGCCTATCTCGCCGCGGTGGGCCGTGCGCTGCAGGTGGAATACGAAACCATCGTGCGGCACGGCTTTGTTCTGCAGATCGATGCGCCTGATCTGGCGATGGAACGACACATCTCCTATCAGGATAGGCCGCTGTCCGATTTTGTCGGTTTCGTCGAGCGCGTGGTGACGGCGATCAATGATGCACTGGTCAACGTGCCACGCGAGATGGTGCGGCTGCATGCCTGCTGGGGCAACTATGAAGGGCCGCACGATTGCGACGTTGCGCTGCCAGAAGTGCTGCCGGCGATCCAGCAGGCAAAGGTCGGCGGATTCGTTCTGCCATTCGCCAACCCGCGCCACGCGCACGAGTATCGCTGCCTGAAAAACCTGCCGCTCGACGATGATCAGGTGATCGTCGCCGGCGTGATCGATCCGTTGACCAATTTCGTCGAGCATCCGGAAGTGGTAGCCGACCGCGTCGAACAGGTGGCGCGCGCGGTTGGAGATCCTCGTCGTGTGCTGGCGGGTACTGACTGCGGCTTCGATACGTCAGCAGGTCGCGGGCGTGTGGCGGACGACGTGGTGTGGGCGAAGCTGGCCGCAATGGCGGACGGCGCGCGCATCGCGACGCGGCGGCTGTTTTAGACGAGACTTGCGCCGCCGCTATCCGTTGGATCTCACCCTTTCAAGCTGTCCGGCACCTTGCCGCCATTCTCTTCCAACTTCTGCATCACTGCCTTATGCAACGCGATGTTCTGTTCGGCTGAACCATCGGCTCCTGCATGAACGTTGAGTTCCTGTGCCAACTCCTTCCGCGCATTCAGGCTGGAGTCGAGATCAACAAGTGTCAGCAGATCGACAATCGAGGTGCGCCAATTGCTCGGACGCCCCTTCGCCTTCGCCATAGTCTCCAGGATGGCTTCCACATCGACGCCACTGATCGACGCCGACGCCGGTGCTGCTGGCGAAGCGGCGTTCGCGCTTGGTGCAGAAGCATTTGATTGTGCGGTGGTAACGGCAGCCGAGGATGGCACCGCCTCGGGATGTCCGACGATCTTGTTCCAGATATCACCGAAGATGCTCACGGCTTCGCTCCTGTGCTGATTTGCTGTACTGGTAACATGGCATGACACTCATCACCATCAGCTGTCCCGGCGGACAACGCGATCGTGTAGGATTTCACGTAGGTCGCAGTCGACCCGCCAGCTTAGTATGACCCGCGACCGCAGCGAGCTGGCTGCTGATTGCCGACACAGCGCGAAAAATCCTCGCCACGTTCGATGAAGCTGCGATACCGCCCGTAACTCGGTGCCGCTGGGGACAGCAAAATGACACCACCGGTTGGCGTGATGCGCCGCGCTTCTGCCACCGCGTCGTCCATCGTCTCCACCGGACTGCCCGAACCAAGAAGTCCGGCGATGCGCCTGCCACTGGCATCCAACAGCACAAGACCAGGCCGTGGCGATGCACGCAGCCGTTCGATCAGGGGTGTGTAATCGATGCCACGGTCGTGGCCGCCAACGATCACTGTCACCGGACGATCGCGATAGACATCCAGTGCCGCGATCGTCGCCTCCGGCGTGGTCGATATGCTGTCGTCGACATACAGCACGCCATTGATCTCGGCGATTTCCTGTTGTCGGTGTGGCAATGGCGGAAAGTCCTCTGCAGCGTGCAATGCGATGGGCTGATCAACACCAAGTGCCTGCATCACCGCCAGCGCAGCCGCAACATTGGCCAGATTATGTCGTCGGGCGAGATAACGGTTGTTCAAACGCAACGCTGGCCCCGCTGCGAATGTCGTGTGCGGCAGGCTGCTGAGATCCAGCACTTCGCCGACTGCGCCAAGCGCCTCGCGGTTGATCATCGCGCACCGCGCATGGCGCAACAGATTCAGCTTGTCGCGTCGATACACCGTGACGCTGCCATGCCAGTCGAGATGTTCCTGAAATAACGACGTCAGCACGGCGATGTCGCACTGTCCGCAAAAATCTGCTGCCTGATAGCTGGACACCTCGATCACCGCCGCATCCAACCCGTCCCGCGGCAACTCGGTCACCGGCACACCAATGTTGCCCGCGGCCATTGCGCGCCAACCCACGCCACGCAGCATGTGCGCGATCAAAGCGGTGGTTGTGCTTTTTCCTTTGGTGCCAGTGATGCAGATCGTGCGGCACGGCGGAATGTCGGCGAACCACAAATTGAGCAGCGAGGTGAATCGCGCGCCTGCAGCCTTTGCCTGCAACACCAACGGGTCGTACAGGCTGATCCCTGGCGACTTCACGACCACGTCAAAGTCGTCGATTGCCTCCGCAATCGCAGCGCGCCCACGGATCAGCGGTACCTGAGCGTCGTCTGTAGCCTCGTCGTCCAGCACAGTTACATCCAGTGTCGGATCGCGTTCCCACAGAAAACGCAGCGCCGCACGTCCCTCACGGGCGTATCCCCAGATCGCGATCCGCCGCCCGCGCAGGTCAGGCACAAGCATCGAGCATCGCCAGGTATCGCTGCGGCACCAGATGCGGCCGCCGCATTGCGAACAACGCATCGAAGTCACGACGCGGCAGTCGTGGCGCCAGCGCAGATACAACAGCGGCATCACGCCACGCAGTTATACCTGTCAGATGCGCCATCACGGCGGCACTCTCCTCGATCTCCCCGACGCACTCGAACGGCTTGTGCCGCAGCAAGCCACACAATTCCGCAAAGCCGTCGATCTGGCTGACGTCATCCAGCAGGTTGCAACCGAACGTGTCGACCAGTCGCTGACGTTCAACGAATGGCGCCAATGCAAGAAACACGAACCGGCACTTAGGACAGTCACAGCACCAGCTGCTGCCGCGCCGCTCCACCGCTTGCCGGAACGCCGTGTTGCAACTGCGGAACACCGGAAGATACTCGGGATGGCGAGCGAAGCGTCGGGCGATGGCCACCTCAGAAAGCGGCCGCAGCAGTGAGAAGTAACGCACGCCTCGTAGCACGTGGTGGTCCAGCAAGCGGTTGAACGACTGCTCGAATTCAAACGATTTGCTGTACTGGTGGTTCACATCGGCAATATTCGGCACGCTGGCCGAGTGCTCGTTCGACATGGCGATAGCGTCGAAGCCGCACATGACAGAGCAGGCAAGCACGATGATGCTGAGTATGCCGGTGATCGGCACGTGACCATTGAGCGCGCCTGTCTTGTTCAGTTCGAACAGCGCTGGATCCAATCGGCGCGTCACATGGATCGCCGGCAATCCTGCCTGAGCGATCGTTGCCTCGATAGGAGCAGCATTTCCCAGCGAGAAAAGCACCAGGGGTTCGTGTGCCTGCTTCAGGCATTCGATCGTTACGATGGAATCCTTGCCGCCGCCCACCGGCACGCAGGTCAGCCGTGGCAACTGCAATTGCAGCGGCGAGGCCGGCGCCACGGCTTCCGACAAGAACGCCAGGCCGGCAAGATCAATGCCGTTGCGCCAGGCAAACTCGCCTAGTCCCTTTCGATAGAACTCGGTGAAGAATTGCGCGGTTACCGGATCCAGGGGGAACGCTGTGCAACGAATACGCTCCGGTACGAAGGCCTTGTAATAGCTGACCCCACACGCCAGCAGCAGCAGTCGAAATGTTCGGTCCGCAGCTTCACTCGGCTGCGCACCGGCTGGAAACGCAATGCGCTCCTCGAAGCGTTCGCCGGTGCTGAACGCATAGTAAAGTGAGAGTGTGCCGCTTTCTGGTGCGAACCGATAAGCCTCGCAGACGAACTCACGCCGCTGCATGTGCCTCCACCACGGCCCGGATCGCTCGCAGCTTTTCCTGATGCACCTCGGTCGGCAGGCTGTCCACCGTGAGCGTGCGCTGACGCGTCACGCCATCGACGGCCGGCCCGTCATGCACACACGCACGCAGTACGGCAGCATCGCGCTCCGGATCCAGGCACTGGGTTAGCCTCGCTTGCCAGTCCGGCCGCAGCACGGCCAATGCGCCAATCAGTGCATAGGCGCCCCAGTTCGATACGCCAGAGACGACCAAATGTTCGGCAGGTGTGGCGCAGGCGATGCTCTCCCCGTGTGCGACGTCTGCGCCGATGAGCGATGCAGGCAGTGAGCCCATCCCTATTTCATTGCCGCCGTCGCCGATCGCAATCTTTTGCCACCAGGGTGCCAGGAAAAGATCATCCAATGGCTGGGTGAAAGCACTGATATCCTCGCCGCGCATGTTCCTTGGTGCGCCATCCGCACTGCGTCCGCAGCGCTCTATCGCAATGGCATGGGTCACACCAAAACCGCACCAATGCGCAATGGTGTTTTCGACGGTGCCGCCGAGAGGTACGACGTCCATAGGGACATCGGTGCCTTGCAACGCAGCTGCGCAGGTTGCCCGGCACGCTTCGTCTGTCGCAACCCGGCATGCGGCACCAATGCGTTGCAATGCCATCGCAAGCATCGACACGCCAACCGGCCCGTCAGTCTCCGCCGCAGGCGGCACGCCCTGCGGAACATAAAAGCCGGTGATAAACCCGACTGAAAGGCGCGGCGCCGCAGCCAATGCCGATGCCGCCCCCCACAATCCACCTCGCGCGGCCTCAAACAGCTTGGCGATGTTGCGCCCGACTTCCTGCTGGATCAGCGCCTCGATGCGATCCACTGCCTGTCGTGCTGATGTCGTCAAAGCGCCGCCAGCTTCGTGTTGCGCAGATCGGTGATCAGCATCGATCCAGGAGCGTGGGTGATGCAGAACTCAGGCTTCACCGCAGCGATCGCCGCCTGCGGGGTCACACCACAGGCCCAGAACACCGGCAGCTCATCAGGTCCGATCGGCACCGCGTCGCCATAGTCCGGCTTATCGATGTTGGTGATCCCGATCATTTCCGGCTTCCCCAGGTG
>Ga0163163_10006778_pt1 | contig 10044 bp, 8 predicted proteins | sample S65metaG_FD_119766 | JGI IMG/M metagenome (GOLD analysis project Ga0163163, IMG submission 119766) | Switchgrass rhizosphere microbial communities from Kellogg Biological Station, Michigan, USA - S6-5 metaG | ecosystem: Host-associated > Plants > Roots > Rhizosphere > Soil | place: USA: Michigan... | reverse complement strand
GCAGTCGAGGAAGGCATCGTTCCCGGCGGTGGTGTGGCGCTGGTGCGCACCGCTTCAGCCGTGGAGGAGCTCATCAAGACACTCGATGGCGACGAGAAGATCGGCGCTTCCATCATCCGTCGCGCGCTGGAAGAGCCCCTGCGCATGATCGTCTCGAACGCTGGCGAAGAGGGAGCCGTGGTGATCGGTAAGATCCACGAATCGAAGGAGGCCAACTTCGGCTACAACGCCGGAACGGGCGTCTACGAGGACCTGGTGAAGGCTGGCGTCATCGACCCGACGAAGGTAACGCGCACTGCTCTGCAGAACGCGGCCTCGATCGCGGGTCTGATGCTCACCACCGAGGCCATGATCTCCGAGATTCCGGAGAAGAAGGAAGCTCCGGCAGGCGGCCACGGTCACGGCGGCGGCATGGACGGGATGTACTAAACCACACTGACTCTAATTCGACGGGCCCCTAGGATTTCCTGGGGGCCTTTCGTATTGAGAATTCTTACCTAATCGACTTGGGTCATCACCCTGCGGGGTTAGACATCAGTTCCCGGTGCCGCAACATTGCTGTTGTCGATCGCTTCCATGCGTGCTGAATCCTTCAATCTCTACAACGTCGTCATCTCGGCAATCAGGGAACGACGGTTGAAATTCATCGGCAGACTTGGCAACAACACAGGGAAACAGCCCGCTACAGTTTCAGTTCGGAGCGAAGATTCTATTCTGAGTCGTCCGTGAAATTTATCTGCTTGTAATCTGTTGAAACCCAGGAGAATCATAGACTTTCCTCTATGCAAGATGCGCCTCTTACCTACATCAGGACTGCCGGCGAGAGGCAGGGCTTGGTCGTGATCAAGCTGACAGGCCCACTGACGCTCAGGAACATTTTCCAGTTCCAACAGGACTTGGCCGTAGGCCCGCCAGAACTGACAGTCTTCGACCTGAGCGAGGTTCCTTATATGGACTCGGCGGGCATTGGGGTGTTGATCAACTACTACGTTTCGGCCGAAAAAAATGGCAGGCGCATGGCTTTGGCAAACGCCAATGACAGAATTGTCGCCCTGCTTGATATGACCAAGGTGCGCAATCTTCTGCGCAATTTTGCGTCAGTCGCCGAAGCAGAGGCCAACGTGTAAATCATCTGTCGTCTCGTTTCAGTTTCAGCTGCTGTGACGCGCTTCTGCCGCGTCGAGCAATGCTCTATGCTTATCGCGCACGATCAAATCCCAAACGGGTGAGGTTGAGTGTGTCGATAACCAGGAGAGAGTTCTCAAAGCTGGGGGCGTTTGGATTAGCTGCCAGCGCGCTTCCGATGGTGGGGCAGGCGCCGGAGCGCAAGATCGGGTATTGCGTCATCGGACTGGGTCGAATCGCCGATCATTTCATGCGAGGTGTGGCGCAGGGTTCGACCTCGAAGATTACTGGGCTGGTGAGCGGCCATCGCGACAAGGCTGAGAAAATCGCGCAGCAGTACGGCGTGCCGAAAAGTTCCATCTACAGCTACGAGGAGATGGACAAGTTTCGCGACAACAAGTCGATTGATGCGGTCTACGTCGCGCTGCCCAACAGCATGCACGCGGAGTACACGATCCGGTCGGCAAAGGCCGGAAAGCATGTGCTGTGCGAGAAGCCGATGTCGGTCGCGGTGAGCGAGGCCGAAGCAATGGTGGCGGCGTGCAAGGCGAAGAACGTGAAGCTGATGATTGCGTACCGTCTTCACTATGAGCCGACTACGCTCAAGGCAATCAAGTTGATTCGCGACGGCGCGATTGGTAAGGTGCAGGCTATTGACAGCGCGAATGGTTTCAATATCGCTCCGGGCGAGTGGCGTTCGACGAAGGCTTTGGGCGGCGGCGGCCCGTTGATGGACGTCGGAATTTACTCGCTAAACGCCACGCGATATTTGACCGGCGAGGAGCCTGTGGCTTTTACTGCGGTTGCGACCACTCCGGACGATGATGGACGGTTCCAGGGTGTTGAGGAGAATCTCTCGTGGACGATGCGCTTCCCTTCTGGCGCTGTGACAAGCTGTTCGACGACTTACGGGGCTTCGATGCCGGGTTATTACAAGGTCTTTGGATCGAAGGGGTGGTTGCAGGTCAATGAGTTCGGATACGAAGGCGTACATCTGACAGCGAGCTACCGTGAGAGCCGCGGCGCTCCGGCGACGACGATCGATGAGACGAATCCGGAGAAGGATCCGATGCACTTCGTTCGTCAGGCGGATCATTTCAGCCGGTGCATTTTGGAGAATCGGACGCCGGACACTTCGGGTGAAGAGGGGCTGAAGGATATGCAACACATCCAGTCGATTTATCGGGCGGCTGGAATCTCTATGGGGTGACTGCGAGCTGTCCGGAGGCGGAGATGCGCGTTCCGGGGCGGGCTTTCTGCGGAGCGCGGAGCTTCGTGCCAGACAGGCTGGTGGAGAATCTCAGGTCGACTAAGTTGGAGCGCGCGCCGGCGTTAAAGGTGGCGACGTAGCTCTCGGCGATGGATTTCGTGAATTGAGTGAGGAAGGGTGTGAGTGAGACCGGGTTGCCGGAGCCTTGGAAGTAGGCTCGTCCGCCGGTGCCTTCGGCGACCTCGGCGAGATAGCTCTGGCCGCTGAAGCTTGCGTTTTGCCCGCGGTAGCCGACGTCGCCGTAGTAGATGGAGTAGACCGGAACTCCGGCGCGCTGAGCGTCGCGGACGGCGTTGTCGACGTAGGTGCTGTTCTGGTTGGTCGGGTCGACGCTGCCGTTGTAGGGGTCGACTCCGTTGGTGAGCATCATGACGAAGCGCGCTTTGGGTCCGCTTTCAGACGAAGGCCATTTCTGGACGAAATCGGAGAGACAGAAGTAAGGGCTGGCGCTGGCTCCCGCGGAGCCGAGCGGGATGCGGAGGTTCTTCGCGGCGGCGGCGTGGTCGGTGGTGAAGTCCTGAGTCGAAACGATGCGTCCGTTCTGCATGTAGCCGACGAAGATCTCGGTTCCGGCGGGGAGCGCGTTGATGAAGCCCTGGAGGTCGCCGATCTGGCGTCCGACGCTGGACCGGAGACCGTCGTCGATGAGCAGTGCGATCTGGACGCCGTTGGAGGGGATCTGGGTTAGGCTCGCCAGTTCGGCTTCGCGACCGTTGATCTTCAGCTTGGTGGTCTGGACCGTGAGCTTCTGGGGCGACTTGGAGTCGACAGTGACGATGGCCTGAGTGGGGACGGGGCCTTCCTGCTGGGCTGAGAGAACCGGGGCGGCGAGGAGAGTGGTCGCAAGGAGAAATCCAAATCTGGTCATTCGTACCATCCTTCTTTGATTAGACGCTTGGGGTGCCGCCCCCCGGTACTTAATTTGCGCAAAATCTTCGAAACATGGGACTTAGTTTGGTACCAAGATCTCATGCGAAACAAGAATAAGGGCTCCCCTTCGGGAGCCCGGTCTTGATCACTGTTTAAATTATAGCAATTCGGCAGTAATTAATCGGCAACTTGTAACTATATTGGTTTCTGAAAGTTAGGGGAAAACGGGGCTTGACAAGATTTTGGAGGGAAAGGTGGCACGGCAAGGGCCAGAAGAGGTGGTTTCGAGTTTTGTTCGAATGCTCTCCACGTCGCAGAATCGCGACGTCTACCCCGGCCATCCCGGGCCTTCGCTCAGGATGACACGTCTGTGAAGCAACATAAGGTGGCTCCCCCTAGTCCCCTCCTACCCGGACTTTGAGGCCGGTGCGGAAGGTGAAAGGGAGGCCGGGATAGCCGATGGGGCCGATGTGTTGCTGGCTGAGGAGATTGCTCAGCTCGGCGAAGACGGTGACATGATGGGTGGCGGCGTAGGTGCCGTAAGCGTCCAGTTTGGCCCAGCCGTAGTCGAGGTTTTTGTTAGGGAGCAGGAGAGTATTCCCGCTGTTGACGTCGGAGTAGGAGAGAAAGGTGGAGTCGTCGGCGCGACTAGAGAATGCTCCCTTGAGCGCGACCGAGAACTTCGGCTTCTCATAGAGGGCCGAGAAGAAGCCGGTTTGAGGAGGCCGGCGGAAGGGTCGCTGGCCGACGAGGGGGCTGGTGGCGCCGATGGGGATCCCCGGGAGGTTGGGGTTCTGCGCCGCGGCGCCATTCGCGATGGCGTCGGAGGAGAAAGATTGTTCGACCAGAGAGGCCAGATAGGTGTAACCGCCTCGCAGGAGGATGTGAGAAGAGGGCGCGTATTGCAGCTCGCCTTCGAATCCCTGGGCGCGATAGGCCAGAGTGTTGAGGAGCGCGCCGTAGATGAAGGCGGTGCTGGTGTCGATGCCGAAGACGTGCAAGAGCGTGCCTGAGTCGACGTAGTCGAGCTGATGGGAGAACTGGTTGTGGAAGTAGCCGGCCTTGAGGACGAGGGTCTGGTTCAGGATGTTCTGGTCAACGCCGATGTCGTAACTGCGGGAGCGGAGCGCCTGAATGGGGTGAACGTTATAGGCAGCTATAAGGTCGGGCCTGCCGGCGTCGGAGAGCTGTTTGTAGAGCGAGTTGAACTCTGAGAGGAGCGAGGGTTCCTGCACGCCGGTGGAGGCGTTGGCACGGAGCTTGGTTCCGTGAAAGAGCTGGTTGCCGGGACGGACCGGAACCCAGGCGAGACCGACGCGCGGTGTGCCCGCGGTTCCGTAGAGATTGTTGCGCTCGATGGCGCCGCCGAGCGAGTAGAAGAGTCGACCGAAGAGGCCGCCCTGGAATTGGAGGGTGTACTGGTAGTTGGTGCGCTTGATCTTCTCGAACTGGAAGAAGGCGGGATTGTTGTATGAACCGCGTTCATCCTCGTAGCGGAAGCCGAAGAGTGCGATGAGGTGCGGCGAGAACGTGTAGTCGGACTGGAAGTAGATCTCGTCGCGGAGAGAGGACTGATCGTTGCCCTGCGGATATGGACCGGCGTAGTTGATGGCGGCGCGTCCGGTGGCGGAATAGCCGTTTGCTCCACGGATGTTGACGGTATTGCCGAAGTAGGTGTCAAAGCCGAATTGCGGGATGTTTTCGCCGACGGGATAGAACTGGGTGAATTGCTCCCGCTTGCGAGCGATGCCGTAGCGCACGAGGTTGTGCCATTTCTCGTGATGACGGTTCTCGATGGTGGCGCCCGAGTAGAGATCCTGGTCGGCCTGTTTGGAGGCGGCGGAGATTCCGAAGAAGTCGTGTGCGTTGGGAACCCCGGCTGCGGAGACGGCGTTACGGATAGTAAAGCGCAAAGGCGTGTCGGCTGTGATGTGGTAGCCAACGTTCGCGGCGCTGGTGGCGGAGTGATATTGGTCCAGCGGCAACGCATTTGAGGAGTCGAAGCGAGAGAAGGCACCGTAGTAGTCAAAGCGATTGTGTGTTCCGCCGACGGTGGCCTCATTGCGGTAAGTATGGAAGTTGCCTGCGTCGCCGGAGTAGTTGAGGACGGGGCGAAGGGTTCCTCCGCGCGGGGTGTTGAAGTTGACGACGGATGCACCCGCGTCCGAACCGTAGAGGACCGAGTTGGCGCCACGATAGAGCTCAAAGCCATCGAGCGCAGTCGAGGAGACGGTGCCGAAGTCGAAGCGGCCGCCCACGTCCTCTGCTGTGACGCCGTCGATCATGACCTTGTTTGCGTCGGAGTTTCCGCCGCGCACGAAGATGGAGCCGATCCCGCCGTACTGTCCCTGCTGGACGGCGTTGACGCCGGGTGACTGGCGCAGGTCGTCGATGACGCCGACGCGCTCCTGCAGGGCGCTGAATGGGATGAGAGTAATGGCGGAGCTTGCCTGCTGGAGAGGCGTGGGTATACCGGTGGCGGTGACGGTGACCTGTGTGACGATTGAGGCGACGCTCAACGTAGCGTTGCGGGTGACGAGATCGGTGCGTCCGCCGTAGAAGTTCTGGCTGATATTCGGAGTGAAGGTGGCGGCGGAGGAGAGAAGGACGAAACGTCCCGAGGCGGTGCTGCGGATCTCGAAGGAGCCGTCGGGGCCGGTGATGGCGGAGCCGGCATTCTCGTTGCCCTGGACGAGCGCGACGTGTGCGCCGGGGATGACGGCACCGAGCGGATCGGTGACGGTTCCGCGAACGATGACGGCGGTTGCCGGAATGGAGAGCAGCGCGATGACGATGGCTGCGAGAAGGCGGATGACGTGCGTGACCGCTGAACGGCGCGCTGATGCGTGCATGAAGGTGAACTCCTCGTTCCCCCCTCGGGAACGTGGCTGGTGTGCAACAACGAAACCGGTCTCCTGACTGTCGCGATGCATACCTGCAGGTTTGATGGCAGTTCCCTTCCCGATGGAATCAGTGGGAGCAGCCTTGCGGGCATTCACGTTCGCTTGGGCGAGTACGTGCGCGAATCACAGTTGCGGGGCAGTGGCGGAATCTCACCGCGCTTCCCGAGCATCTCGCTGTGGAACAAGGTTGGTGTGGTGCAACGGGAGAAGCTGGCTCCAGTCGCAGTCATAGGTGAACTTTTAGTGTGAGACATCGGCGGAGGCGATGTCAAAAAAATGACGCTGTGTTGCCGGCGTCACTTGTAGGAATCGGTGGCGACGTATTTTTTGGTGTCCTCCAGCGCGAAGCGACCGACGAGGAACGGATGCGAGGTCTGGGCCTTGTTGTAGATCGGATCGGAGGGATATGGCAACGGCGTGAGCGTCGGGAATCCCCAGACGCGTCCATTGCGGAGATCGACAACGATCTTGGCGTAGACCTGCTGGCTGTTGTCGGGCGCGCGTACGAGGAAGACGCCGGGTTCGAAATAATAGTCAGTGTCGGGCGACTGGGCGAGGACGGGCTCGGGACTCTTGAACGGACGAAGAACGAGAGCGAAAAGAAGTAGAGCTATGACAGCGAGCAGGAGATTAGTGGCGCGGAGGGATTTCATTCATGGCTCCTGGGGTGATGAAAGAGTCTATCGGTAGAAAGCAGATCCCCTCCACTTCGCGCTGCGCGCTTCGGTAGGGATGACAGTCCTAAGACATGGATGTTGGACATGTGTGCTTACGGGATGAGGAGTAGTTTGCCCGTGGTTTTGCGGCCTTCGAGATCGCGGTGTGCATGTGCGGCGTCGGTGAGCGGATAGATGTGCTCGATGCGTAGCTTGAGGGAGCCATCGGCGACGGCGTTGAGGACGGCATTGGCGCGAGACTCGAGGTCTTCGCGTGTGGCGACGTAGTCCTTGAGAGTCGGGCGGGTGACGTAGAGCGAGCCAAGCTGCGAGAGGCGGATGAGATCGAAGGGCGGTACGGCGCCGCTGGCGCCTCCGTATAGGACGCACATGCCGCGTGGACGAAGGACTTCGAGAGATTTCTGAAAGGTTGTTTTGCCGACGGAGTCGTAGACAACGTTGAGGCCGCCGGGGACAAGCTGGCGAATGCGCTCGGCGAAGTCTTCGCTAGTGTAAAGGATGGTCTCGTCGGCGCCGGCGTTACGGGCGAGTTCAGCCTTCTCCTCGTTGGAAACGGTGGTGAAGATTTTTGCGCCGAGGGATTTGGCCATTTGGATAAGGAGCAGTCCGACGCCTCCTGCGCCAGCGTGGATCAGGACTTCGTCGCCGCGCTGGATAGGGTAGGTGGAGTGGGCGAGGTAGTGGGCGGTCATACCCTGCAGCATGGCTGCGGCGGCCTGCTGCGAGGTCACGGCGTCGGGGACGCGAATGAGAAGAGCTACCGGAGCGACTGCAAGCTGCGCGTAGGTTCCTGCGAAGTGCGCCCAGGCTACGCGGTCACCAACCTTTAAGCCGCTGGCTGCGGTATTATCGCCGAGCGCGACGATGATTCCGGCGGCCTCCTGACCCAGTGTGTATGGAAGAGGCGTAGGATAGCGGCCCTCGCGGTGGTAGATGTCGATGAAGTTGATGCCGGAGGCCTCGATGCGGATGAGGGCTTGTGCGGGACCCGGAGTAGGGGTTGGGAGTTCCTGGAGAGTAAGTGCCTCGGGGCCGCCTGGCTGAAGAATCTGGATTGCCTGCATGGATGTTGGATGCCTCGCCTGATCGTTTGGTCTCGAAGGATAGCAGTCGCACGTTACGAGGCGCATCAAGTGCGGCCTGCTGGTAGCGGGATTCGTGCGGATCAGGTTTGAAGAGCCATGCGCTAAGTGATGTCGTTGACGGTAGCGACAGGGCCGTTCTTCTTGACTGAATCGATTCCCTTCTCCATGGCTCCGTCAGAGGAATAAGTCTCGCTCCGGCCGATGATCTCGTAGTTCCTCGCTTTGAGGACAAAGAACGGCTGAGAGGATGCAGATTTTTTGCGCTCGTACTGCTCATCGAGGGCAGAGTTCTTCTTAACGGAATCGATACCATTGAGAGCGGCATCCTTTGATTTGTAGGTTTCGCTCGTCAGAATGATCTCACCATTGGCGGCTTTGAGGTTGAACATGAACTGATCGTTCGCTGCCGGCTTTAGTTCATAGTGTGCGGACATGTGTTCTCCCGTTTGAAACGCTGATTCATGGAGTCCGAAGCGGGCCGAAGATAGCAGGGCCGTCCGGAATCAGCCTGGCATCTTGATGTGCCGGGCGCAATTCTCAGCTCTGGGAGTGGTGAAGCGGACTTAGTGCAGCAGGCTCTCTTCGGAGCGTAGCCGTAGGATTCGGTCTACTGCATATGGAGCGCGATGCGATGCGGTGTGAAAGTGCCGGACCTGCAACTCGCCGAGCAGACCGATACCGATCATCTGGACTCCGGCGAGGATGAGGACGCCGGCCACGACAAAGAGCGGGCCATGCATGTCCATGACGTGCTGCCCGGTAAGAACTTTGAGGATGAGCAACCACGCTGCTAGTCCGGAGCCGGTGATGGCACTGAGCGCGCCGATGGTTCCGAAGAAATGGAGCGGGCGGGTCATGTACTTAAGAAGGAAACGGATGGTCAGCAGGTCAAAGAAGACACGGAAAGTGCGAGAGATCCCGTAGTGGCTCTTGCCGGCAACGCGAGCCGGGTTGGAGATGGGAATCTCGCATATGCTCGCGCCGTACCATGAGGCCAGAGCGGGGATGAAGCGGTGCATCTCGCCGTACAGCGGAATATTGTGGATGACTTCGCGGCGATAGGCCTTGAATGTGGTTCCGAAGTCATGGATATTGACCCCGCTGAGCGAGGCCATGAGCCAGTTGGCTGCGCGCGACGGTATGCGCCGCATGATGAAGTTGTCGCCGCGCTGTGCGCGCCATCCGCTGACGACGTCGTAGCCTTCCTCGAGCTTGGCGAGGAAAGCGGGTATCTCGTCGGGCGAATGCTGAAGGTCACCGTCCATGGCGAGGATGAACTCGCCCTGCGCGTGATCGAAGCCTGCGGCGAGAGCGGACGTCTGGCCGAAGTTGCGCCGCAGCTTGATGACGAGCACGCGCGAGTCAACGGCGGCGACCTCTTCCAGCAGGCGGTAGGTGCGGTCGCGTGAGCCATCGTCGACGAAGACCAGTTCGAAGGTCTCGCCGACGTGTTCCATGACAGCCTTCAGGCGGTCGTAGAGCGTGGTGACGTTGTCTTCTTCGTTATGGAACGGAACGACGATCGAATATTTCGGCACATTTTGATGATACTCCGAACCGGGAAGATGGTAACGAGATAGTAACGGTAGCGGTACTACATTTTCTTGGCACGAAGAGTCCTTGGGGGAGGATGATGGTGCTGACACCGAAATCGCGCAAGGAGTTCGGCTATTCCATTGCGGGGGCGAGGTTTATGATGTAGGCGGGCCGAACGCGGCATCCTAATATCGGAGCGAGTTGGCCAGAAAGGGAGTATGGGAAGACGGGTCCTGGTGATCGTGCTGCTGGTGATCGTGGCGCTGCTGGCCTACGCCGGGTACAGCTCGTACGACGCGCGCCGTGCCGGCGCTTCAGGCCAGGTCTTTTCGAACGATTCCCCCACGGCAGATCGGCTGAAGATGAAGCCGGTGACGCAACCTTCCCAGCCCCAAGAGCCGGAAACGATTGTCTACCCGTCCACGACTCCCGCGGCGACTACTGCTCCTTCCGCTACAGCGACGGCTGCGCAGGTAGCGCCTTCTGGTCAGGTAACCCAGACCCAGCAAGGGGCCCCGGCAACAGCGCCTGCCAGCGATACGATCAGTCCAAATCCGCCCAACGGGATGACCTTTGCG
>Ga0163163_10006774_pt1 | contig 10045 bp, 8 predicted proteins | sample S65metaG_FD_119766 | JGI IMG/M metagenome (GOLD analysis project Ga0163163, IMG submission 119766) | Switchgrass rhizosphere microbial communities from Kellogg Biological Station, Michigan, USA - S6-5 metaG | ecosystem: Host-associated > Plants > Roots > Rhizosphere > Soil | place: USA: Michigan... | reverse complement strand
GCTAACGCCGCATCACCACAACCAACAGGAGAGCAGTGTGCGAGTGGAGATGGTTGGGACATGAAAGCATCGCTAAGGATCCTACGCTGCCAGATCATGCCCTCAGCGCCGAGGGAGATCGCAACACTCTTCGCGCCAGCCTCAAAGAGTTTTTGGGTTACTTCGATGGCAGTGGTTGGGCCGTCGATTCGGTGTCCGGCGAAGTCTGACGCTTCATTGCGGTTTGGCTTCACGAAGTCGGGTCCAGCGCTGAGTGCACGCTGCAGGGCCTCGCCACTTGTATCAAGCAGAGTTCTGCAACCGTTGACCTGGGCCAGCCGAATCAACTCGGCATAAAGATCCGAAGGCGCACCCGGTGGCAGACTGCCGGACATCGCCACTTGTGTACCCCGGTCGCTTTCGGCAAAAAGATCGCGACAAGTCGTCAGGAGCCGCTCAATTTCACCCTCAGTAACCGCGCCACCCGGTTCAAGAATCTCCGTTACCTGGCCGTCAGCAGAAATCAGCTCCAGGTTTGCGCGTGTTTCACTTTGAGTCCGGACTACAGTTAACGGAACTCCAAATGCAGATAAACCTGATTCACACTGTTCGCCGGCAGCACCGCCAAGAAATCCAACCCACATCACGTCTACACCAAGCGCTTTGGCCACCAGCGCCACGTGAGCTGCTTTCCCACCCGGCAGGGGTTGAGCCGACAAGGCCCGGTTAATCTGTCCGAGTGCGATGTGCTCGAGTCGCAAGCGACGATCGATAGCGGGATTAGCACTGATGCAGATGAGCATGACGACCGGCCTCCGGCAGTTTGAATCTCTGACTACGACTCCTCAGCTTCTTTTTTGCTTTTTTCGAGACGGGCAAGCATCTGCTTTATGTCACCGGCCCCCTTGATTGCGACATAGACCGTTATCGTTGAGTACCACACCACGCACGCCATACTTAGCGTCCACCAAAACCAGTGCTTAGACATTACGCTGCTTTCCCTTCCGAATGCCTTTGGGGTTTGAGCGCCGAGCCGATGACCATTGCTGCGCCCGATAATAAGTACGTCGCAATTCCTGAATAGTATGGTCCGATCGACTTGGCGAGAGTTGCGGTGGAGGGTAACTGTTCCATCACCAGATAAGAGACTGGAATAACAGCGCTCACGATAATCGAAGCTGCGGCGCCCCAACTATTTGCTTTGCGCCAGTAACAGCAGGCGATTAGCAGGACAGAGATACTGGCGAGATAAATCGTTCCCGTCACGCCAAGGTATGTCCAAAGATCGCCCTTCAGCGGATACCACAGGCCATAGAGTAAGAGAAAGATGCCGATGAACGCGATAATGGTCCGGTTCCAAAAGAGACCTTTACGCTCCGACCATGGCCTTTTGCGAAACGGCGCGAGAATGTCGTTGTAGATCACGCTACACCAGGTCAACATGTACGACGAGTCTGTTGACATGTCGGCAGCTAACATCGCGGCGATCAAAATTCCCATCAGTCCCGGAGGAACAGCCGTGCTTAAGTAGGTGGGCATTGCTTCGAGCGTATTTGCGACTGGGCCAAGCGTTGCGAGGGCTGCGATACCCCAAATACCCGGAATGAGAAAACGACAGACAAAGAAAAAACTGGTCCGCGTATAGACCTTGCGGCCGGTGCTCGTATCTTTCGCCGCCAGCACACGAGCAATGATCGTTTGCCACGTGAGCACTGCCGCCGTATTCAGCATGAGATTGAACAGGACGTACTGCCACCCCATCGTCGGATTCACAAAGGGATTGAATCCCCCGGCACCGTAATTTGTTTCAACAGTCGCGACCATTTTTTCCCAGCCAACATTCATCAGGATAAGAACCGTCACGAGAATCAATCCGGCACTCATGACAACGAATTGCAGGAAGTCAGTAACGAGCACCGATAGCATGCCACCGAGGATGGTATAGATCGCTACGCCGACGAGTAGCGCAGTCATCATAATTTCGAGATAGCGCACGTCGATTCCAGCGACGAGTACTAAAAATTGGCCGCCGGTTCTGAGGAATACGCCCATGTTTAAGAGTCCGCCGAGGACGATCACAACTCCGGCAGCCCAACGGATGCGTTTGCCGAAACTCTGTTCAAGCAACTCCGGAATTGTAATGACACCTGAATCGCGCAGCGGTTTGATTACAAAACCCGTCAGTCCCACGCCCGCCATCGCCAGCGCCATGAGTATCCCGGGCGTGGCGCCTGCAAATCCCTTTTCGTAACCATTCTGTGCGGTGTACATGCAGGTGACGATGCCAAACTCTGTGGCGGCCAGTGAGGCTATCCCCAGGTAGACATCCATCTCTCGGCCGGCAACGAGGAAGTGTTCGACTTTGCCGACATACTTTCGGACCATCAAGCCCGCGACCATGGTCACAAGGAGGTATAGACCGACGATGCTGCCGTCAAGCAACCAGTTGAATCTTGTCATGAACTAAACGTCTGCCTTTCGTAAGCGACGCGAGAGCAAATCCGGATCTTGGATCTTGAGATTTCTTCGACAGCCGAAATCGCCGGCGCAAAAGTTCGTCGTAGATCGATGTCGTCACTGGACGAAAGTGAAGCCTTTACTGCTTTCGTGAAAGCGTTCTTTAATTCGGTGCCGAAGTTTACCTTGCGAATTCCGCAAGCAATAGCTTCGTCGAGAAGCTCCGCGGAAACTCCCGAACCACCATGCAGCACGAGAGGCGTGTTCGGCACCGCAGCATTTATTTCTTTCAACCGGCCAAAATCCAGCCTGACTTCGCCTTTGTAGAAACCGTGAGCGGTGCCGATCGCAACAGCAAGGGCGTCGACGCCAGTCTCATTCACGAATCGTGCGGCATCATCCGGCTCGGTGAGCAACTGTGAATCTTCTTCGGTCGCCGCATCATTTGCGCCCACGTGCCCGAACTCACCTTCAACCGAAACGCCAACGGAGTGCGCCAGTTCAACAACGCGACGCGTCAGCGCACAATTGTCAGCGAAACTCAGCTTCGAGCCATCTATCATTACCGATGTATAGCCGGCGTCGATGCAGCGCGCTGCTAGTTCATAACTGCTGCCATGATCAAGGTGTAGCGCGACGGGTTCTTCGAGTTGATCGGCCGCCGCGGCTGCCATTCCAAGAATCATTCGCAAACCCAGGTAGTCAATAGTTGATTCCGTTGTTTGCAGAATAATGGACTTTCTGCTCACTCGGGCGGCGCGCATATGCGCCAGCAAGGTTTCCGCATTGTAAAAATTGAGTGCCGCAATAGCTTTGCCTCCGCGTGTTGCCGCGTCGAGCAAAGTACGACTGGAGCAGAGCTTTGGCATTTGTGAATCGCTAACCGAGTTGCGGCCGATTGGCTCGTGCGTTTGACCGGAGAAATTTTTGCAATTGTGGTTGAGTCGGTTGTCCCGCAGTGCCTCCAACGCCCGTCGCAGATAGGGCGCCGCACGCATTTCCGACTCGCAGGCATTCAGCTATCGGCGCCCTGGCCAGATACGCAGATACGAAGCCAGCGTCGAAAGAATCGCCCGCACCGGTGGTGTCCACTACTCTAACTTTGAAGCCGGCGTCGCTAAAGATCTCTCCATTGTGTGTTGCAATGGCGCCGCTGCGGCCACGTTTTATCACCGCGCAATCCACGGTCGTTCCGAGTGTTTTCAACGCAGCCTTCGGCGTGGTTGAACGCGTCAGCTTCATAGCCTCCCGTTCATTAACAAGCAGAACGTCGGTGTAATTCAACACGGCATCGATATCGCCATTCCATTTGTCATTCGGGTCAGAATTCGGATCCAGGGAAGTGGTTAACCCCATCGTTTTGGCGCGTCGGAATATGGCTGGAAACGACGATCGTAGGGCGTCTTGTAGATAGTAGGAAGTTAGGTGTAGATGATCATGCTGCTTTATCAACACCTCGTTGACGTGAGCTGATCCGAGCGTGGCGACAGCCCCGCTATAAGTGACCAACGCGCGATCTTGCGTTCCGCTAAACGCGATCGTGACGCCGGTCTTTTCATTCGCGTTGCGTGCCACGTGTTTGATTGATAGCCCTAATTGCTTCAATGCCGTGATGCAGAACTCTCCGAAGTAATCTCGGCCTACTTGACTGACGAACGTTACCTCGTGTCCGAGCTTTGCCATGCCCGCGGCAAAGATCGCCGAAGCGCTTCCCAGGGTTAGCTCACAATCTTCCGCCAGGATCTCCGCCCCCATCTCTGGCTCGGATCGCAAGCCGGTCACGACAATATCGACATTCAACTCGCCGATAACGAGAATCTTAGGTCGCCGTAACCTACTCATCTTGCTCCGGCCAGCGCTTTCAACTACTATCGATTGGCTTTTGATTGCTTTCGAATCCTTTTGGATTTTAATATAGCGTTAACGGGAATTGCAAAAGGAATATTCAAAACTACTTCAACTCTCCACCGCTGAGCGCGAGTCGTTGGGCCTTGTGCATACCTTACGCGAGATCCTCCAGCAGCCACAAACGTGGCGACAATCATTCGAGAAAGTCCTCCGGTTCTCACAGCAGATCGAAAAATTTTTGACGCGCGCCGGGATTGGCACAACTCGTTCGGCGCCAGTTAACGTGGTCCTCGCCGGCGCCGGCAGCTCGGATTACATTGGCAGGTCTGTTTGCGCATTGTTGCGGAAGGAGTGGTCCTGCAATGTTGTGGCTGTTCCGAGTACAGAGCTCTTAACGAACATGGAAGACCATGTTCTGCCGCAAAGTGAATACCTGTGGATCTCGTTTTCAAGATCCGGGGATAGCTCGGAAGGCGTGGCAGTGCTGGAAAATGCTTTCGCGGCCTATCCCCGAATCAATCACCTGATAATTACCTGCAACCAAAATGGCAAGATGGCGCGGCTCGGCGGCCGAGACAACGTCTTGAGTTTTGTGCTTGACGACGAAGTAAATGATCGAGGTCTCGCGATGACCAGTTCCTTTTCAAACATGGTGATCGTTGCGCAAGCACTGGCACACTTTCGAAATCTCGCGGTTCATGGCTCGATAGTGGAGAGGCTCGCGAAGTCGGCGTCAATGGTTATTCCGGAAATGACGGATATTTGCGAGCGCCTGGTCCGGGAAGGTTTTTCGAGAGTATGTTTCCTGGGGAGTGGACCATTACACGGCGCGGCAATCGAGTCGGGATTGAAAGTGGTGGAACTTAGCGGCGGGCGGGTTGTTGGTATCACTGAATCATTTCTTGGTTTGCGACATGGGCCATTAGCAGCCGTCGATACCGATACGCTGGTCGTCGGATTCTTGTCAGCCGACGGCAGGCGTAGAGCGTTTGAAATCGATTTGCTTCAGGAGATCCGCGACAAAGAACTGACCAAAAAGTCTCTCGTTATCAGCCCCGCACCGCTGCAAAATAACCTAAATTCCTTCGAAAACCTCATACAACTAGAATTTCTCGAGGGCGTTTCTGACCTGTACCCGCCACCATTATTCGTGTTGATCGGCCAGTTGTTAGGCGTATTCACTTCGCTCCGAGAGGGACTACGGCCTGACGAGCCAAGCGTTCATGGCGCGATCAGCCGCGTCGTTTCTCACCTCAACATTTATTAACTGCGGTTCTATACAAGCACGAGCTTGAGATCACGGGCTCGCAACTCGTTTTGCATCTCTAAAGGCAGGGCGCGGTCGGTAACGATCACGTCGATATCAGAAAGTGGAACGATCCGAGAAAGACTTCTTTTACCAAACTTACTGGAATCGGCGACGAGGATCTTTTCCCTGGCAATGCGCGCCATCGCTTGATTCACCTGCGACTCTTCAACGTTCGGCGTACTCAAGCCAAATTCCAGATCGCAGGCATCTACCGCGAGAAAGACCTTGTCCGCCGAGAGCTGCGACAAAATGTCTTCGGCAAAGTGTCCCACAGCTGACAATGAATTCTGGCGAATCACTCCACCGAGAAAGATAAGCTGGATGTCTTTGGCGCCAAACAACTCCATCGCAATGTTTAGACCGTTGGTAATGACCTTCAGATCTTTCTTGTGCTTGATCTGCCGCGCAATCTGATGTGTCGTCGTGCCGGAATCGAGAATGACTGAGTCGCCGTCGTTGATCATGTCGGCAGCGGCGGCGCCTATTCTCCATTTCTCGTCTGCGTGAAGTTCGGCCTTGATTTTGAGAGACGGATCCATACTGACAGTTTTGACTTTGAGGGCGCCGCCGTGTGCGCGACGAATCAGACCGCGGTCGTGTAAGGCTTTGAGGTCATTGCGGATCGTTACTTCCGATGTCTTGAACCGTTTACTCAAATCCACCACGGCTACTTCGCCATGCTTCTCGAGTAGTTCAAGTATTTTGGTTCTGCGTTCTACGTTGAGCATCGCGTGCTGGATTGCCTTATCCTAGCATTTTTTCGCCAAACACGCTGAGCTTTACGAATGAAAGGAAACGAAACCAGAAGGAGGATGGCTAGTCTTGCCCTTTTGCCTCACGAATCGCATGGTACGCGGCGCCGATAGCGCCCGCTTTCTCGCCGAGTGCTGCGGGTATGACCTCAACCTTGTGGCCCATTGGCCGCCACTCAAATCGATCCAGTTGTTCGCGCAGTGGATCAAACAGTGCCGGACCCGCCTGAGCTATACCGCCGCCGATGATAACGATCTCAGGGTCAAAGGCATTTATGAATGAACTGATTGCAGCCGCCAAATGAAAGATTGAACGAAGCCAAATCCTTGTTGCTTCACTATCGCCTCGCAGATGCGCTTCGACAAGCTTGCGGGTGGAGTTGAATCGACCTTCCGAGCGTTCGGACACATCGTAGTTGCCAATCATCTGCTCGAGACTTCCTGGCGTGTTTACAATGTCGGGATCGCCGTCCGAGTTAACTGTGACGTGGCCCAGGTGACCGGCGCGTCCGATCTCGCCTTTGATTAGCCGTCCTTCAATCAGCACCGCTCCTCCTACGCCTGTTCCCAGAGTCAGAAGGATAACGTTGCGATAACCTTTCGCCGCTCCCTGCCAGACTTCGCCCAGCAACGCCGCGTGCGCATCATTCAGCACAACCACGGGAGACGATGACGCTAAAAAGTCTTGCCAGACGAACCCTTGAAGGCCTTGAAGACGGCCCTGCATGTACGCGATCGATCGACCGTCTTTGGCCGCCAGGCCAGGTGCGGCCAGACCAATGTGACAAGGCGACTGGCCGCGGCGGCTTTGGATCTGCTGGAGATTATGTCTGATCGTCTCGGCCCACGAACCTTCTGCGTCGGCCGTATCGCACGTCAGATACTCAGCGACGTCGCCATCGTTAGACACCACGACGATCTTAATGTTTGTGCCACCGAGGTCTACGCCGAGTGAATAGCTCATCAGGATTGGGTCAAACGCCCTTTCTCCATTTAGGATCGTCGCGCCGCAGTAACTGAAAACTGATCGAACCGTCCGGGTTCGTTGGTTGCGCGGTGGCCCAGTTGACCGGACGCCGAATGCCGCTTTTGGTTTCAATCTCCGCACGAATTCTCAGTTTTAGTCCGTCGCTATTTTTCGGTAAAAGAAACGACGCTTGCCTGATCTTGCCTGCGTACGGTTGACCGGCATCGAGCGAGCCGCTCAGTTGAATTTTGCCGTCGAAACTCTCGACATGTAAGCGCAGCACTCCCGGAACACCGGCGACACCGTCGTTGGAAACGGCGACGATGATCTCATCAGTTCCATATCGTTTTCTCTGCCAGATCCACGACGGTCGTACGCGGTAACCAAGTCGCTGTCGCAGAGTGTCAAAGCCGTTCGGATAGCGTCCGTAGTAGCGGCGGAGATTGTCCGACTCCGTCCATAGCGACCAGTAGTTCGCGCCCAGATCGATCGTATGAAGCATCCATTTCTCCAGTACGTTGATGCCGGCTTCGTCAACGGCCAAATAATCGGCATCGACTTTGTATTGACGGTAGTACCCGTCTTCCATAATCGTTGCTAACCAGGGCGGCCGGTTCGCCAGCTCCTCAATCTGAATCGGTTCTTCAATGACAATGCTGTCGGATCGCAGCCAACAACCTGCTCGTACGCAAAGGTCCTGAACCTCGCGGTTGCCCACGTTGCTAATATCCGGCTGCGTGTTCACCGCCAGCGGCACCTTCTTCCAAAGGCCCAACTGGAGGTTCGTCATATCGAGAAATGTCGTTGCGGCGGTCACATAATCGGGAAATGGGTTCGCCAAATTGCTGGTGTGACCTTCTCCCCAAAAGCCGTACATCATCAGATCGACAAATTCGATAACCGGATGGTTATCAAACTCACGAACCAGGAGCTCGTTCAGTTCTTTGAACGCGCTTTGAAATCGCGGATGGTCATAGCGAGGTTCTACAAAGTCTTCCGTAGCGCCATAGGTCTTGCCGATTTTTATAAGAGGAACTTGCTTTTGCACAAAATCAGGTAAGGCGAGTCGTTTCGGTTGGCCTTCCGTGTTCGACATTTGAATACGAAAGGCCACTCGCAAATTGTGACGCCTGGCGGCATCGAGTGTTAAGGGAAAGACTGGATGCAAATTGAGTTTGCCCGCAGCGGTCTGTACATCGCGCCAATCACAGCGAATGTAAAGCAGATCGACGAATGGCAACGTTGCCATCTTTTCAACATGCTGCTCGAGAGTTTCCTTTCCGGCACGTGCGGCAAGTGAGGGCCCCCCTTCCTCCCAGGTGTATCCAATCAGACCGAGGCCGTAGTTTTTCACTGGTTTGTTGGATTGAGAGGTTACGAGAACCGTATACCAGCCGGCATCCTGCTCGATTCCGAAAGGTCCCTGATTCAGACGATCGGTCACTTGCGGTCCGGAACCAAAATCATAATTGGTCCAATTGTGCGTGGGCACTTCCTGAGCGTTCGCGGGCGGCAAAGCACTCGCGACCGTGAGCGCGGCTCCGGCTTTGAGAAAGCTACGTCTGCGCATACTCAGAGCCTCTCGAACGAATTAATAATAGAACCAGGATCATTCCGACGAAGGGAATGAAGCTGGCAGTGATCAAAATCGGTTCAAAAGAATAGTGATCTGAAACGTATCCAATGAGAAACGTGGAAACGATTGTCCCCACACCGGCGCCTGTGCCGCTCATGCCACTGACAGTTGCTACTGATTCGCTTGGATAAAGATCAGATGGAAGCACCAGCGCCATCGTGGAGAAAGACGCGTACGCGAAAGTCGAAACTGCGAAGAGTCCCGCCAGCGCGAGCAAGCTTGAAGTAAAAATAGTCGGAATCAGGAGAGTCATCCCGAGCCCGCCGAATACAACCACAGCCTTGCGCGCTTTGATGACTGGCCAGCCACGTCGAATCAACCAACTCGAGAGTCCGCCGCCAAAGAAATTGCCGAGGTCGGCCGCAACAAACGGGATCCAGAACGCAAGCAAGCCTTGCTCAGGGTTGATTCCTTTGGTCACCAGATAGATGGGGAACCAGTCAGTGATAAAAAACCAAACCGGATCCGTCATCGTACGAGCAGCTATCACAGCCCATGTTTGCGGCAGCCTGATCAGATCTCGCCATCTGGTCGTGCGCTGAGAAGTTTGGTTCTGCTCGACGACTTCGGCTCGATCTCTCAGGATCATCTCTCGTTCGGATTCGCTGATTCGCGGATGCGACTCCGGCGGGTGATAGAGCATCCGCCAGGCACCCAGCCACAGAAACCCTAGCGTTCCCGTAATAATGAAAGCAGGCCGCCAGCCACCGAAGTATTTATATAGCCCGATGACGAGTAGTGGTGCGATAGCTCCTCCGATCGAAGAGCCACTATCGAAAAGCGCCACCGCCCAGCCTCTCTCCCTCTTCGGAAACCACTCAGCCACAGCCTTCGTCGCCGCCGGCCAGTTTGCAGATTCACCTGCACCCAGCAAAAAACGAAAGAACGCGAAGCTGCGGAGACCACCCGCCAACGACGTTAGCATGGCGGCAATCGAGTACCAGATGACGGTGATCGTCAGGCCTTTACGCGTGCCGATCCGATCGATCAAGCGGCCCGCGATCGTCTGACCAATGGAATAAGCGACTCGAAATGCGATCACGATCGTCGCGAAGTTTTGGTTGTTCCACTGATATTGCTGCTTTAGATATGGAGCG
>Ga0163163_10006770_pt1 | contig 10050 bp, 11 predicted proteins | sample S65metaG_FD_119766 | JGI IMG/M metagenome (GOLD analysis project Ga0163163, IMG submission 119766) | Switchgrass rhizosphere microbial communities from Kellogg Biological Station, Michigan, USA - S6-5 metaG | ecosystem: Host-associated > Plants > Roots > Rhizosphere > Soil | place: USA... | reverse complement strand
GCACCGAAGGGCACGCGGAGACAGGGCGTGTGCCGCACAGAAGACCACAGTCCGTACTGCCAACGCCTAGAGGAGGCAACATGGACAACACCACACTTCTCATTGTTCTCATCGTCGTGATTATCGTTCTCGGCGGCGGCTGGTACGGCCGGGGACGCTGGTACTAGCTCTGACGTTCTTGGGCACGCTGCGCTCGCTACAGGCTGGCGGCGCGTGCCAGGACATTCGAGTCGAGCGGCGCGGCACCGTCTTGCGGACCGCTTGCGGCGGCATGCACCTGCTTGACGGTCTGGTCGAGGGATTCGACGAGGCCGGTCATCGGGAAATCCTTGAGGGTCTCGCGCGCGTCAGTAGTGTTAGAAGCGCCCAGCATCGTAACGAGAATAAATGCGTCAGGCGTCTTTCGGCGCAGCCGCCGCAGGGCATATCTAACCTGCGCGGACGTTGCGCTTTCCACATAACATAGACACACCAGCGCGACGTCTTTTGTATCCAGGCTGAAGATGCGCGATACCGACAGGGCGTCGGCCTGTTCGACCCGGGCGCCAATTCCGTCTCTTTCGATCAGCTGAGCGACCATCAGCGCGACGGCTTCGTCGAGCAGGCCAAGGCCTGGAATGCACAGCACCGGCTGCTTGGTTCGCCACTGCTCGGGCAGGTTCGTCGCGTCCTTCTTGAGTGACTCTTCGGTCTCGTTGATTTTAGCCAACGGCCCCTCTTCGTCGCTCGCTGGCTCGTCCGGCGCGGCCGGCTCGACCTTGTCCTCATGCGTGCTGAGATCGTCGATGATCTCCGCGACCGCATCGCGGATACGCAAGGTGCGCTCGTCGTCGAGCAGTCCGCGTTCGGCGTCGGCCTGCGCGAGCCTCAGGCCGGGGACCAGAACTTCATCGTAATATGCAAGCAGCGGCTTCTGCTTGAGGAAATTGCGCGCCTGCTCAGCCGCTTCCACAGGATCGCGCGCCAGCATGCGCTGATAGACCAACTCCGCCGGCGTCAGCGCGGGCTCATCGCCGAACATCACATCCAGGAATTTCAGCCGGTCCACGTATCGGCCGAGCACGACCACGCAAATCGTCAGCGGCGTGGCCAAGATCAAACCGATCGGTCCCCAAAGCCAGGTCCAGAACGTGGCCGACGCGATCACCGCGACCGGCGAAAGCCCCGTGCCATGGCTGAACAAGATCGGCTCGAGCACGTGCCCGACCAGCGGCTCCACGACCAGAAACAGCGCAGCGGTCCACAACACCAGGGTCCAGTCCGGTCCGACCGCAGCGGCGAGGATGAGTGGCAGAATCGCGGAGATTGCCGCGCCGATATAGGGGACGAAACGCAAGACACAGGCGAGCATCCCCCACAAGGCGGCGCTCGGTACTCCGATCAACCACAGGCCCGTGCCGATCACGAGGCCGAAGCCGGCGTTGAGACCAAGCTGAGTGAGAAATAGCCGGCTGAGCCTCTGGCCGGCGTCGTCGATCGCCGCCGTGGTGCGCTGAAGGTCCTGGGATCCCGCAAGCCGCACCAGCCGGTTCCGCAGATCCTGCATCTGCATGAGAATGAAGATGACGAAGATCACCACGATCCCGGTCGTCGCGAGGGGATGAATCAGCGGCGATATGAGCGCGACCAGGGTTTGCAGAGCACCGGGGTCGGGCTGCCGCACTTCCACCGGGATCGGCTTGGCGACCGTCGTGCTGTCGGCGCCCAGTCGAGGCGTGGTGGTGCGATTGGGCTTGTCGAGTTCGCTGCTGAGGTCCTGCAGCACCTCGGACGCGCGTTCGAGGGTGCCGGTTGCCGCCGCTGCGGCCCGCAAGCTGTGAATTTTTTCGCGCAGCGTCGATTGATAGCGCGGCAAATCACCGGCGAGCTGGTTGACCTGCGAGACCATCAGGCTGCCCAAGCTGAAGACGGCACCGAATGCGATCAGAACGACGATCGCCACCGCCACGATCCGCGGGACAAACCAGCGCTGCAGCAACCTCACAAGGGGCGCGAGCACGAAGCTCATGAGGACCGCAAGCGCGATCGGCACCAGCACCTCGCGCCCGAAATAGAGCGCGGACACCACGACAACGGCCATGAGCACCGTGGTGAGCGATGAGCTAACGCCGACAAAGCCGCTCGGACGCCGTGCGGGCAACAATTCCGGCATGGATGCTGTCCCTGATGAGCGGAAACCGGCTGGAATTGTTTGCCCGTGGCGGGGAAATCGCAAGGGCCAGCCGGTTGCTATCTCACCATGAAAAAAGCCCCGCCGTGGGGCGGGGCTTGGAAGCGCGTTACTTGCCGCGCAGGGTGTCCTTCAGACCGCCGACGGCATTCTGTACCTTTCCGGCGGCCTTGTCCGACTTTCCTTCCGTTTCCAGCTTTGCATCGCCGGTGACCTTGCCGGCCACTTCCTTGATGGCTCCCTTGGCCTGCTTGGCCGAGCCCTCGATCCGATCCTTGTCCATATTTGTGCCTTTCGATGGGGTTGCGCCTCATCAACTCCGGCCGCGTCGCGAAGTTCATCTCAGCCGCGGAGGTCGCCCGTACGAGAACGCACATCTTCGTGTCCGGCGAACTGGCGGGCCGGCTCGCCCAAAACCAAAGCGTTCCTGCTGCGCGAGGAGCCCGGACGTTCGACATCGTCGAGAAACTGGAGCGTGGCCCGAGTCATCTCGGTGTTGACCCTGCGCCAGTACGAGAACGCGCTGAGCCAAATCAACAAAGGCATAGGAGTCTCCGTCGGTTCATACTTCTTCGCGAGCCGGGCGGCGATCTCGGCTCGCATCCAAGAGATCCGCAGGATGGGTTTGGAGCCGTCGAGCGGCAGACGCTGCTTCGGCTCTTCCCCAAGCGCACAGCCCTGCGCGCCGGGGGCAACGTCCACAGGTCCATTAGTCGATGATCGGTGAAGATAGGTTCACCTGTTCGTGCCGGACGCGGGGTGGCCGCACCGTGCCAAGCAACCCGCGCGCGCGGAACTTTCATGGGATGCGCACGTTCTCGTGGCAGTCAAAATTGCAGAGGAGGTGAAAATGGGTCGAGGTCTGTTGCTTTGGCTGATCGGAATCCCGATCCCGATCATCCTTTTGATCTGGCTCTTCGGGGGCCTGCACGGCTGAAGCACGCGTCAACGGTTTCAGCGAGCCGGCAGTCCTCGGACGGCCGGCTTTACGTTTTGCCTCGACGGCGAACGAGTGCTGATGGGTTTGTCATTGACGCCACCGGCATCACCAAGTCGGTGCAAGGTAGATCGATATCGTTGTTGTGGAGAAGCGCCGGCGCGCGCTCTCGTCGTCGGTAGAACGTATCGCTATCAGTTGAGGCAGAGCACGCGACGCAATTTGCTGCCCGAGGCGCGCGGTTACGCGCACCGAAAGGAAGAAGAGCTGAGATCGACGGGCAACGCTTGGGAACGGCACGGCCTTTTCCGCTATGGCGCCTTGGTAGCGGCCCGCATCGCTGCCCGTCGATCCAATGTTCGGAAAAAAGCCCCCCCGAACATTTGAACTGGCAACATCCAATCTGACCATTGGTTCCGGCTTAAGTAGGGCCTTGTTCTTTGCCGGCGTGCAATCGTGCGGCACTGTGCTTTCGCTGCAACACTTTTGTGTGCAGTGCACCACTCACGAAGTTTTCGATTGACTACCGGGACACCGGGATAACGCGCACAACGCGACGCGACGTGTGCGCGTCAGGCTCGATCCAGGCCCGCGCCTTTGAGCAATTCCGCCAAACGCTTTCGCGCGTAAAACATGCGTGTCTTCACGGTGTTCTCGGGGGTGCCGATGATCTTTGCGACCTCGGCGATTGCTTTCTCCTGATAGTAGACGAGATCGATGATGTCCCGATGGTCGGGCGACAATTTCGACCAGCACTTGGGAGGATTTCACTGCGCTCTTGACGGCCGCGCGCGCCTCTCGATCAGCGTTTCGTCCGACGTTGCCTGTCCCGCTGTCGTCCGTCCGTTCGAAACGGCTCGCGGAATATCGATCGAATATTCCGAATATGCTGCTGTGCGGCATCGATCCAGGCGAGGTCGGTCACGTCCTGAGGCTCCCCGGCCGGAACACGCTGAGCGGTCGATCTCGAACGCACCCGCGGAGCTGCTCGCGCGCGCCAGCTCGCGGGCAGTCTCGACCGCCTCATCGAGCGTCGAACTATCGACGACATAGAAGCCGAGGAGCTGCTCCTTGGTCTCGGCGAAAGGGCCGTCGATCACCAGCGGCTCACGGCCCTTCCGGATGGTGGTCGCGGCGGTCGTCGGCAACAATCGGGCGACTGGCCCCAGTCGGCCTTGGTCGGCGAGCTTCTGCTGCACGACCGCGAGCTTGGCCATGACGGCGTCATCCTCCTCCTTGGTCCAGGCGCCGACGACATCTTCGGAATCGTAGCAAAGGATGGCGTAAAGCATGGGGGCGCTCCTCGTTTGTCCTAGGACGAACGGGGATGGCAGTTGCCGACAAGGGGGCTGAGTGAAATCGCAGCCAAGGCAAAGCCATTACGCCCCGGGACCGAATCCATCGGTCCGCGCAGGGGCCGCAACAAAAATCATTCCTTGAAGTAGCCGGGAAACCGGACCCGAAGTTCGTCGCTGAACGCCAGCGAACGCGACAGGTGATCGCGCAGCTCCGATTGGGCGAGGTCCGGCTCGCCCTTCGAGATAGCATTCACGATCGCCTCATGATCCCGCACGATCTGAGCGGCCTTGCCGCCGATGGGAAGGTGCAGCCGGCGGATGCGATCGATGTGACCGCTGCGTTTGCGCACGAGCGCCCAGAGGTCAGGCACACCAGCGGCATCGTACAGAATCTTGTGAAATGCCAAGTCTGCATCGTTGAAGCGCTCAAGGTCGCCCGCTTTTGCCCACTTGCCCTGTTCGTCGATGACGGCATGGAGTCGATCGACCAAGCCGGCATCAGCCGCGCCGGCCAGTATCCGCACCGCCTCCTGCTCAATCGAGCGACGGAGGAATTGCGCCTGGCGTGCGAGAGGTACATCGATCAGGCTTACGATCGTCCTGCTTTGCGGAAATACCTCGACCAGCCCCGCCTCTTCGAGCCGCATCAATGCGTCCCGGATCGGCGTCGAACTCAGCCCGAATTCCTTTTGCAGCGCCGAGCGCGACAAGGCGGTTCCTGGCGCCAGCGTGAGCGAGACAATCATATGTCGCAGTTGGTCGAAGACCCGCGACGCCGCCTGCTGTGAGCGGTCGCGCAACTGCCAGGTGGTCGAAGCGTCCACGTTCACGATCCGGCTCGCGGGGCATGCGCCCGCGGTGGCGCCCCGCCGATGGAGACGACGGAGGCTGGCACAATCCCCTGACGTTGACAACTAATGCACTAGTTCTTTAGTTGGCATTCGGTGGCCGCGTCAGCGCAGGCGCGCAAAGCTCGAGGTCAACTCGACGATGCCCCACCGTAGGGAGGCGTCGATGAGGCCTACAAGTGGCTGTACGCTGGCGCTTTTCGCTGCCGCGATGGTGTCGGCCGCCGTAGTTCAGGCTGCCGAATATCCCGAACGCAACATCACCGTGATCGTGCCATTCCCGGCCGGAGGCGCGTCCGACATGACGGCGCGGCTCGTCACGCCCAAGTTGGGAGAGCGCGTGAAACAGTCGGTGATCATCGACAATCGGGCGGGCGCCAACGGGTCGCTCGGCGCAACCGCCATGAAGCAGGCGCCCGCCGACGGCTACACGCTACTCGTCGGCTCAATCGGCGTTTTCGCCATCAATCCCGCGCTGTACAAGGACCTGCGGTACGACCCGCAGAAGGATTTCGATCTGCTCAGCGTCGTGGTGCGCACGCCGAACGTTTTGGTGGCGAATCCCGGCTTTCCCGCGAACAACGTTCGTGAGCTGATCGAGCAGCTCAATAAGAATCCCGGCAAAGTCACGTTCGCGTCTTCCGGCACCGGATCGTCGGATCATCTCACCGCCGCGCTGTTCTGGCAGAAGACCGGCACAAGCGGCATTCACGTGCCGTATCGGGGCGGCGGGCCGGCCATCAATGATCTGATCGCCGGTCATGCCAACGTGTCCTTCCAGAATCTCGGCGCGATCGCGGAGCAGGTGAAGGCGGGCCGCCTCAAGGCGCTCGCCGTGACCAGCGACAAGCGCGTCTCAATTCTGCCGGATGTACCCACGATGGCCGAGGCGGGTGTGAAGGATCTGGAGGTCTATTCGTGGCAGGGCGCCGCCGCACCCAAGGGATTGCCCGCCGCGGTCAAGGCGAAGCTCGAGACTGAATTCGCGGCGTCGGCCACATCGCCTGACGTCAAGGCAAAGTTCGAGGCGGTCGGTTTCGATGTGGTCGCCAACAATGGAGAGCAGTTCGCCAAATTTCTTGCCGACGAGATTGTTCGTTGGAAATCGGTGATCGAGACCGGGAAGATCACCGCTGACTAGTGCAATGGTCGACAGACCTTCGACCTGCGCGTTACAATCCATGCCGTTACGGCGGTCGAGACGACGCTGCTGGATCTTCTCGGACAATGTCTAGGCGTTCCCGTGTGCGCGCTGTTAGGAGAAGGCCAACAGCGCTCGGCGGTTCGAATGCTGGGCTATCTGTTCTACATCGGCGACCGAGCAAAGACGGACCTGCCGTATCGCCGCTCATCTATGCCAAGGACGACTGGTTTCGATTGCGTGACGAAGAGGCGCTGACGCCGGCTTTACACGCCTGCCCAGGGAGCGCCATCTTCCTCCGCGACTGGTTGAAACTTGTGTGTCCGGACGCCACCTGCCGGCGGATGGCTTCATACCCGAGAGAGAAGCGACTGCATGCCCCAAATGGACACCCTGATCAAACAGCTCCCCAAATGCGAGCTGCATATTCATATCGAGGGCAGCCTGGAGCCGGAGCTGATGTTCGCATTGGCGCGCCGCAACGGCATCAGCCTGTCCTATCCGTCGGTGGACGCGTTGCGTGATGCCTATCGGTTCGGAACCTGCAGGATTTTCTCAACCTCTACTACCAAGGGATGTCCGTCCTGATCACGGAACAGGATTTCTATGACCTTGCCTGGGCCTATCTCGAACGCGCGCACGCCGACAACGTCCGGCATGTCGAGATGTTCTTCGATCCGCAGGGACACACGTCCCGCGGTATCCCCTTCGCGACTGTGATCGAAGGCCTCCACCGCGCCATCGTCGACGCCGGGCGAAAGCTCGGCGTCCAGGCCAGCCTGATCATGTGCTTTCTGCGCCATCTCGACGAGGCTGATGCCGAGAAGACGCTGGATTCGGCGCTCGCATTCAAGGACTGGATCGTCGGGGTGGGGCTCGATTCATCGGAGGCGGGGAATCCGCCGAGCAAATTCAAGCACGTGTTCGGCCGCGCGCGGGATGCGGGCTTCTTTCTGTCGGCCCATGCCGGCGAGGAAGGCCCGCCGAGCTACGTCTGGGAAGCACTCGACGTGCTCGGTGTCACCCGCATCGATCACGGCAATCGTTCACTGGAGGATGAAACATTGGTGGGGCGGCTGGCCCGCGACCAGGTCCCTCTGACCATGTGTCCGCTGTCCAATCTGCGGCTGCGTGTCGTCGATGACCTCCGGCACCATCCGCTCCGGCGAATGATGGACAAGGGCGTGATCGTGACGGTCAATTCCGATGATCCCGCCTATTTCGGCGGTTACGTCAACCAGAACTATGTCGCGGTTTCGGAGGCGTTGGGGCTCGAACGCGACGAAATTGCAGCGATCGTGCGCAACGGGATCAAGGTTTCGCTGATGACGGCGCCGGAAAAGGACAAGGTCTTGGCCGATGTGGATCGCGTCCTGGCCGAGCACGCATAACACTGAAGCGAGACATCGCAGATAACGCCGCTGGCGCGGGTGCGGCCCGGCGTTGCCATACCAGGCGGCGCGGGGGCGCGGTGGCTCGCCTTGCCAGCCACATTTCATGTCAAAGTACGAATTTTCCGCTGAACAGTGACCTGCGTCACAGACTGCGCCGGCACCGCTTCCTATTCCTCATGACAGATGCAGTGCGAAGGGATATTCGCCATGACCGGAAGCTCGGACTGGCTCCTCGTCTACTCCATGCTGGTTATTTTCGGCGGAATGTGCGCAACGCAAATTCTGCTGTGATCGGCAGCCTGAAGCTGTCCGCCGTCGGGTACAAAGCCCGGATTTAACCGCTGTTGGCTGCTCTTGGGCTTCTACGGGCACTGCGCCCCGGTATCGATCCACGCCTGAATCAATTCGCCGAGCACCGCTTGTGAACCGGGCGCCGGGTCGCGCCCAAGGCCCGGCTGCCAGCCCCACGCCACGAGATCATCATGAGCCAGATGCTCATGCAGCAACGCGAGGTCGCGGCCTCCGTTGCGGGCGGGATCCTTGATCTGGCGGCAAATCTCACCGATCGATTTGCCCTCCCATGCCATCTCGATCGGCGCCACCATCCAGCGCGGATGTCCGGGAATGCTGCGATACGTGGCCCGCTCCATGAGGGTGAAGTTGCGCTGGGTATGACACGTCATGCAGGAAGTCTCTCGTGTCACCAGAGGCTCGTGCGGATGTTTGTCGTTGCCCTGCAAGGGGCGGTCGCTGGCCGGATGACAGTTCATGCAGCGAGGATGCGTGAGCACCTTGGCCGCCTCTGCGAAAATGGCCTGTGAGCGTTCGCCGGAATCCGAGATCGAAGCGAAATCGGACGGTGACCGCAAACTGCTGTTGGTCGTCGGCGTTTGCGCCGAGCTCGTGACCGAGCCGATGAGCGCTGCGCAGCAAAGTAAACTGGGAAATGATATCGGTCGCATAATGCCGGCTCCCTCGATCGCAATTACAACCTTTCCAGGGTGCAAAAGTTCATTCCGGAAAGCGCAAGACTTGCGAAAGCCAAAGCCTGATGGAGAAAGATCAGGTGCGGAGCGTTTGTCGCGACCGGGTGCTGGACCTGGCCATGCCGGCTCCCGTCCGTTCGATGAAATCTCGAACGTCAGCGATGGGTCAGTCGTCACGCCGCGACCCCGCGGACGGCAAGCGGGAACCAATAGGACCCGGGGCTATTGTTGTCGATGACAAAGTGGTCAACATTGTCACGTTCCCTCTGGCGCTTGGCCGGACTGATGCAGGGGGGCCTGCACGCGTTACCCGGTTCTCCAGGAGTGTCGCCGTTGCGACCGGTCCACCAAGCGCGGAGAAGCTTGCCCGCCTTCACGGCTTAGGGAGAAACACCATGTCGCTCGGAACAATCCTGCTCATCGTCCTGATTATCATCTTGCTCGGCGGCTTTAGCGGCATTGGTGGCGGCCCGTTCTATGGCACCGGCTATTACGGCGGCGGCGGCATCGGCCTCGTGCTGGTCATCGTGCTGATCCTGGTGTTGCTCGGCAGGCTCTAATCCGGCAACGGGCGTGCGGATGCCTTCGAAGGCGGCTTGATCTCAGTCCTTTGATCGTGCCGCCTTCGCGGAGTTGGGATTTCAACACGCAGGGTTTTCGGTCTGTCTGTGACCGCCAATCAGGCCTCATCGCCAGCGGTTGTGCGGGATATCGCGCCTTCAGGCCAAGACAACTTGGCACGACCGACGGTCCGTCAGATCACGCCGACGCGACCGAGATGGGCGCGGGGACCTCACTCAAGTGCGGATCCGCTCAGTCGCGAGAGCGCGCCCGTTCACGCGCCGTCGAGCGAACCCCTGACTGCGCCAAGCGCGTCAGGAGTCCGCTTTTTCGATAATGATAGTAAGCGCAGAGGCTGCCACCCAAGGACAGACGGGCTCATCTCCCGTACGCTTAGACCCGTTCGGCTTCCTGGTTGACGACCGTTTTGGCGATCTCGGTCAGGGCTTCGTCGGTTGCTTCCTCTTCATCCAACGTTTCCTGCAGCAGGGTGACCGCTTCGTCCAAGCCCAATTCTTCTGCCCAGGTGCGCAATGTGCCGTAGCGTGAGATTTCGTAATGCTCGACCGCTTGCGCGGCAGCCAGGAGACCGGCGTCGAGGGCGGGCGCACCCTTGTACTCGGTCATGATCTCCGCGCCTTCCTCGGTAATGCCCACGATCGCTGCACAGGTCTTGCCCTGGGGCTTCTTCTCGATCAGCGCGAAAACCTCTTCG
>Ga0163163_10006769_pt1 | contig 10050 bp, 7 predicted proteins | sample S65metaG_FD_119766 | JGI IMG/M metagenome (GOLD analysis project Ga0163163, IMG submission 119766) | Switchgrass rhizosphere microbial communities from Kellogg Biological Station, Michigan, USA - S6-5 metaG | ecosystem: Host-associated > Plants > Roots > Rhizosphere > Soil | place: USA: Michigan... | reverse complement strand
TGCCGGAGAGCCATTGCGCGGCTTCCTCCTCGGTGTCCGCGGTCTCGGCCGCGAACTTTTCCGGGATGTAGTTGAACATGAAGCGCTTGCCCTCGCTGTTGCGCAAGATGCCGCCTTCGCCGCGCACACCCTCCGTCACCAGCGTGCCGCGCACAGAGGGCGGCCACACCATGCCCGTCGGGTGAAACTGCGTGAACTCGATGTCCATCAGCTCCGCGCCGGCGTCGTAGGCCATGGCGTAACCGTCGCCGGTGTACTCCCAGGAGTTGCTCGTCACCTTCCAGGCTTTGCCGGCGCCGCCGGTCGCCAGGATCACGGCCGGCGCACGAAACAGCACGAAACGCCCGGTATCGCGCCAGTAGGCGGCTACACCCGCGATCCGATCGCCATCCTTGAGCAGCGACAGCGCCGCGCACTCCATGTGGAAATGAATGCCCTGGTGCACGCCGTGGTCCTGCAGCGTGCGGATCAGCTCGAGCCCGGTGCGGTCGCCGGTGTGCGCGAGCCGCGGGTGGCGGTGGCCGCCAAAGTTGCGCTGATTGATCAGGCCGTCTTTGGTGCGGTCGAACACCGCGCCCCACTCCTCCAGCTCGCGCACGCGCGCCGGGGCGTGCTTGGCGTGCAACTCGGCCATGCGCCAGACGTTGAGGAACTTGCCGCCGCGCATGGTGTCGCGGAAGTGCACCTTCCAGCTATCTTTCGGGCTCACGTTCGCGAGCGCGGCGGCCATGCCGCCCTCCGCCATCACCGTGTGTGCCTTGCCGAGCAGGCTCTTGGAGAGCACGCCCGTGTTGAGGCCTAGCGCGCTACATTCGATCGCAGCGCGTAGCCCTGCTCCGCCCGCGCCGATCACGAGCACCTGATGTTCGATGGTTTGAATCTCGGAGACGTCCATGACAATCCGCTAACGTGAGCCCAACAGAAGTGGGCTCTTCGGCCCAGGGCGCGCGGATACTAGTGTCCCGAGTCCCCAGTTCGCTAACGAATTTCCTCGCCCGGAGACACCTCCGCCCCAGGCAAAAAGCCCAATGTTTCAGGCCGGTTTGCTAACCGCCCGAAATTCTACCCGATTACCGTGTCAACGGATCGAACGATCCACAGGGACTGGCTCGAGGCCAGGCAGGCCAGGCCTCCGCCGCAGCACACTCGGCGGACCCGGGGCGCTCAGCGCTGCGCGAGTGCCTAGCGGCACTCCGCGGGCGTTCCGCGGCAGCGCTCGTCGCGGCCGCACTCGATGGCATCGAAGCCGGTGCGATCGGCGTTGCAGACGAGCAGGACGTCACGGCCGTCGCAGTCGGTAGCACCCGCGTTGCAGGCGGGCGGCGTGCAGGTGCCGGTGCCGGGGTTGCAGAGCGCGGCGGACGCGCAGGGAGCGCCGAAGTCGACCAGGGCGTTGCGCCCGGCGGCGCAGCGCTGGGGCTGGGCTCCGCGGCAACCGCGATCGGCGGCGGCACAGACGGGCGGATCGCAGCGGCGAGCCGCGGCGTTACACAGGTCGGCGCTGACGCAGGTCAGGCTCTGCCAGCCGATCAGCGGGTCGTTGCAGGTCTGCAGCGCCGCGCCGCTGCAGCGCGCACCGCCGACGATGCACGGGTCTCTGCAATCGAGCGCCATCGGATCGCAACCGCCCGCGGACACGCAGTTGGCGATCGGGTCGCTGCCGTCGCGGGTGGCCCGGCACTGCATCAGGGTGTCGCCCACGCAGCTGCGCGTCCCGGCTTCGCAGCTCGGTGTCTCACAGCCCTGCGCTCCGCGCGTGGCGTCGCACAGCTCCGGAGTGGCGCAACGTTGGAAGTCGACCCAGGCATCGCGGCCGTCGCTGCAGCGCTGCAGCAGCGTGCCCTCGCAGCGGAACTGCCCGGCGGCGCACACTGGCTCGCTGCAGCCGACGCCGCCGTCCGGGCTGTCGCTGCACAGTTGCGCGGTCGCGCACGGCGCGTCGCTGGTTGGCACGAAAGCGCCAGCGGGCGGCTGGCATACCTCGATGCGCCCGCCGTTGCAGCGCTCCTCGCCGAAGGTACACGGCAACGCCGTACAGCCCAGCCGGGGATCGCAGCGCTCGGTCTCGGCGCACACCTGGGCGTCAGTCCAACCCGTCTGGCCCGTATTGCACGCGCGCAACGTCTGACCGTCGCAGACGCGGTCGGCCGCGGCGCAGCGCGGCGGCGCGCAGCTGGTTCCCAGGGTGGTGCGCCCCAGCTCGCACAGATCCGGCGTGGCGCAGGAGTCCACCACCTTCCAGTTGCCGAAGTCCGCGTCGCACTCCTCCAGCAATCCGCCCAGACAGCGCGTCTGGCCGGTATCACACAGGCGGGGCAACCCCGTAGGGAGCGAGCCCGTAGGCTCGAGCGACTGCGCCTGCTGATTCACGTCGGTCGGCGCCGGCGCGGGCTCCTCCACCGGATCGCGCAGGTCGACGTCGCCGAGCAGCTGCGCGCAGCCCGCGCTCCAACCGAGCGCCAGCAAAACGAGTGGGACACGCCGCATCGCTGCCAACGATATACAATGCACGCCGCGGCGGCACCACGCGCGTCATTGATGCAATTTGCGACCGTCACGGCAGCGAAACATGCACTGTCGCTTCATTTTTGTTCGCCAGCGCCTGCAGTACTGCGCTCAGATTCAGGATTTACCGCCCGCAGGCGGCCCCCGGGCGACCCAAGCACTGCTCTTCGCAGCAGCTCACTGGATCGCCAGCACGGTGACCGACTTGGCCGGCAGTGTCACCGTGATCCGCTCACCCTCGATTTGAATGGCTTCGAATGGGGCAGGCGTGACGCCGGGAGCGGCGCCGAAGTCATTCAGAGCCGTCATGGTCGGTGCCGTCAGCGTGCGCCCGCTGACCTTTCGCGAGGGAGCGCCTGCGACCTTCAGCTTCAGCTGGGCGCTGCGATTCGGGTCCAAATTGACGATCGAGAGATGGACCACCCCGGCGGCGTCTCGTGACGCCGATGCATGCAGCGTCGGCACACTGGCCTGGCCGAGCAGGTAACGTGGAGCGCTGAGCTCGACGGGCAGGGCCAGCGCGTCGCGATGCACCCGATACAGATCGTACACGTGATAGGTCGGCGTCAGCACCATCTGAGAGCCCTTCGTCAGAATCAGCGCCTGGAGAACGTTGATCGCCTGGGCAGATGCGGCCGCTCGCACGCGATCGGCATGCTGCTGGAAGAGGTTCAGGTTGATCCCCGCGACCACGGCATCTCGAAGCGTGTTCTGCTGATAGAGCGGGCTCGCGCCTGGCTCGGTATCGTACCAGGTGCCCCACTCGTCCACGACCAGTGAGACGCGCTTGGCTGGGTCGTACTTGTCCATGATCGCGCTGTGCTTGGACAGGAAGGTGCCCATGCGCAAGGTGCGCAGCAGTGTCGCGTGCCATTCGGACTCGCCGAATCGAGTAGCCGAGCCCTTCGCATCCCACTTGCCGGTTGGCAGCGTGTAGTAGTGCAGCGACAGGCCGTCCATCTGCTTGCCGGCCTGTGCCATCAGCACGTTGGTCCAGGCATACTGTTCGTCAGAGGGGCCGCTCGCGATGCGCTCAAAGGTGGTGTCCGAGTACTTCTTGATGAAGGTGGCAAATTGCTTGTACGTGTCCGCGTAGAACTCCGGTCGCATATTGCCTCCGCAGCCCCAGTTCTCATTGCCGACGCCGATCAGCTTCACCTTCCACGGCTTCTGGCGCCCATTTTTGCGGCGCAGTTGCGCCAGCTCCGAGTCGCTGTCCGAGGTCATGTACTCGAGCCACTCCGCCATCTCCCGGGGAGAGCCGCTGCCCACGTTGACGCTGATGTACGGCTCGGTGCCGATCAGCTCCGCAAGGTCCATGAACTCGTGCAGACCGAAGGCGTTCGTCTCGACGCCTCCCCACCAGGTGTTCGCACGATGTGGCCGCTTGTTGCGGGGCCCGATCCCGTCACGCCAATGGTACTCGTCGGCGAAGCACCCACCAGGCCAGCGCAAGAGCGGCAGCTGAAGTTTGCGAAGCGCCGCGATCACGTCGTTGCGCATCCCGCGTGTGTTCGGGATCGCGGAGCCCTCGCCCACCCAGATGCCCTCGTAGATGCCACGGCCCAGGTGCTCGGCAAAGTTGCCGTAAATTCTGGGATCGATCTTCGAACCGGGGTGGTCCGCGCGGATGGTCAGCGTTGCGTCGAAGCTCGAGCCTCGTCCGGTTGCCGGCGCCGCCGAAGCCGCCGCGGGGGGCGCTGGTGCCTGCGCAGAAGCAAGCGCGGTCAGCATCAACAGACAGAGAGCGAAGCCACAGGCACTGCTACGAGAGAGCGCACGCAGGGGACGTTTCATTGCTTGCTGCTGTAGCGAGACCAGGTCCATGTTTCAACCGGCCACCCCGCGTTGGCAGCGAGCTCGATGTGAGAGATCGAAATCGCGCCAGCTGGAGTTCTTGTTTGCGTCACTGGCGCGCCCGCAGCATCTGCAGCAATTGAAATTCGAACGCTGCTACCTCACCATGGCGCGGGCACCATGAGATATCTTTCCTTGTTTCTGAGCTGCTCGGTGCTCGCCGGCGGCCCGTTTGTGGCCCTGCCCGCCGCCGCGGCAGTGTTGCAGCAGCTTCCCCAGAGCGAGTGGTGGGCTGGCGAGAGTGGACTGCCCAGCTACGTCAACATGTACCTCTACGTCCCGGACCAGAAGGTGGCGGTGCCGCCCGTGGTGGTGGCTCCGCACCACTGTCAGGGCACCGGTCCCGGCACCTTCGGCGAGATGTCGAGCCTGGTATCGCTCGCGGATCAGAGCGGCTTCATCCTCATCTTCCCGGAGGCGACGGGGCAGAACTGCTGGGATGCAGGCTCGGCTCGCTCCCTCACTCATGACGGCAAGGGCGACACCCACGCCATCGTGCAGATGGTGCGGTACACGCTCGCGAAGTTCAGCGGCAACCCGGCGCGCGTCTACTCGGTCGGCGGCTCTTCGGGAGGGATCATCACGGAAGCGCTGCTCGGCGTGTACCCTGATGTCTTCATGGCCGGCGTCTCCTACATGGGAGTGCCCGCGGGGTGCTGGGCGAGCGGCTACAACGACGTGGTGGGCAAGCCAGCGAACGGCACAGGCCAGTGGAGCGGTGCCTGCGCCGGCGGCAATGTCATGCAGACCGGCGAGGCCTGGGGAGAGCTCGCTCGCTCCTTTTTTCCCGGCTACACGGGGCACCGCCCGCGCCTGCAGCACTGGCACGGCACGGCGGACACGACGATCAACCCCAGGAATCTGGCGGAGGACATCAAGCAGTGGACCAACGTGCTGGGTCTGAGCGAGACCCCGACGGGCAGCGACACGCCGGCGACTGGCACGACGCGCCAGTATTGGCAGAACGCCTGCGGCTACACCGTCTATGAGACGTTCTCGTTGGCGGGCGTGGGACACGCGGTGCCCTTCAATGGCGGCGCCGTGGCGGCGTACTTCGGCCTCGGCGATGTCAACGCGCCGGACCCGGAAACGGCGGCGTGTCCCGCTGTGACGCCGGCAACCGGCGAGACGCCCGCCGACGACGGGGAAGCGAGCGGAGGCAGCGATGCTCCGAGCGCTGGCTCACCGCCGGCGGGCTCCGATGGCCCTATCGCGACGTTGAATCCGTCGTCACGCGGTGATGCCATCAGCACCGGCGGCTCGGGTACGCTCCCGACAGGCGACGTCACAGGGGCTGTTCCGCCGGAGGTCACGACGGCGCCGGACGCGCTCGCCATGCCCGATCCTTCGAGCAGCGTAGGTCCTGAAGGGATGGCAAAGGCGAGCTCGGAGAGCTGCGCGTTGGGCAGGCCGAGCACTGCGCGCTCGCTGTCCTCCACGGCGCTGGCATGGGCCGCCTGCGCGCTGGCGCTCAGCCGCCGCCGGCGCGCTCACTGATACGTATCGAGGAATTGCTTGATCACGCGCGCCCCGAAACAAGGCACGCCGTGATGCGACGTGCCGTACTGCGGGTCGTTGTGCTGGCACCAGCGCGTGCGCTCACCGCAGCCGTCGAAGTCCCTGCAGCCCGGATTGACCTGAACGCCGCCGCTCGTGCAGCCGTCGACGGGGACCTCCGTCGAGCTCTCCTGGCAGCCGTTGCTGGTGCGGTAGGGGACGATGTCCTTCAACCCGTCGCCGTCATTCAGCCCGTACGCCTGCCGCTCTGTGTCGCCGATGCCGTGAATCACCAACGCGGGAATCGGTTGCCATGAGGAGCAGTACACCGACGAGGCAACCGTGGCCACCGCGCGCCAGCGGCTCTCTCCTGCACAGAGGCGCTGCACGACGAACTGCGCGCCGGAGCTGTGCCCGGTAGCGAACACTCGATTCTTGTCGTAGCAAGCCGTCGCATCGAGCGCGTTGAAGATGGCATCGATCTTGGGTGCGTCCACACCGTCGCTCCAGCCGTTCCCATCGCTCTTCGGATAGAAGACGATATAGTCGTTTTGCAGCGTCGCCCCCAGGATGCCCCTGAGCTGAGTGTTCGGATTGCCCGCGGCGTGAAATGCGAGCACCACCGGCAGCGGTGTGACGCCGTCGTAACCGGCTGGCACGCTGAACAGAGTGTTCGGGAGATTGAAGGACGGGGATGCGCCGCCCATGCCGCACTTGGCGCTCGGTTGAACCCCTGACGGTGTGCCTGCTCCGTCCGTAACGCCGGGCTCGCTGCCTTGCTGCGCATCTCCGCCGCCCATGGCCGCGGCGTTCTGATCTCCACCGCCAGCGCTCGCGGGCGGTGTGGTCAGCATCAGGTCGGGCATTGCGCTGGTCTCTGACGGCGAGCTCGCAGGGGTCGGGGCGGGCGCTGCCTCGTTTGCCGAGTTCGCCGGGTTCGTGTCGGAAGCAATGCCGCTCTCCGTGGCGGCCGGCGTCGGTGAGGCGGTTTCACGACTCCCGAAGGCCGGCGCCACGCTCGAACCGGACGGGTCTGACGCACCCGACGAACACGCGCAGCACGCGAGCACGAAGGCCAAGCCTGGCAAGGGACGCTGAAAGAATACTTCTCGGGAGCCCATCGAGCGGAGTATCTCACAGCCCTTTCGGCAGGTCTCTCCACGAGAGGCGCGTCGTCACCAAAAAGCGCGCCGGGCACAAAGATCGCGAGCTACGCAAACATGTGTTGCCCGCGCCGAAATAGCTCGCTGGCGCACCGCTAGAGCACAGCCGAGGGGTAGCTTTTGCACCACCCGGGAGCAACCGAGCCGCCCGCTGGGCAAGCGCCGCGCCCGGCGGTATGCTGCCGCACTGCGTGCTGCCTGTCGTCGCCGTGCAAATCTCACCGAAGGATCCAGCGCCGGTCCTGGAAGAGCGTCTGCTCAGCGCCTGCAGCGCGGGGTTGAAGCGCGCGCGCTGCGTGGCCGCCACGCGCCTGCAGCAAGAGGACGCCGGGGAGCCCCGCGCGGTCGCGGTCGTGTCCTGGGACGATCCTTCGCACGTCACGATCGAGGTCGGGCTCGGCACGGAGCAGCCCGTCTGGCTGCAGCGCGAGCTCGGCTTCACCGAGCGAGATCCCGAGTTCGAGCGCTGGCGCGCGGCGGGCTTCACGGTCGCGCTGCTGGTCGATGATCCGCGCTTCTGGGCGGAGTCGGCGCCTGCCCCGGCGGCAGCGGCAGCGCCCGAGGACGTGCCTCCGTCCGCAGTGCCGACGCCGGCGGCGCCCGAGCCGCCCGCGGTCGAGCTGGATCTGCGCGCCCTGGGCGGCGCGGGGCTGGTCTCCGGGGCCTGGCGCAGGGGCGCAGAGGTGCGGGCGCGCGTGGCCTTCTCGAGTGCGTTCTTCGCGACGGGCGCGGCCGAGTATGCGCTCGCGAGCCAGACCGACGTCGATGTGCGCTGGTTCGATGCCGCGCTCGGCGTGGGCTGGTACGTGCCATCGTTCTGGGCGCCGCTGCAGAGCCGCTTGCGGCTGGAGCTGCTCGCGGAAAACCTCGCGGTCAGCGCAAAGCAGGCATCCATCACCGAACGCCGTAACGTCTGGGTGCCGGGGCTCGCGCTGGGCAGCGATCTGCTCTGGCCGCTGGGCTCGGGCTGGGGTGTCAGCGCTCGCATCGACGGCTTCTGGCTCGACGGCTCGAGCGTGATCACGGACGCGGGCCAGCGGGTTGCGGTCAGCGCAGGAGCAGGAATCCTGCTCGGCCTGGGCGCCGGGGTGCAGTTCTAGAAAATCGTCCCGGCGCTGCCTGCAGAGCGCGAGCTCCGTTACTTACAAGCACAGCCATGGTGATCCGCCGCGTCGTTTCCGAGCCGCCCGAGCGGGCGCAGGAAGCGGGCGCGGAAGCTGTGCCGAACTGGAGCGATCTGGAGATCTTGGATGCACTGGCGGCTCGCGATCCGAGAGCCGGGGTCGCGCTGTACGACCGCCTGATCCGCGTCGTGGAGTGGACCATCTTGCGCGTGGTGGGCCAGCGCGGGCCCGAGCACGACGATCTGGTGCAGAGCGCCTTCGAGCAGATCGTGATCAGCCTGCACCGGCGGCGCTACGCCCGCGAGTGTAGCCTGACCTCGTGGGCGTCGGCGATCAGCTGTCACGTCGCGCTCAACGCGCTGCGCGCGCGGCGCCGGCAACGCTGGCTGTGGACCTCCGGAGCTCGGCCCGAGCTGGAGCCGAGCCCGCGCCCCGATCTGGAGAGTCAGCTGGCGGCGCGCCAGGCGCTGGAGCGCATCCGCAAAGAGCTGGCGCGCATGAACCACGCGCGCGCCGAGGTGCTCGTGTTGCACGAGGTGAACGGCCTGGAGCTGGCCGAGATCGCGCGCGTGCTCGGCATCAGCGTGGCCGCCGCCCAGTCGCGCCTGGCGCGCGGGCGGCGCGAGCTGTTGCAGCGCCTGGAGCCGGCAAGCCCGAAGGGGGAAGTGACATGAGCCCGAAGAGCCCTCTGCGCGAGCTCTGCCGCGGCGTGTGGCCCGTGCAAGACGCGGAGACCGAACAGCAGCGGCGCGCGCACATCGCCGACCGGATCGTGGTCGTGAATCGCGAGCTTGCCGAGCGCGAGCGGCGGCAGCGTCCGCTCAGGTGGCTGGCAGCCGCGGCCGTGCTGGCCAGCGTGTGCCTGCTCTGGGTGCTGGAGCGCGCCCCCGGGAGCGAGCCGCTGGCTGCGGGCAGCGTGCAGCTGGTCTCGGGCGCGGCCAGCGTGAGCCAGGCCGGCGTGCTCGCGCCGCTCGGCAACGCCCCGCTCGATGTGGCGTCCCAGCCGATCCTGGTCACGCGCGCCGATCAGTCAGCGGAGCTGCGGCTGGCGAGCGACGCGGCGCTGCAGCTCGCGGGCGCTTCCGAGGTCGGACTGGAGCGGCGGCAGAGCGCGCTCGGCTTCGAGGAGCGCGTGCATCTGCGCGCGGGCGCTGTGGCGCTGCGCGTCCCCAAGCTCGGCACGCGCAACAAGCTGGCGGTCGAGACGCGGGACAGCTGGGTCGAGGTCCACGGCACGCGCTTTTCAGTGCGCTGGGTGGAGCACCCGCCAGCGCAGCCCTTCACCGAGGTCGACGTGAGCGAAGGGAAGGTGCTGGTGCAGGGTCGCGACGGAGCGAGCCGCATGCTCGGCGCTGGCGAGCACTGGCGCTCGAACGGCGCCGGCGAGATCGAGACCGCGCCGGCAGCAGCGCCCCCGCCCGCTGCGCTCCCGCCAGTAGCGGCTCCGCCGGCAGTCTCTTCTCCGCAGCCCGCGCCGCGCACCGCGCGCGAGGCCACCGCCACGGCTCCGCCACCGCCCACTCCGAGCGAGCTGGCGGCGCAGAATCGCTTGCTGGAAGGCGCCGAGCTGGCGCGCAAGAGCGGCATGCCGGCACTGGCACTGGAGCGCCTGGACACGCTGATCGAGCGCTACCCGGATGCGGAGCTCGCGCACAACGCGCGCGTGCAACGCATGCGTCTGCTCGCGAGCATGGGTCGCACGCGAGAGGCGAGCGAGTCGGCAAGCCAGTATCTCGAGCTCTATCCCCGCGGCTTCGCGCGCAAGGAAGCGCAGCGGCTGCTCTCGGCGGAGGCGCCTTGAGCCTGCACCTCGCCCGGGCCACGCGCAGCCTCCAGCTGTCCGGCGCGCTGCTCCTGCTCTGGAGCGCCGGCTGCAACTTGTACGAGGGTCGCTCGCTGGATCT
>Ga0163163_10006768_pt1 | contig 10050 bp, 6 predicted proteins | sample S65metaG_FD_119766 | JGI IMG/M metagenome (GOLD analysis project Ga0163163, IMG submission 119766) | Switchgrass rhizosphere microbial communities from Kellogg Biological Station, Michigan, USA - S6-5 metaG | ecosystem: Host-associated > Plants > Roots > Rhizosphere > Soil | place: USA: Michigan... | reverse complement strand
GGGCCCCGACCGCCTGCCGGGTGTTCTTGATGTCGTCCATCTGCTCCCGGATGCGTTGCAGGCGCTGCTCCGCGTCCGCCTGCCCGACCGGAAGGTTCACCATCACCGCCGACACCCGGTTGTTCAGCACTCCCCGCTCGGCCTCTGACCGGACCGACACCGGCACCAGAGACCGGACCACCTGGCCCTCGATGAGTTCGTTCCGGCCCGCGAGCAGGTCCCGGAACCCACGCGTGATCGCCGCCAGCACGACATCGTTGACGGTCCCGCCGAGCGCGGTCCGGATCCCCTTCACCTCGGACAGGCTGGCCTGGGTCCACTCCCATCGCCGGTGTGGGCCGCTCGGACCGTTGAGGGAACTGTGGGTACGGCGGCCGAGTCGGCGGGCCGTGCCCGGAAGTCCGCGGCCGTATGCCATCAACTCCGCACCGCTCAGAAGGCTTCCCGCCAGCGACGGAACCCGCGCCAACTGCCGCAGGGGTGTGCGGACCACGTCCCGGACTCCGTCGACCAGGAGGTCCGTGGTCGACGGCTCGAGCGCCGGCGTCCACGGCAGCGGTGCGGGAATCCTTTCGTCCGGGCTCGCCTGCAGCAGTGTCGCCGTCAGATCTGCTCCTGCCACCCCATCGATCATGCAGTGGTGCACCTTGGAGATGAGCGCCCACCGACTTTCCCGAAGGCCTTCGACCAGATACATCTCCCACAACGGTTTGGTCATGTCCAGCCGTTGCGCGAACACCCGGCCGGCCAGGTTCCGGAGCTGCTCCGCGCCGCCCGGACCCGGAACCGCGCTGTGCCGGATGTGGTACAGGATCTCGAAATGCGGGTCGTCCGTCCACACGGGACGGCCAAGGTGCAGCGGTACGGTCCGAACCCGCTGCCGGTACCGAGGCACGTCGCTGAGCCTGGCCGCCAGCAGCCGGACGACATCGCCGTAGGACGGTGGTGGCCCGTCGAACACCGCCACCGATCCCACGTGCATGGGGGTGTTCTCGTCCTCCACGAAGAAGAATCCGGCGTCCAGCGTGCTCATCCGCTCCATCGCGCACCCGCCCTTCGGCAACCCCGGCTCGTGCGCCCCAACCTACTCGCTGATCCGGGACCATGGCTGCGGCCGGCCGTCTCCATTCCGCGACGAGGCCCGAACCCCTCCGGGTCGCCGGATGTCCTCCAGTCGCGCTCGCCTAAGCCGGGCCATCCGCGTTGAGATGAAACGCCCGCTCCTCCGCCTCCGCCTTGGCGTGAAGGAACCTCTGGCTCCAGTCCTCGTCCGAGTCGGGAATGCGGGCCACCACGTGCTCCTCAATCACCTCACCCGCTTGCGTGATCCGAGCCACCGCGACCACGGTGTGACCCTCATCGGCGTAGTGGCGCGGCTGCCACCGCCCTCCGACCGGGAGCTGGAGTCGTCGGCCACGTGTCGAGGTGGCAATGCCGCTGTAAACCAGGTACGCCACCAGGAGAACGATTGCGACTTCCCCGAGGAAAACCAAGGCGCGCACTGTTCGACCTTACTTCAGGGACACGGCCCTTGAGCGCCTGAGCGGACAACCCCGTTGCCGTACAGACGCGCGAGGTGCCGCGAGGCTTGACGGTGCCGACCCGCTGCCGGCTCCGGTTCGCCTCCTGCCATGCCGCCGGGAACGGGTTGGCCACCCGCGACCGTTCCGTAAGCCGCATGCCGGTGCGCCGCGGTGCACGCCACATTGGTCGTGTTTGGCCTCAACCGGCAAGTACCGGGCGGAGCTGGCCAGCCGAGCGTCGGAGGGCGGCGTCAACCATGGCGGGGCCACGACCGCAACGACCCACCCCTCGGTAGCCGTCGAGTCACACTGGCCCACCCAACGACGGCCCGCCCGGACGCAGCCGGCCGGGCGGGCCTTCGTGCTCGGCGTTAGATTGTCCGATGTGGACACGTTATTGTTCCCCCCCGTGGGCCGTGCGGTGCCGGCCACGCCAAACCCTAGGCGTACCAGGAGCCGTTCGATCCGATCCGGTGGTAGTCGAGTGCGCGGTATACGGCGTCGATCAGCGACTGGCCGCGCGGGTTGACGCCGAGCCCGGAGCCCTGCCGGTTCATGGTGTAACCGAACGACATCCGCGCCTTCGGGTCGGCGAAGCCCAGCGACCCGCCCATGCCGACGTGTCCGAACGCCTCCTCGCTAAGCAGCAGACCCTCGCGGTCGGCGACCGGCAGGTGACCGTTATCCATGGTCTTGGTGAAACCCAGCGCCCACCGGGTCGGCACGAGCATGACCGCGTCGGCCGAGGTGGCCGAGCTGACCGCCCCCATGATGGCGAGCTGCTCGGCGCCGACGAGCCGTACCCCGTCGACGGATCCACCGAGGGCGAGCGGCCGGTACATCCCGGCCAGTCCGCGGCCGTTGGTGATGCCGCCCACCGCGCCCATCTCCGCGGCGTGTGCGGCCCGGCTGTCCGACTCGCCAGGGACCATCATGTAGCCGCCGGTGTTGACGAGCAGCAGGCCCTGGACCGACGTCGGGTCGGTCAGAGCCGCCACATAGAAGCTGGGCACCGGGTCGCCGGGGCCCGGCGGGTCGGCCGGGATCGTCGGGGCGACACGCCCCTCGTGCTCTTCCGGCAGACCGATCCAGAAGTCCAGCCCCAACGGTCCGGCGACCTCGTCGCGGAAGAACGTGCCGAGGGTGCGGCCACTCGCCCGCCGGACCACCTCTCCCACGAGGAACCCGAACGTCAGGGCGTGGTAGCCGTTGCGGGTGCCCGGCTTCCAGAACGGTTCCTCCTTGGCCAGGGCGTCCGCCATGAGGTTCCAGTCGTAGAAGCACCCGGCCGGCAACGGGTCCCGCAACGCCGGCAGGCCCGCCTGATGGTTGAGCAGGTGCCGCACCAGGACGGCCTCCTTGCCGGATTTGGCGAACTCCGGCCAGTACTGCGCGACCGGCGCGTTGAGGTCCAATTGGCCGCGCGAGGCGAGCATGTGCGCGCAGAGCGCGGTCGCCCCCTTCGTCGCCGACCACACGTTGCCCACCGTGTCCGCGCTCCAGGCGCGTCCGCTGGCCGGCTCCGCGGTCCCGCCCCACATGTCGACGACGGTCTCGCCGTCGATGGTCACGCACACCGATGCGCCGACCTCACCGCGCTCTGCGAAATTACGCTCGAACTCCTCGCGCACCTGCGCGAACCGCGACGTGCACGTCCCCTGCACCGACATGACCGCTCACCCCTGCTTCGTTGTTGTCCCGGCACCGTGATCGCAACATCGGGGGCGGACCGGCGCGAGTTGGGAGTCCGCAACAATTAGGCCGTGCGGGTAGATTGGCTGCGTCCCCGAGCAAGGAGGTGCGCATCCCGCCCTTCGTCGGCCGTGATGGCGAACTCGATGCCGTGGTGACCGCCGTCGCGCAAGTCACCCACGCGGGCCTGACCGCCGTGGTCATCTCCGGCGAGGCTGGGATCGGGAAGTCGCGCTTGCTCGCCGAGGCTGCCGATGCGATCGATCGGCATGGATGGAGAATGCTGCCGGTACGCGCCGATGGGCTGGAGCGCCACGTGCCGTACGCGGCGCTCGCCGCGGCGATCCAAGAGCTCGCCGTCGACAGCACGTTCGCGGAGGGGCTGCGTCGCGAGGCGCTCGCCGCGCTGGACCTGCCGGTCGAACCGGGATCCGCAGGAGCGGCCTTCGGTCGAGCCTGCGCCGGTATGAGCCGGTTGCTCACCGCGCTCGCCGCCGGCGGCCCGCTCGTCGTGACCATCGACGATCTTCACCAGCTCGATGACGACTCGCTCGCCCTGCTCGCGGTCGTGCTCAACCGCCTGACCGCGGTCCCGATCGGGTTGGTTATGGCGATGCGTACCCACGCCGCCGAGTCCAACCCGGCGGCCGAGGAGCTGCTGCGGCGGCTCGAGGACCGCGCCGACGTCGTCGGGATCGAGCTGGCCATGCTCTCGCCCGAACATCTCGCCGTCGTGGTGGCTGGCACGCTCGGGGCCGCGCCCGACCAGGCCCTGGCCGACGAGGTGTGCCGGCGCTCCGATGGCAACCCGTACTTCGCGACAGAGATCGCCCAGTCCCTGCTCGACTCGCACCTGGTCGTGGTCGATGCGGCCGGTGCGCGCCTGTCCGGGCCGGCCGAACAGCTGCATCTGTCGCGACGGTCGGCGGTGCTGCGCCGGGTCCTGCCGTTGAGTTCGCAGGCGCGAACCGTGGCCCGGGTCATGGCGGTCCTGCGGAGGGCCGCGCTGAGCCGCATCGGCCTGATCGCCGAGGTCACCGGCCTGACCGACGCGCAGATCGCGACCGCGTTCGACGACCTCGTCCGGGCGCGGGTCGTCGTGGCCGGACCCGATCTCACCTACCGGTTCACCCACGACATCGTCGGCGATGCCCTTTACGACGAGATCGGGCCGGCCGAATGCCGGCGCCTGCACCGGCTCTGCGCCGAGCGCCTGTTGGTTGATCAGTACGGGCACGACCTGCTCGAGCTCGCCTGGCACCTGTCGGAGTCGGCGGCACCGGGCGATGTCCGAGCCGCCGAGGTGCTGACTCGAGCGGCCCGATTCACCCTCAGCGCGGCTCCGGAGGCGGCCGCCGGCTTCTGTGAGCGCGCCCTATCGCTGTTGGACGAGACCGCACCGGAGCGGGCCGGCCTGCTCGCGCTGCGCTGCCGGGCTCAGGCCCGTGCGTCGCGTCCGGCCGCGGCGGCCGTCTCCGGCCGGGAGGCGCTGGCGCTGCTGCCGCCGGGCGAGGAGCGGTATCGGACCGCGGTGGCGGTGCTGGGGAGCTTGCTCTCGCTGGGTCGTATCAACGATGGCATCGCGGTCGCCGACGAGCAGGTAGGAGCTGTCGATGTACCGGCCGCGCTGCGGGCGCAACGGGCGCTGCTGCTCGTCTTCGCGAACCGGACCGCCGAGGCGCTGCGGGAGGCCGACGTGGCCGCCTCGACGCCGCCGCGGTCGCCGGCCGAGGAGGTGGTCGTGTACGGCCAACTCGCCATGCTTACCTCAATGCTGTTCGACCATGCCGAGACCGTGCGCTATGCCGACCTGGCGCTGGATCGCGCAGGCTCGTCGGTGACCCTGCAGCTTCAGGCGCTCGGCGTGGCCGCCTTCACGGAAGCGCTGGCCGGCCTCATCGCCGGCGCCAGCCGCCGGGTTCGGCACGCGGAGAAGCTGACCCGGCAGAACGGCGGCCCGCACCCATTCGACGCGGAGCTCGCGGTGGCCCGCATCGTGATCGACTGGATGAGAGGACGTTGGGACCAGGCGCTGGAGGCCGTGCGCACGATCGCCGTGGACCTCGCCGCGCGACAGCACGTGACCATCGCCGGCGCCCTCACCTCCGTCGAGCTGGAGATGCGGACCTGGCGCGGCGAGCTCGCGCTGGCCCAACCGCTCGCCCGAGCGGGCGCGCAGCTCCCCCGCAACATGGCCAGCCTCCACGCCTGGGCACTCGCCGGATACCAGTCGGCCCGAGGCGAGGCGGACGCGGCGCGGACCACGCTGAGGACCGCGACCGAGGCGCCGGGCACCCCGGTATACATCGGACTGCTGCTGAGCCGCCTGGCCGAACTCGAACTTTCACAAGGGCGCCCCGACCAGGCGGAGGTGGCGGTGCGACTGCTCGTCGGTGCCCCGACGTCCGACCTGTCACCGTGGGCAAACACAACCCTGCACCGCACCGTCGGGGCGGTGCGCGGCGATGTCGACGCCATGCGCGAGGCCATCCGGGACGCGGAGTCGGAAGGGCTGGTCTTCGAGCGGGCGAGGGCCCAGCTCGCGTTCGCCGGTCTCGCCACGCAGCCGGACACCGACGGCCTGGTCGAGGCCCATCAGACCTTCGCCCACCTCGGAGCCCACGGGCTGCGCCGGCTGGCCGCGGCGCAATTGCGCCAGCTCGGAGCCAAGGTCCCGCGGGCACGGTCGCGCGCGGCCGGGCTGTTGACCGAATCCGAGGAGCGCGTCGCCCGTTTGGTGCAGCAGGGCATGCGCAACCGGGAGATCGCGGCCGCCCTGCACTTCAGTCCGCGCAGCATCGAGGTGTATCTGTCGCGGATCTATGCCAAGCTGCGGGTCTCATCGCGGTTGGAGCTCGCGCGGGCGCTGGACGCGATGGATCCGCCCACATGAGCCTCTGGCGGTCGCCTACGCTCGCGCGGCCTCGGGCCTTCCGGGCCATAGTTGTTGTGGTTTCCACACTCACCCAGGTGAGGTGAGCCCGGTTGCATGGAACAGGGGTGATCTGATGGGCGTCACCTACACGACGTGCCCGCTGTGCGAGGCGACCTGCGGACTGGAGCTGACGATAGTCGGCGACCGGATCTCGGCGGTTCGTGGTGACCGGGCCGACGTGCTGAGCCGGGGTTTCCTCTGCCCGAAGGGTGCGTCGCTCGGTCAGCTCGACGCTGATCCGGACCGCCTGCGCTCACCGCGGGTGCGCAGCGACGGGGACCTGGTGCCGGCGAGCTGGGCCGAGGCCTTCGAGGCGGTGCACGCCGGCCTCGGCCAGGTGCTCGGGGCACATGGCCGGGACGCCGTGGCGCTGTACATCGGAAACCCGTCCGTGCACGGGATCGCGGCCAACCTCTACCTGCCCGGCCTCCGCAAAGCCCTCGGATCGCGCAATGTCTACACGGCGTCCACAGTGGACCAGATGCCCAAGCACGTGGCGTGTGGATACCTGTACGGCGACCCGCTGGCCATCGCCGTGCCCGACATCGACCGCACCGACCTCCTGCTCATCCTCGGCGCGGATCCGATGACCTCGAACGGCAGCTTGTGGACGGTGCCCGATCTGCCGGCACGGCTGCGCTCGGTGATTTCGCGCGGCGGTGAGGTGATCGTGGTGGATCCCCGGCGCAGCCGTACCGCGAAGGTGGCTAGCCGGTACGTTCCGATCCGGCCGGGTGGGGACGTGTTTCTGTTGCTCGGCATGGCCCACGAGCTGTTCGCGTCCGGTGCCGTGGCACCGGGCCGCCTCGCCGACCACGTCGCCGGCCTCGACGAACTGCCAGAGCTGCTCGCGCCGTTCACGCCCGAGGCGATGGCGCCGCGGTGCGGCATCGACGCCGCCGTGGTCCGGGACCTCGCCAGGCGCCTAGCCGCGTCCCCGGCGGCGGCCGTCTACGGCCGGATCGGCACCACGACCGTCGAGCACGGTACCGTCAACAGCTGGCTGGTCGACGTGCTCAACGTGCTGACGGGCAATCTCGACCGGCCGGGCGGGGCGATGTTCCCGCTGCCGGCGCACGGCCAGCGTGGGACGGGGCACGGACCTGGATTCCACATCGGACAGTGGAACAGCCGGGTCAGGCAGCACCCGGAGGTCCTCGGGGAGCTTCCGATCGTGACCCTCGCCGACGAGATCGAGACCACCGGACCGGGCCAGGTGCGCGCCCTCATCACGATCGCCGGCAATCCGGCCGCCTCGGCGCCGAACTCGGACCGCCTCGGCCGGGCACTCGAGAGCCTCGACTTCATGGTCAGCGTCGACCCGTACATCAACGAGACCACGCGGCACGCCGACGTGATCCTGCCGCCGCCACCACCAAGCCGCACCGCACACTACGACCTCGCCTACTACCGCCTGTCGGTCCGCAACGTCGCCAACTTCTCGCCGGCGGCCGCGCCGCTGGACGACGGCGCGCTCGACGAGTGCGAGATCCTCTTGCGCCTGAACGGAATCCTCGCCGGCACGCGAGCGGACCCGGACATCGCCGCGATAGCGGAGGCCGACCTGATGCGCCGCGTCGCGTCGGTCGCGAGCGCGACCGGGCGCGACAGCGACACCATTCGCCGCATGCTGACCGGTGGCTCAGCGGCCGAGCTCGTCCTCGACCTACGCCTGCGGGCCGGACCGTACGGGGACCAGTTCGGCGACGTACCCGGCGGTCTGTGCCTGGCCACGCTCAAGACCTATCCCCACGGAGTCGACCTGGGTCCCCTGACGCCGCGCATCCCCGAGCTGCTCAGGACGCCGTCCGGGCGGATCGATCTGGTACCGGACGCCATCGCGGTGGAGGTCCGACGTCTCGCCCAGTCGCCGCCGGCGCCGGCCGACGAGTTCGTGGTGGTCGGCCGGCGCCACCTGCGGTCCAACAACTCGTGGATGCACAACGTGCCGAGCCTGGTCAAGGGCGACCGGCTTTGCACGGTCGTGGTCAACTCGGCGGACGCGGCCCGCCTGGGACTCGTCCACGGCGGCCGGGCACTCGTGACGTCCCGCGTCGGTGCCGTCGAACTCCCCGTCGAGGTGACCGACGACATCATGCCGGGCGTTGTCAGCATCCCGCACGGCTGGGGACACGACCTGCCCGGCATGAGGATGGCCGTGGCGCAACGCCACGCCGGTGTCAACGCCAACCGGCTCACCGACGACCTGCGCCTGGACCGGCTGTCGGGGACCGCGGTGCTTAACGGCGTGCCCGTTGAGCTCAAGGCGATCTGAAAGACATTACTGGCTAACCCGCCAGGCAATGACCGGATCTACAAGGGCGACACCGGTGGCGTCGACACAGGGCCGGTGGCGCGGTACGCCTCCCGATTGGTCTCGCTGTTGGCGGCGTTGACTACGGTCATCGCATCGCTTAAAGCCTGGTCCAGGTCGTGGTTCGAGCCGGCCGCAGTCAGGTCGACCGTGCGATAGGTGTGTGCCACCTCGTTGATCAGCTGCGTGATGAGACGGGCGGTCCGCACATACTCGAACAGGTTGTTGGTCGAGGACACGAGCGCACCGTGGTAGGTCTGCGTCGCCTGTCGGAGGTTGTGGCCGGCGTTGGCAAAGCCGAACCGGACGCCCAATGTGTGCTCGTAGATCACATCATCCGAGCCGGGCTTTAGATTCATGTCCAGTTCGCGTCGGACAAAGGTGCCGAAGTCTCCGAGGCCATCGACATTGACCTCGATCGAGGTCGTCGTGAACGTGTTCTCGCCGTCCTGCCTGACCACACCCACGTCGCCGCCTCCCGCCTGTACGGTGGTCGATGCGTTCCCAAGCGTAGCGAACTCTGAGGCCTCCGACAGATGCCTGTGGATAACCTGCCGTCATAGACGCAGATACATGATGTGAAGCCCGACCGGGCCACGCTCCTGATGGTCGAACGCCTCGGGGACAGTGGCGAGGATTGTGAAGCCCATCGACTTGTACAGGTGGATCGCGTTGAGATTGGTCTCCACCACCGCATTAAAGACCATCGCCCGGTACCCGGCCACACGCGCGGCGTCCAGGGTGTGCGCGACGAGGGCCCGACCGATTCCGCGACCTGACCGGTCCGGGTCGACGATGAACGACGCGTTCGCGATCCGACTGGCCGGTCCGTAATTGGGATGGAGCTGGGCCGAGCCGACGAGGTCCGGCCCGTCCTCGACGACGAAGACCCGACCCGGTGGTGGCTCCAGCCACAACCGCTCTGCCTGCTCCGACGTCGTGGTCGGGTGCCACGCGTACGTGTCACCGGCGAGGGCGATCCGGTGCCAGAACGGCCAGATCCGGGGCCAGTCGGCCGCGACCGCGTCTCTGATCTTCATGGCTCCTACTCTGCCACGCCGAACCGACGGTCCGACCGAGTTATCCACAGCCAGACGTCGGGGCTGGTTCGGCGGACGGCGGCTCGGCTACCCTCACGTCGGATCGATCACCATGGTTAGGGACGGAGAAGCGCATGGGCGACGAGGAGGCGGCAATCCGCGTGTGGCCGGCTACCCGGCGCGCGTGGGACTACTACAGCCTCGACCACATCTGGGCCATGCTCCGCGACGAGGACGGCATCGACAACTACCGGCAGGCCGCCGCCTGGTACCGCATGGCCAACCTCTGCACCGACCAGGCAGATCAGTTGGAGAAGGCGCTCGCCCAATTGATGGCCAGATGGCCCCCAAACCCGGGCTCGGCGGCACAGTCCTTCAAGATCTGGGTTGAGGAGTTCATCCTGTCCCTGCGCGACTCCGCCGCGGCCGCCCAGGCCAACGAAGGACCACTGATCACAATCACGCGGCTACTCAGCCAGGCGAAGGATCAGGTCGGCCAGCTCGTACAGCAACACGTGGAGAGCGACCGGGCCGAGCGCGACTGGG
>Ga0163163_10006767_pt1 | contig 10050 bp, 11 predicted proteins | sample S65metaG_FD_119766 | JGI IMG/M metagenome (GOLD analysis project Ga0163163, IMG submission 119766) | Switchgrass rhizosphere microbial communities from Kellogg Biological Station, Michigan, USA - S6-5 metaG | ecosystem: Host-associated > Plants > Roots > Rhizosphere > Soil | place: USA... | reverse complement strand
CTTTCTTCTTTCGAGTACAAGCCAACAATGGATTGGGAGAAAATAGCAAGCCAGCTGTGCCAATCGCAAGGGTTTTGATTACTTTTCTCCTGGATGTGGACTGCGGGGATTGAATATTTCCGTGAATTGATGCTGCCCTCATTTGCTATAGAAATTTATAACAATTAAGTTACATAAAGGCATCGGGAAGGACAAACCAATCCCGCAAAAGTCACGGACATTCTTCATTTGTCCACCCGCACCGGGCGATCATTTAGAGTAAGCATCTACTTCTAACATCGCATGAACAAATGCTTTTGGGATTTCCTGGAAGATTAAGTCCCCTCTCCTGCTGGTGTTCAGTTAAAGAATCTCGACGGTCATGTGAGGCCTTGCCGATAAATAAAAATGTATTTGTAGTGGGGTCGGCCGGAAAAGTCTTTAAATTCGACGGCGGCCTGACCGCCGGTAGGCAGGGCAGCAAGCCCTGTTCGTTAGCAAAAATTTATAACCACCTTTAGCCAAAAATTCCAACCCACTTTTAAGTTTTAAAAACAGGTTCCACGAAGTAAATCTGACAAGCAATTACACATAACATAAAACAGGAAACATGAGAAAAATTATCGTAACAACAAATGTTACTTTGGATTCGGTAGTACAAGCACCCATGGGCTCTGAAGAAGATACATCCGGGGATTTTAAATATGGAGGCTGGACTGCAGCAAATGCTGATGCAATAACTGGTAAGTCTGTACAAAAAGAGATGAACCAAACTGCAGATTATCTTTTGGGCAGAAAAACATTTGAGATTTTTGCTTCCTTTTGGCCTATGCATGCAACTATGTGGCCCGGCATCAATGATGGTACTAAATACATCTTGTCTAAAACGATTAAAAACTCAGATTGGAAAAACACTGTATTCCTCGAGAGTTTAGAAGATATCAAACAGCTCAAAAATTCAGAGGGTCCTGATATCCAGGTTTGGGGCAGTAGCGAGCTTACCCACCTTCTTCTCGAAAATAGTTTGGTGGACGAGCTACATCTCAGAATTTTCCCAGTAATCCTCGGCAAAGGAAAAAAGTTGTTTGACAACGGTACGTTTCCAACAGCATTTACACTTACCGAGAATGTTGTTACACCAAAAGGAGTGATTATTGCCCACTACAAACGAACGGGAGAAGTGTTTCCAACCGCAACGGCTCAAACTTTAGTTGACAAATATTTAAAAAGCTAAAATAGCGATTGTTTTGCAGGGACTAGGTCTCAAGCCACTTATCAATTTTTTGAGGATTCAAAGCAGTGAAAAAGAAGCTGAAAAATTACAAGCCATCGAATTGAGGATTCGTTTGGCCGAATCAGTACTTAATTATCTTGATGCAAACTATCCCGAAGAAACGCAACACCATGAAACCTACAAGAGGGTAAGAGATCGTTTTGAAAGGATAGTCGATATTGCAAAAGGAAAATTGGAATCTAATGACACGGGAGAAGAATCGGCGTCCTTTTTGCCCACTACAGGCAAATGTTTATCGAACTTGTTCACATAAGGAGACGCGAATTGAATTTTCTGCGACACAAGGGCGAATTCAGCTTAGAGTTAATTCGTGAGAAAGAATGGGAACTTGATATAGGAGGAGCAAGATTAAAAAATTAGTGCATGATTTGGTCTTCGACAACTCTACAGCAATACCCTTTGACTTTCAGGAACAGTTGAAATGTGTTTCATCTTGCCTCGCCTGTATTCCTCGTACAACCGCTGAATGTCTTCCGAGCTGTCGGCGATGAACGGACCGTGGGAAACGATGTTGTCACCCGTCGGCTTTCCTGCATAGAGCACAAAACGAACTCCATTTTCACCAGCTGCTAATTCAACGTCGCTTTGCGCAGTGTCAGCTTGCAAGTTCAGCCACCCCACCTGGTCTTGGTTTAACAGCTTATCAGACTCGCCGACTTTTACGCTACCGTTAATGACATACAAAAATGTATTGTAATTCGCGGGTATCTGCTGCACTGTCGATACACCTGCATCAATGGTAATATCGGCTACAATCATTGGTGAATAGTTCTGAATCGGAGATGTAATGCCTGCCAAAGACCCGCTATAAAGCCTTATTGCAACTCCATTTTGAATGAGCGTAGGAACATGTTCCAGTGGTAAGTCCTGCACCCTTGGCGTTGCCCACCTGTCATTTTTTGGAAGCGCCAACCATAATTGCAGCAACCTTAATTTCGTTTTCTTTTCGATGGTTTCAGTATGAACAATCCCACTACCAGCAGTCATAATTTCAAAATCACCACCTTTCATTTTATGTGCGTCATCGCCAATTTCACCTTCTAACAAAAGGGAGACTGTTTCAAACCCTGCATGTGGATGTGGCCCACCAACGGGTTCATTGTCTTTTTTATCCAGCCAGTCATCCATTAGGAAAATGAATGGATCACTTTCCGAAAATTTTCCACCTATCACAGGGCGGGCCGTATGGCCAGCGCCTAAAAATCCGGGTTGCCCTTCCGGGGTATGTATCCGGACAAGCTTTCTTGTGATTGACATAATTAATGTTTAAGTTTCCCGACTGATATTTTTCAGCCCATAAAATTACGTACATTTACTTACAAAATGTAACCACTATACAAAAGGTTAGTGGTTACCTTTCAGTTAGCACTTATGGCAAAATTGAAAGCAGGCAACAAAGCGCTTCCTTCTGAAACACAATGCAAGGCAACCTTAAACGCTATGGCGGATGCTTTATATGTTATAGGGGGCAAATGGAAACTGAGGATTATCGTTGCCTTAACGGCCGGCAACAAAAGGTTCAATGAGCTGCAGCGTTTGGTAAAAGGTATATCCGCGAAAGTTCTTTCCACTGAATTAAAACAATTGGAATTAAATGGTTTTGTTCGCCGCATTGTTTTTACCGGATCGCCTGTTATTATTGAATATGAATTGTCAGAATATGCTGAAACTTTGGATGCGGTACTGCAATCATTGAGTGAATGGGGAGCAATGCACAGAGAAAAAATCAGAAAGAGCATGAAAAAGAAAAAGTTGGCTGAAATCTCCTAAACCGCGGCAATTCTGTGACCGGTCTTTGTTTTTTTAATGATTAGTGTTTGAAATAGTTAATACCACTTTTCCTTTATGCTCTCCCCTGGCAAAAATCCTGAATGCTTCCGGAAAATCGTTTAGTTCATAAGGACCGTCAATTACTGGCTTGATCTTGCCTCTTTCAAAAAGCCCGTTCATAAAAGCCAAATCCTTATTGTATTTCAGTGCAACGATTCGTAAATGCTTTTTAGTGATCGCTGAAATCAATGGACCCAGCACAAAAAGTTCGAGGAGCCGAGCGTTCGAACCGCCGACTGTGACATAAGCTCCTCCTGTATGCAAGGCACGCACATAAGAGAGTATCGGGCGATTAGTTTTCGCATCAAGAATCAAATCATATCGCTGATCATTTTTAGTAAAGTCTTCATGGGTATAATCAAGGACATGATCAAATCCAATTGAAATAAGCATTGTTAATTTACTAGTGTGATCAACACCGGTCACTTGAACTCCGTATAGCCTGGCAATCTGTACTGCAAACGTTCCAACTCCGCCACCGGCTCCATTGATCAGTAGCTTCATCCCCTGCTGAATTTTTCCTTTATCAATAAGACCTTGTACGGCCAGCATCCCCGCCTGTGGTATGGCAGCGGCTTCAACAAAGCTCATCCTGGCAGGCTTAAGTGCGAGGGAGTTTTCCGGTGCACAACTGTATTCTGCGAAACCTCCCCAACGGCCACTTAAATCACCATACACATTATCGCCGATCTTAAACCTTGTCACTGTTTTGCCAATTGCTTCAACTGTTCCGGCAACATCGGAGCCAAGTATTTTTCTCTTCGGCTTTCGAAGACCATTGATCAGGCGATTTATGAAATCACCCCGAAGCAATCCAAAGTCCCAATCATTGAGTGATACTGCGTAATTTCTGATAAGGACCTCATCGTCGTTAGGAATGGGTTTTTCCACCTCCTGTAGCTGTAATACTTCAGGACCTCCATATTTTGTATATACAATTGCCTTCAATTCTTCAGTGAGCTTGAGTCCTTAAAAATGATAGCCAATATTCAAATGCTTCCGCGCAAAGTCAAGTTAAAAAAATTTTCGGGATGAAGGAGTCGGCCGAACCAATATATACACGTCGTCCCGTTGGCTGCTCAGCTCCAGTCAGTCAAAGGCAAGAGCAGATTCGCTGATGACCCTAATCGTTTATAACTGGCTGAAATTCTATTCAGCCTTTTTTGACTGCTTGGCTAAAATCGTATATTCGGTTATCTCACAAGAAGGTAAGAGCTAGGTTGCAATTAATGAACACCGCCCTGATACTTCAAAATGTCGGCAAGCATATTCAGCTCAGCAAAACTGAAGAGGACTATTTTGTCTCTTTGTTACAGTGTAGGACACTGAAACGGAAAGAGTTCCTGCTTAAAGAAGGGGATGTATGTAAAACAGAAAATTTTATTACTAAAGGTTGTTTGAGAACTTACACAATAGACGAGATTGGAATCGAACACACAATCATGTTCGCCATTGAGGACTGGTGGATAGGAGACCTTCATGGCTTTTGGACGCAAACTCCTTCAGGCCATTTTATTGAGGCTTTGGAAAATTCTGAACTTTTACAAATTTCAAAATCCAACCTTGACAAACTTCTTGAATCGGTACCCAAGTTTGAGCGCTTTTACCGGATAATTTTTCAAAATGCATTGATAGCAGAACGTCAGCGCATCAATCAAAACCTTTCTTTCACCGCAGAACAACGCTACCTGAATTTTATCAAAAAGTATCCAAAAATGGAACAACGCATTTCGCAAAAGCATTTAGCTACATTTCTCGGTATTACTCCCGAATTTTTAAGTATGATCAGAAATAAAATTGCAAAGGGTTGATTTCTTAAAGTAGTTTATTTGGTGATTTCGCTGTCAATATGTGCTTTGCAGCATGAAAAAGAATTCAGCTTTGCTGTTTTTATTTAGCCTGCTCATATTCTCCAAATCAGCAACGGCGCAGGTTACACAGCTTGAATTGACGATGGGATTTTATAAAAGCGATTTTAGCTCGTTAACCATTAAATCGCTGGATGACAAGCATAGGTTCTCTATATCAACACTTGCATTCTTTCAAAAATTCTATCGTAAAGAAGATTTTCCATTTGACGAAACGGGTGTGCAGACTTCTGTCTATTGGAACTTTGCAAAAAATCTAAGCGTTGTCCCTCGCTTTGTTATAACAGCGCCCCCGGTTTTTCCGAAAAACTTTCATTTATCATTTTCATAAGCGGAAGCCATCTTGTATTTGACGCTATTCCCGCCGTCTTTCATACTGAAAAGGACGGCCGTATAAATGGTGGCTTATTTTTCCAGTTGCAATATATGAAGCGCATAAAACGTGAGTGGAATTTTTGGGCGAACACGCAAGTCCTTACTGAGTGGAATAGATTTTCAACTCATTCGCGGAGTTTCCAGCAGGTAAGAATTGGTGTTGCTTACAAGAGTAACCAATTTGGCGCCGCTTCAGACCTCGATGTATATGGTCATGAACAAATTTTGAAAAAATCAATAGGAATATTTGTGCGAAAGATCTTTCCGGAAAAATGATTTCTTAAACTATTTTATTTTTCAGCAGAGGAGGCGTCCTCAATTTTACAGGATTAAATAATCAAACGATTAAACATCATAGGATATGAAAAATGTATTATTGTTTGCGGCAAGCAACAACCCGGAATCAATTAATGGCAAGCTCATCAACTATACCGCCGGCTTATTCAAAAAGCATAAGACAAATGTTCTTCGGCTACACGATTATCCTCTTCCCGTCTACTCGCCTGTAACTGAATCGCAGGAAGGCATTCCAAAGAATGCGAAGTTGTTTCAGGATCAAATTCTTCGCCACGACGCTTTTGTCATTTCAGTTGCAGAACACAACCGTTCTGTAACAGCGGCATTTAAAAACACATTGGATTGGCTTTCCCGAACCGATAAAGACTACAGTAGCCTGTTTTCGGGAAAAGCAATTTTACTTATCAGCACTTCTCCTTCGCCTGGGGGCGCACGAACTGCGCTGGCAAATGCTGAAACTATGTTGAAAGCATTCGGGGCCAGCCTTTTTACCGGCACGATCTCTTTAGTAAACTATTTCGAAAATGTTTCATTCACCAGCTCCGGAATGGAGATCAAAGAAAAAAACTTCTCTGATAACCTGAAAAAGTTTGTGGATCAATTAGAAAAATAATTTATCATCATTAGCGGCCGTCGCGGCACTTTAAAAAAAAGGAAATGAAAAATAGAATTTTCAACACAAACAACGACTGGACAGGCTTAATAACCCGTCTTTCAATTGGTTTAATCTTATTCCCTCATGGCGCTCAACAAATGTTGGGCATATTTGGTGGTTATGGTTTTAATGGCACAATGGGTTTCTTAACTGCCACATTACACTTGCCATGGCTCATTGCCTTCCTGGTTATTACTATTGAGTTTTTGGGCTCTATTTCTCTGGTTACTGGCTTTGCCTCGCGACTCTGGTCCATAGCTATAGTTGTGATTTTTATCGGAACGATTTTTACAGCACATATTGGTAATGGTTTCTTTATGAACTGGTATGGTACTCAAAAGGGGGAAGGATTTGAATATGCCTTGCTGGTTATCGGATTATCAATTGCAACGCTGATAAATGGAAGCGGTAAATATTCTATTGATAATATCATTTTTGAAGGCAAAAGGGCGAATTTGACCAATTGATTAGCGGCATAAAGTTGGCAACAGGTACAACTAGATGCCGGTGTGATATGAGGAAATCAAAAATGTTTATGGAAGTCTCTTCAAAAAATAGCGCTGATGCCATAATTGATCCATACGGGAATTCACAATAGTTATTATAGTTTTGCAGAATGAAGGGAATTACGAGCAGCTTTGAAATTCCCAGCAGGCCACCGCGCTTAGAATATTACCGGGTCATTTTTAGTTACAAGAGATGACTTTCAAGCAGGTTGAGCTTAAATGTCTGCCATAATGAAATGACAAAAGGTATCAAAATTTCTGCACCGCCATGGAAAAGGGATTGGCTTCAAAGTTGATCATTATACGCGGTCTAAACACTCAATTATTATATGTCAAACGAAAAAGCAATACTGGCAGGCGGCTGTTTCTGGGGAGTGGAAGAATTAATAAGAGCTCTTCCGGGAGTAACTTCAACTGTGGTTGGCTATACTGGTGGGGATGTCAAAAACGCAACCTATCGCAATCATGGTACCCACGCAGAAGCCATTGCTGTCAATTTCGATCCGGAAAAACTGTCTTACCGCAAGCTATTGGAATTCTTCTTCCAGATTCACGATCCTACTACGAAGAACAGGCAGGGAAATGATGTGGGCACTTCCTACAGATCAGCTGTCTTCTATCTCAGCGAGCAACAAAAGAAAACGGCAGAGGATCTGATCAGTGAAATGAACGCTTCCGGAAAATGGCCACGAACTATTGTAACCGAAGTGGTTCCTGCGTCTGACTTCTGGGACGCTGAAGAAGAACATCAGAACTATCTGCAAAAGCATCCTTATGGTTACACCTGCCATTATGTACGACCCGATTGGAAATTGCCTGAGGCAAGCAAGGCATTGTAAGATCCAGGCAATTGAAAAAGTATTCTGATAAAAATAATCTGCTACCGTGACTTCTAAGGGCTACTTATAGTTGTCAAGATCTACCATTACTGGCATTAACTTTTTTTCAATTTCATCTCGCTGCCACTCAAACTGAGTCGGTAATTTCAAATCACTTCCCAAATCAGCTAGTGGTTCATCAATCGCAAAGCCTGGACCTGATGTTGCCACTTCAAACAACACGCCGCCAGGTTCACGGAAGTAAATAGAAGTGAAATAATTTCTGTCCAGTACCGGAGTTGGGTTCAGCATGCGTTTGACAATTTTTATCCTTACTTCTTCCTGAGTTTTTCTATCAGGTGTTGCAAACGCAATGTGATGCACAGTGCCACTACCCGCGAGGCCTCTCAAACTGTCAGGAGAACAAAGTATGTCCGTGTAGTTACCAGGAACATCAGTTGCCGCAAACCGAAATCGGTTACCTTTCTCTGCAATGAGTTTGTGATCTAATTGCTCGGTTAACAAAGCTGCGGTACGTTCGTATCCTTCTTCCCAAATCTCTGCATTATAGAAACCTTTGATGGAATACTCCAAAGGAATATGTCCATCAGTGTAACCTGATCGCGCATCTTTATCGTTGAAAATTAATTCCATTCCCAGGCCATCCTCATCTTCAAAATAAACCACACCTTCTCCTTCAAAACGCTCTTGTGGTTTTTTATAGTTGACACCAAAACGTTTTAAGCGTTCCAGCCAATAATCTAATGAAGAAAGAGCAACAGAAAAAGTTGTGGTGTTAAGCATTCCCTTACCATGTCGTCCATTTATTAAATCGCTATATGGAAAGAAGGTGAGAATGCTTCCCGGACTGCCGACCTCATTGCCATAATAAAAGTGATAGACATCCGGCGCATCGAAGTTGACCGTTTTCTTCACGAGCCGCAAGCCGAGGACGCCAGTATAAAAATCAATGTTCTTTTGTGCATTGCTGGCAATCGCAGTTATATGATGAATGCCTGTTATTAGCTGTCCCATATCAGAAGATTACGGGTTTGAAGGTAATGGCAATTTATCAAAGACGATATTACTCTATTCCTGCACCTGAAAGATTTAATGCTTTAATAACTGTCAACTTCAATGATAGCTGCAGCAAAAGCTTTTGGCGCTTCCTGAGGGAGATTATGCCCAATGCCTCCTTCAATAAGTGTATGTTTATACTTACCAGTGAATTTGTTTGCATAGACGCTGCTATCGGGATGCGGAGCACCATTTGCGTCGCCTTCAAGAGTAATGGACGGTACTCTAATAACCGGCGCAGTGGCAAGTTGCTTTTCAAGCTCACTGTATTTCTCTTCGCCCTCAACAAGTCCAAGCCGCCAGCGGTAATTATGAATGACGATACTTACATGATCGGGATTATTGAAAGACGCCGCAGTTTTTTCGAATGTAGTATCATTAAAATTCCATTTGGGTGAGGCGATCTGCCAAATAAGTTTGGCAAAATCATGAGTATACTTTTCATATCCGGCCCTTCCACGTTCAGTTGCAAAGTAATACTGGTACCACCATTGGAGTTCGGCTCTCGGGGACAAGGGAAGTTTACCGGCTTGTTGATTACCGATCAAATAACCACTCACAGACACCATCGCCTTACATCGCTCCGGCCAAAGCGCAGCCATAATATTTGCTGTTCGTGCGCCCCAATCAAAACCTGCAACAATTGCTTTTTTGATATTGAGCGTATCCATCAGATCGATGATATCCTTTGCAATAGCCGATTGCTGACCGTTCCTCACTGTTTCTTTTGAAAGAAATGTCGTAGTGCCATATCCACGCAAATACGGAACAATTGTTCTGTATCCTTTTGAGGTGAGCAACGGAACCACGTCAACATAAGAATAAATATCATAAGGCCATCCGTGCAAAAGAATAACGACAGGACCGTTTGCAGGACCTTCGTCAACATACCCGACATTCAACACACCAGCATCGATTTGTTTTAATTTAAATGATGCGTCTGATCCTTGATTAGTCACCGTCATATTCTCCGGTTTTATGTTAGTGAAGTAATCGTCTGCTGATCCAATCATCACAAGTGGTCCTACCGCCATTGATTTTGCAACATCACTCAGAAAGGAGCGGCGATTATATTTATTATCGACTTGCATATTCTTTTCTTTAATTGATTATTCAAAAAGATTTATTATTAAATGCTCAATCATCAAATAGATTTATAATATTTCAAGTGAAAGGGCGTATCTCGTACGCCCTTTACCAGCAACTTAACGAAGCGACTTGAAAGCTGCCCGCAATTCTTCAGTAAGATATTTAGGTTGTTCCCATGCCGCGAAGTGACCACCTTTATCAAGTTTGTTGTAATAGATAAGTTTGGGATATGCTTTCTCCGCCCAGCTTTTCGGAGCTGCAT
>Ga0163163_10006764_pt1 | contig 10052 bp, 11 predicted proteins | sample S65metaG_FD_119766 | JGI IMG/M metagenome (GOLD analysis project Ga0163163, IMG submission 119766) | Switchgrass rhizosphere microbial communities from Kellogg Biological Station, Michigan, USA - S6-5 metaG | ecosystem: Host-associated > Plants > Roots > Rhizosphere > Soil | place: USA... | reverse complement strand
TCTTCAACCTTCCTCGACGACGCGGAACAGATAGCCGCCGCGGTGCACCGTGCCGATCAGCGATTTGCCGTCCGCGGCGTTGCCGAGCTTGCGCCGCAATTTGGAAATATGCACATCGATGCTCCGGTCGAACGGTCCGAGCGGGCGGCCGAGCACATCCTGCGACAGGGTTTCCTTGCTCACAACGTGACCGGCTTCGCGCAACAGGATCGCAAGAATGTTGAACTCGGTGCCGGTCAGCGTCACCGGTTCGCCGCGCAGGCTGACGCTGCGCGATGCAGCGCGCAGGCTCACGGGGCCGACGCTGATGTCGCTCAGGCGCGCTTCGCTCTCGCCGCGCGTGCGGCGCAGGATCGCGCGCAGGCGTGCCGCGATCTCGCGCGGATTGCACGGCTTGGGTACGTAGTCGTCGGCGCCGAGCTCCAGGCCCAGGATGCGGTCGATGTCCTCGCCCAGCGCGGTCAGCATCAACACCGGCAAAGCGTTGTCGCGACGCAGCTCGCGCAGCAGCTCCAGGCCCGAGCGCTGCGGCAGCATCACGTCGAGGATCAATGCATCGTAGTCGCCTTCCACGGCACGCCGGAAGGCGCTCTCGCCGTCGTGGGCCAGATCGACGGCGAAACCTTCGCGCGCCAGGAAATCGCGCAGCAGGTGGCACAGCTCCTCGTCGTCGTCGGCCAGCAGGATTTTCGCATCGTTCATGCAGCGAGTTTACAAACGCGACGCCGGAATTGTCCCGGCGTTTACATCGTTTTACCCCAAGCGCCTACTCTTCAGCCGCCACCGTGCGCAACGCCGCAGCGCCGGCCGCGTCGCTCGCGTGGTCGGACGACAAGCGCTTCATCAACGGCAGCAATGCGATGGCGAGCGCGATCCCGCCGACTGCGACGAAACCGAGCTTATTGAACAAGCTCGTGTAGATCGCCAGGCTTTCCAGCGGATTTGTGAGATTCTCCGGAATGCTCGCGAGGTTGGCGACGATGCTGCCCAGATATTGCGAGACGCCGACAGCGACGAAATACGCACCCATCATGAAGCCGCCCATACGTGCCGGTACGTAGCGCGCGATCATCGCGAGCCCGAGGCCGCTCACGAGCAGCTCGCCGAGCGAATAGAAACCGTAGCCCCAGATCATGTACCACGACGAAACCTTGCCGTTCACAGCCGTGCCATCGCTGATCCCGAAGATGAAGAAACCGATCGCGACGACGATGAAGCCCAGTACGAACTTGGCTGCGATCGGCAGGTCGCGGCCGGATTTGCCGAAGTGCGTGTAAATCCACGCGAGCACCGGTGACAGCAGCATGATCCAGATCGGATTGAGCGCCTGGTACTGGCCCGCCGACCAGGTCACGTCCAACAGCAACAGGTTCTGCTTCCACTCGACGTTGTGCAGCGCGAACAGCGTCAGTGACGTCGACATCTGCGAATAGAAAATGAAGAATAGGATCGTCTGCACGGTCAGGACCAGCGCCGCGATCAGACCGGCGCGTTCGCTGCGTTCGCCGGCCACTATCATGTACACAAAAATCGCCAAGACGGTGAGGCCGGCGAGAATCACCGCGATGTCGCGCGCGGCCGAGTACTGCACGATGAACGTCACGACGAACACGCAGACCAGGCCAAGGCCGAGGATCAAGCCGAGCCGGTCCCAGCGCACGGGTTTCTCGTCCGGCGGCGAGCCGATGTGGTTGAGTGCGCGCAGCATCAGGGCGTAGTTGATCAGGCCGAGCACGAGGCCGGCAAAGCAGAACGCGAAACCCGCGTGCCAGCCGTAGTGATCCTTGATCCACGGCGTCAGCAGCTGGGATACGGTTGAGCCAACGTTGACGGCCATGTAGTAGAGCGTGAAGGCGCTGTCGATCTTGGCGTCGTTGCCCTCGTAGATCCGGCGCACCATGTTCGCCGCATTGGCCTTGAACAGGCCGTTGCCGACGACAATCACGCCCATCGACACGTACAGGAAGTACAGATTCTCCGACGGCAGCGAGAGCATGGCGTAGCCGAGGGCGAGAATCGCCGCGCCGATTGGCATCGTGCGGCGTGTGCCGAGGACATTGTCGCCGATCCAGCCGCCGATTGCCGGCGCCGCGTAGACCAGCGCCGTGAACGCGCCCCAGACCAGGTTTGCCTGCGTGTCGTGGAAGCCGATCTTCTCGACCATGTACAGCACGAGGATCGCGGCCATGCCGTAATAACCGAAGCGCTCCCAGAGTTCGATCATCCAGATCGTGAAGAAGGCGCGCGTTTGGGAAGCAGCAGGAGCGGAATTGGACATGAGAATTCTGCGGTCAGGAACGAACGGCTAGCGTAGCGCATGAGGCCGCTCAAGGAATGTGCGGTTGCGGAAAAAACTGTGCGGAGTGCTCGACCCGGGTGTCTATCCCCGCCGGCACGCGTTCGTCGAACCCAGCGCGCCAAGGCGCCGGCTTGCCGCTCGCTCAACGCTTCGATCCCGCGCCATGTTCGCATCCGATGCCAGGCGACGTTTGGGCTCATCAGGACAGCCCGGACACAATGCCATGCCAACGCTTATCACCAAGTACGCATCCGCGTGCGACTCCGCTTCGCAGCGCGAGCGACGTTCGCTTGCCCCGGTCTTCGGAGGCGTAATGGCATGTCTGTTGCTGACCGTGGGTCAGTCGGCAACAGCCGGGCTGCACAGCGGGCCGGAATACGATGCGCTGATGGCCATATATACGTCCACTGGCGGTCCGGCTTGGAGCAACTCTACCCACACGTGGGGGACGGGGGATGCCTGCAGCTGGTTCGGTGTCAGTTGCGATCAGGACGGCACTACGGGCGACAATACCAGCCATGTCACGGGCATCGATCTGACCAACAACAACCTCACTGGGACACTGCCGGTACTGTCGAGTCTGAGCAAGCTACAGGTCTTCGACGTGGGTACGAACAATCTATCCGGATTGATCCCCGCCATTCAAACATTGACCGAGCTAACGCATTTCTACGTGTATTCGAATCAGATGAGCGGCGGCCTGCCGGCGCTGAATGGGTTGACGCAGCTGCAGGTCCTGGACGTGGACTCCAATCAGCTCAGCGGCACGCTGACGAACCTGCAGGACGCGACGAGCCTCATCACATTCAACGCGAGCAATAACCAGTTCTCGGGCAGCATTCCCGACCTCAGTGCATTCGCTGCGCTGAAGTACGTGGCATTGTCCAAGAATCGATTGAGTGGGCCTGTGCCTGCCTTGAACGCAAATCTCGCGAACTTCTATGTCGGATACAACAGCCTGAGCGGATCGTTGCCGCCGGCGCCCACCGCACTGACGAGCGCTTCGCTGTGCCCGAACGCGCTGGATACGACGCCGCAACCGGCGATCGATCCGGCCTGGAACGCGGCGACCTTCATCACGCCATGGTGGGCAACTCCGTTCGCGACGAACCGTTGCGACGAGATCTTCTTCAATGATTTCCAATAGCGCGCGTCAATAAGTAGTGCGCGACAACACATCACACGAGCGCCCGGCTTCACCCGGCGCCGCAGCGCCTAGCTGCCTTTCATCAGGTCCATCAGAATCGCCGTCTCCGCACCGATCGCCGCCTTGATCGTCGGCTCGCGCACCGGTGCCCACAGCGGCGAGTGCACGCCGGGAACCGGCACGCCGCTCTTGTGCGACTCTTCCAGTTTCGCGGCATCGACCGCGCCGACGTGCAGCAACACGGAGCGCACGCCAGCCAGCCCGAATTGCGAGAAATCTTCGCCGCCCATCTGTGCAGGCATCTCGACCACCCGGTCGGTGCCCAGCGCAGCGCGCGCCGCGGCGACCATGCGTTGGGTCAGCTCGGGGTCGTTGTAGACGGCGTCGGTGTTGGACTCGGTTTCGATCAGCGGTTCCTTCGGTGCGTTCGTGGCGAGTGCCTCGCCCTTGGCGACGCGTGCGATCGCAGCGAGCAGGCGTTTCTGCACGGCCGGGTCGAGCGAGCGCACGGTGATCTGCAGCTTCACCTGGTCCGGAATGATGTTCGAAGCACTGCCGCCGTGGATGCTGCCGACCGTGATCACCGCGGGGTCGTTCGGATCGTTCTCGCGCGAGACGATGGTCTGCAGGCCGAGCACGACGCGCGCCGCAAGCAGCACCGGATCGATAGCGTTCTGCGGATACGCGCCATGACCGCCCTTGCCGTACACCGTCATGTCCAGACCGGTGGAGTTGGCACGGAAATAACCGGCGTGGAATCCGATGACGCCGGCCGGCAAGGAATGCTCGTCGTGCATGCCCAACGCGTAATCGGGTTTCGGGAAGCGTGTAAACAGGCCATCGCGCAGCATCGCGGTCGCGCCAGCGACGATTTCCTCCGCCGGTTGCCCGACCAGCATCAGCGTGCCGTGCCAGCGTCCCTTGTTCTGCGCCATCAACTGCGCGGTGCCGACCCACGCCGACATATGCAGATCATGCCCGCACATGTGCGATACCGGCACGATCTCTCCAGCATCGTTCTTCGTCTTTACCGTGCTCGCGAATGGCAAGCCGGTCTTCTCCTCGATCGGCAGGGCATCCAGTTCGGTGCGCAACATTACGACCGGACCGGGCCCGTTTTTCATTATCGCCACGATACCGGTGCCGCCGACCCCGGTGGTCACTTCGAAACCGAATGCCTTTACGCGCTGCGCCAGTTCCGCGGCGGTGCGCTGTTCATGAAATGCCAGTTCCGGATTGTGGTGCAGGTCGATATAGAGCTTATCGATGTCCGGATAGATCGCGTCGACTTGCGCAGCGCCGGCACCACTGGCGGCCCAGCCTTGTGCTACTGCGCCAACGAACAGGAGTGCGGCGACGAGCAAGTCCAATCGGAAGCGATTCATGGTTCTTCTCTGCCGTAGACGAGGGGGGTTACGCGGGCTTCAGTTTTTTTTCACCACGGCCGGTTTGACCCAGCGCCCGAACAGCATCGCGGCGATCAACGTGATCAGGGCAGCAAGGGCGATACCGCCGAGCACGTCGGACAGGAAATGGTAGTTCTCGTCGATGCGCGCGAAGGCGATGAACACCGGGATGATCAAAAGTGGAATCCTGTACTTCGGATACAGGTAGGCCAGCGGCAGGAACAGGCCCCAGAAGAACGCATTGTGGCCGGACGGAAACGAATTGCCGCCGGCAAACCAGATATGCGTCCAGTCGTTGCGTTCGATCAGCTGGTGCGGGCGCAGGCGCCCGAAGAGATCCTTGATCCACCAGGCGGACTCGATCGTGGCGATCTGTACGGCGCCGGCGAATACGAGCGCGCGCGCGTGGAAACTGATGCTGCGCGCGAGTGCCAGCACCAGGCCCAGCACGATGAAGATCGCGCCGAGCATGAGCTGGCCCAAGCCCACATGATTGCCGAGCAAAGCGACGCCGCGGCCGGTGAAGATGTCGAAGAACTCGCGCAGGCGTACCACGACTGCGGCGCGCTCGAGTCCGGAGTTGTGCACACCGAGTGCGATCACGCGGTCGAAGGCGAAGATGCTGATCAGCGCAAGCACGGCGCAGATCGCGAACGTGAGGATCAAGGCGCGTTTGCTCATACCCGCATGTTATCCGTTCGGCAGGAAAAGCAGCAGCGCGGCGCCGAGCAAGACGCGGTAGAGCGCGAACGCGGTGAAGCGATGCGTCTGAATGTAGCGCAGCAACCATTTCACGGCGACGAAGGCGGTGACCGTGGCCACGACGAACGCCAGCGCCAGTGCAACCCAGTTTTCGTGCGCTTCGCCGTGCTTGAGTTGCTTCAGCAATTCGTAGCCGCTGGCGGCGAACATCGTCGGGATGCCTACGAGGAATGCGAATTCCGTCGCTGCGGGGCGATTGCCGGTGCCGGCGAGCATGGCGACGAAAATCGTGGCGGCCGAGCGCGATGTGCCCGGAAAGATCGCGGCGACGACTTGCGCCACGCCCACCAGAATCGCGACAGGCCAGCTGATGTGCGTGGAATCGCCGCGCCGGGCCGCGAGCCGTTCCGCTGCGATCATCCAGATTCCGCCAAGCAGCAGCGCCCACGCCACCGGCGTGATCGTTTCCGGCAGCTTGAATCCGAGCTTGATCACGGCGAAGCCGAACACCGCGGTGATGAGGAAGGCTGCGGCGAGCTTCAGCGCATAATCGCGGCTTTCACGCTGCCCGAACCCGGCCGCGAGCTGCCACAGGCGCTGCCGATAGATGAAGACCACGGCGAGGATTGCGCCGGCCTGGATCACCACATTGAAAGTGTCGGAGCGGCTGCCCAGCCAACGTTCGGCGATCAGCAAGTGCCCGGTCGAGGAAATCGGCAGGAATTCGGTGATGCCTTCGATCAAGCCAAGCAGGATCACGCAAAACAGGTCGCTCATGCAAAGCTCAACCGGCAAAAGGGTGGGGCAGGGCGGATTGTGGCATGATACGCGGCCCTTGATGCCAGAACTTGCGTCGGAACCATGCTGATTTTCGGGCTACACCAACCGGGCCGCAGCGCGGCCATTATCGCGGCGCGCGCCGCGTAAGCTGCCGCCGAGGGGAGGGCGACATGCCGAGCATCGAACCGCGCGGACCCAAGCAGATCTATAAGGCGCTGAAGTGGTCGCTCAAGGGTCTACGCGCGGCGTGGACATTCGAAGCGTCGTTCCGGCTGGAAGTATACTTGTCCATTATCTTCTTTCCGCTCGGCTTGTGGCTCGGTCACGGCGGCGTCGAGAAAGCGATCCTGGTCGGCAGTCTGTTGCTGGTGCTGTCGGCGGAAATCCTGAATTCGGCCATCGAGGTCGTCGTCGACAAGACGACGCCCGAGTTCCACGAACTCGCCGGCCGCGCGAAGGACATGGGCTCGGCAGCGGTGTTCGTGCTGATGTTGAACGTCATCCTTTGCTGGAGTCTGGTGCTGTGGCAACACGCGTGATGTTTGCGCCCGGCGGAGCGCGCTGACGTGCATATCACGCCCGAGTTGCTGATTGCCCTGTTCACGCTGTCCACGCTCGAGATCGTATTGGGCGTCGACAACCTGGTGTTCATCTCGATCGCCGTGGGGCGCCTGCCGCAGCACATGCGTTCGCGCGCACGCCGCGTGGGTCTTGCGCTGGCGTGTATCACGCGCATCGGCCTGCTGCTCGTGCTCGCGCATCTGGCGGCGATGGACGACAAGCACATGCTCCTGTTCACGTTGTTGCAACAGCCGATTTCGATGCGTGACCTGATCATGATCGGTGGCGGCGTGTTCCTGATCGTGAAAGGTTCGATGGAGATCCACGACGCGATTTACAGCGTCGCGCAGCCGCCGGTGGCGAACGACGCCGCGGCCGCATTCGTCTGGATCATTCTGCAGATCGCGATCATCGACATCGTGTTCTCGCTCGACTCGGTGATCACCGCGGTCGGTATGGTGCGCAACATCCCGGTGATGGTGGCGGCAATCATTCTGGCGGTGCTGGTGATGCTGTTCGCGTCGAACCCGGTCGGCGATTTCATCGATCGCAATCCGACCATCCGCATGCTCGCACTCGCGTTTATCATGCTGGTCGGCGTCGTGCTGATCGGCGAGGGCTTCAACGCGCATATTCCGCGCGGCTACATCTACTTCGCGATGGGCTTCTCGGCGGTCGTGGAGGTCCTCAACCTGGCGGCAAAGCGTCAGCGCAAGCTGTATCGGAAACAGCGCGAGGGCGAGGTGAGCAGGGCGGCGCCGAACAGCGAGCCTTAGGTCTGGGTATGATGTAGCGGTGTAATCCTCGAGGAGACTTGCGATGCGTGCTGTGCGGATTATTTCCTTGCTTGTTCTGTTGTGCGGGCTGAGCGGTTGCGGCTACAACTCCATGCAATCCGGCGACGAGGCGGTCAAGGCCGCATGGTCGGAGGTGCTGAATCAGTACCAGCGCCGCGCCGACCTGGTGCCGAATCTCGTGGCCACCGTGAAGGGCTATGCCGAGCACGAAGCCGACGTGCTCGAGAAGGTGACGGCGGCGCGTGCCTCGGTCGGCAAGATCAACATCACGGCCGACGATCTCACCGACGAAGCGAAGATGAAACAGTTCCAGGCCGCGCAGGGCGAGCTGTCGAGCGCACTGTCGCGTCTGATGGTGGTGTCGGAAAACTATCCGAACCTCAAGGCCGACGGCCTGTTCCAGAACCTGCAGGCGCAGCTCGAGGGCACCGAAAACCGTATCGTCGTTGCGCGCAATCGCTATATCGCCGCGGTGCAGGAATATAACGTGCTGGTGCGCAGCTTCCCGCAGAATCTCACGGCGATGATGTTCGGCTACAAGCCGAAGGCGAATTTCAGCGTCGAGAACGAAAAGGCGATCTCGGCACCGCCGACGGTGGATTTCAGCAAGCCCGCACCGGCGCAGCCCGCGAAACCGTAAGCGCAGCGCCGCATGCGCGTGCTGCGCAATTTCACGGTGATGCTCGCCGGTGTCGTCCTGACGCTGGCGATTGCGGCTGCCGACGACCGGCAGCCGATCCCCGACCTGCACGCGCGCGTCACCGATCTGACGAACACGCTTGACGCGACGCAGCGTCAGGTGCTCGAATCCGAGCTCGCCGCCCTCGAACAGCGCAAAGGTGCGCAGATCGCTGTGCTAGTGGTTGCGAGCACGCAGCCGGAGGACATAGCGCAATACGCGATCCGCGTGTTCGACGCCTGGAAGCTCGGCCGCAAGGGCATCGACGACGGCGCGCTGCTGATCGTGGCTAAGAACGATCATCACGTGCGCATCGAAGTCGCACGTGGCCTGGAAGGGGCGATACCCGACGCCGCGGTGGCGCGCATCATCCGCGAATACATCACGCCGAAATTCCGCGCCGGCGATTTCTACGGCGGCATCCGTGATGCGACCGGGGTGCTGACCAAGCTGATCGACGGTGAGGATCTGCCGCCGCCGATGACGGAGGAGTCCGCAGGCAAACCTTCGCTGCCGAACATGCTGTTCTTCGGGTTCATCGGGGCGATGTGGCTGCGTGGCATCCTCGGATTTTTGCCCACCCCCGTGCGCGCCACTTCGATTGGCGGCATCGCCGGCATCGTAGCCTGGCTGTTGACGCAGGCCATGGGGCTTTCGCTGGGCTGTGCATTCGTCGGCTTCATCATCGGGCTGCTTAGCGGCGGCGGCGGTGGTGGCCGCTATGCGAGCGGCGGCAGTTACGGCGGTTGGAGCGGCGGCGGTGGTGGCTGGAGTAGTGGCGGCGGCGGATTCAGTGGTGGCGGTGGAATTTCTGCCGGCGGCGGCGCCTCGGGGAGCTGGTGACCATGCGCATCGCTCGATATTTCCCACTGATCTGGCGTTACGCCGCGCGCCGGCATTTCTCCGCGCCCGTGCTCGAAGCGATCCGCAACGCGATCTGCGTCGGCGAGCAGCGTCATCAGGGCCAGGTATGTTTCGCGATTGAAGGTGCGCTTCCTGTGCATGATCTGGCGCGCGGGCTCGGCGTACGCGCACGCGCGCACGAAGCGTTCACGCAGCTGCGCGTGTGGGACACTGAACACAACAGCGGCGTGCTGATCTACGTGCTGCTGGCCGACCGCGCGATCGAGATCGTCGCCGACCGCGGCATTGCCGCGCGCGTGCCGCAGGATGAATGGCAGGCGGTGTGCGACCGGATGCGCGACCGTTTTGCCGGCGGCGAGTACGAGCGCGGCGCGATCGAAGGCGTGACCGCCGTCACCGAAATCCTGGCGCGGCACTTTCCGGCGGATGGTTCGGGCAAGCGCAACGAATTGCCGGACCGCCCGGTGCTGCTCTAAGCATCGCCCTGCAGCGTCGCCTGTAATGCCTGCGGGGCATGAATCGGCGGCTGACAGCTGATTCCCCGGCAGACATAGGCGACGCCGCCGGAACTATGCGTTTGCGCTGCGAGGGGACCGGACGTGAGCGGGACGCCAGCAGGAATGAAGTAGGCATCCAGGCGATTCGCGGCGGCGCTTGCAAACGCGGCGCGCCAGAGCGTTTCTTCCGCGGCGTTCTCGTAGCGAATCACAACGTGGGTGCGCGGTTGCAACAAATCGTTCAGCGCGCGCAAAGTCGAGCAGCACGCTTGCGGCATCTGTTGCAGCATTGTCGATGCCGCGCGCAGGGTGCGCTCGGC
>Ga0163163_10006762_pt1 | contig 10053 bp, 7 predicted proteins | sample S65metaG_FD_119766 | JGI IMG/M metagenome (GOLD analysis project Ga0163163, IMG submission 119766) | Switchgrass rhizosphere microbial communities from Kellogg Biological Station, Michigan, USA - S6-5 metaG | ecosystem: Host-associated > Plants > Roots > Rhizosphere > Soil | place: USA: Michigan... | reverse complement strand
CCCGCCGGAGCTGAGGAAGTACGTCCTGGAAGCCGGCGCCCTGGGACGGTTCACCGCCGACCTGCTGGAGGACGCCATCGACTGCAAGGATGGCAAGACGATGATCCGCCGCCTGGACGACGCGGCGTTCTTCCTCTCGGTGGACGAGGGCAACGATCGCTGGCGGCGGTTCCATCCCCTGGTCAGCGCCTTCCTGGAGGCGAGGCTAAGGTCCGAGTCGCCGGACCGCTCGCGGGAGGTCCACGTCAAGGCGGCCGCATGGCACGAGCGGCGCGGCCACCTGGGCGAGGCGATCACCCACGCCTTCGCGGGCCAGGATGTCGACCTGGGTGTCCAGCTTCTGGATCTCGCCAGCGGCGCGCGCGAACGGATCGGTCGTTGGCGGGCCTTCACCCAATGGACTTCCCGCCTGAACGACGATGTCCTGGAGCGGTATCCGGCCATCCGCATCGAGGCCGCCTGCGCCCATGCCGTGCTCTTCGAGTTCGAAGCCGCCCGATCCCAGCTCGAGGCGGTGCGGGGCGACGCGGCGGCGCTGACGCCGCAGATGGCCGATGAACTCCTGGCCGCCGACGCCATCTACGCCGCCTTCGCCGACCATCCCGACGCCGCGCTCGAGGCCGGCGAGAAGGGGCGCTCGGCCCTGCAGGGGGCCGATCCCTATGTCGAGGGGTGCCTTCGGCTGGCCGGCGGCGTGGGACGCATCGGACAGGGCGAGCTCGACAAGGCGCGGGCTGAGCTGCAGGCCGCCCGGGCCACCTATGAGAATGGACGCAGCGCCTTCGGCGCGGCGATGGCGCTTTCGCTTTCTGGCCTGAGCGCGGCCATCGAAGGTCACCTCGATCGCGCGCTTGGCGCATGGCGGGAGGGCGAGGCGGCGGTCCGACCGCTCGACACGGCCGCCGCGGTGGAGTCGGTCGCCGTCGGCTACGTCCCCATCGTGCTCTACGAGCAGGACCGCCTCGACGGGGTCGACGCCTATCTCGCCAAGTGCTTCGCCAGCACCGCCGAGGTGATGCTGCCCGACATGGTGACGGCGCTCTATGTGGCCGCGGCGCGAACGGCGTTCGCCAGGGGCGAGCACGCCCTGGCGGCGCAATACCTCGATGACGCCGAGGTCGCGGGCCTGCGCCGCAAATGGTCACGGCTCTGCTGCGTCGCGGCTTCGGAACGGCTGACGTTGGCCCTGCGGCGCCAGGACTGGGCGGAGGCTGCTCGCCTGAGGCGCGCACTCGAGGCGACCCACGCGGCCGCGCCCGCCGGGCCCCGAGGCATGGACCTCGAAGGCGAAGGCCTCGCGCAATGGCGGTTCCTGGCCCTGACCAATCCCAGCCGGGCGCTGCTCAGCGACCTGCGGACGGCGTTGGCGCGGGCCGGCGCCCAGAATCGCGTCTGGCGCACGCTGCGGCTCCTGGTCATCGAAGCGGTGGCCCGCAACGGCATGGGCGATCAGGGCGGCGCCTTGCGCGCGATGAGCCGCGCGGTCGAACTCGGCGCGCCGCGCGGCTTCGTGCGGGCCTTCATCGACGAGGGCCCAGGCTCCGTCCAGCTCATCAGGATCCTGGCCGAACAGGAAGCCCGCACGCCCTCGCCGACGCCGGTGGACTTCGGCGCCATGCTGGCCGCGGCGGGCGAGACGACCCCCGCCGCCAGCGCGCCGCCGCCGCCGGAAGAGCTTTCCCGCCGCGAGATCGACGTGCTTCAGATGGTGGCGGCCGGCCTGTCGAACCGCGAACTGGCGGCCCGCCTGGCGGTCTCCGAGAACACGGTGAAGTGGCATCTGCAGCACGTCTTCGCCAAGTTGGGCGTGAAGAACCGCACCCGCGCCGTTATCGTCGGCCGCCACCACGCCCTGATCCGCTAGCCGCAGCGAAGGCCATACTTTTCGACGGCGTTGTCGGTCCTCGCCCTCGATAGCCAACGCGTCGCCGGCATTCGCTCCCGCAGCCCGCTGGACCGCAGGCGGCCAGTACGAGGCTTTGGATGTCCGACCATAGGGGCGACGCCCCGCCAATGACCGCCATTTCGACCGAGGCCATCAGCGCCCGCCTGGACCGAACGCCCGATCTTCTCGCCATGCTGCGGACCTCCACGGCGCAAGACCCCTACGCGCCGGCGGTCACTTTTGTCACCGACCCGCAGGATGGCGGCGCGGCGCGCACGCTGTCCTACCGGACGCTGCTGGACTACGCCGAGGCGATTGCGCGGCGCCTCGTGGCGTTCGGGCTGCAGCCGAATGAGGCCGTGGCGGTGCTTTCGCCGTCCACGCCGGAGGCGCTGGCGGTGCTGATCGCGAGCGCCGCGGTGGGCGTCGCCCTGCCGATGAATCCGCTGCTCTCGCCCACGTCGATGACCGCGCAATTGACCCTGGCGAAGGCCCGTGTCGCCTTCGTCTGTCCGGAGCACCCGGCGATCGAACACCGCAAGCGCTTCGACAGCGCCCTGCCGGACTGTCCCGCCGTCGAGCTGGTGATCGAGCTTCCCCTGCTGGACGGGGCGGCGCCGGACGCGTGGCGCCAGATCAAGGGTGTGTGGCCGTCTCCGTCGCACGCCGAGCCGCGGACTCCCGTCTCACCGGGCCGCGCGGCGGCGCTGTTCCATACCGGCGGCACGACTGGCGCGCCGAAGTTGGCGGAGTTGTCCTCCCGCGGGCTCGTCGCCGGCGCCTTGATATCGGGCGCGGCGCTGCAGTTGCGCGCGGACGACCGGCTGTTCCAGGCCCTGCCCCTGTTCCACGTCGGCGGCGCGATCACCAGCACGCTCGCTGCGTTGAGCGCGGGAGCGACCGTGATCTTTTGCGGCGTGGCGGGGGCGAGGGACCCACGCGTGGTTCAGGGCGTCTGGCGTCTGCTGGCGGCGACCGGCTCCACGGTCCTGGTGATGGTGCCGACCTCCCTTGGCGCGATCCAGAACGTGCCGATCCTCGGAGAGGACCTCAGCCGGCTTCGCGGGGTCGTGACCGGTTCCTCGGCCTTGCCGCCGATCCTCGCCAAGGCGCTGGAAGGCAAGCTCGGGATTCCGGTCTGCCAGGTCTTCGGCATGACCGAGCTTTCCGGGATCTGCACCGCCCAGCCGCTGGACGGCCGATCGTGGGGCCCCGCCGTGGGTCTTCCCGCGCCGCTCGTGCAGCTGACGATCGGAGCCGCCGACGAGACCGGCCTTGGCGAGGTCATGCTGGGCGGTCCGAACCTCTTCCTGGGCTACCGAAGCCACGAGGGTCTGGTCGACGTGCCGACCGGCGGTCGCGTGGCCAGCGGCGACATCGGCCGGATCGGCGAAGATGGTCAGCTTCGCCTGCAGGGGCGCCGCAAGGACGTGATCATCCGCGGCGGACACAACATCGACCCCTTGGCGATCGAGGACGCGGCGCTCGCCTTCCCGGGTGTGCTCCAGGCGGCCGCTGTCGCCATGCCGGACGCCTACGCAGGCGAGGTGCCTGTCCTGTTCGTATGCCCCGAATCGCCGACCGGCTTCGACCAGGCTGATTTCGAGCGCCATCTTCGTGAGGCGATCTTCGAACCCCCGGCGCGGCCGCGGGCCGTGTTCCTGGTCGAGGGCCTGCCGCTGACGCCCGTCGGCAAGGTGTCGCGCTTCGAGCTGCGCTGCGCCGCCGCCGAGCGGGCGGTCATGGCCGCCCTGGCCGACCTCCAGTTGGAAGCCGCCGCCTGCGTGGGTCCGGCGGCGAAGGAGATCCGGCTGACCTGGCGCGCTCCGCCCGCGCTCGCTCAGGTCGCCACGGCCGAGGCTCGCCTCGCGGAACTGGGGCTAACCCTCCTCCACGAGGCGGACGCCTGAGCGGCTAGTACCGGTAGCTGATCGCCACGCCGTACTGCGCCGGCATGCCCGTGTAGCGCACGATGGTGTCCTGCACGTGCAGGGCGTTGTTCCAATAGTAGCGGTTGAACACGTTCTTGCCGTAGGCCGAAAGCCTCCAGCGGCCGTCCTGGGTCTTCACGCCGGCGTTCAGGTTGACGAGCGTGTAGGCGGCGATCCGCAGGCGCGGATCCTCCTCGAGGCTGCCGTTGGTGGCGCTCCGGTAGGACAGGTCGCCGGAGACGAAGCCGTCGAGTTTGTCGCTCAGGGACCAGTCGTAGGACGCTCCGGCGTTCGCCTGCCAACGGGGCGTGTAGGGGAAGCTGTTGCCGGTGAAGGCCTGCAAGGCGCCGAACTCGGTGAAATTCACGAAATCCGTCCCGTCGCGGTTCCGCCGGATCCGGGTGTCCAGGTAGGTCATCGACCCATAGAGGTTGAGGTGGCGGACCGGGATCCACTGGGCCGTCAGCTCGGCGCCCTCGACGCGCGAGCGGGGAATGTTGACCAGCTTTTGCAGCTGGCCGAACACCGGATCCTGCACCCGGCCGGAGAACTGCTTGTCCCCATAGTCGTAGTAGAAGACCGCGCCGGTCAGCTGCACCGTCCGGTCGAAGAGCGGCGCCTTGAAGCCCATCTCATAGGCTGTGAGCTTTTCCTGCGTCACCGGCGCCAGCTGGGCGCTGGACGAGGCGGCGAGGGTCGGGAAGCCGCCGGCCTTGAACCCCCGGCTGACGGTCGCATAGGCCAGTCCGCCGCCCGTGAATTTGTAGTTCAGGCCGAGCCGCCCTGAGACATTGTCCTGGTTGAGGCTGGCGACGACCGGTCCGGTCGAGCCGTTGGGCAGCAGGGTGATGCACTGGCCGGGGCGGGCGGTCGCCGGGACGCCCAGCAACACGCCCTGGATGAAGCCGAAGATGGTCGACAGATCGCCGGCGCCGGAGTCCAGGCTGCAACCGCTGAAACGGGTGTCTGAGCGGGTGTAGCGTGCGCCGGCGATGACGGAGAAGGCGCCCGCCAACTGGTAGTCCAGGTTGGCGAAGACGGCCGTGGTCTTCACGCGGTTGCGGCTGTCGTCCACGGCGGTCTTGAACTGGAACGGTCCCACGAACGAGCCGGGCGAGTCCTGGAGGAAGACGACCTGGTGGTCGTGGATGCGGTCGTCCTCGTAGTTGGCGCCCACGACCCAGTGCGCGGCGTCATAGTCGCCGGCCAGCCGCAGCTCCTGGTCGAAGGTCGAGATCGCCCCGCCCAGGCCCAGGTTCAGGTCCTGCGTCGGCGTTCCGCTCGCGGCGTTGAGGCCCTCGCGGGTGAAGTGGTCGTAGGATGTCAGCGAGGTCACCGTCAGATGGGGCGCGATCGCGATTTCGGCCTTGGCCGCGCCCTGGAAGAAGGCGTTGTTGCGCCTGAAGGCGAGGCCCGGCGACCAGTCGGCGGCCCGGGGCGTGGTGACGACGGGCTCGTTGGCGATGGCGGGGGGCAAGGGGCCGGGCACCGCCGCGAACAGGCCCACGAACTGGGCGGCCTGGCTGTCCGAGCGGTCCCGCCAGCCATTCACGTTGAGCTCCAGCGTGAAGCTGTCCGAGGGTGCGTAGTCCACCAGGAGACGGCCGGTGACGACATCTGTTGCGCCCAGGCTGTCGTGACGCGTCGTGCTGCGTTGCCAGTCGCCGCTCTGGTCGGTGCTGAGCGCCAGGCGCGCGGTGAGGCCATCGGCCAAGGGGCCGCTCACGAAGCCCTCGGCATTGACCGTGTTGAAGGAGCCGTAGCTGAGCTCGGCGCCCGCCTGGAAGGTCTTGGTGGGCTTGGCGGCGATGAAGTTGATGGCGCCGCCGGTGGAGTTCTCACCGAACAGGGTGCCTTGGGGCCCCTTGAGGACTTCCACATGGTCGAGGTCCAGCACGCCCCCGCGGGTCATGGCGGAGTAGGGCAGGGGGACCTGGTCCACATAGACGCTCACCGTCGGAGCGGCGGCCAGGCTGGAATCGTTGAAACCGACGCCGCGCAGGGTGAACACCGGGGCGTCGAACTGGGTCTCGGTGAACGAAAGGCCGGGCACCAGCTTGTAAAGATCTTCGGCCGAACGGACGCCGGCCTGCTTCATCGCGGCGCCGTCGACGACGGCCATGGAGATGGGCACGTCGTTGAGGTTCTGGGCCCGCTTCTGGGCGGTGACGATGACCTCGCCGATTTCTTGGACACCGGCAGCGCCTGGCGACGCAGGCGGGGTCGACGATTGCGCATGGGCCACGCTGGCGGCGGCGACGGCTGACGCGGCGGTCATCAGACCGGCCTTCACGGCGTTTCTCAAATCAACCCCCATGATCCTCGCCGGCGTCAGATGCGCGCGGCGTTGAGGGTGAAGGTTGTGTGACGCGGGGACCGGTGCGCCCCGTCAGAAAGTATAGGGCTCGTCGGGCGAGGTCGAAGGAGCTGCTGTGGCCAAGCGGTCAGTGACCGCCGGCTTCTTCCATGTCGCGCATATGTTCCGGCGGGACCGCCATGGAGGGGTCGCCGACCCTGTCCGCGGCGACGACCGTCGTGCGGACATCGGCGCCGCGGTCGAAGGTGCGATGCACCGGGCAGCGCTCGGCGATGTGCAGCAGCTGGGCCCGCTGCGCCTCGTCCAGCGGCCCCTCCAGGCTGATGGTGCGTTCGAACAGGTCGCGGGCGTCCAGCGATGCGCGGTGGTGGCGCACCGCGACCTGGACGCGCGTCAAGGGCCAGCGCTTGCGCTCGGCGTAGAGCCGCAGGGTCATCGCGGTGCAGGCCCCCAGGGCGGCGCTCAACAGGTCGTAAGGATTGGGCCCGGACCCCAGGCCGCCCACCGACGTCGGTTCGTCGATCAGGAACGCGCCGGACGCTGTGCGGGCCTCGACCTGCAGCCGCCCGGCTCCGGTCTCGGCGACCACGACCTCCTCGCCAGGCGGGCGTTGGGGCGCGGCCGGGGTGTTGTCGGGCATCAAGCGACTCCCTTCAGGGTGGACGGCTGGCTGATCGTCCCGCGCCTTGTATCAGAAGGGAACCTCGCCCGCCCTCGGCGGCGCCGTATTACTGCTTAGGTATCCATCCCGAATGGTCCGGTCGTTCATCGAGTTCTAGCGTCCTCATCAACAAGAGGAGGCTAACCCATGTCCGTCGAGTACACGCCGCAAGCGCCAAGATTGGCGCTCGTGACCCGGGCCGAGATCCATCCGCACGCCCCGCCCGCCTATCTCTGCCTGAGCGAGTCCGGCGCCCCGAACTGGACCACCGATCCGCGGAACGCGACGGCTTTTGAATCGATGCGCGAAGCGGCCCGGATGGCCTTGCGGCTGCCGGCGGTTCTCAGGGCCTACGGCCTGCCGCGCGATCCCGAGGTTTCGCTGCACTAGAAACGAGATCTGAGTGGCGGCTACACGCCGAACTCGGCGCGCCAGGCGGCCAGCTTCTCGAGGCTGACGACGACACCGCCGCAGGCGATCATGGCGACACGCTGGAAGGACCCCAGCGCCTCGTGCTGATCGTACGCCAGGCTGAGGGCCGCGCCGCACGCCGGCTCCACGAGCGCCAGGTGCTCGTCGGCGAACCGCAGGCAGCCGCGCACCGCATCGGCGTCCGAGACCACAACGGGCGCAATCGGCCGATGCTGCGACCAGGCGAAGGCCGCGTCCGCCACGCGGCGAGCCCCCAGGCTGGTGGCGATGGTGTCGATCCGGTCCAGGGTGACCGGTCCGCCGGCCTCCACCGCTCGCGCGTAGGACGCCGAGCCCTGGGTCTCCACCGCCACGATGGCCACATGGTCCAGGCCATGGCGATTCAGCCCTTCGGCGACGCCGCAGAGCAGGCCCCCGCCACCCACCGCCACCACGACCGCATCCGGCGCCGGGCCCTGGTCCAGGATCTCATCGATCAGGCTAGCATGTCCGGCCCACAGCAAAGGATTGTCGAAGGGGGCGACATAGGCCGCGTCGCCGCGGGCAGCGATGGCTTGGGCGAGGCGATCGGCGGCGTCCCAGACGTCGCCTTCGACGATTACCTCGGCGCCCAGGGCGGCGATCCGGCGGCGCATGAAGTCCGGGGTGGTCGAAGGCACGACGACCGTGACCGGGACCTCCAGCGCACGCCCGGCATAGGCGGCGGCGAGCCCGGCGTTGCCCCCGGACGAGGAGACGAAGGCGCGCGCGCCGTTGGCCTTCAGCCGCTGGCAGAGCAGGCCGACGCCGCGGATCTTGAAGGACCCGCTCGGCTGGTAGTTGTCCATCTTCACCAAGATCTCTCGGCCGCCCGGCGCTTCGACGCCGCGGAGGGGCCAATAGGGCGTGACGTGGTGCAGTGCGTCCAAGATCAGGTCCTTGCGTCAGTCCCGCGCAACTAGCGCCGTCCGGCGCCCAAGGCCAGAGGCGGCGCGAATTGCCGGTGCGGGCGCGTGGGTGTCAGATGCGGACTATGCGCCCACGGCTCGCCATCCTGGTTCTTCTTGTGCTCGCGAGCCCGCTGTCTGTCCGTGCGGCTGGGCCGCCCGATATCCGTAGCGAGGCTCCGATCCGGCAGTCCATGCTCAGCAATGGCGCGCGCCGCTACGCCGTGCCGCTCACGGTGGGCAGGACGACGTTGCTGGCCAGCCTGGATACCGGCTCCACCGGCTTGCGCATCCTGCCTGGCGTCCTTGGGCCGTCCGACGCCGTGGTCGGCGCCGAGCCGGAGACCTATGGCTACGCCTCCGGCTCGCGGTACGAGGGAGTCGTGGGCGAGGCGAGGGTGGCGATCGGCGGCGCGGCGGGAGTGTCGCCCGTCCATCTGATCCGGACGATCGGCTGCTACGCCTACCGGCCGCATTGTCCGGCGTCGCGGACCACGCTGCCGCAATACGGCATCGCCAGCGACGGCCTGCCGGGCGAAGGGTTCAAGGCGATCCTCGGCATCGACATGGCGCCGGGCAAGGTCGGCAATCCGTTCCGGTTCCTGGGCGTGCGCCGCTGGATCGTCGACCTGCCGCGCCCCGGTGAGGAAAGCGGCCGCCTGATCCTCAATCCGGCGGACGCCGAGACGGAGGGCTACGTCATGCTCCCCCTGACCGCGCCCTATGCGCATGAACGCGGCGGCGGCCTCCATGATGCTGTCCCAGGCTGTCTCAGCAACCGCGATACCCGCGCGAGGGCCTGTGGCGTCATGCTGATGGACACCGGCGGGCCGGGCCTCGCGGTCGTCAACGCCGGCGTCGGCGTCGAACCCTGGTCGGACGGCGCCCGCGCCTCGCTTGAGTTCTTCGACGCGACCGGTCGCCTGGCCGCCCAGGAGATCCTGACCGTCGGCCTGCGCGACCAGGGGACGCGCCTGGCGTGGCGCCGGGAGAACCGGGTCTCCGGCACAGTGATCTACGCCGGAATCTCGCCCTATCTCGCCTATTCGGTGCTCTACGATGCGCGGCGCCAAGTGATCGGACTGAAGGCCCGTCCGGCCGCGCCTGAGCCCGCTGCGCCCCGCGCGGTCGCCGTCACGCCGGATCCCTGAGCGGTGGCGCGCGAAACCAGCGCCGGCGTGCTCGTCTATCGGCGGCGCGAGACCGGGCCGGAGTTCCTGCTGGTCCATCCCGGCGGCCCCTATTGGGCCCACAAGGACGAAGCCGCCTGGTCGATCCCCAAGGGTCTGGTCGACAAGGGCGAGGAGACTTGGGCTGCGGCCCAGCGCGAATTCGCCGAGGAGCTGGGGCAGCCGATCACCGGCGATCCGTCGCCTCTGACCCCCTGTCCGACCGCCTCCGGCAAGCTGATCCTCGCCTGGCTGGTGGCCGCTGACCTCGACCTCACCACCCTGGCCAGCAACACCTTCGAGATGGAGTGGCCGCCGCGCTCGGGCCGCAAGGCCGAGTTTCCGGAGGTCGATCGGGCGGCCTATTTCGACGCGGTGACGGCCCTTCGCAAGGTCCACAAGGGTCAGCGCCCGATTCTTCTGGAGGCCATTTCGCGGCTTAACAGATCGTAAATTACCCCATAGGGGAGAACAAACTTCCATATAGACGCGCCATTTAGGATTTATGTTCTCTATCCATTCGTCAGCGGATCGAAACTCGACAATGATTTTCCCTGCCGCGGCGCCATCCTTGGCCTCGAGCTGCTTCGAGGGACCGAGAGCCATGTTTCGCGCGTTTACCGAACACCCGGAATCGGTGGGCGAAACCTATTTCGAGCACATGCTGTCCGCGTCCTGGTTCGCCATGACCATGTTTGTCGGCGCGGTGGCTTGCCTGCTCCACGCGATCCT
>Ga0163163_10006761_pt1 | contig 10053 bp, 8 predicted proteins | sample S65metaG_FD_119766 | JGI IMG/M metagenome (GOLD analysis project Ga0163163, IMG submission 119766) | Switchgrass rhizosphere microbial communities from Kellogg Biological Station, Michigan, USA - S6-5 metaG | ecosystem: Host-associated > Plants > Roots > Rhizosphere > Soil | place: USA: Michigan... | reverse complement strand
TTGAGCTATACAATGCAGGATACAATACCGTAATTGTTGATAATTTAAGCAACTCATTAAAGTCGGCAATAGACGGGATAGCATCAATAGTTAAAGAACTACCTATTTTTTACGAGGTAGATTACGCTGATACTAAAAAATTAAAGAAAATTCTAATTGATCATAAAATTGACGGTGTTATTCATTTTGCAGCCCTAAAAGCCGTGGGTGAATCAACTGAGCAACCTTTGAAGTATTACGAAAACAACGTTGGCGGTTTTATTGGCCTAATGAAACTCTTAGACGAGCTCGGCATCCCGGTGGTGTTCTCATCTTCATGTACGGTCTACGGTGAACCCGACAGCTTACCAGTAAACGAACAAGCACCCCTCAAGCCGGCGGAATCACCTTATGGCGCCAGCAAGCAAATGGGTGAGACTATCCTGCGCGATTCCACCAAGGCAAGTAACAAACTTAAAAGCATCGCACTGCGCTACTTTAACCCAGTTGGTGCGCATCCGTCAGGCTTAATTGGCGAATTGCCGCTAGGCCGTCCTAGCAATTTATTCCCGATCATCACCCAGGCTGTTGCTGGCAAAGGGGCAGAATTAACTGTTTTTGGAAATGACTATGACACACCAGACGGTAGCTGTGTTCGCGATTATATTCATGTAGTTGATCTAGCAAGAGCCCATATTAAAGCGCTTGAATATTTGGCTAAACAAAATTCAGGCTTTTTTGACGTTTTTAACATCGGTACTGGCAAAGGCAACACAGTGCTGGAAGTCATAAAAACTTTCGAAGATACCACTGGAGAGAAAGTTCCTTACCATATTGGCGGTCGCCGAGCCGGCGATATAGCAGCCACTTACGGAGATGCTAATAAGGCCAATGAGATCTTAAACTGGAAAGCCGAAAAAACGCTCGCCGATTCCTGTATAGACGCCTGGCGCTGGCAACAAACATTAGCCTAGTTGCGAGGATGTTCGGCCACAAACTTTTTAATATAATCAATAACGTCTACGGTAGTTTCCCATCCTAATTCATCCCTGGCCTTAGTGGGTGAATCACTAGATCCCATCCGCCCTGGGTTCCCATCCATAAACTCAATAGGCCCACCAAAAGTTTCAGCAATCTCAATGATTGAATGCGTCTGCAAATTATTTAGCGCATAACCATCACCTTCACCTTTTTCACCAGTTAAGATAATGCCGCGCGCTAAGTCGCCAACGTACGTAAAATTACGTTTTTGTGTTCCTGGCAAAGTAACCGGCAATGGTTTGCCTTGCAGATAGGCCTTTTCGAAATTAGCAATAACCGTACCGTATTTTTCGTCTGCCTTTTCTCGGGGTCCAAAAGCATTGTAAAAATAGCATATTGCAAAAGGCAGCTTGTACCATTTACCATAGTTCTTTATTAAATCCACATTGGTTGCTTTACTAAAAGCATAGGGGCTTTGGTCTCGACCGGTGCCATTATCTGCAAACTTGGTGCTTGAACCCGCATACACTAACTTGGCTACGGCTCGTTGCCGGCAATATTCTACGACCGCGCTGGTACCAACTATATTAAGATCAACGACTCGCGCAGGCTCCGAAAAAGAAGGCGCGATTCTGGCGTATTCACCAAGATGATAGACAATGTCTGGTGTTTCAGGGACTAAAGAACTTATGTCTTTTGTATGGCCTCGTCGATAATCGGCACCTTCTATATGGTTGTCTTCGCTACCATTTGAATAATTATCAAGCGATATAACGTGATTGATAGGGTCTTGGACTAACTGCTCGATAACGTGCGACCCGATATGTCCAGCGCCACCAGTTACAAGTATGATTTTGGTTCCAGGAAAATCACGACTAGTTGACGACATTACGACCAATACTTTCGTAATGAAAACTTTGTTTTGCCATTGCTTCTAGATCATACAAGTTTCGGCCATCAAAAATAACTGGTTCACTTAATGATTTTTTCATTACTTCAAATTCGGGCGTCTTAAATTCGCTCCATTCCGTTGCAATAATAAGTGCATCCGCTCCATTTAGAGCGCTATACTGATCTTCTGCAAAGTTCAGGCCCTGAGATGCTGCATGCTTTCTAACATTATCCATAGCCTCTGGATCATAAGCTATGATTTGTGCTCCAGCGGCGGTCAGTGACTTGATAATTTCAAGGGCCGGAGCCTCACGAATATCGTCTGTATCTGGTTTGAAAGCAAGCCCCCATAGTGCAAAAGTTTTTCCTTTTACATCTCCGCCATAATAACCCATAACTTTTGTTACCAGGCGTTGCTTTTGGGCAGTGTTAACAGCTGTTACGGCTTTTAAAATTTTGAAGTCGTAATTATTTTCTTTAGCAGTATGTTCAAATGCAAGCACATCTTTTGGGAAGCAGCTACCGCCATAACCAATGCCGGGGAATAAAAAACGCTTACCAATTCGCTCGTCGGACCCAATTCCAAGCCGTACTGCATCTACATCTGCACCAAGTAATTCGCACATATTTGCAATTTCATTCATAAACGAAATTTTCATGGCCAGAAATGAATTGGCAGCATATTTTGTCATTTCAGCCGAACGCTCATCCATAAAATAAATTAGGTTTCCTTGACGTACAAATGGCGCATAAAGCGTTTGAAGCAGCGTACGAGCCCTTTCCGATGACACGCCTATAACCACACGATCCGGCTTCATAAAATCATTAACCGCAAAACCTTCTTTTAAGAATTCTGGGTTTGATGCGACATCAAATTCTACTTTAGCATTTTGAGCTATCGTGTTTTTTACACGTTCGGCCGTCCCCACTGGAACGGTACTTTTATCAATAATCACTGTGAATTTTTTTAGTATTTTTCCAAGCTCATCAGCAACTTTCAAAATGTAAGAAAGATCGGCCGACCCATCACCACCTGGGGGAGTGGGTAATGCCAAAAAGATCACTTCCGCGTCTTCTATGCCATCTGCAAGACTGGTCGTAAAACTCAACCGACCTTCGTCTATGTTGCGTTTAAACAAGTTCTCAAGGTCTGGTTCATAAATCGGGACTTGGCCCTTTTGCATCATTGCAACTTTGGCTTCATCAATGTCAACACAGGTCACTGCGTTACCCGTTTCAGCAAAACAAGTGCCAGTCACTAACCCAACATACCCAGTGCCTACTACTGCTATCTTCACTTGGCTATTTTCTCAATTTCTTTTGGTGTGATATCACGCCATATTACAAATTTTGACCATCCAAAATTCCATATGAGAGATACTGACGAACTAATTAAAAGTGCTACGAATTTACTGATATGAAAGACGTCGATGCCAAGACTAACCATTGCCGTGCTCCCTAATATAGCCGGCCAAGTAGTAACGTGAAATTGAACAATAAGGTTCTTTAGGGTTTTGTTAACGTTGTGAGCTTTATAAGTCCAGTTGTGATGCAGAATAAAATTAGTTCCTAACGCTACTTCTGCACCAATTAGCTGCGCAACAACTATGGATAAGCCGAAAAGCTTAGTTAGAGCAACGAGCAAAACAAAGTTAATGACAAAACCTAAGCCTCCAACTATGCAAAATCGTATAAACTCGATTTTCAGTAACCGCTCAATTTTGTTCCTTGTGTATGCAAGCATGCTTAGGATATGGTAGCATACCTTGAGTACCAACTAACAGGGGAAATACGCAGGGGAATGTGAAAAAAATTAAGAAATTGTCTATAGTCATTCCATGTTATAACGAAAAAAACACGATTGAGAAAATCCTAGCGGAAGTGTTTGCTGTGAATTTGGGCACAACCGATAGAGAAGTCATAATAGTTGATGATGGTAGTAGTGACGGAACCCGCGAATTGTTGAAAAAAATCGCTGACGGCAATAAAAAGATTAAGCTTATTTTTCAGAAGACAAATCAGGGCAAGGGTGCAGCTCTCAAAAAAGGCATTCTAGAATCGACTGGGGATGTTGTAGTTATACAAGACGCCGATTTAGAATATGATCCGAAAGAATTCAAACGTTTACTCTACCCAATTGAGCGCGGTCAAGCGGATGTTGTTTACGGCTCACGTTTCATTGGCGGTGAACCTCATAGAATTATTTATTTCCGCAACCAAGTTGCCAATAAATTTCTCACCTTTTTGTCTAACCTATTCACCGGCTTAAACCTTACTGATATGGAAACCTGCTACAAAATGATGGATGGTGACTTGGCCCGCAGACTCGCCAAAGAACTTAAAGCACAGCGCTTTGGTTTTGAACCTGAAATAACTGCGCGCATTGCCAAGAGTAAGGTTCGCGTTTACGAAATTGGTATTAGTTATTATGGACGCAGTAAAGAAGAGGGCAAAAAAATTGGCTTTCGTGATGGTTTAAAAGCCATTTGGGAGATAATAAAATTTAATGTTTTTGTTAAATAGGACATTAAGGGTGAAAACAAGGCTTAAAAAAATAAAAGGCGCTCTGGCTGTTTTCTGTAAACAGTATTGGATAGGCGCAGTTGTTATAGCGCTTGTAACCTTAGTTTTTTTCTGGCCGATTGTAACCCGTATTTCTAGCTACAGCGAAGGTGGGGATGCCATGTTTAATGCCTGGACCTTGGCACGCGATCAACATTGTATCCTCCGACAAAGCTGCCCAAGTTACGTGAATGGTAATATCTTTTTCCCACACAAAGACAGCATGCTTTATTCAGAGACGCAGCTATCGGCTGGGTTTCTTACATTACCACTGCATTTTATAAATGAAAACCCTATTTTTTCCTATAACGTCTGGACAGTTACCAGCTTCTTTTTGATGGGCTTCTTTATGTATATGTTGGCTATGTATCTAAGCAAAAAGAATCAGTTCATTTCAATCCTGGCTGGGATTTTATTTGCGTATTCGCCGTTTAGAATGGCAGCGCTCTCGCACTTACAAAATAGTAGTATATTTTATCTGCCCCTCGCTATATTGTTGATATTCAAATTCTTTGACACCAAAAAACGAGGCTATTTAATCGGCCTGTTTGTGACGCTTGTTCTCCAATTTTATGCGTCTTGGTATCAAATGGTCTTCGCTCTGATTGCAGTCGGGTTGTTATTGGCGGGCTACTTAGTTTTTAAATTAGCTAAACCCAAAATAGTATTGAAAGTTTTTATAGTCGTTTGTTTTGCAGCCATATCGACCTTGCCGCTGGCAAAAGCATACGCGAACTTTTCAAAAACTAACAAAGCATCGTTTAGCATACAATCGCAGGCCACTTACTCTTCAAGTTTGATGGACTACGTTACGCCCGAACAAGGCACACTTTTAGGCAGGCTGTTTTACCATATAAAACCAACTGTACATCGTAATAGCTACAACCCAGACAGCGGTTCTTACTATGGCATGACATTGTATGCATTGGCTACTTTGCTTAGTATTCTAGCCTATGTAAAACGCAAACGTGGCGCGCAAGCCATGAAGCAATATAAGACATTGATTATTTTTGCAGTAATTGCACTTGCTGGCATGCTTATATCATTTGGGCCTATCCTAAAAATTCATGCTTCCAGTAGCTACGGTTCAGATAACGGCCTTCGTTATGTTATCCCTATGCCTTACATACTTGTTAGTAAATTCCTGCCGCAACTATCTTTTATGAGAGCGCTTGGTCGCTCAGGTGTATTGATACTATTTTCTTTATGTTGTTTTCTGGCACTCGTGCCTTTGGCGGTAAAAGATATTAAATTTTACCAAAGACATAAACGGTTGATTAATTGCGCTGTTCTCTTTCTGATTATCTTTGAACTAATTCCGTTCCACCGTATGCCAATGAGGACTGGTACTTACAGCTATAATCTCTCAATACCACCTGTCTATAAATTTATAAAAAACGATAACAAAGTTAACAATATAATTGTTCTGGCCGCCGATTTTGATTACCCAAACGCAGGGGGCATACCTACTCAACTGCCAGAAGTTACCATGTGGTCTGGGTATCACAATAAGAATGTATTTAATGGTTACAGTGGTTATCTGCCTCCTGATTATTACCCTACATATTGGGACTTTCTCGACTTTAAACCAGACGATGTTTCGAAGCTTAAACAAAAAGATTTACGGTATGTGCTTGTAGATAAGCAACTATCAACTTCCAACCCAAACCTAGTGAATCAAGTAGCTGCGGTGCTTGGTAAAAACAATACCACTTACGAGGACAAGCGTTACACTTTAATTAAGGTACCCTGAAGCAAGAACGTAATTAAATAAAGGTATATATATGAGAAAACCAGCCAAGAAAGTTACCAAAGTTGCCGAAATCCGTATAGCAATCGTCAAGAAATATCAAAGACTATACAAATTTTTGCAAAAGATTGATCGTAAATCAGGTCTTTATACTATAGGTTTGATTTTGGCCGGGGTCATATTACTTACTACATCCGTTTACGCTGCTCATCATGCCAGCGATGACTATTCTACAAATTCGAATGCTCATATGTTGACCTACCTGTTTAGCGGGCATACTGATTACCCGGCTGTCCTGCCAGGGCCGCATGCCACGTTATTAATTATCCCTCTCGTTTATATTCAAGGTCACTTACCGTATCACTACTCAAGCTTTACCTTGGTTAATATTGCACTGGTAGTAGCTACCATGTTCGGCTGGGCACTATTAATGATAAAGCTGTTCGGCAGAAAGTATGAAATACCGATACTAATTATTCTGTCGAGCCTCATATTTACTTCGGTCGCATTTAGTTATTCTTTGGCCTATACCACTATCAGAAATATCGAATATCCACTGGTGCTTTGGTTTGTCATGATTGTGGCTTCGGTTCTGAAAGGAAAGCTCTTTTCCCGCAAACAATTAATCTGGGGAGCTATTGGAACTGCACTTTTCGTCATAACTTTGGCAGGCGATAGTTTCTTTAATTACGCTATCTTACTTCCATTAGTAGCAGTCCTAGGGTGGTATTGGGTGCAAAGTCGTTTGTTTACCGCAAGCATGGCCAAGGCGCTTGCTTTAATTGTTGGTTCATTTATAGGCGCGACTTTGCTCAAGCACATACTGTCTGCTGCGGGTATCATTACGTTTGATTATAGTTTCTGGGGGCCAAACACTGTGCTTGACTCCGCCAGGCTAGTGCCTTCATTCAGCGTAGCTCTAAGAGAAACACTCCAGATGCACGGAGCCTACATATTTAATCAGATTATTAATTACCATAATATGGCCGTGTTTGTTAATTTCGGTTTGCTGCTCGTTGGTCTCGTCGGTCTTGGCTTGATAATTTCAAAAACAAGCCGCAGTTTTAAAAACCAAAAAGGTTTGGATGACGATAGTAACTTTGTTCTGTTTGTGATGGCAATCAGTTTCTTTGTGACGTTTTTAGTCTTTGCCATCTCAGGTTACGCCATCGCTACGCTTTCGACTGGCCAGATAGTAAGTGCCCAAAATGCCCGATATATTTCAATCATGCCACTCATAACAATGATCGCGATTGTTTGGTTACTAAAAAATTACTATGCAAAGCACATAACATTACTATGTGTGCTATGTCTAGTTTTGATTGGTGGGATTATTACAAGCCACCCTGCCGTAAAAGCATCTTACGCATCCGGTAGCTACAAACTTGAAATCTCCCCATCCCGAGATTCTATAAACCAGATTATTTATTACCTTAAGAAAAATAATGTTACCCAAGTATCGACAGATTACTGGTATAGTTACCCCCTTCGTTTTTGGTCGAACGGTACGATTAATAATGCGGCCGTGGTAAATTGCACTCCGTCTATGATCAATAATGCAGATGGCCCTTTGTTTACAAAGCAAAAACACAACACTGCTTTAATCATTGATCGAGGCGAGCGAAATTATGGTTTTTGGCAATGTAGTGACGAGCAGCTCATGCAAGTGTATGGTGCTCCAAGCGAAATGCATGAAGTACAAGGCGCAGGTCCAAACGAACCGGTTAAGATCTGGATATATAAGAATGCCCAATAATGGATACCTTCGAACAAGAAGCTAGAATTTTTACCAAATATCTTGTTAATAGGAATGCTAGCCCTCAAGCTATCCAGCTTTATAAAGCCGCGGTGAGCACGAGCAAACCAGATACTACCGATAAAAAACTACTTAACTTTATGCTCGTGCACCCTCATAGCATCGGGTTAATAGATGCTGGATTAGTTTTTCATAATCCTAATTCAGAAGCGCGCAGACGACTCTATCTTATGTTGTCGATACTTGAAGCTAGTGTTGAATGTTCTGATTTGTTTCTCCCAAAAAAGCGCGGCTCTTTCTATATGGTAGTTATCTTTTTTGCTGGCGTTAGAGCAATTATAAAAGCTTTTTTGGGACTGCTTTTAGTAAAGGCTGTTGCTTAACATGAAGATACACGACTACATTGTAGTTGGCTCGGGCTGCTCGGGTGCAATTGCCGCTCAAACTCTCATAGAAGCCGGGGCAAAGGTGACAATGCTTGATGTTGGGATTAAAAGAGACAGCTCCTTAAAAATACCGAACGAAGATTTCGTTACTTTACGTAAGACTGACAAGCAGCAGTACCGCTACTTTATTGGTGAGAACGCAGAGGGGGTTAACTGGGGCAAAATTGGCACCGGTGCACAAATTACTCCGCCGCGGAGATATATCACGCGTCTCGCTGATAAATATATCCCCTCCAAGTCATCAACTTTTTCGAGCTTCGAAAGTTTAGGCTACGGAGGAATGGGGATTGGCTGGAGCTTACAGGCTTGGGAGTATACCAAAACCGATCTTAAGACTGCCGGCCTTGACTACAATAAAATGACAGAAGCCTATGCCTATGTCGCTAGAAAAATAGGTGTCAGCGCGTCCGATAATGATGCCACTAAACTAACTGTTAATAACCTCAGTTACTACCAGCCAGCTCCTAAAATGGATCGCAACAACTCTTCTCTTTATAAAAAATACCTGCTGCACAAGAAATCGCTCAACAAAAAAGGTGTTGTAGTGGGCCAAACACCGCTGGCGTTACTCACCGAAAACATCGGTCCACGTAAAAAATATGCTTACAAAGGCATGGACTTCTACTCAGATAATGATAAGAGCGCCTGGCGCCCTTGGATTACTGTTGATCAACTAAAGAAAAAATCCAATTTTAACTACCAGGATGGTTATCTAGTGCTAAGGTTCGTAGAAAAAAAAGACTTTACCGAAGTTCACTGTTTGCAAATTGGCTCAGACAAGCCAGTTGTTTTCTACTGCCGCACCTTAATTCTTGGCTCCGGAGCTTTGGGTAGTGCGCGCATAGTACTTAGATCCTTTAAAAAAGAGGGTGTTAGGTTACCGATCTTATGCAACCCTTATTCATATATTCCTTGTATCCAGACCAGCCTCGTTGGGAGAGAAGCCGAGCATAAAAAACTTGGATTTGCCCAGCTTTCAATACTACTAAATAAAAATACTCTGAACGAAAAAGCATCAATGGCATCGCTGCACAGCTATCAGTCTTTGATGCTTTTTAGGCTTATACCGCAAATTCCTTTTAACTATAGAGACAGCCGAATATTGATGCAGTACTTATCCCCAGGTATCATTACGATGGGCGTTTATCATCCGGATAGCCAAAGCAAGAATAAATATATACAGTTAATTCAGGATTCTAAAAGTCCAACTGGAGATAAATTAAATGTTGAATATTCTCTTCTCCCCGAGGAAAAACAAGAATTTGAAAAACGAGAAAAGGTACTTATGAGAGCCATGCGTAAAATGGGAGCTTTGCCCCTAAAAAGAATAAATCCTGGGTACGGCATTGGCATTCATTACGGGGGTACATTACCGTTTAGCGATCAGGAAAAACCCTATACTCTTAGCTCGTCGGGTAGGCTCCATGGCACAAAACGTGTCTACGTTGCAGATAGTTCCGGCTTTAAATATTTACCATCTCAGGGATTAACTTTTTCTATAATGGCGAACGCTCACGTTGTCGCAAAGGAGGCTCTTAAATGAAAGCTAACAAACAGACAGTAATTATTACCGGTGCCAATGGTTTTTTGGGATCGGCATTAGTAAAGTCATTTAAGCATGATGGCTGGCAGGTTATTGCCTTGGTTCGTAATGCTCAAAAATACCACACTTCGGGAGTGGAATATGT
>Ga0163163_10006760_pt1 | contig 10053 bp, 5 predicted proteins | sample S65metaG_FD_119766 | JGI IMG/M metagenome (GOLD analysis project Ga0163163, IMG submission 119766) | Switchgrass rhizosphere microbial communities from Kellogg Biological Station, Michigan, USA - S6-5 metaG | ecosystem: Host-associated > Plants > Roots > Rhizosphere > Soil | place: USA: Michigan... | reverse complement strand
TTGGCTGGGGTTTAGGGCAACCCCCTGGAAGCACGGCGGTGCTATCCGGTGTCCACGCGTTCGCAATCACGATCGTCTGCGACAACACCCCGATTATCCCGCATTGCGATGCGGTACAAACAACCTTCGCCGTCGGCGAGATTGTGTCCGGCGTTCCCGAGCCCGCTACCCTCGCACTGCTCGCGGTCGGCCTCGCCAGCCTCGGGTTCCCGCTGCAAGCAAGGCGATTGCGAGACGGCGGCGGCGGAGTACGGTTTCCATCCGCGAACGAGCCGGGCCGATCGTCGATCGTGTCGTACGCAACCGGGAGAGGTTAGATCATGTTCGACCTCGATGCTGCATCAGACGGTGAGAACGTCTACCGCCACTATGTCCAGGCCTGCCGACGCATGGGCGTCGAGCCGGCGTCACGCGAGCGCGTATTCGGCTTGATCGAGAAGTGGACCGAAGTGCTATCGGGGCGTTCCGAACCGACAAAGCAGTAGCGCGCCCTTTAGCTGGCGGTATTCGTTTGTGGCTTGATGTTTCCGCTCGCAGGGAGTTGATGCTCATGGACTACCAGCGTCTAAGGTGTGGAGGAGCCGCGTCGCGCCATTCATGGCACCGTAACGGCCACGCCTCGCGCAGCAGGTAACGCTTCGGCCTCCCGCCAACATCCGCACGATCTGCTCTTCGGTGAATCTTCTTCAATCCGTTGGGCAATAGCGACGAAGATTGTCGCATCGTGCCACAGGTTAACGGATGACCGTCCTCCTCACGAGCCTTTAGCAGCAGCGCTCATCCGTTGACCGCGCGCCTTGTGCGGCGGAGCAGGGGAGCAAACGGTAGTTCCGGGACGCTAGTCAGCCGCTGTCCGAAAGCTTGATCCAGACCGGCGCATGATCGCTCGGTTTGTCGCGACCCCGCACGTCGCGATCGACGCCGGCATCCGTGAGTCGCCCCGCCAATGCCGGGCTCAATAGCACATGGTCGATACGCAGCCCCGCGTTGCGCGCGTACGCATTGCGAAAGTAGTCCCAGAACGTATAAATAACCTGGTCCGGCTTGACCGAGCGCAAGGCATCCGTCCATCCTTGTGCCAAAAGCCTCGCGTAGGCTTCGCGCACTTCGGTCCGGAAAAGCGCATCGTCCACCCAGCGTTCGGGCTTGTAGACGTCAATCTCAGTGGGGATTATGTTGTAGTCGCCCGCGAGGACCGCGGGTACGCCTTCAGCCACCAAGTCGGCAGAGTGCAGAAGAAAGCGCTCGAGCCATCGCAGCTTATATTCGAATTTGGGGCCGGGAGCCGGATTGCCGTTCGGGAGGTACAGGCAGCCCACGACGATCTCGGCAGCGCCGCTTCCCACCGTAGCCTCGATATAACGGCTGTGCAGGTCGTCCGGGTCACCAGGCAGCACCCGCCTGCGCTCGATCGGATCGGCGCCGCGCGCGAGGATAGCAACGCCGTTCCAGCTTTTCTGGCCGTGCCATATCACTCCGTAGCCCAAGCCCCGAACAGCGGCCTCGGGGAATCGCTCCTGCGGCGCTTTGAGCTCCTGCAGACACGCGACGTCGGGCCGTGACTCGTCGAGCCAGCGCAACAGCGCATCTTGCCGCGCGGTCAGGCCATTGATGTTGAATGTTGCGATCTTCATTTGATGAACCTGGTTCTCAGCGCAATTGATTGGCCGCCCCGCGCAACGCCTCGTTAACCGCCTGCAGGAGCCGCTTGTATAGCGAAGGTCACATTTCGCTCGTGGGTGTCGTTCCCCGTCTTGCCTCGCCAACCTGAACGTTTCTAACCCTCGCTCTCGAGCTCGTTTCCCTGAAACTCTCCGAGCACCTGCACTTCATACAGCGCGCCGGGTCGTCTGAGTTAGCACTGCACTGCGGGTGAGGCGTTCCCGCTGGCGCTATTCCTTCGCCGGTACGTTACCTACTGCGCTACGCGACGCAGATTTGCAGCGATGAATGGAGGCGGGCGGTTGCATGCCGAAATACGCGCTGGTGCCAAGTAAAACCGAGCCTCGTCTTGCTTGCGGCCAAAAGCGGTCGTCGCGTAGAGGCGCCCGAACCGGTCATTTGGGCAGCGTTCCCGTCCAGCTGTATGCATCGGCCAAAGTAATCTGCTGCGGCAGGTCTGCCAAGCCGGTGTGGTGCGTCGTTCGAGCTGAGATTGAGAGAATGAAGCGCTACGCGAGGACTTGCAAGGTTCTTGCGAAGCAAAGCCAGTGGTGTCTGCAGAGTTGGCAATCGGTGGGCGGCACTTAGCTACGCGTCATTAGTCATCTGAATCGCAGCTAATGACAACTTTTGGTCTGGCTTCTTGCTTTGCAAACGACCCCGGATGTTACACTTCGACGCATGCATCGTTGCCTGGCGCTCCTTCTAATGGCACTCTTTCCGCTGCAGCTTGCGTTCGCCGCGGCGGCTGCCTATTGCGCGCACCCGTCGGACCACCCGCCCAAGCACTTCGGTCACCATGAGCATTTTGCTTTCGGTCAAGCCGACAATGCGGGCGATGACGATGGCCCGATGAAGATCAGCGACGATGCGGAATGCGAGCTCGGTCACTTGGGCTGTGTGCACTTCTTGTCGATCGCGCCGTGGCCTGCGGCGGTGGGCGACGCTGGGATTGTCCTCGCGTTCCTTTCAGTAGACGCCTCTTCATACGACCCGGAACCTTGGGAGCGCCCCAAGTGGCGAGTGCACGCCTAGCGCGGCGAGCCACTCCAGGATTCCGCTTTTTCTCGTAGTACCTCGAAACCTCGCCGAATTTTCTGTCCCTTTTTGAGGGGAGAATTCAGTGCGTTCGTGGTGCATGGTCTTCGCGGTCGTATCGCTTGGTTGCAGTCAATCTGCAGGCGCGCCCGCTCGCGATCCCGAAGCTCCACTCCGGCAAATCGCTCGACACAGACGGGCATTGACAGGTCTCAGACGCATTGCGTCGGCACCGGGTCGACCTGACCCTTCAAATGTTCGCAAAAGCGAACGTTCGTGCGCGGGAAGCCAGTTCTCTTTGCTGAAAGCCATTCGCTACACCGCGGAATCGCGCGGCTACCGTTCATTTTGTGCATCGAATCGAAGCATCTCAAATTGGAATCAACTAGTCGGGTTCATGGATTAGCACCCTCAGCAGCAGCAGCAATTGGCAGGAAAATTCTCAATCAGCGCCGACACAGGAGGAGTAAAGGTGAAAAAGCTATTCGGTAGAACGCTATCGGCCATCCTTGTACTGTCTTTGTCTTTGCCCGTAGCCGCCGCCCCCACGTTTCAGGAGAGAGTTACCTACATTCCCTCGCTTACGCCAGCGGAGCGCACAGCCATTCATGCGCAAGTCGATGCATTGAGTGGCGATGTGGGCAATGCCATTGCGGGCGATGGCAGCTATAACCCGCGCACACTCGTCGGTGCAATGCTAGACGGGGGAAGCTTCGATTCCATTTCCCGCGGCGGCACCGCGGCCACAGCCTATCCATTTCCCGTGAGCAATAGTGCGGGCAACCAAAACGAGCGCGACAGAAAGACGGCCAAGCTGGCGTGGGTCGTAGGGCTCGCCAAAAGTCTCGGATTCCCCGTGGTCGTGCAGAGGCAACCTGATAAATTGGTTTACGTGGAAATCGGCGACCCGGACGCGCCGGAGATGATCATGGCATTGAGTCACCTCGATTCTCCGACGGCGTCCGTCAGCGCCGCGCAGCTTAACCGCTGGAGAGGTCCGGATGGGTTGATAGGCACCGCTTCGTCCTGTTCGCCCGAGTGTTACCACAAGCCTTACGTCAAGGACGGCTGGCTCTACGGAGCCGGAGTTCAGGACGACAGCGGACCCACGCTAGCGACGATGCTTGCGGCAAAAGCGCTCATGGAAGCGGGATTGCCCCATGACAGGCGTATACGCATCGCAATGGGCATCTATGAGGACGGTGGGCCCGGCACCCCTTCGGTCGCCAGCACCTCCACCTTCGCGAGTATCCCCTACTACACGGCAAACCCCGGCTTTTACGACAACTGGGCGTACAAGATGCTCAACCGTGAAGAGATTCCGATAGCGGCGTACACGTCGGATTCGCGCTTCCCGGTGATCGTAGGGAATTCCGTCGCTTCAACGCCCAACGTTTCGATGAACCTTTCAGGCGATGCCGGAAAGTCGTTCGCCCTTACCGCGGCGGTTGCCGGGGTTACCCTGAGATCAGGGGACCCGACGTTGAAGGACCTGGTCTACGGCAGTACCACTCAGATAGCCTCGAGGGCGATATTCACACTCGGCGTAACCGGTGTAAGCGCAGAGGGCAGGAACAGCTTCATCGCCAGCATCAACGCTGCTGCTACGGCGAAGGGATGGCTGCCTGCCCTTCCAAACGAGACGCCCAAGGTACAGGCTGCAATATCCGGTGACAGCATCGTTCTCGAAATCAACACCGGGCAAGCGATGGAAATGCCCACGCCTCAGTACGGCAAAAACGCCATCGTCTGGGGCATGCACCTCCTCTCGGAAGCGCTCGGGGCAAGGGGCATCACGTCTGCGGATCTCCAGCTCAAGAAGGCGGCCGAAGGAATAGCCGATCTGTTTTTCCGCGGCGGAGCGGAGGGCGAGGCTTACATCGGCAGGTATATGGGCATACCCGAGAGCCTGCTTCGCAATCTCGATAACGGAGCCCCGAATCTGACCTTTGCGTTGATGGGCGGGATCAACAACGAAGTGCCTACGAGCTTCTATACGGCGAGCACCGGTAGTCTGAGCATTCCTTTGTTCATGAGAAGCATGCACACGAACGCGACGGACTATAACGCTGCCATAGCCGCGACGCGTAGCACCTGGGAGGCCAAAGGGTTTGCTTTGGGCACCATCAACGCATTCTCCAATCCGACGCTCTATGTGACCCACGACAACCCGCTGATCGCGCTTCAGCTGGCGAGCTACAGGGGGTCGATGAATCACAATCCGGCGGAGTTCAGTGATGTCGTTGGACTTCTCGACATGGCGTATGCGCAGGGGACCACCGGCGGAACGCTCGCAGGAAATTTCCAGAACAAGATGACCGCCTTCGGGGCGATCATCCCCGGCAACGAGCGCTGGTGGCATACGGCGAACGAGAGGATGAAGGTCGCGTCGGCCGTTCAGATGACCAAGATGATGGCCGATGGAATGCTGGAAATGGCGCGCTACATGGGGCCCGCAGGCGCCAAGTTCATGTGGGCCGATATTCCCGGGCTCAACGCCAACCGGGCCGACCTCGATCTTCTCGACGTAACGATAGGCACATATGAGGACGCCTGGGACGCGGTGCTTCCGGGATATCTTGGCAATGACGTGTTATATGCGGCGACTACGTTCAAGATCCCGATGTGGAGCGCCCGCGGAAACAGTTCGCCGTCGGCTGCCGCGTACGCCGCGAGCCATGGCACCGGCGGCGTCTACCTTCCCCTGAACAACGCGGACTTCCTGGCAAACACTTTTGTGTTGCCCATGAGACTGGAATTCAAGGTCACGAGGCCCGCCAATACGACTTCTGCCGAGTGGAATTTTCTTGTGAAGGCTGGTTTCCAGGACTTCTCGTTCAATGTCCTCAAGGGCGGCAGCGTAATTCCGTTGAGAGTTGCGAATGGGCAGAGCGCGGACAAGTTTTTCTACAAGAGAGTATCCGCACGTGATCCGAATACCATCTACGTTTCGGTCAACCTTGCACTAACGGACGATTCCTACCAAGGGGTGTCAACGGTCCTGGCGGATTCGAAGACCGATCTGTATTCGGTGAATCCAAGCTACCTGGCGTTCAATCCGAATCCGTTTCCGGAACGTGGCGCTACGACGCAGAGGGGGTTCTTTCTCTTCGGCGATGGAAGCAAGGACGCCGAGTTCACTTCACCCGAGGCAATCTACGTGACGCTTCCGGTTACGGTCCAACTGGGATGCGCTGCTGCCCCCGCGATTGCGAATACCCTCCTCGATAGCATCGCCTTCAAAGGATCCCGCGGGGCCATCGCTAAAGCCGTTGCCTCGGAAATGGGCAGCCATCCCGACGATATCAATGGTTCAATGTTCTGGGGAATTGACAGTTGCGTTGAGGGAAAGGCGAACCCTTACTATCAAGCAGCGGTCAAGTCGTTCCTTAGGACCAAATTTGGTCTGAAGGTCTAGTCGTGTTTTCCCGCCGCCGGATTGTGGCGACCATCGCCGGCCCGACCTTTCGCGGCGGCGGGATAACCTCTTTGACTCGAGCCTTTCGCCGTTGACGGGGGCGGCCGCAATGGGCAGTCGCCGCATGTCGTTAGCGGCGTTGCTCGGTGTTTCGACATCAGTACGTGAGCGCGATGAGGACGGCACCGCGTTGCAGGCTTTGGAAACCCCGCCCACTCGAAGGCGTGACCTTCGGCGCACGTTACGATCCGTTCACCCGCCTAGGTCCTCGAACAATAGTCGGGCCTCCTTCAGGTCCTTCGTGTCGAAGCCTTCAGTGAACCATGCGTACACCGGGGCGAAAAGGTCGAGGGCTTCTTTGCGCTTGCCCTGGGTCTGCCACAGTTTCGCGAGGCTGATCGAAGTACGCAGTTCCCAGGACTTCGCCTGTTGCTGGCGGGCCCAGACGAGGGAGGCGAGGTAGTTCTTTTCGGCGCCTTCGAGGTCACCCTTGCGTGAGAGCATCCAGCCCTTGAGGCGCAAGAGCTCTGCGTAGTGAAGGCGTTCTTCCCAACCCGGCCGCTCGACTTGGGCAATCTGCTCATCGATCAGTTGTAGTGCATCGTCGAGTTCGCCCGTCAAAGCCATTCCCTCGGCAAGGACCGATTTGGCGTAGGGGCTCCAAATCTTGCCGCCACTGGCATCCCAGATGCCGAGACCGGCCCTCATGCGAGGAATGCCTTCGTTCGCCCTGCCTTCACGGATGAGCGCGATGCCGTAGTGCACTGGCGCAAGAAAAGCCCAAAGGACAGGCATGCTGTTCTCGCGACCCAATCGCTCGCATTCTTCGGCGCGCTTCCGCATTTGCTCGGGCTCGCAGCGAAGATCGAATGCTTCCGATCCGCTCGTCAGCGCCCAACCGACGTCGAACCAATGAGCGCGCCGCCTTGCATGCGCAACTGCTTCATCGCTCAGGCGCGCCGCCCGGTCGGGATATCCGAGCATCCAGGCGACGATGGAGGAGAAGGCGGTCACCGACGTCTTGGGATCGTGGTTCATAAGATCCGCAAGATGACGATGCTTCTCGCCATCGTAGAGCGCCAGCACCTCGTCACCATGCGCCACGGTCTTGCCAAGTGCACCCATCCAGAAGTAGCAGGAGCTGGCAGCCGCGTGTCCGGTGATCAGCAGGTCTGGATCGCCGCTCGATTTCGCGGTGTCGAGCATTTCTTCCGCCCACCTGAGGGACTCGGCGACGCGACCCGCGCACTGGACGTTGATCCATAGTCCCCAGAGGATCGGCGGCATCGCGTCGTTTCGCTCGAGCGACTTGGCCAAGGCGAGTGCCGGATAAAGGCTTGCCCACACTTCCGGGGCCGCCCAGCCTTTGAGCGCCAGCCAAGCGGTTCCGAGGAGGGTACGCAGCCCCAGCTCGTCCGCGTCCAGCGTGGAAGACCGAGGCAAGGCTGCGACCTCTCCGAGCCCTTGCGTGAGATGGGTAATGGCCTCGGGAAGAGCCAGGCGCTTCAATGCCAGTTCGCCAGCCGTTCGCCAGAATGGAATGGCAGCTTCGGCGAGACCTGCAGCGGTGAGGTGATGGGCCAGCACACCTGGCTCGGTTGTCGTGATACTCGGGAAGCGCTTCTCGATTACTTGCGCAATCTTGGCGTGCAATTGCTGTCTGCGGCTCTTGAGCAAGGAGTCGTACGCCGCATCCTGCACGAGGGCATGCTTGAATGTGTAGACGGCGTCGGGCGGCATGCCTGTTCTAAACGCAAGTCCCGACGAAGTCAGCTGCGCCAATAGCCCGTCGAGATGCGCCTGGCCCGTCGCTACGATAGCGGCGATCAGCTCGTAGCTGAAATCTCGTCCAATCACCGCCCCGATCTGCGCGATCTCCTTAACCGGTCCAAGCCGATCCAGCCGCGCCATCAGGGAATCTCTGAGCGTGGAGGGGATGTTGACTATGCGCGCAGCGCCACCGTAGTCATAGCGATCGCCGATGTCCTTGAGCTCGCCCGACTCGAGGATGGACTTCGTAAGCTCCTCTACGAACAGAGGCACTCCGTCCGTCTTGGCGAGGATTTGCTCGAGCAGGGCTGGCGGTAACGCCTTGCCTCCGGCAAGCCACAGCAGGATCGCCGTACTCTGCCCACGGGTGAGCTTCGACAGGTTGATTGCGCTGACGTGTCCTTGCTCCAACCAGCGTGACTCGAACTCGGGCCGATGAGTGAGTACGATCAGGAGCGGGACGCTCCTGACTCGATCGACCAATCGATCGAGCACTTCCAGTGTCGTGGGATCGGCCCAGTGGACATCTTCGAACAGCATCACACTGGGTTGGCTGCGCGCGGCCGCTTCGATCAGATCGACCAGCGACCTGAGCGTTTCGTCCTTCTGCTTTTGCGGCGTCATGAGCATAGCCTCGTAGCGCCCCTCGCAGGGAATGGACAAGATTGAGGCGATGAAGCGCACGTCGCCAAGGGGCCGGCCGTAGCGGGTGACCATGAATGCTTCGATCTTGTCGAGCTTCGTCGCGGGCGACTCCTCGCGCGCGAACTTGAGCGTGCGCTCCAGGGTTTCGATGCTGGGCCAGAACGGGCTGTTGACGTAGTACGGCGAGCATTGGAATCTGAGTGTGCGAGCCCGCGTTGTTTCTAGCCGCTCGCGCAGCGCGCTTAGCATGCGGCTTTTGCCGACGCCCGGTTCCCCGGAAAGCAACACGACTTGTCCGTCGCCGTCTTGCGCAAGTCGCCAACGCTCCAACAATACCGCGATCTCCTGCTCGCGCCCGACCATCGGGCCGAATCGGTCGTGGGTTGCAGCCTCGAAGCGGCTTGCCGCCTGGCTGATGCCCAGAATTCGATACGCATGATCGCGCCGAGCGATGCCCTTCAAGGTCTGCTCGCCCAAGTCTTCGTAATCGAAAGCGCCGCCGGCAAGGCGATGCACGCTCTCGCTCACCACGATGCTTCCGGGCTGCGCCACGTTTTGGAGCCTCGAGGCCAAGTTGATCGCTTCCCCCGCCGCGCTCTTCTCAGCCGTGGAGACGACGACGAGCCCGGAGGCGATTCCGATTCGAACGCGGAGCCGACCTGCGCCGGAAACCTCCAGCTTGGACAAGGACGCGACGATCTCCAGCGCTGCGCGGATGGCGCGCTCCGCTTCGCCTTCATGCGCGAGCGGATAGCCGAAAAAAGCGACGATGCCATCCCCTTGGCATTGGAAGACGTAGCCCTCGTAGCGCGTGATGCTCCCCGCACAGGTGTCCTCGTAGCTACGGATGATGTCCCGCAGTATTTCTGGATCCACCCGAGACGCAATCTCGGTAAACCCCACCATGTCGCAAAACAGCACGGAGAGCTGACGGCGCTCGCCTGCCTCACTCGGGCGCGCGGCGTTCGTTGAGTCCCGCAGATGAACCGCAGCCGAAGGTGGTGGGACAACAGCAGTCACAGGAAGGGCCTGGATCGAAGCTTCCATTGCAGCAAGCGCCGCCAAGAAGTTCTTGCGGTGGCCCAGCGTCAGCCCCAGCTCTCGGAGGTCTGCCTCGGAGAGTGCGCGGGCGTTACCGAAGTCAATATCGTTCGCGGCAAACACAGCGGCGTAGTGCTCCAGACCTGAGTCCCGCAGCCAATTCGCGAACGACTTCACCATTCTCCTTTCCTGCTGAATGATGCCGTTTAGATCTTTCGCTCCGCTCCCCTGACATCGTTCACCGATAAGCAGTACCGCGCCACAGGGGCCTGGGTATTGGGGCGTTCAGTCGTGGGGGTCAACCGTCGGCGTGATATCCCAAGGTGCTTGGGACGAAGCTCTCGGCATCGGTCAGAGCGAGCGCTTCCCTCTCGCGGGCACATTTGCCTCTCATCTCACGCCGGCGTCGCCGCTACGTCGCCGACTGAAGCAGGCCGAGCCCTGTTGCGACAAAGGCCAGGATGTCGGTCCGCTCCGCA
>Ga0163163_10006759_pt1 | contig 10055 bp, 8 predicted proteins | sample S65metaG_FD_119766 | JGI IMG/M metagenome (GOLD analysis project Ga0163163, IMG submission 119766) | Switchgrass rhizosphere microbial communities from Kellogg Biological Station, Michigan, USA - S6-5 metaG | ecosystem: Host-associated > Plants > Roots > Rhizosphere > Soil | place: USA: Michigan... | reverse complement strand
TGGAGCCGTCGCCGTCCGGCGCGCCGATCCTGCTCATCGACGAACTCGATCGCACCGACGAAGCCTTCGAAGCTTTTCTGCTCGAAATCCTCTCGGACTATCAGGTCACCATTCCCGAGCTCGGCACGATTCACGCCGATAAGCCGCCGATCGTCATCATCACCTCGAACCGCACGCGCGAAATCCACGACGCGCTGAAGCGCCGCTGCCTCTATCATTGGGTTGGCTATCCCGATCTGCAGCGCGAGCTAGCGATTGTCGCCGCCCGCGCGCCGAATGCGCCGAAGCGGCTGACGCAAGAGCTTGTCGCGTTTGTGCAGAAATTGCGCAATCAGGATCTGTTCAAATCGCCGGGCGTCGCCGAGACGCTCGACTGGGCTTCGGCCTTGGTCGAGCTCGACGCGGTCGCGCTCGATCCGGCGCTCGTCTCCGACACGCTCGGCGTGCTGCTCAAATACCAGGACGACATCGCCAATATCGATGGCGCGAAGGCAAAGCAGCTCGTCGACGAAGTGCAGTCGGAACTGCGCGCGCATGCCGTGGCCGCGGGCGCGTGACAGCGGCCCGCCAATACGACGATGACGATCGCGAGCCGGCGGCGATCGGCTCAGGAAAACTCGCACAAAATATTCTGCATTTTGCCCGTGCGCTGCGTGAGGCGGGCCTGCCGGTTGGGCCGGGCAGCGTCGTCGATGCCATTCGCGCGGTCGAAGCCGCCGGCATCGGCACGCGCGAGGATTTCCGCGCCACGCTCCATGCGGTGTTCGTTAAGAAGCACGAACATTCCGTCATCTTCGATCAGGCGTTCGCGATCTTTTGGCGCCGCCGCGGCTACATGGAAAAGCTGATCGGCTTGATGTCGCCCGTCGCCGACCCGAAGACGCAGGCGTCGAAACCAAAAGCCGGCGCCGCCCGCGTTTCTGACGCGCTGATGAAGCAGCGTCCGCAGCCGAAGCCCGAGCAGGCGCTCGAAGTCGACACGCGTTTCACGACATCGATGGTCGAGCGGCTGCAGAATAAAGATTTTGCCCAGATGAGCGCGGCGGAAATCGCCGCGGCCGAGAAGGCGATCGCCAAACTGCGCCTTGGTGACGAGACGGTAGCGACGCGGCGCTTTCGTCCGCATCCGCATCGCGACCGCATCGACATGCGGCGCATGATGCGATCGTCGCTCCGCGCCGGCGGCGCCTCGATCTCGCTGGCGTTCCGCGAACCGGCGGAGCGGCATCGCCCGATCGTGGCGATCTGCGACATTTCCGGCTCGATGAGCGACTACACGCGCATTTTCCTGCATTTTTTGCATGCGCTGACCGAGCAGCGCCGCCGCGTCTCGACCTTCCTGTTCGGCACGCGGCTCACCAACATCACCCGCGCGCTGCAATCGAAGGACATCGACGAGGCGCTGGCGAAATGCTCGGCGGGCGTGAAGGATTGGTCGGGCGGCACCCGCATCGCCGCCTCGCTGCACGTCTTCAACCGCGACTGGTCGCGCCGCGTGCTCGGCCAGGGCGCGATCGTGCTCTTGTTCACCGACGGGCTCGAGCGCGAGGGGCTTGAAGACCTGCCGCGCGAATTGGAGCGCCTGCGCAAATCCTGCCGGCGGCTGATCTGGGTCAATCCGCTCTTGCGCTACGCGGATTTCGAGGCCAAGGCCTCGGGTATTCGCGCCATCCTGCCGTTTGTCGACGAGTTCCGGCCGATCCATAATCTCACTTCAATGGCCGAATTGGTCGAAGCGCTGGGGCACGAAGGTTCATTGGGCCGCGCCGATCCGAAGCTTTGGCTGAAGCGCGCCGCGTAAAAAGCGCTCGCCTTTTAGACGGTAGTGCAAGTGCTGCGATTGCTTTTCACGGCTGCGCATTCTCGCCGGGCAGGTCCATCTTCCGTCAAGGATCGCGAAGTGACCGCCTTAGGCGGCGCCGGCAGAGCCGGCGTCCTTGACGGAAGATGGCCGCCCGGCACACTCACCGCCAAGAAGCAATGGCGGAATGGCAATAGACCGCCTACCTACAAAGAACTGAAACGTTCAAGGCAACCGCGATGCTCACCACAGACGAAGATATCCTCGCCAAGGCCGAGGACTGGCGCAAAGCCGGCAAGGGCGTCGCCATCGCCACCGTCGTCGACACCTGGGGCTCGGCGCCGCGCCCGGTCGGCAGCCATCTCGTCATCGACGAGGACGGAAATTTTTTCGGCTCGGTCTCCGGCGGCTGCGTCGAGGGCGAGGTCGTCACCGAAGCGCTCGACGTGATCGAGGCAGGCAAGCCGAAAATGCTGGAATTCGGCGTCGCCGACGAGACGGCGTGGCGCGCCGGGCTCTCCTGCGGCGGCCGCATCGCCGTTTACGTCGAGAAGGTCGACTGAATGCGCCTCGATCTGCTCAGCGCGCTCAACGAGGAACGCCGCGCGCGGCGCGCGGCGGTTCTCGTGACCGATCTCGCCGACGGCAGCCAACGCCTGGTGCGCGCCACGGAGATCGAGCGCGATCCACTTGCTGATGCACTCGACGAGCGGCTGCGCATGGGCAAAAGCGGCACGATCGAGCTGAGTGGCAAACGCTATTTTCTGACGGTGCAGGCGCCGCCGGCGCGGCTGATCGCAGTCGGCGCCGTGCATGTGAGCCAGGCGCTTGCGCCGATGGCAAAGCTCGCAGGCTTCGACGTGACGATCGTCGATCCGCGCACCGCCTTTGCGACCCCCGAACGCTTCCCGGATGTGCGCGTCATCGCCGAATGGCCGGACAAAGTGCTGCCGGAGATTGGACTCGATCGCTACACCGCCATCGCGCTCTTGACTCACGATCCCAAGATCGACGATCCCGCGCTGAACCTCGCGCTCAAAGCCGAGTGCTTTTATGTCGGCGCGCTCGGCTCGAAGAAGACGCATGCGAAACGCGTGGAGCGGCTCGCCGCTGCCGGTCTGAGCGCGCAAGCATCCCGCATTAACGCGCCGATCGGGCTCGATATCGGTGCCGTCAGCCCGGCGGAGATCGCCGTGTCGATTCTCGGCGAGATCGTGCTCTCCCTACGCAAGAAGCCGCTGCGCAGCGAAAAGGATCGCGCCGCTTGAAATTCGGTCCGGTCGCCGTTGCCGATGCGATCGGCGGCATTGTTGCCCACGCAATCCGCCAACCCGGCCTGACGCTGCGTAAAGGCGATCGGCTAGGCGAGCCGCAGATCGCATTGCTGCGCGAAGCCGGCGTCGAAAACGTTATCGTCGCGCAGCTGGAACCTGGCGATATCGGCGAAGACGAAGCCGCGTCACGGCTTGCGCAAAAAGTTGCTGGGGATCATGTGCGCATCGATCCGCCGTTCACCGGCCGCGCCAATCTTTTTGCCGAGGCAGCGGGCGTGCTCCTCGCCGACGCCGCGACCATCGATCGCATCAATGCGCGCGACGAACGCATCACCTTGGCGACGCTGCCGCCGATGCGCCGCGTTGTCGAAGGCGAGATGATCGCGACGGTAAAAATCATTCCGTTTGCCGTGCCGGAGGATGCGCTGTCGCAAGCGATCGCAGCGGCAAGCGGCTTCAAGATTGCGGTCGCGCCGTTCCGCGGCATGCGGGTCGGTGTCGTCTCGACGCTGCTGCCGGGATTGAAACCATCCACCGTGACAAAGACGCTGCGCATTTTACGCGAGCGTCTATCGCATTCGGGCTCGTCGGTCGCGAGCGAGCGTGAAGTGCCGCATGAGACGAACGCGCTTGCCGAGGCGATCGCGCAGGTCGATCCGGAGTCCGACCTTGTCATCGTCTTTGGCGCGTCAGCAATCACCGACCGCCGCGACGTCATTCCCGCCGCAATCGAATCCGCCGGCGGCACGATCGAGCAGTTCGGCATGCCCGTCGATCCCGGCAATCTCCTGCTGCTTGGCAAGACCCGTTCCGGCAAGACGGTGCTCGGCGCCCCGGGGTGCGCGCGTTCGCCGAAGGAGAACGGCTTTGACTGGGTGCTCGACCGCCTGCTCGCCGATGTTCCCGTGACGCCGCAGGACATCCGCCGCATGGGCGCCGGCGGGCTGCTCATGGAGATTGTCTCGCGTCCGCAGCCGCGCGGCGGCGAAGCGCCGCAGCCTGAGAGCGACAACGGCGATGAGTGAGGTCGCCGCGATCATTCTTGCCGCCGGGCGCAGCACGCGTTTTGCCGGAGATCAACCGGGCGCGACAAAGCTTGTTGCCGATTTGCACGGAAAGCCGCTCGTGCGCCATGTCGCGGATGCGGCGCTCGCCTCACATGCGCGGCCGGTGATCGTCGTCACCGGACATGCGCGCGATCGGGTGGAAGAGGCCCTTTCGGACCTACCTCTCACGTTCGTCCACAACAAAGATTACGCGACCGGCCTGGCGGGTTCGCTGCGGACCGGCATCGCCGCTGTTCCGCAGACGGCCTCCGGCGCAATCGTCCTTCTTGCCGATATGCCGCTCGTCACGAGCAATTTGCTCGATGAGCTCGTTGCCCGCTTCGGGCAAAATCCGAAGGCGGATGCGATCGTGCCAGTAATACAGGCTCGTCGCGGCAATCCGGTCCTGCTCGCCCGCTCGCTGTTTCCATCCGTGGCGCACCTCACCGGCGATGAAGGCGCACGCCGGCTCCTGCAGGAGCCACGCCTCCGGGTGATCGAAGTCGCGGTTGCCGGCGAGGGCGCGCGGATCGACATCGACACCGCGGACCAACTCGCCATCGTGCGACAGCAAGCCGGGGATGCGACCAGCGGTGCGACTACAAGATAGCCGCAATCTGCTAGAAGGCTGGTCGGGGTTTTGCAGGGAGCGCGCTGCAGAATCCTCCGTATCTGCACTATGTGCAGGGTGACCCGGAGAGCGGATTGAGCGACCAACACATGCCCGGACGAGAGGAGGCCGGCCCGCGACGGCTGCAGCGCCTCGTTGCCGCGGCGCGGGCCGCGCTTGCCTGGGAGAACATCTGGCGGGCGGCGGCGCCGGTCCTCACAGTCGTGGGCTTCTTCCTGTCGGTCTCGTGGGCAGGCGCCTGGCAGGTCCTGCCGCCCGCAGCCCACATCGCCGGCCTGGCGCTCTTCGCCCTGGCAATCCTCTACGTCCTCTTCCGCGAGGCGCGGCCGCGCTGGCCGACCCGCCACGAGGCGCTCGCCCGGCTCGACCATGATTCCGGCCGGCGACACCGGCCGGCCTCCGGCCTCGAAGACACGCTTGCCAACCCGTCTGCCGACCCGGCAACGCAGGCGCTGTGGGCCGCCCACCGCAAGCGCCTCGAGGGCGAGATCGCCCGGCTGAAAGTCGCGCCGCCCTCGCCGCGGGTGCCGGAGCGCGACCGCTATGCGCTGCGCGCCGCGGCCCTGGTGCTCGTCGTCGCCACCGCCATCATCGCCGGCCCGGAACGCTATGCCCGGGTCGCCGCCGCCTTCGATTGGCGCATGCCGGGCACGACCGCGCCGGGCGTGCGGGTTGACGCCTGGATCGATCCGCCGGCCTATACGGCGAAGCCCCCGCTCATGCTGCAGATCGGCCGCGCCGCCGAGTCGCCGGCGCACGCGGGAGGGCTGTCGGCCCCCGTCGGCTCGACCATCGTCATCCGTGCCTCGCAGCCCGGCGCCGTCGCCATCGAGACGCAGGGCGCGCTGGAGCCGGCGGAGAAAGCCTCCGACTTGAAGCCCAATGCGGCGGGCCGGCAAATCCCCGGCGAGACCCGCCTCACCTTGAAGGGCGACTCGCACCTGATCCTGCGCCAATCCGGCAACGTGCTCGGCGCCTTCAACATCGAGGCGATCCCCGACCGGCCGCCGACGATCGAACTCAAGGAGCAGCCGAAGCCGAATGTCCGCGGCACGCTCTCCCTCGCCTACAAAATCGACGACGATTATGGCGTCATCGGCGCCGAGGCGAAATTCGACAATCCGATTCTGCGCGACAAGCCGGTGACCGGCCGCCATCTCGTCGAGCCGCCGCGCGCTGGCCTGGCGCTTCCCTCCGGCCCCGGCGGCCTCGGCGACGCGACCACCACGGTTGATCTCTCCGAAAATGCCTGGGCCGGGGCGCGCGTGACGATGACGCTGCATGCGCGCGACGAAGGCACCAACGAAGGCACGAGCGACCCGATCGAAATCCTGTTGCCGCAGCGGCCGTTTGTGAAGCCGCTGGCGCGTGCGCTCGTCGAGCAACGGCGCAATCTCGTTCTCGCGCCGGACGAGCGAGGCCGCATCGAGAACGCGCTCGAAGCGCTGACGATCGCACCGGACAAATTCGGCACCACGGCCGGCGTCTATCTCGGCCTGCATTCGGCGCTGTATCGTTTGAAGCGGGCGCGCACCGATCCCGAGCTTCTCGCCGTCGCCGATTATCTCTGGGAGATGGCGCTGCGCATCGAGGACGGCGATCTCTCCGACGCCGAGCGCGATTTGCGCGCCGCGCAACAGCAATTGCGCGAGGCGCTGCAACGCGGCGCCAGCGACGAGGAGATCAAGAAGCTCACCGAAAACCTGCGCGCCGCGCTCGACAAATTTTTGCAGGAACTCGCCGAGCGCATGATGCGCGAGCAGGGCGATCAGCAGCAGGCCGATCGCAACGCACCGCGCAACAATCGCACGGTGACGCCGCAAGATTTGAAGTCGATGCTCGACCGGCTCGAAGACATGGCGAAGAACGGCTCGCTTGCCGAGGCGCAGCGCATGCTCGACCAGCTGCAGAACATTCTGGAAAATCTGCAGACGGCGAAGCGGCGCAACCAGCAGAATTCCGCCTCGCGCGAAATGAGCAAGGCGCTCGACGAGCTCGACAAGCTGACGCGCGAGCAGCAGGAGCTGCGCGACCAGACTTTTCGTAAAGGCCAGCGCGAACGCAAGGCGACACGCGAGCGCCAGCAAGGCCAATCGCAGCGCGGCCAGCGCCAGCGCGGGCAACAGCCGCAGGCCGGCCAACAGGGCGAGCAGGATCAAAGCGCGCAGGGCGAAGGCGGCGAGGAGCAGGACGCCGAGAACGGCCCGAGCGAGCAGGAGCTGCAGCAGCGGCAGCAGCAGCTGCGCGACCGCCTCGCCGAATTGCAGAAGCGCATGAAACAGCTCGGACAGAGCGGCGAGAGCGGGCTCGACGACGCCGAGGGCGCGATGAAAGATGCCGAGCAGCAGCTCGGCAAGGGGCAGAGCGGCCGCGGCGAGGCGGTCGAATCGCAAGGGCGCGCGCTCGAGGCGCTGCGTCGCGGCGCCCAGCAGCTGGCGCAACGCATGCAGCAGCAGGGCGAGGGCGATCCCGGCGACCAGGCCGACGACGACGGCGGCGACACGCCGGACGGCCTGCCGCGCCAGGCCAATCGCGACAACCGCGCCGACCCGCTCGGCCGGCCGATGGCGAGCGATCCTTACAATCCGCGCTCGCGTTACGATCCGCTCGGCGTGCCGCCGGCGCAGCGCGCCCAGCGCGTGCTCGAAGAATTGCGCCGCCGCATCGGCGATCCCTCACGCCCGCAGGAGGAGCTGGATTATTTGGACCGGTTGCTGCGGCGGTTTTAGAGGGGCGGCGCGTCCCGGGACGCATAAATCACAGCGGAATGCGAGGCTGGAGTCCAGGGCAGCGCCATTGCCCTGGGTCCCGGATGCCGCTTCGCGGCTCCGGGAACGTCGTAGCAGCCCACCGCACCTATTCTCACGCTGAGGAGCGCTGCGAAGCAGCACGTCTCGAAGCGCCAGCGCGTCCTCAAGCGGCTTCCTGCCGGGCCGCCGGAAAATGCAGCTCGACCTTCAATCCAGGAGAATTGTCGACAAGTTCGATATGCGCATGATGCAGCCGCGCGACGGCGGCGACGAGGCTGAGACCAAGCCCGTTGCCGGGCGTGCCGCGACTTCTTTCCAGCCGATAAAAGCGCCGAAATACTTTCGGCCGTTCCGCCGCGGGAATTCCGGCGCCCTCATCGGCGACAGAAAGCACAACGTCGCCGGTGGTTTGCTTGACCGCAACAATCACCCGACCAGCGGTGCGCCCGTGCTTCAAGGCATTGTCGATCAGGTTCGCCATCGCATCGAAAAGAAGGTCGCGATCGCCCCTGACGAAAATGCCGGGCTCGCCGATGCGGCAAAGCGACGAGCCCTTCTCTTCGGCGGCGGCATCGAACAGCTCGATGACCTCGCCGGCAAGCGCAACAACATCGACCGGACGCAACGTGGCGCTCCGGTCATGCGCTTCGATTTGCGATATCCGCATCAGCGAGGTGAACATGCGCAAGACGCCATCGAGATCGGATATGAGCTCGCCAAGCAGCGCTTGATCGCTCCCCGCATCTCGCGGTTTGCCGTGGGCCCGTTCCAGTCGCCCTCGCATTCGGCTCAACGGGGTGCGCAGATCGTGGGCGATATTGTCGGTGACTTGCCGCACCTCGCCCATGAGGCCTTCGATCCGATCGAGCATTGAGTTGAGATTTGCGGCGAGTCCGTCCCATTCATCGCGCGTGCCGCGCAGCGGAATGCGGCGGCTCAAGCCGCTCTGCATGATTTCGTGCGTGGTGGCGTTGATGGCCTCGATGCGGCCGACCGTGCGCCGCGTCACCGAGATGCTGGCGACCGCCGCAAGGATGCCGATCAACAGAATCGACAGGCCGAGAGCCGCCTCGATCTGGTGGGTGAAATCGCCGAGATTGGCGGTCGTCATCCCCACCAGCAACCGGCTGCCGTCGGATAGCGTGGTGCATTTGGCCCGCAGCGGCGGCCCGCGGCTGTCGGGCTCCAGGTCCGCCCACTCCTCGTGGCATTTGGCGTCCGGCGGCAAACTCTGCAGGTTGCCGGCCACCCGGGCGAGCGAGTCGTCCGTTAGAAGGTAAAACGTATCGGCGTTGTCGCGCCCGGCGAGACGGTCGGCAATCGCCCTGCTGACACCATCGCGTCCGCCTTTATGGTAGGCGCTTTGCAGCGCGCCAAGCTCGCGCGTCAGCTCATGATCCAGACGATCGCGCACATACGACGTCGTCGCCGAATAGACGTACCAGAACAAAAGGAGCGTCGCGGCGCCAAATATCGTGATGTAAAGAAGCGCCAGTCGAAAGGTTGAAGACCGGAGCGTTCTAGCCAGGAGCACGGACAGAGAATCCCATGCCGCGGATTGTATGGATCAGCGGGTACGTCTCTCCTGCATCGACCTTGCGGCGCACGCGGCCGACATAAACGTCGATGATGTTGGTCATCGGATCGAAATGCAGATCCCACACATGCTGCAGCAGCATCGCGCGCGGCACGACCCGGCCCTGGTTGCGCACGAGATATTCGAGCACCTGGAACTCCCGCGGCAGGAGGTCGATCTTTCGGCCCCGGCGGCGCACGCTGCGGGAAAGCAGGTCGACCTCGAGATCACCGACGCGCAACACCATCTCTTTGACGACGCTCGCGCTGCGACGAGCAAGCGCCTCGACGCGAGCCAGCATTTCCGCAAAGGCGAAGGGCTTGACGAGATAATCGTCGCCGCCGGCGCGAAGCCCGCGTACGCGATCGTCGATCTCACCGAGCGCGCTGACGATCAGCGCCGGAGTTACCACGCCCGCTTCTCTGAGAGCGCGAATGACATCGATGCCGTCCATGCCCGGAAGCAGACGATCTATCGTGATGACCGCATATTCGGAAGAACGTCCGCGGCTCAACCCGTCGGCGCCGTCGACGGCAAGGTCGACTTCGTAGCCGCTGGTCACAAGCGAATCGACAAGCTGCTCAGCGGTCTCGCTGTCGTCCTCCACGACCAGAATTCGACGTGACCCGCCGGGCATACTTTCAGCGCTCCCGCTCAGTTGCGCGTTCCACCTGTCCGATCTTTCCAGAAAGCGCAGCGTCCGAATACTAACTTATTTGTCAGAAACTGTCGCATTAGTCATTTGAGCAATGCTGCGTAAGGGGGCTATTTCGGCGAGAGGCATTGGTGGTTAGCCAAGCCGGAGTTCGCACGGAGGAGTTCAGTGCCATGAACAATAAAGCAGTGAGTGGTCTTGCCGTAACAGCGCTTGGAACGGCACTTGTCCTCGCGACGCCGGCCGCGGCATTCCGCGGCGGCTTTGGTGGTTTCGGCGGCATGCATGGTGGAATGCATATGGGCGGGATGCACATGGGCGG
>Ga0163163_10006755_pt1 | contig 10058 bp, 8 predicted proteins | sample S65metaG_FD_119766 | JGI IMG/M metagenome (GOLD analysis project Ga0163163, IMG submission 119766) | Switchgrass rhizosphere microbial communities from Kellogg Biological Station, Michigan, USA - S6-5 metaG | ecosystem: Host-associated > Plants > Roots > Rhizosphere > Soil | place: USA: Michigan... | reverse complement strand
CTTGCCGTCGTCGGAGTCCGGCGCCGCCATTCGGCAGACATCCTTGATCGTCGATCCGCCGAACGGGCAATTTCCGCCTCTTACGGATTACGGCAAGCAACTTCAGTCGAAAATGAACAGCACTTACAAACCGGGTAAAGATGCGGAAGGCTCCTATGACGGCATCGAAGACTTCGGTCCGTGGGATCGCTGCATTACGCGCGGTTTGCCGGTTTCAATGGAGCCGCGCAATTACAATAACGGCATTCGCATCACGCAATCGCCGGGCTTTGTCATCATCACGGTGGAAATGGCGCATGAGGCCCGCGTCATTCCCACAACGCCGATGCCGAAGCTGGATCCGGCAATAAAGGAATGGCTGGGAGAATCGCGCGGGCACTGGGAAGGCAACACCCTGGTGATCGAGACGACGAATTTTAACGGTCTGACCGAACTGACCAGTGCCGGCGTTCCCGGATCTCCCGGACCGCTGCAGCCGTCCTCGACGAGCATGACAACGGTCGAGAGAATCACTCGCACCGGCCCGACAACTGGAGAGTATTCGATCAAGGTTATCGATCCGACGGTGCTTGCTACAGGGTCGTTTACGGTTGCTTATCCCATGATGCTCGACAACAGCTATCAGATGTTCGAGTACGCCTGTCACGAAGGAAACACGGCCATCCGCAACTACATCGAAACTGCACGATACGCGAAAGCGCATCCAAAACCGCCCGCTCCGGCCGGTGCTGCTCCAGCAGGTGGTGGACGGGGTGGTGGTCGTGGCGGCGGAGCAGCTCCTGCGGCACCGCCGGCGCCAGCTGGACGCTGATTCCAAAGTACCTGAATAAAAAATGCCGCCGCTTTCACTCGAAAGCGGCGGCATTTTCTTATGGGCGAGCCGGGTCTACTTCTTCGCTGTACTCTGCACGATGGACGGTTTCAGCGAACCAATCAATGTCATGACTTCGCCTTTCTCTTTGGCTGGAACCTTCAGCTGATCCAACAGACCCGAAAGATCCTCCGCAACGGCATTGAATGCCTCACTCGTGACACCGCGGCCTTTGTGCGCCGTCTCCATATCCATGCCCGTGTATTTGCACGGACCACCGGTGCTCTGGCAGATAAATGCAGTCAGCTTTTCCTTGTACAACTTCGTGTTTTCCGGACTGGACGCGGCGTGGGCAAACCACTTGTTGACGCGCGTGTCCGCGAGAATGCGATCCACCAGGCCGCTGGCCACTGCCTGCACGGCAGGCTGTCCGCCTAATCGGTCGTAAAGCGATTTTGTGGGCACGGTCGTTTGCGCGAAGCTCACGGTCGTGATCAGGGCTGCTGCAAGTACAATCGAGACAATCCGTCTATGCATCGTAGGTAATCCTCTGAGAGTGAAAGTAGGGGCTTCTGCTCCGAATAATCCCGGAGATCGACAAATGAGGTATGTAAGATACTTATTTAAGGGCGGATGGTCAAGCATGGACGGAGTCGAGCGGGGATCTGAATCATGCTCAATGATCTGATCGAAACGGTGTTTCCTCAGGTCATTGCCGTACTGCAGTGAGCGGGGAGATCACGACAACATCTTCGCGATCCAGTCGGAATGGATGTGAAGCCCGAGCAATCCCGCCAGGCCGAAGAGAACACCGAAGGCGGTCGGTATCAGCGCAAGTCCATAGAGCCATCTTTTGTGCGTGAGTGCGGTCATCGCGAGCAGGGAGATCGCTATCGCCACAAGGGCGTCCGACAGGTCGAACTGATCGTCGCGATAGTTCAACGAGTCATAGTTCTTCTGATCCTGCTCGGCCTGTGCGCGAACCTCTTCCTTCTTCACTGCCTGATCGGCAGCAAGCGCTTCGTACGTGGCAATAGATTTTCGATAGTCGCTCTGTTGCGCGGCGCCCGCCGCGGAAGCTGCGAGTCGAAGTTCCTCTGCCGTAGCGTTGGCGATCTCCTCGCGGATATTCCGAGCCTGGTAAAACTCCCAGTGGTCCACCTTGTCGGCCTGAGCCTGCTGCATCGCCTGGACGATGTTGTCGTCTTTGACTTTGCACACGCCGAGGAACGTGGCGACGAGCGCAATCGTAATGGCGACCAGCGTCGACAGGCGGGCAGCCTTGCGATCTTTTTGAGCAGTAGTTTCTTCGGACGCAGAGTTGACCGCATCCATTGGGTCGATGTCCATACGTCGCTTTCGCTTCCGGTCTTATCGTACAAAATAAGGTGAGCTTTGGGTACTGGCTCGGAATCCATCGCAGCTGTTTTTTTGGACTGTACCAGCCGATATGTCCTTGCCGTAAGATCCTACGGACATGCCTGAGACTTCAACGGACCAAGCTCAACCTGACACCACTGCCGGAGGCCGCGTGATCGAGGCGTTTCGGCGAGCATTTCAGTGGCTGCCGCCCAAGGTGCGCCTGGGGGTTTTTTTCGGTTTGCTCGTGCTGGTTCCGTTCGCCATCTATTCTTACTATTCGAACGGACGTGGGGATCTCAATTTGATTTGCCGTCACAATCTTCAGTCGGCTGAACTGACAGTCCGCGTGGATGGAAAACTGGCTTTCGCAGATCAAAGTTCCGGGACCGTCAAGAAGCGATTCGGTTTTCTCGACAAGAAAGTAGAGGGAACACTGTCGAAAGCGCTGTCGATTCCTTTGGGAAAACACACGGTGCGCGTCAGTTTGAAATCTTCGTCTGAGCAGTTCGATCAAACCAGGCAGATTGCGGTGAATCTGGTTTCCGGGAAGGAATCCACGGTGACGATCACGGCGCAGCGCGGTGATTTGTCGTTGGCATATGATGGGCCTCCCGCTTCATCCAATATGGCCTCGACTTCGGAAGGGCCGAGCGCGATCTGGTCAATTCTCATGACCGTGATGGGTGCGGTTGGGTCGGCTGCGATCGGATTTATGGTCCAGGAGTTCCTCCGCTCCCGTAACGCTGCCTTTCTTCAGAATAAGAGCTCCAGGCTCGTTCGGTAAGTTCCTCCCGAAGCTTGCTCCTATTTGCAGACAAAGCTGGCCGCACTGTTGCTATCGCCGGTGCCGTTGTATGTCGCGACCTGAGGATATGGACAAACGGGGCGGGTCATCGGCTTTCCGTCAATGGTTCCTTTCCCGATGATGAACAACGGGGACTCGCCTTTTTCACGCCAGGTTTCCAGTGTTCCCATCCAGTCGACCTGATTGGGACCCGCTCCGCCGCCACAATGACCCATTCCTGGGACCATGAACAGCTTTATCCAGTTGTCCTGGTTCTTACCCATCTTGTCCAGCACGCTGTTGTAATAGTTCACCGTATGCTGCGGCTGAATCGCCGGGTCGGCCCATCCATGAAAGAGGATCAGTTTGCCGCCGTGGGCCTTGAACTTCGCCATATTGGTGTCGACCGCATCGATGATGCCGCCCTTTCTCCTGGCCATTGGCGGATCCGAATCGATGTTGAAGGAATGCCAGTCCCATTTGGCATCCTGATGTGCAAGGTAGCGATAGGTTCCCAATTGCAGATCGCCTGGTGCCGGGTTTGGCTCGATGTCCGGTCCGGGTCCGAGCGCCGTGACGCCGCGCATGACGTTGTATCCGGATTCTCCCCCGTAGGCATAGCCCGGAAAGATCAGCTGTCCTTTGGAATTTTTCGAATCGGCGTAGAGTCGCTTTGCTGTTGCGACTTGTTTTGCCGTCAGGCAATCCGCGCCATCCCCTGATTTGCACTGCAGCACGGCAGGATCGAATTTGCACATCTGGGGATTCGTAATGAGGTTGTCCTTGACGCCATCGAGCATATCGCACGAGTTCATGACGGATTTTGCGAGCAGGTCCTGCTTTGCTTTGGGAATGAGCCCCGCCGGATCCTTGAAGATGTCGATCATGCGGGCCATGTCGCCGGCATGAAGGTAAATGTGATCGTTTGCCGGTGCGCCGGCGATGATTCCGTCGAAATCCTCGGGATAGCGCTGGGCCTCCATCAGGCCCTGCCGGCCTCCGGTGGAGCATCCGTTGTAATAGGAAAGGGAAGGGGGCTGGTCGTAAAACGCCTTGATCAACGACTTGGCCTGCACCGTCATTTCGTGCATGGCGCGAAACGCAAAGTCGGTCACTTTTTCAGGGTGACCGAGGGTGAACACACCATTCGCTTCCTGATGGCCGGTGTCGTTTCCGGCCGTGGCATAGCCGGCACGAAGTGCCGTCACCATGGCGGGTGTCGCGCCGGGCGCCGCACCCAGTCCCTGGATGTATCCGGCCCATCCACCGTTTCCGACGGCTTCAAATTTCCTGTTCCATTTATCCGCAGGAGGAAGCCAGAGTTCCATGTTGATGAGGGAGTCTGGCGAAGGTTTTAGAACCGCCACCACGCGGCAATGAGCCGGGGCAATGATCGGAGCCGGCGGCGTCGCCCCGCGGGCGGGCGCGGGCGCTAGCGCTGGCGCTGGAGCGGTTCCGGGAGGAGGCGCGGGCGCAGGAACCGGTTGGAAGACACCTTCCGGAACGAACTCCGATATTGTGATGGTGGTATACGGCAGCGAAACGGCTTTCAACCCATCGCATGGTGTGGGCGGCAGCACAGCGGCCATAACAGCGAATGTCAATGTTTCAATCACAAGTCATCTCCTGATTCGATAAGGATTTCGTTCCTGAAAAGTCTCGGCAAAAAATATCACACAACCAGCCAAAAACTGGATCGATTCCCTTGCCCTCCAGGAATCCGAGATCGTATGGACGTCTTCAAATTCCGATTTTTCTCAGACGCGGAGTTTGATTTAATGCATCAGATTCCAACGCGGCATCGAGGTGAGCCGATGAGTTCCGATACGTTGATTCCTGTTCTGATCGTGTCCTGTTACCTGGTCATGATGTTTACCGAACGCATATGGCCCGGGAGGAGATTTCCGCATACTCCGTGGTGGATTGCCACCGGTCTGCTTTTCTTCGTGCTGACAATCGGATTGACGAGCATCCTTCCGCTGTTGCTTCCTGAAGGCTGGATTGCCGCCCACAGCCTGCTGCCTGGGGAACGCCTCGGGCTCTGGGGCGGAATTGCAATTGGTTATCCGGTCGTTGCCTTGTTCACCGCATTGGTGCATCGTGCCCTGCATCATTTCAATTTCCTGTGGCGATGGGTACACCAGATGCATCACGCGCCCGAGCGAGTGGATATCCCCGGATCGGTGTTATTTCATCCGTTCGATATCATTCAGAATTCGATGGTGTCGATCGTGGCAACGGTTTTCGTTCTGGGCCTCAATGCCGAGGCTGCGGCGTGGGTGGGTTTTGTGCAGGTGTTCTACGCACTGTTCCAACATTGGAATGTGCGAACCCCCTGGATTCTGGGTTACCTCATTCAAAGGCCGGAGAGCCACTGCGTTCACCATCAGCGCGACGTTCACGCATACAACTACAGTGATTTTCCGCTGTGGGACATTGTGATGGGAACGTTTCGAAATCCTGTTGCCTGGGATGGCAATGCCGGGTTTGAGCCGGATCGTTCACGCCGCTATGGCGTCATGCTGATGGGACGGGATGTGAATCCCGGAATGGAAAACGGCGGCATGGCTTCCTGACGTACGGTATCACCGCTCCTACCGGCGAAGGAGTATATAGACAGCGCCGTCGCCGCCGTCATATCGGCGAGCGGAAGTGTACGCGATGACGTGACGTCCGAGCCGTCGTGATGAGAGCCAGATCTGTATCGAATCTTTGAGAATGGACCGCTGCTTGTGAGAGTGCCTGCCACGTCCATGAATCACGCGGACACAACTCAAATTTGCGCGCACGGATTCGAGTATGAATTCATCCAGCGCGAAGCGCGCTTCCTGGCGATTCATGCCATGCAGGTCCAGCCGTGCCTGAACGGAAAATCGTCCTGAGCGCAGATCGTCCAGATACAGACGCCCTTTTGCGTGGATTGCGCCTTCAATGTATCCCGGGGTGAGTTCGGCTGCGACATCGCCATTGCTTATAAATTCTTCGAGAGCCCGCAGCGCTTCGTTCTCATCGTCCTGCGGCTGGATTTCCACCGGCGGCCGATTGTGCAGTGGCACATCACTCCAGCCCAGGGCTTTGACGTTTCTGACGGCATGGCCGAAGAGTTCCTCATCCGGCATGTCCGGGGGCAGCGGCTCTGAGACTGCGTCAATCTCTTCTTGTATCTTTTCTTCATCGATGGAAGGGGCGGGTAGCGAGAGCTTTCCGGTTCGGACGAGATCCTCAAGAATGGCAAGCGGTTTGAACATCATTCGCTCCAGTTCGGACACGCTGCCTATAGTTTAATCCCCCTGGTCAAACGACAGTTAAGCCCCGCAGAGGATGTTGGTAACAATGATTACAAGCGAATTGCCCCTCCTGGACAGGAGGGGTGGCGCGAAGCGCCGGGGTGGTTGTTCAGGTGAAATCTCTTGAACAAGCTGCGCGTCATTTTTCAGATCGCTGCCCGCTTCCCGATGTCGCGTAATTCATTTTCAACTATTAATTAAATAGTTGACGCCCGGCACAGGACTCATATAATCCATCCATTAATTCCATAGTAGTTGGAGGCCGCATGGCAAGGACGAAGACGACCGGGCTGACCGATGCTGAACTTCGCTTGATGGAAGTGATCTGGGACAAGGGATCCGCTACTGTCGGTGACGTCGTGGATGCATTGCCCAGGCGGACTCCACTGGCGTACTCCACCGTTCTGACAACGCTGCGCATCCTGGAAGAGAAGGGTTACCTCCGTCACGTCAAGGAAGGCCGGGCCTTCATTTATCATCCGGCCGTCGGAAGGGATGAAGCACGCGATACCGCGGTCGGCCACCTTGTACGCCGTTTTTTCGGCGGTTCTCATGGCCAGCTTGCCTTGAACCTTGTCGAAAAGAAACGCATCGAGGCGGCGGAATTGAAACGTCTCCGCCAAAGAATCAAGGAGGCCAAATGATGGCGACATTTGCATCGGCTTTGGCAAACTCGGCGCTTCTCAGCATTGGTGCAACGGGAGTATTGTGGCTGGCACTTCGCATCATTCCGCGCAGAACACTCAATGCTGCCACCCGATTCGGCCTGTGGTGGGTCGCGCTATCCATATCCGCGGCTCTGCCTCTGGTCTTTCTGATCCTGTCGTGGGTTTCCGTTCCACGGCCCTCGCAGCTCGGGTCGTTGCCTGTCCACACTCTGGAACTGTTGCCGGAATTCAGTCCGCCTCCGCCCCCCGGCACTCCGCCTGCAGTTCAGCCGGCCGCTGCCGGTTCGAGCTTCAAGGATATAAATGTGCAGCAATCGAATGCGCCTTTTGGGAAGGTGTCCTTTTTCTCGTCGAACGTGTTTCCCTTGAAACTGCATGCCGGGCTTTGGTTGAACCTGGTTCTTGTGGCATGGTTGCTTGCGACGTTGATTCTGCTTGTACGTCTGGTCGTGAGTTACCAGATTCTGCGCCGGCGCTGTTCCCGTGCGGAGGATCTCTCCGAATCCCTGTTTGAAAAATCAGATTCATGGCCGCAATTCGAGAAGATCGGGAATCGGCAGTTTCGGATTGCGCGCTCGAAGGAAATCGATACGCCATCGGCGATCGGATTCCGCAGGCCTGCGATCCTGATCCCGAATTCGTACCTGAGTGAATTCGGGAAAGCCGACCTCGAGCGTATTTGCATTCACGAAGCCGCGCATTTGAATCGACGCGACGATCTGACACTGCTGTTGCAGCGGCTGGTCGAGGCGCTGCTGCCATGGCATCCTGCGGTGATATGTAGTGCGCGCCAGCTGGATTTCGAAAGGGAAGTCGCCTGCGATGACTGGGCCGTTGCAGTTACGGGAGAATGCAAAGACTATGCACTCTGCCTCACACGAGTGGCAGAACTCGGAGCCGGCCGGGAAGCTGTGCTGGCAACCCCAACGGTCATCGGAAATCGATCGGGCCTTTCGCGTCGGATCGATTCCATTCTTGCGCGCAGAGAACGAGTCGTTCCCGGATTCCTGAGACTGCGATTCCTTGCCATCACGATGTTATTTGCCGGTGTCGTCTTCGCGGGCGGACAGGCGAAGGAAACCGTGACGTTCCGTGAGACACCCCAGAGCAGGAATGCCCTGATACAAGCGATCATCAATGACGTTCCCTCCGCACCTCCGGAACTCGGTGCGGACATTCTGCTGAAGCTTGTAGAACGTGGAGACATAGCCGATCCCAAACTGAAGCGCCAGCTTCTCGACGATGCCTGGGACCTGGCGCCCAAAGCTCGCTATGAAACCGAAATTGGAAATGCAATCGGAGTGATGGTGGAGAGCGACCCCGGCTCCTTACTGAGCTCACTTCCCGGACTCACCGCCTCGGGGATACAGTCTCGCGTCATCTCGCAACTGGCTCCGATTGACGCAAGGGCATCACGCGAATTATTCCTGAAAATGAAATCGCCGGAACCGGAATCTCCCCCTTGCAGTGCCAGCCAGTACTCGTCTCATAGCTCTTACTTCAAGGCCCTTGGAGTCGTGTTAGAGACATTTTCTGATGCAGAGGCTGAGAGGGGAGAGAGGCCCCGGTTCCTGAAGGACGCCATACGATCTCTTACGAACCAGTCCGACCTTCAACTGTCGTTGTCCTTGATTACCGAAGGAAAGTTTCCAGACAAGGACACTTCTGAATTACTGGATCAGTGGGCCGAAACATTGTCGAACGCCCACTTCACGGACCGCCAATTCTTCATCATTTCGTATCTGTTCAAGATGACGCTAGGAGCGGCGGAATCCGAGCAGACCCGGGGGCAGTCTCCAGAGAAATTACTGCGTGCGTTGCGATCCTACTTCGTCCGGCATGCCGGAGCGGTTCGCTGCGAAGATGGATCCTGGCGTCCGTACCCTTTGGGTCCGAATGTTCCCGCGACGAACAACGAAGAGAATGCGCGCCTCATGTTCAATTCGACGGTGTCGGAGCTTGGCCTGAGCATTCCTCCAATCAAGCCCGAAGAAATCAAACCGGCAGGATTCGCAGGCAAGTCGGAAGTCGCCAACTATCTGAGTGGCGATCCCGCGGACAAGGTATCGCAGATCATGCTTGCCGGGAAGCATCTTCGGTTTGGAACTCCCGAACAGCGGGCCCTCAATCAAAAAAATAGCGGGGCGAGAAACGTAGCGGCCTGGCTGACCCTCGAACAACGAAGCACCCCAGCCTGGAACACCGAAGCGCTTCAGCACCTCGCGCAATTGGAAGCCTGGACAAGGAGTCTGGGCCGGGAAGACCGCGAGGTATTCGTTCTAAAGGCCGAATTCTACAGTGGACTGCTGGAACTCGCGCCCGAAGGCAAGCTGCACGACACGGTGATGAAGAGCTACGTGAATTTCCTCGTGACGTCACCAATGAAGCGGGAATCCCCTCCGGAATGGGCGTGGTGGGGAATTCAGAAGTTGATCAAGTCCGACATCGTTGCGGACAAGCGCAAGTGGCTGGATGAAATTGAGGATGCGGGCGACGCCACAATCTCTCTTTACACGCGACTGGCTCGCCTTAGTCTGGACCGCAATCCGGAGGTGCCGCACTAGCATTCTCCGGCAGCCCGGCTACTTGATGACTCCCCGCACGCGAAGCCAGTTCGCCAGGACCTTCGACCATTCGGAGAGTGCCGGATCATCGTTTGCCAATCCCACTCCATGCGCACCTTTTTCAAAGATGTGCATCTCCGCCGGAACGCCGGCCTTTCTTAGAGCAAGATAGTAGTAGACGCTGTTCTCCGCCGGCACCGTTGTATCGGCGTTGGTCTGAAAAATAAATGTCGGTGGAGTTTCCTTCGTGACGGCGAGTTCACCAGACAGGCTCTTCGCCAGTTCGGGATCGGCATTGTTACCAAGCAGGCTGTTCTTCGATCCCTGGTGAGTCCATGGTTCAGTCATCGAAATCACGGGATATCCCAACACGGTAAAGTCCGGTCGGCTTCCAACCCTGTCGATGACGTCCGCTGCACTCGCAACGCCGGGATCGAAGTGCGTACTCGCGCTCATCGCGAGATGTCCACCCGCGGAAAATCCCATGATTCCGATCCACCCTGGATCGAGTCGCCATTCGCTCGCCTTCGATCGCAACGTTCGAATGGCCCGCTGTGCATCGCCAAGTTCGATGGGGTGGTG
>Ga0163163_10006754_pt1 | contig 10058 bp, 6 predicted proteins | sample S65metaG_FD_119766 | JGI IMG/M metagenome (GOLD analysis project Ga0163163, IMG submission 119766) | Switchgrass rhizosphere microbial communities from Kellogg Biological Station, Michigan, USA - S6-5 metaG | ecosystem: Host-associated > Plants > Roots > Rhizosphere > Soil | place: USA: Michigan... | reverse complement strand
TAAGTTAGATTCGAGTGTAGAGTTGATTCTTGCTTACGCAAATCCGCAAGAGAGTTGGAATATTGCTAATTCAGCAAAGGCAAAAAAAATTCCTTACATCAACGTTAATCTTCCGAATGATGCGGGCATTACCGATAACCCTTATTTCGTAATGTTGAATTCTACGTTACAAACTCACATTGCTCTTTTATATAGATACCTCCAAAAGAATTATGCGCTCTCACCTATCATTGTGTTCCGTAAAAAAGGACAAATGGAGGATATGATTAAATCTCTTTTTGATGATGCAGGAAAAAGCACTCAGTCCGTTCCCCTCAAAATAAAATATGTTGACCTGGTCGATAGTTTTACCGGGAATCAACTGGCGGCCAAACTTGACAGCAATGTACACACGGTTTGTGTTGCAGGCAGCCTCGATGAGAATTTCGGAAGGCGACTCAGCCAGCAGTTAGCTTCGATAGACAAATCTTACCCTCTTACATTGATAGGGATGCCCACATTCGATAATTTGACAAAAGATTTTACGTTGCCTCAATACAAGGGACTCGAAATTGTTTATAGCACTCCATTTTATAATTCACGAATAGATAAGGTAAGTCAAAGCATCACTGATTACTTTAATACAAAGATGTATGCCCGCCCAAGCGACATGGTGATGCGTGGTTATGAGGCCACGTGGCGATTTTCCAAACTGCTGCTCCAGTACGGAAAGGATATAGCTTCTAACCTGAGTCGTAAGGAATTCAACGTATTTCGTGAGCTCGATATCCAGCCTGTTATTAATAAACAAACAACTACGCTTGATTATTTTGAAAACAAGAAATTATTCTTCGTGAAGTGGCAGGATGGAATTATTAAGGGAGTGAACTAGTTCTCTCGTTGCCTTGGTGCCGGTTGCCGGGTATTCAGGGCATAGGCTTTGCATCAACAATAAAATTAAATTTACCTGTGCTTGCAGCTTGTGGCTTATAGGTTGCAACTTGATTATAATGCCTTTAATAGAATTTACAGATAAAGGTCTTTGTTGCCAGGCCGGCGGTTTTTATATCGATCCGTGGAAACCTGTTGACAAAGCCATCATTACTCATGCGCATAGCGATCATGCCCGGTGGGGTTCAAAGTATTATTTATGCCATACACAATGCAAACCCCTTCTTCAAATGAGATTGGGACAGAATAATTATCAAACTGTGGAATGGGAAGAAAGAATTTTTATGAATGGTGTGCAGATTTCATTGCACCCGGCAGGTCACATGATCGGTTCTTCACAAATACGGATAGAATACAACGGGGAGGTTTGGGTTGTCAGCGGCGATTATAAAATCGAAGACGACGGATTGAGTGGAAAATTTGAACCCGTCAGATGCAACACATTCATTACGGAGTCCACATTTGGGTTGCCCATTTATAACTGGAAACCACAACAGGAGATTTTTCAGAATATTAAGGATTGGGTTTGCAGGAACCGGGAGTTGGAAAAAACTTCAGTATTTATTGCTTACAGTTTAGGTAAAGCACAGCGACTATTGCAATGCTTGCCCGAAATGAACTTGCCTATTTATGTACATGGTGCTATTTGGAATGCTCATGAAACTCTAACAATGAATGGAATTCAGCTTCCGGATGTCAAGCGTATAGAGTATGATACACCAAAGGGATCATACATCAACAACATCGTCATTGCTCCCCCCGGTGCTGAAGGCTCTTCATGGATGCGGCGTTTCTTTCCCTACGCAGTCGGTATTTGCAGCGGTTGGATGCAGGTAAGAGGTACAGTAAGAAGAAGAAATGCCGATGCGGGCTTTGCTTTGAGCGATCATGCAGATTGGAAGGGACTGCTCCAGGCCGTTAAGGAAACAGGGGCAGAGAAAGTGTTCGTGACTCATGGTTACCAGGCTGTATTCAGTCGCTACCTGAATGAAACTGGAATTGAAGCTGCCGAAGTAAAAACTGAGTATGGTAATGAGGAGGAGGAAAATAGTGCTGCTGTAGCGGAAGACAGTATTACGTGATCTTTGATTATTTATGAATCACTAAGACCCCATCAAATAATCGGTAATTACTAATTAATATTTTAGGATGAGGCAATTTGCCGATTTAGTAATAAAGCTTGGAACATCAACGAAAACCAATGAAAAGCTCGACGCTTTGTCGGAGTATTTTTCTGTTGCTAATGATAAAGATAAAGTTTGGGTGATCGCTATTTTCAGTGGAAGAAGACCCAGGCGTGCGGTAAATTCTACTCAACTATGGACATGGTGCAATGAACTGGCGAAGTTACCCGATTGGTTATTTGAGGAATGCTATCATGCCGTGGGTGATCTTGGCGAGACGATCGCTTTGCTGTTACCCGAAAAGACGAATGCTGATGCTTCCCATCCTTTGCATTATTACCTTGAAACATTGATCAATATTGAAAAAGAAGATGAGGCAGTCCGCAAGGAGTTCATATTCCGGTCGTGGCAAACGATGACGCAATCGGAGCGTTTTGTTTTTAATAAATTGATCACGGGTAATTTTCGCATTGGTGTATCACAAAATTCCATGGTCAATGCATTAGCGAAGACCAGCAAACTTGAGTCTTCCGTCATAGCTCATCGAATCAGTGGCAACTGGGATCCTGTGACGACTAATTTCTCAGATTTGCTCAGTGAACAGGCAATAACCACTGACTATTCAAAACCCTATCCTTTTTATTTAGCTTATGCGATTGAAGATGAAGTGAACACGCTGGGTGAACCCAACGAATGGCAGGCGGAATGGAAATGGGATGGCATCCGCGGCCAGATCATCAAACGTAATCATCAATTATTTGTTTGGAGCAGGGGAGAAGAGCTAATGACAGAAAAATTTCCTGAGTATCATACCCTAAAGAATCATTTGCCAAATGGGGTTGTTCTCGATGGGGAAATTATCCCATACCGCAGTCCATCAGGCTCCTTCGCGGGGGCAAATGTAGAGGGGGCTCCGCTTCCATTTGCATTATTGCAAACGCGGATCGGGAGAAAGAATGTGACAAAAAAACAACTGATAGAAGCGCCGATCACATTCTTTGCTTATGATCTGTTGGAATACGAAGGCAACGATGTGAGGGAAACGCTTTTGGTTGAAAGGAGAATTTTACTTGAAAAAATTGTAAAAGAGATCAATCACCCCGCTTTATTATTATCACCTGTTATTTCATATGCAACCTGGGCCGAACTAACCGCTATTCGCGAACAGTCAAGGAACCGGGGTAGCGAAGGAATTATGCTGAAAAGAAAAGATTCCATTTATCAGGTAGGAAGAAAAAGAGGTGACTGGTGGAAATGGAAAATTGATCCACTCGTAATCGATGCTGTAATGATCTATGCACAAAAAGGTCATGGCCGGAGGAGTAATTTATATACAGATTACACATTTGCTGTCAGGGACGGAGATAAACTGGTGGGTTTCACAAAGGCTTATTCCGGATTGACCGATAAAGAATTTGCACAGGTTGATAATTTCGTAAAAAGAAATTCGTTAGAAAAATTTGGACCTGTTCGGACTGTAAAACCCGAACTTGTTTTTGAAATTGCCTTTGAGGGTATTGCGGCATCCAATCGTCATAAATCGGGTGTAGCTTTGCGTTTCCCGAGAATCAACCGCTGGAGAAAAGATAAAACCGTCAACCAGATTAATACGCTGGACGATCTGAAAAAAATGCTGGAACTTTATGGGAAATGAAACGTATGCGATTTGACATTTGATATTTGGTTCTTTCAATTCTAAATTCTCTCTTCCTTCTATGAAAAAATTATGTGTTGTTGTGGTTATTGTGCTTGGATGTGTCTCCTTTGGAACTCTTGCTTCGATCAACGATGACCCTGTCGTTATCCCGCCGAGCAAGCAAAGGATGGGCAATGCTGATTCAGGGTATCATTATATAATCAATGGCGATTATGTGAATAGTGGTATACCCTTCGGCATGTATAATCTTGGATTTAAAAAGGAAAAAACGAACCTTCTTAACCGGCAAAATGAAAATGCGGAAGTGCGCTATGATTTCAACGTTGTGAGCGCGGTCAATGGTGAAAAAGTTGTTGTGCCTAACTGTTTTCAATGTCATGCCGAATTTTTTGACGGAAAATTGATAGTGGGTCTTGGAAATTCAACTGGAGATTTTACAAAAACAAAAAATTTGAAGACCTATGGGAAGATGCTGGTCGCGTATTTGAAATTAAGCCCTAAAAAGTACGAGGCCGCTAAGGAAGCTTTGACAGTTGCAAAATCGATCGGTGATGATTTTTATACAGAGGTGGCGGGTGTTAATCCTGCCGACAGGCTCACCGCGCTTTTGGTAGCACATCGTGATCCCGTAACTTTTGCATGGAACGAAGAGCCTTCTGTAGCATTGCCCGCTCAGGTGATCCCTTCGGATGTGCCGGCATGGTGGCTATTGAAAAAGAAGAATGCTATGTTTTATAATGGATTTGGGCGTGGTGATTTTGGAAAGTTTTTGATGGGTTCAAGTCTACTCACGATCAACGATACGATGCACGCAAGGAAAGTAGATGGACACATGCCCGATGTATTGGCCTATCTTTTTTCCATTCAACCGCCAAAATACCCCAAAAAGATTGATGAGCCCCTTGCTGAAAAAGGGCGTGTCATTTTTGAGAACATTTGCAGCGAATGCCATGGCACTTATGGCAGCAAAGAAGAATACCCCAATCTTTTAATTCCTGAATCGATCGTTGGCACTGACTCACTCTTGAACCAAAGTAATTATCAATATTCTGATATGATCAATTGGTACAATCGCAGCTGGTTCAGCAAAGGGGATCATCCGGCTAAACTTGTTCCTTTCAATGGATATGTCGCTCCGCCTTTGGATGGCATTTGGATCACAGCACCCTATTTTCACAATGGTTCTGTACCTACTATCGAAGCGGTGCTTAACAGCAAATTACGTCCGACATACTGGACACGGGATTTTGGCCAGAAAAGCTCTTCAGACGATTCTTCAAAATATGATTACGAGAAGCTGGGCTGGCAATTTCAGGCCCTTCGTGCCGCTGATAACAAATACATTTATAATACTACTTTGCCCGGTTATGGAAATTATGGGCACCGTTTCGGAGACCAACTAAGTGAAGAAGAGCGCATGGCGGTTATAGAATATTTGAAGACGCTGTAAACAATAAAGCCCACGATCAAATCGCAGGCTTTAGAATCAAGGGGAAATATTTTAATAACGACTGTAGTGGGTTCTCACCCGGTATACAAAATCGCCGTAGATACTTTCCTGGATACACTTTATGACATCTTCATTGCGGGGAGGAGTATCCTGGGCTTTGTTCAGCAATTGCCTATCTTCCTCACTCAAAGCCCTTTCATCACCGGTATAAGAACTGAACTCAGTTGTCCAGCTGCTATTACCTACGATATTATCACTCCATATCCATTTGCCATTATTGTCACGAACATTGATGCTTAAATTCCCCTGGGAAGACATGGTCCTTTGTGTTGTGATGATATTTGCCCTCACTTTGGCATATTGCTTTATTACGGAGTCTGGTTTGTAAACGGTTTCTTTCACGACTACATCTTTTGTAACCTCTCTCGTAGAATAATTGTCCTTGATACCTCCAATATTAATTTGTGTAAAATGCATTTCTACTATCTCATCAGGAACAATATTTAATCTTTGCGTTTCCCAGGTAGAATAGAATTTCACAAATTCGTTGCCAGTATTGTATTGGAGAACTCTTACGATATCATTTTGAAAATTCTGGAGTTGATAATTATAGGAGGCATACTGAAACCCATAATTGTCAACGGGGACAATGGCCACAACGGTAAGCGCAGCATCATAGGCCTCATTGATCATGCGCTGGATGGTCGCATCACCGGGTTTAAAACCTACGGCTGTCTTGAATTCGCGGTACGCATTTTTAAAGCTTTGCTTGTTATTATCATTCATCAACTCCATACCTCGGTTATAATGAACGTCACTCGCTTTTGACGCGTTTGCATTTATGTCTGATGAATAGTCTTTCGGCCGAACCAGTTCATATACGGACGGTGCCTTGAAAATAACATTGTGCAAACTTTGAAGGTCCGAGTATTCATTATACATCCATTCCCATTTCATTTCGTTATCCATCGACGAATAATTGCGGATGCGACTTTCGTGATCGGTGACGGCATATCGATAAGCATCCTGCACAACGGACTTTAGTTTCGGGTCGTTAGGGTCCTTTTGCAATTTTTTTACAGCTACCTGCACAGCCTCATCGTAGTTTCCTTTTTGATAGAGCTTGCTGGCTGATTTACAACTTGCCAGCCAGGTAGCAACCACAATAAAAAGAAGAAAGTAAATTTTTTTCATAAACATCATTTTTTGTCTGACGTTGCAAAAGCGCACTAGTAACTAGACCTCCTCTGAATTAAATCATCCTTAACAGATTCGTTAACGAAGGTTAATGCTTTATTATTATGGGGATAGTATTAATACTTGAGAATATCACGAATGAAATTGTGGTATTCATCGAATTTTGGAAGATTATTGTGCCCCCCTCCATGGATACGAATGAGAGTTATCTTATCGGGATTTAGTTTTTGCAACGCTTCACTATGTTTAATGGGGATCAGCCTGTCTTTTGTGCCATGAATAATATAAGTATGGCAATTAACGTGGCGGATCCATTTATCGGTGCGTAAATGATAACGTAAAACATAGCGGACCGGAAGAATAGGGAGGAAACGTTCTACAACTCTTTGGAAATTGTAGTAAGGAGAATCCAGGATCAGGAACCGCGGTTTATTTTCTGAAGCGACTTTTGTGGCAAATCCGCTTCCGAGACTCCGGCCATACACAATTATGTGATGTTCATAGTACTGTTTTGCCAGGACCTCATACACAAACTGCGTATCATCAAGCATCTCCTTTTCACTTCGCCTGCCGGTACTTTTGCCAAAGCCGCGATAATCTACAAGGACCACATCGTAGTTGTAACGATAAAAATCTTTAGCATACCTGGCCCAACCTTTTATGCTTCGTGTGTTGCCGTGAAAGTAAAGAATAAGACCAAGAGGTTGTTCCCGATAAAAATGAAGGCCGTTGATCCGAACGCCGGGTTCCACGTCAAAAAACAATTCCTTGAATGGAACGTCGTATTTGAACTGGAAGTCTTGTTTTAATTTTTCCGGTTTGAAAATAAATTTCTCCTGTAGAAAATAAACGAGTATGGAAAGTACAACAATACCAATGATGATATACCAAACGAAATGCGGCAATTTAGATGATAGATGACAAGTGATAGATGATAATGAAAAATACAAAAACTTGCAGACGTGGTAGAACTTATCTAAAAACTGTTATCCATGACCTGAGTAACTATCATCTAGTCCTCCACTCTTTTCAATTTCAAATTGGCCACGGGGGCGACAATGAGAGGAAATTTTTCAATTGTCACATTACTTACGTCAAGTCCAAAACCACGTTCTTCAGAAAGGCTGATTTCTTTTAAGCCAAAGTGTAGCCGCATAATTACCTTTTCAAAGAACGGTAATTCATTATCCTGGCTTAAATATTTTTCCATTACAATGAATTGAAAATCGCCAACCGTATTACTCCTTTCAAGACTTTCATAGCGGCTTGTAATATTCACTTCTTTGTTTGCAACGAGATCCTCCACTACCTTCCGGAACATTAAATTAATCCTTGGTTCTACCCTGAACCCAAGTCTGAACTCGACTCTTATGATGTCATTTGGAATTATGTGGTCCACTTTGTATTCGGAGGTGTATGGATCATCCATGGTATCTACGTGCACCAGCCAATATATATCGGCCCGTTTTGGCTTTTTGTTCAGGATCGAATAGATGATCTTATGTTCTATTTCTTTAGGGTTGTCAGCACTTGTCAGGTAAACAAGATGCGTGGCATATTTGGCAACCGATCTATCATTGCTCAGCTCCTGGATTTTGGGAATATATGTTTCAAGCCGGACAAATTCGACATATCGGTTTTTGATCTTCCTGCTTCTATACGATATGTACATAACAAAAAACATAGCCGTTCCTATCAAAAGCGTTATGTAACCGCCATGTGTAAACTTTTGCAAAAGGGCGAGCAGATAGCCCGACTCAATGATCAAATAGCCTATAAGAAAAAACCAGATGATTAAAGGATTTACCCTTCTGGCAATGAGAAAATTTGCAAAAAGAATAGTGGTCATTAACATGGTTACAATGATGGCCAGACCATACGCGGCTTCCATACGAGAAGAATTTTGAAAATACAGGACGACCCCTGTACATCCGGCAAACATCAAAAAATTGATACCTGGAATAAATAACTGTCCTCTTTCTTCAGAAGGATATCTTATCTTAAGTTTCGGCCATAAATTTAAACGCATGGCCTCGCTGATAAGAGTGTATGAACCGGATACCATCGCCTGGCTGGCAATGATAGCTGCACTGGTGGCAATTATTACCCCGAAAATGATGAACCAGTGGGGCATTAGGTCATAAAAGGGATTAATATTTAAATCGGGTATTACCCTTATTCCATTATGTTGAGAAAGTAAATATGCTCCCTGCCCCAGGTAATTTAAAATTAAGCAGCTCTTTACAAAGAACCATGAAATACGGATATTGCTCCTTCCACAGTGCCCCAAATCGCTGTAAAGAGCTTCTGCCCCTGTAGTACAAAGAAAAATGGCACCTAGTATCCACAAAGCATTGGGATTCTCCCTCAAAAAAGTAATGGCGTAGTGAGGGCTAACAGCTCTAATCACAGAAAAATCATCAGAAAGATGTGCAAGTCCCAATATGGCCAGCATGCTAAACCAGACCAACATTACAGGCCCGAATAGTTTACCTATTGAAGCAGTTCCAAACTGTTGCAAAAAGAAGAAAAGGGCAATAATGCCCAAAACAATATAAAGAATATAGTGTTCTATATTCTTGAAGTATTGAATTTTTTCCAAACCTTCCACCGCGGCGGTGATAGAAATAGGAGGAGTTATCATTCCATCCGCTAGCAAAGCTGCGCCTCCAATCATAGCTGGAAGTACAAGCCATCGTTTTTGCCTCCTTACTAGCGCATACAGAGCAAATGTTCCTCCCTCACCCCTGTTGTCTGCTCTTAAAACTAATATGACATATTTAATTGTGGTCTGTAAAGTAATCGTCCATATTATACAGGATAAACTGCCGATTATTAGAAATTCGTCTATAGTTCGGCCGTTGATAATAGCATTAAAAACATACAAAGGGGACGTGCCTATATCTCCGTAAATAATTCCGAGTGCTATAATCAGTCCAGCGAAAGTCGCTCTATTGGTCGGTATTCTCACTTTGGAAAATAAGTTTATGTCCGGGTTCGATTTTTATAGGGACATCCTGCAAATGTATAGCGAAAAATAAATTACAAGTAATAACTTCGGAAAATCGTAGGATAATATTTAGTATTTCAGACAATGAGCAGCAACCTTCAGCGATTATTTATTGTCTTACGGTAATTAACAAGGCTGTGGCACCTGAACCAAAATAAAAGCTGCAATTTTGGCTGCAATATTTAATTTTAATAGGCAAAAAATCAAAGTTTTATGTTTAGCAGGCGACTGCTTTTTATAGCGATTTGCATTTTGGTAATTGCGGATACTCTCAAGGCCCAAAAAATAGTTTACTCCGAACCCGATAAAGACGACTCGCGCAGGATGGTTTTTGAAATAATCGGCAAGATCGACGGAAATTTCCTCATTTATAAAAACCTGAAGGGCAAGAATTGGATCACCATTTACGATAATGACATGAAAGAAGTGTCAAAAATTGGGCAGGAATTCATGCCCGATGAGCGCCTGGTCAGTGTTGATTTCTTTTCATACACCGACTTTTTTTACGCCATTTATCAATATCAAAAGAAGAATGTGGTACACTGTATGGCCGCAAAAATCGACGGTAAAGGCAAAAAAATATCCGAACTCCTGGAACTGGATACTACGCATATCGGTTTTTCTGCAAACGACAAGATTTATAGCGTGATCACGAGCGAGGATAAAAGCAAGATCATGGTTTTTAAGATC